>JAABUY010001328.1_pt1 | contig 33886 bp, 31 predicted proteins | sample 5560271 | NCBI WGS metagenome assembly JAABUY01 (sample SAMN10711886, study PRJNA513374) | rock metagenome | isolation source: Antarctica rocks | place: Antarctica: Victoria Land, University Valley | reverse complement strand
TCCTGCAGCTCGTCGGGATCGCCGGCCAGGATGCGCTGATAGAAACTCTCCATCGGCGTGAGCGCGGGCGTGTCGCCCAGCAGCACGTCCAGGAACTCGAGCCGGTCGACATGGCGCCCCAGCACGACGAGGCAGAGCGTGAGCGGCGTCGAAAGGATCAGGCCGATCGGACCCCACAGCCAGGACCAGAAGATCGCCGCCACGATCACCGAGAACGCCGACAGCCCGGTGCTGTGGCCATACACCAGCGGTTCGATGGCCTGGCCGGTCAGGCCCTCGGCGACGACGAACAGCCCGAGCGTCCAGAGCGGCATGGACCAGCCGGGATCGACGGCCGCCGCCAGCGCGAACGGCAGCAATATCGCGATGAACGAGCCGACATAGGGCACAAAGCGCAGCAAAGCCGACAGGATGCCCCAGAGCACCGGGTTCGGCACGCCGATGAAGAACAGGCCGGCGCCGATCACGACGCCGAAGCCGGCGTTGATGCAGAGCTGGGTCAGGAAATATCGGCTGAGCCGCCGCCCGCCGTCGTCGATGGCGACGGTCGTCCGGTGCATGTCGGTGGATCCGAACAGGCGGATCAGCCGGTCCCGCAGGTCCTCCTGCTGCAGCAGGGCGAAGATCGCCACCACGAAAACGATGCCGAACGTCGCGAGCGGCGAGAGAATCGGCGACAGGTATCGCCGGGCAAGTTCGAGCGGACCTTGGGTGGGCTGGCGCGTGTCGGGCGCGGGGGCGGCCTGCGACGAGGCAGGCGCCTGCGCCGAGGTGGGCGCATCGGCCGCGGGCGTCCCGGCGCGAGTGCCGATATTGTCGGTCAGGCTCGAGAGCCGGCCGATGGTGATTTGGCGGAGCTTGTCGACCTTCTGCTCGATCGTGGTCGCATACTGCGGCAGGTTGGTGGTGAGCTGGGCGATTTGGGAGCCGATCACGCTGCCGATCGCCAGGACCAGGCCCACCGCAACCAGCACCGCGAGCAGCACCGCCGGAACCCGGCCCAGCCGGAAGCGGCGCAGCAGGGCCACCAAGGGGGCGAGCACGAACGCCAGCAGCAGGGCAAGCGTGATCGGGACCAGCACCTCCTTGCCGAAGTAGAGGGTGGCCACGATTAAAACAAAGAGCGTCATGCCGCGGGCCGCGTCCGCCGTTGGCGCGGACGCGGTTTCGCGGTCTAACTCTGGGCTGGAATCAAGCATCCCGTTTGAAGTCTTGGACTGCCCTGGTCACCCCGTATGCGGCCAGGCCGAGACCAATTGCGACCCCGACGGCGACGAACGGACGCATGCCAAAACGTCGTCTGGCTGCTGGCGCAGCCTCCTCCACGACCTCGGGCGCACGCCGCAGGAAGCGTTGCAGCAAGGCGGTAATGGGCTCCCAATACTCCGAGGCAAGCTGGACGTAGTCGAGCAGTTTGCCCCTTCCGTCCTCCGCCTGATTGGCCACAGCCGTGGCCGCCGGCTTGAGGCTGTCGGGCAGCAGACCCTGCAGCTGATCCCTGAGTTGGCTGGCTTGCCGGCCGTGGCCGAGCGAGTCGAGGGTTTGGCGGATGGACATCAAACGGTTCCTTTGCGATCGCGGGTCGAATGAGAGCGCGCCGGGGGGCGGCGCGGTTCCGCCACGTATGATGCCGGCATGCATGACGCGGGTCCGTCACACGACGGTAACGTTCGAAGGCTGATGCAGTTGTTCCACTGAGCAAAGCGTTGCAGCCGCCTGTTAGGAAATGCGAATGGTCTCGCCGTCCAGCCATCCCGAATCCCTGCCCCGATCCCTGGGCGATTCAACCGTCCGGGAACGCCGCCGCGCAATGCTGTCGCTGCCGCACGTCGCGCCGCTCGCCGCCTATGCCGCCCAGTTGCGAACCCGCCCAAGCGTCGAAGTTCCGGACTTCGACCCCATGGACGGCGGCGTCACGGCGCAAATCCTATTCTTGCTGGAGAAGCCCGGCCCAATGGCGGCCCTGTCCCGCCCAGGCCGGCAAGGCTCAGGCTTCATCAGCCGGGACAACGACAACGCGACCGCCGAGGCAATACTTCGCTTCATGCTGGAAGCCGGCCTGCCGCGGACGGACACGGTCATCTGGAATACAATCCCTTGGTGGAACGGCACGATCCACGTCACCGCCATGGAGCGCACGGCCGGCGTCCATGAGCTGCGCAACCTGCTCGCCCTGCTGCCGCGGCTGCACACGGCCGTGCTGGTCGGCCGTACCGCCGTACAGGCGCGTCCCGTCCTGGATGGCCTGCGCCTGCTGGAAAGCGCGCATCCCAGCCCGCAGGTGCGGGCGGGCTACCGCGCCATGTGGGATGCCATTCCCGGTATCTGGCGCCAGGCGGCGGGACCGGATTCAGCGGTGTGAACCATTAAGGTCATTGCGGCCGTCGCATCTGCGCCAGCAGCGCCGGAACGAACAGCAGGGTGGTCAGCAGCGTGCATCCCAGGCTCAGCATCAGCAGCGCGCCCATGCTGGCGGTGCCGGGGTGACGCGACAGCGCGAGCGAGCCAAAGGCCGTCGCCGTCGTCAGCGCCGAGAACAGCACCGCGCGGGCAGTGGCCGAGCCCAGCGGATGGTCGCGGCCGGCGCGCCAGTTCATGACGAAGTAGATGTTGAACGACACGCCGACCCCCAGCAGCAGCGGCAGCGCGATGATGTTGGCAAAGTTGAGCGGCAGCGGCAGCAGCACCGCCGCGACCACCGTCAGCATCGACGACAGCACCAGCGGCGCCAGCACCAGCGCCACGTCCACCGCCCGGCGCAGCGCCACGACCAGGATGACGGCGATCGCGATCAGCGCCCAGATCGCCGCCGCGCGGAACGCCGCGACGATGGTGTCGGCGCTGGCGGTGATCGAGACCGCGGCCCCCACCGCGTCCGGCGCGACCTCGTGCACCTGGTCAACGAACTCGTGCAGGCCGTCGCTGCCCATGGTGTTCCGTTTCGGCACCATCTGCAGCCGGGCGCGGCCGTCCGGCAGCACCCAGTCGCGAGCGATGTCGGGCGGGACGTCGGCCTCGGTGGTGGGCGTGGCGGCCAACGCCACCCGAAAGCGGTCGAGCTGCAGCGGCAGGAACCGGGTCAAGGCAGCGTCCGCAGCGAGCAGAGTGCTGTCCGGCGCCTTGGCCAGGGTCACGAGGTCGGCGGTGATCGCGGCCAGCGTGCTGCCCTCCGGCAGCTTGTCCTGCACGCCCTGCAGCGCCGCCGCGGCCGACTGCGTCGCCAGCCGCAGCGCCGCCGCATCGGGCCGCGGACCCGTCGGATGCACATCCAGCGTCGGGCCCAGCAGCGTCGCGGCGTCGGCAAGCAGCGGCAGCTTCGCGGCCTGGTCCTCCGGCACAAAGCTGCGCAAGGTCAGCACGTCGTCCACCAGCGGCAGGGTGCGCAGCCGGGCCGCGAGGCTGGCGGCCTCGGCTGTCGAGCCCACGAGCGCCTCCATGGTGTATGGATTGGTGATCGGGTCCTCCATGAGGTCGTGCAGCGTGCGGACGGCCTCGGTCGTGGGGTCCTTCGTGTGCAGCGGGTCGCCGTCGAAGACGAGCCGCGGCAGCGATGCAGCGCCGGCGACGGCGAGGCAGGCGGAGCACAGTAGGATCGGTTGGCGGAAGCGCGCGAGCGGCCGGTCGAATCGGCGGAGCCACGCCAGGCCAACCTCCTCGGCCCCGGCGGGCGGTTTGAACAGGACCAGGAGCGCGGGCAGCACGGTGATGGTGCAGACGAATGCGATCAGCATGCCGACGCCGGCGATCAGGCCGAGCTGGGCGACGCCGATGAACTTCGTCGGCGTGAAGGCCAGGAACCCGGCGGCGCTGGCGCAGGCGGCGACCAGGACCTGCCGTCCGGCGCGGCGGGCGGTGCGGTCGAGCGCGCCGGGAATGGTCGGACTCTGCAGCCGCTCCTCACGGAAGCGCGCGGTGAGCTGGATGCCGAAATCGACCGCGATACCGACGAACAGCACCGCGAAGGCGACCGAGACCAGGTTCAGCGTGCCGACCGCGAGCGCCGCGAACCCGGTGGTCATCAGCAGGCCCAGCACGAGACTCAGCAGCACCGGCACGATCAGCCGCCAGCTCCGCAGTGCCAGGAACAGCAGGACGGCCACGAGCACGACGCTGCCCAGCAGCCCGGCGGCGGCACCCTGGGCCACGGTCGCGAACTCCTCGTCCTCCAATGCCACGGACCCGGTGAGGCGCACATGGGCGCGGCCGCGCTGCACAAACTCCAGCTTGGCGGCGGCGGCGCGGACCGCTTGGGCGGCGGCGGCGCCGGGCTCGAGCGCGCCGTAATCGAGCCGCGGCTGGGTGAGCACGAAGTGGTATTGCCCGGCCAGGTCCGCGACCGATCCGGCGAGCAGGCGCTGCCACGACAACGGCTGCGCGGCGCCGGCTGCGGAACCTGATGCTGCCTGGGCCAGTGCCGCATGGAACCCCTTGAGCGCGGGTTCGAACGGCGTCAGGTTCGCCTGGCCGACCCGCACGCCCTCGGCGATCAGCGACAGCGCGCCCAGCAGGCCGCGCAGGCTGGGGTCGGCGGCGAACTGGCCCAGGAACGGCTGCGCGTCGATCGTCTGGTCCAGCAGCGCCGAAAGCTGCGCGCGGTCCAGGAACAGCAGCGCGTTGCGCTCGAAGTAGGGCGAGGCGTCGGGCCGGCGCACGCCCTTGAAATGCGCCGTGTCGGGCGCCAAGGCTGCGGCGAGCGCTGCGGCGGTGGCCTCGGCCTCCTCCGGGGTCGCGCCGTCCACCACTGCGACCAGCAGGTCTTCGTTCTGCGGGAAGGCGAGCCGCAGTTCCATCCCGTGCTGCCGCCACGGCAGGCTGGCGGAAAACAGGTTGGATGTGTCGGTCGTGACGCCTAGCCGGGCCTGCGCCAGCCAGACGCAGCCGATCGCCAGCAGCATTGCGGCCAGCAGCACGAGCCGGGCCTGGCGCACGCAGAAGCCCATCCAATTGGCAAGCAGGCTCGGGGCCAATTTGACCGGCGCTGGATGGGGCGCCTGGCGAAGCGGGCTCATGCCGGCGTTTCCCAGCCGCGGACCGGGCGGCGCTCCAGCATGTGCCAGGCGACCAGGGCCGGGACGCCCAGCGCAACCTCCCGCAGCCGCTTTATCAGGCTGAGCGCGATCGCGACCTCGGGCGCCAGGCCGAACAGGTGGCAGATGATGACGAAGCCGCCCTCGGCCACGCCGATCGCGCCGGGCACTGCAAAGCCTGCACCTCTGAGCGCCTGCCCTATGCTTTCGATGGTCATTCCCTCCGCAAAACCCACGCTGTGGCCCAGAAGGTGCAGCGCCAGGCAGACCTCGACGCCGCCCAGCAGCCAGGAGACGCTGTGATGGAGGCACGCCCATAGCGGCGGGCCGGGGGTGCGATACAAGCGACGAATGCCTGCGTCCAGGCCAGCGAGCTCGCCGGGCGACATCCAGCCATAACGCCGTGAGTGCCGTATGATGCCGCGTTCGAGCGCGGCCGTCATGCCGAACCAATGCGCTGCCACGAAGGCCGCCGCCGCCAGCAACACGATGACGGTGCCGCCCAGCACATAGCCGGCGACGCCGCTCTCGCCCACGAGCAGCACCAGCAGGCCCAGGCCGATAAAGGTGAACAGGACCTGCGTCAGCACCTCCATCGTGATGTCCCCGACCGACCCGGCGACCGCGGAGGCCAGCCGGAAGCCACGCCGGCGCAATAGGCGGGCGGCGACGATCCCGCCGCCGAGATGCGCCACCGGCAACAGGGCGTTCACGCCCTCCCTGATCCAGCGGAGGACCACGAACTCACTGAGCGAGGGCTGCGGCTGCTCGGCTATGGCGCGCCAGGCGAGCGACGAGAACAGGATTTGCGTCCAATGGAACAGCACGACGGCGACGATGCCCCAGCCGGCGCGGGCGAGCAGGTCGGCAATCTCGCGCAGGCCATAGCTCGCCAGCAACCAGGCTGCGATCGCCACACCAGCCAGGGTGCCGAGTATCGCGCCCCATCTCATGCGCGTTCCGCGGGTATGGCGGCGGTGCTATCGTCTGATGTCATAGCTGAAGCTTATAGCACGCGAGCCGGCGCCCGTGCTGCTGGGATGGGTGACATTGAGCGGAAGAGTGGCGCGTCCCATAACTCTTTGGTGAAGCTAGGACGGGACAAGGCCGCGTGAGGGACAGCATGGACGTCATCCGTCGGCTCGAGGCTGCGGCGGCGGCCTGCCGGCGGGACGGCGTGCGCTTCACCGACCTGCGCCGGCATGTGCTGGGCTTGGTGTTGGCGGCGGCCGGGCCGGTGACCGCGTATGGCCTGCTGGACCAATTGCGGGGCACGCGCTGGAACGCCGCGCCGCCCACGGTCTATCGCGCGCTCGACTTCTTGATGCAGCAGGGGCTGATCCACCGGGTGGAACGGCTGAACGCGTTCATCGGCTGCGACGAGGGCGCGTCCCACACCCACGCCGCGCAGTTCCTGATCTGCAACACTTGCGGCGCGGTGGACGAGGTCGACGACCACGCCGTCGCGGACGCCCTGGGCCTCGCCGCCGCCGCCAAGGGTTTCACGCCGGCGCATGCGACGGTCGAGATCGAGGGCACCTGCGCCGCCTGCGCCGGATCAACCGCGCACTGATTGGCTTAGCTATGCAACTTGCAGGTGTAGTGGATCGTATGCTCTAACGATGTTGCGCGAGCAAAACGCTAGGCAGCACCGAGTTGGACGCATTAGTCGAGACAATACCTTTCCGCAGCACCGGCCCTGCTGGGCACCGGGCGCGGATGCGCGACCGGCTGCTGGCGGGGCCGGCGGCGCTGGCCGACTACGAAATCCTCGAGATGCTGCTGTTCCTCGGTATTCCCCGCCGCGATACGAAGCCGCAGGCCAAGGGGCTGATCAACCGGTTCGGCAGCCTCGCCGCGACGCTCGCGGCCGGGCACCGGGCGTTGCAGTCGGCCGGGCTGGAGCAGCGGGCCATCGAGGCATTTGACTTGGTGACCGAGGCTGCCGCGCAGCTTTCCCGCGCTGAACGCGGCGAGCGCGTCCTGCTGGGGACCTGGACCGCGCTGGAGCGCTACCTCGACCTTCCGGGCCGCATGTCGCAGCCGCCGGCTCTTGGCGCGCTGCTGCTCAACAACCGCAACCAACTGCTCGCCGAGCAGCGTTGGCAACCCGACGTCGAGGCCGCCACGCTCGGGCGCGAGATGCTGCATCACGCCCTGGAGCAGCACGCGACGGCGGTCATCCTGGTGCGCAACCAGGGCAATGCGGCGCCGAAGCTGACTGGCGAGGACCGGGCGCTGCACGCCCGCCTGGAACGGGCCGGCACGGCGTTGTCGGTCGTCGTCCACGATTGGGTCGTCATCGGCGGCGGCGATTGGATCAGCCTTCGGCAGCAGAAATCCGGGCGCTAGATGGGATGGCTCCGGTGGCGCAGCGGCGGCGCGGCAGTAGGTTCAGGCGCGCTGGCGTTCGACGCCCTCATCGACATGGATATCGGCAGCCTGCCAACCGGCGTAGGCCGCGAGACCGCGATCTCAGCAGCCACCGCGGCCGTCGCCGCCCTGCCAGGGGCTGGGTGGATCAGCGTCCAACTGCACCGCCAGGCTGCGCCGGCCGCGGTTCAGGTCTTTCCAGCCGGCACCAGCGACGTGCAGGCTGGGGACGCATGGCAGAGCCTGCGATTGCAGGTCGAGGCGGCCGCGCTGCAAGCTGTCTCGGCGCTGGGGCCGATCGCCGTCGATGACCTGGCGCCTGCCGATTGGAAGGATCAAACGTTCGAGGAGGCGCTGGCGCAACGGCGCAAGCTCGACGGCGGACCGGCCCTTAGCCGGCCAAAGGCGCTCGCAGGCTTTGGCGAGGCGATGGCGGCTCCGTTCGATGCCATGGACAAGCTGGCGGCGCTCGCGCAGCTCGTCAGCCAGTCGGCCCGGCCGACAGCCAAGCCTGTCGTTTCCGCATCGCCCGACGTGGACCTTACTGGGCGGCTGCTGGGCTTTGTGCTCCCGACCGACGGCAGGATCGCCGCCACCGCCGCCGTGCGGCGGTTCGGCAGTTTTGCCGCCGTCCTGGCGGCGCCGGAGACGGAGCTGCGGCAAGTGCCCGGCCTCGGCACCCATGGCATCGCCGCCATCAAGCTGGTCCATGCCGCCGCGCTGCGGCTGGCGCGGGCGGGCGTGACCGGGCAGCCGCTGCTGGAAAACAGCGAGCGCCTCGTGGCCTACCTGTCGGCCGTCCTCGCCCGCGAGCGTATCGAGCAGTTCCGCATCCTGTTCCTCGACCGCGGCATGCTGCGGGCCGACGAGGTGCAGGGCACCGGCACCGTGAACCACACGCCGGTCTACCCGCGTGAGGTCGTGCGGCACGCCCTGGAGCTGGGGGCCTCGTCGCTGGTCCTGGTGCACAATCATCCGAGCGGCGATCCCACCCCGTCCCGGGACGACGTCGACATGACGCGGCAGATCAGCGAGGCCGCCGCCGCGCTGTCGATCGCGATCCGTGACCATTTCATCATCGGCAACGGCCGCTGGTTCAGTTTCAGGGAGGGAGGTCTCTTGCCGTGAACAGGGAGGCCAGCACATAGGCCGCGCCGCCCAATGCCGTGATCCATACGCTGACCGGCCAATCCGTGGCGTAGGCCAGCGCCAGCCCGGCCCAGGTCTGTGCCACCGCCAGCCCAGCCGACAGCGCCACCCCGCGGCCGAGCCCGTCGGCCAGGCGATGTGCCGCGGCGGCCGGGGCAACGAGCAGGGTAAACACCAGCAGCACGCCGACAACCTGCACGCACAGCGCGGTCGCCAGCGCCACGACCGCCAGGAACAGCACCGACACCAGCCGCATCGGCACGCCGCGCGCCTCCGCCAGCTCGGGCTGCAGGCTGGCGAACAGCAGCGGCCGCGCCATGGCCGCGAGCGCCGCCAGGCTCACGATGCCCAAGCCCAGCAGGGTCCAGATCATCCCGGCGTCCACGCCCAGGATGCTGCCGAACAGCAGCGCTGTCGCCTGCGCGGCGTAGGCGGTGAAGAAATGCAGGAACAGCAGCCCGGCGCCGAGCGACAGCGACAGCACCATGCCAATCGCCACGTCGCGGCCCTCGGCACGCTCACCCAGCAGGCCCATGCCGACCCCGCCCAGGACGGTGACGCCGACCATGCCCCATAGCGGCGACGCGCCAACCAGGAGCGCGCCGGTCGCCCCGGTGAAGCCCACATGCGACAGCGCGTGCCCGGCGAAGGTTTGGCCGCGCAGCACCAGCATATAGCCCACCACGCCCGCGACCACGGCGACGATCGTCCCGGCCAGCGCCGCGTTGACCATGAAATCGTAGTCAAGCATGGAGGCCGTCCGCGCAGGCGTGGGCGCGCTCGACCTCGTTGCCGCCGGACATCACGAAGATACGCCCGCCCGCCCGCACGACCTCGATGTCGGCGCCATAAAGCCGGGACAGCACGGGGCCGGTAATCACCTCGTCCACCGTGCCGATCGCCGCATGGCCGCCGCCGAGATAGAGCACGCGGTCGATGGCGCCCAGCAGCGGGTTCAGCTCGTGCGCGCTGAACAGCACAGTGATGCCGAGGTCTCGGGCCAGCCGGCGGACCAGCGCCACGATGGCGTGCTGACGCCGGGGATCGAGGTTCAGCAGCGGCTCGTCCAGCAGCAGCAGGCGCGGCTGGCCCAGCAGCGCCTGCGCCAGCAGCAGCAACTGCCGCTCGCCGCCCGACAGCGTCCGCAAGGGCCGGCTGGCCAGGCTGGAGGCCCCTACCAAGTCCAGCACGCGCCGTATGTCTGCCCGGCCAGCCGAGTCCAAATGCGGCAGGCCCCAGCGCTCGCCGTGGATGGCGCCGGCCAGGAACGCCTCGCCGCTCAGCCGCATGCCGCCCGGCGCGCTGCGGGCCTGCGGCATGTAGCCGATCCCGGCCGCGCCGCGTGCCGCTGGGCGGCCGAGCACACGCAGGCTGCCAGCACCGGGCGTCACCAGGCCCAGCAGGGCGCGGAACAGCGTCGTCTTGCCGGCGCCGTTCGGGCCCAGCACGCCGATGAACTCGCCGGACCGGATCGCGAGCGTCACGTCGCGCAGGATGGTGCGGCGGCCGATGCTGATCGTCAGGCCGTCGAGCTCGACCGCGTTCAACGGGCGTCCAGTGCCTGCTCCAGCGCATCGAGCTGGGCCATCATCCATGCCTGGTAGGTGAGGCCGGCCGGCTTGGTTTCGGCCACGCCGACGACCGGCATGTTGCTGGCGCGGGCCAGCGCCACCATGCGCCGGGCGGCCGCGCCGCTCGCCTGGTTGTTGTAGAACAGCGTCCGCACGCGATGGAGCCGCAGGTCAGCCTCGAACGCCGCCACGTCGGAAAGGCGCGGCTCGGCCTCGTTCATCACTGCGAGCTGGAAGCGTTCGTTCCGCATCACAAGCCCCAGGGCCGACGCCATCAGCCCGAATACCGGCTCCGTCGCTGTCACCGGCAAGCCGGCATACCGCGTGCGCAGGGCCATGACACGGGCGTCGATAGGGGCGAGTGATGCCAGGAACGCCTCGAGCCTCGTGTCGTACTCCGGGCGGTTCGCCGCGTCGGCTTGCGCGAGCGACGCCGTAATGGCGCGGGCTACGACCGGCATGATGGCCGGGTCGAACCATAGATGCGGGTTGGACCCTGGCCGACGTCCGGCCAGTTGGCCCACGTCCACAACCAGGCGCGTGGTTTTTGGGGCACCCGCCAACAAGCGCCGCATCCAGGGATCGTAGTCCGCGCCGTTCAATACGACGATCGCCGCGTCTGCGATCTGCCGCGCGACCGATGGGCTGGCCTCGAACAGATGCGGGTCCTGCGCCGGGTCGCTCAGGATGCTGGCGACCGCCGCATGCGGCCCGGCGAGCTGCCCGGCCACGTCACCGTAAACGGTTTCGGCTGCGACGATCCGCAACGGGGCTTGCGCCGAGGCCGGGGCGCAAAGCAGCAGCAGCAGGAGGGCAACGGCCAATCGCATCGCTTTCTGCTATAATATAACATTTTCTTTGTAAACGCTTAGGCTTGGTTGACCCGGCGGGACAATCGACAAGGCGCTTTGGATCTGGCTTTAATTTCCAAACACGCCAATTTCCAAACACGCCGGGGAGGCAAGCATGGATCCTGTCGATTTCGCCCAATGGAGCCCGGATGGCCCGCCTCAAGCTGCCCTGCCCGGCGCCGGCGCCAGCATGCGGCAGGTGCACGTGAAGGCCGGGCACATCGCCACGCGCCACAGCCATCCGCATGAGCAGTTCCTGCTGGTGATGAGCGGCGCCGGGCGGCTGGAATGCGAGGCCGGCAGCGTGCCGCTGCGTCCCGGCACGGCGATACGTTTCGCACCGGGCGCCTGGCACAGCGCGGAGTTCACCGCCGACACCGTGCTAACGGAGTTCAATCTGACGTAAGCGGTTGTTTAAATAAGAATGATCCCGAGCGCCACGGCGCCGAACGCGATGCAATAGATGCCGAACGGGTTCAGCCCCACCTGCTCGTGCTGGCGGAAATAGCGCATCAGGAACGCCGTGCTGAGCCAGGCGACGACGCCGGCGACGACGGCCGCCAGCGCCGCGGTTTGGAATACGCCGGGCGGCACGCTTTCATGCAGCAGCTTCGGCACCTCGAGCACGGTCGCGCCCAGGATGATGGGCGTCGCGATCAGGAACGAGAAATGCGCCGACCCGGCGTGGTCAACGCCGCGCAGCAGCCCGCCGACGATCGTCGCCCCCGACCGGGAAATGCCCGGGATCAGCGCGAGGCACTGCCAGAAGCCGATGACCACGGCGTCGACAACGCCGAGCGTCGCCATGGGCCGGGTAGCAGCCGAGCGCGTGCGCAGCCGCTCGGCCGCGATCAGCATGACGCCGTTCACGATCAGGAAGCTCGCGGCCACGACCGGTGAGCCGAACAGCCCGCGGACGAACTTCTCGAGCACGAAGCCGATGATGACGGCGGGGATGGTCGCGACGACGATCAGCATGAAGGTGCGCCGGCTTTCCCGCGTGCGCTGCGGGTCGGACACGCCGAGCACGCCGAGCGCCAGCGCCAGCCAGTCGCGCCAGAAGTATGCGAGCAGGGCCACCGCGGTGCCGAGGTGCAGCAGGACGAGGAACGGCAGGAATTCGGGGGACCGCTGGTCGATGGCCCAGTTGACGAGCGCCGGCAGAACGACGGCGTGCCCGAGGCTGCTGACAGGGAACAGCTCTGTCGCACCCTGCAGGGTGGCGATCAGGACGGCGTGTATCGTGTTCATGGGGTTCTCCGGTTGCGGCCGGGATAGGCCGCGCGATTTTACCGGTCAAGCGGACCAGGCAGCGGGCACGGCGCTTTGGCCTATCGGGTATGGGCCTCACCAGGCTGCTGACCGCTGGCCGGCAGCCGCGTGACATCCGCCAAGGCCACGGCGATGCCAGGCGCCGTCGCGAGGATGGGTCCGCCCGCTGCGGCCCCATACGGCAGGAAAGCGTTCACCGCGGCGCCGGCCTCGTTCAGGATCGCCAGGGCGGCGGCGCAGTCCCACAAGTTGATGTGCAGCTCGGCATAGCCGTCCGTGCGTCCGGCCGCGACGTCGGCCAGTCCGAGCGCGCCGGAGCCGCCCGACCGCAGCATGACCCCCGCGCCCAGCATGCGGTCGCATAGCGCCAGGAAATCGGGGTGGGCCACGCGCGGGGACCATCCGGCCTCGATGATCGCGCGGTCCAGGCTCGAGGTCGCGGCCGCCCGGATGCGAGCGCCGTTGAGCACGGCGCCCTGGCCCTGGCAGGCTGCGAAGGTCTCGGACAAGGCGGGTGCCGCGAGCACGCCGAGCAACGCGGCATCGCCCTCGATCAGCCCGATCGAGACGCACCAGCGCGCGGCGCCGCGGGCGTAGTTGCTGGTGCCGTCGATCGGATCCACCACCCAGCGCAGGCGGCCAGCGCGGGTGCTGCCGGCTTCCTCGCCTTGGAAGCCGTCCTCGGGGAAGGCGGCCGCCAGGCTGTCCGAAAGAAAGCGCTCGACGGCGCCGTCGGCCTCGGTCAGCCAGTCCTGGCGATCCTTGAGCGTCGCCTGGGCCGCGCCGGGCGGCGGGCGCATCCGCATCGCGAGCGCGCCAGCCTGTTCGGCCAGCGCCTGCGCCACCGCGAACCGGCGGTCGAGCGCCGTCATGACCGCACGCTTGACAGGGCGGCAAGGAGCGGCTGGATGGGCTGCATGAGGCGCATGGTCATCCTATTGGCTTTATTGGCTGCTGCAGGCTGTTCCAGCTACGAGCCGCGGGTGGGCACGGACCGGACCGCGCCAAAATACCAATCCGACTTGGCGGCCTGCCAGGCGAGCTCGGCGGATACGGTCGACAAGCGCAACGCCAAGCGCGGGCTGGATTGGTTCAGCTCCCCGGTGCGGCGGCCGTTCCAGATACGCGAGGCAATCCGGTCTTGCGTGAAATCCAAGGGCTACGCTGTCACTGGATAGCACAGAACTGGACAGCATGAACCTCAGCGATTGGTATTTGTCAGGCCGTTACGACTTCCCTCGCTGATATGCCAACGCTGCCATACCGAGCAAAACGACGCTAAGACCAGCCCCGAGACCGATCCGGGCCTGCTGCGGACGGTCATCGTCATCGGCCGGGCTGAACAGCGCGCCGGAGGTGGCGGCCTGCACGGGCGTGCGCGACAGGCCGAAGCCGATCACGCGCGCCATGAGCCAACGCCCCAGGCCCGGCGCCACCGCGTAGGCGAGGGGCGCCAGCTTGGCGAGCGCGCCGACCGAGGTCTTGTCCTGCGGGTCCATCGCCACGCGGACGATCGCCCGGGCCACGTCCTCGGGCCGGTCCGGCGGGGTCGGGTGCAGCTCATGCCCGGTATAGTTGGCGGCATGGCGCACGCCGGGCGTGTCGACGAAGCCCGGGTAAACGTCGCAGACGTGAATCTCGGGATAGTTCTGCAGCTCGGCGCGCAGGCTCTCTGACAGGCCGCGCATGCCGAATTTGCTGGCGGTGTAGCTCGCGGCCAGCGGCGTGCCCATGAAGGCGCCAAAGCTGATGACGTTGATCAGCACGCCCTCGCCGCGGTCCTGGAACAGCGGCAGCACCGCGTGTGCGCCGTGCAGCGTGCCGAGCAGGTTGGTTTGGATGATCTGGTCGTGCGCGTCGACGGGGGTGTCGGTGAACCGGCCCACGGCGCCGATGCCGGCGTTGTTGACCCAGACGTCCACCTTGCCGTAGCGGCGCACCGCCGCTTGGGCCAAGGCGCGCATAGCGACCGGGTCGGTCACGTTGGTCTCGATGTACTGCGCCTGCCCGCCGGCCCGCACGCATTCCCCTGCCAGTTCCGCGAGCCGCCCGCGACGGCGGGAGGCCAGGGTCACGCTGGCGCCGCGCTCGGCGAAGGCCAGGGCGGTGGCGCGGCCGATGCCGCTCGACGCGCCGGTGATCACCACGCTCATGTCCGTCAGATTGTCCATGATGCCGTCCCCGATGATTGCCGCTGTTGCATGTGTGAGGGGAACAAAGGAACGGGTCTCGGGTTCCATAGCTGCTATGGCGCCCAGGCGTCTTGGCCTTGCCGGCGCGCGCACCGATCACTCGCTATTGTCCATCCCTCGGTTGACCGCGTGTTCACGACGCTTCTCCTTGTCGCCGGAGGTCGAGGATCCAAGGGGAGCATGATGGCGCTATGTCGAAGCGGAACGCGCCTTGAACATGTTTGAGCCGTCCGACAGCAGGTCGGCAGCATCCCACTCCAGCCAGGTCGTCCCAAGCCGAGATGCAGCGCGTATCGGCGCCGAGCTGATGCAGCCCGACGGCGCCGACCCGTTCGCGGCGGCCGTGCGCGCCACGAGCATACCGACCGTGATCGCCGACGCCCGCCGGCCCGATCACCCGCTGGTGTTCGTCAACGACGCATTTTGCCGGCTGACCGGCTATGCGCGCGAGGAGGTCCTCGGCCGCGACTGCCGCTTCCTGCAAGGGCCGGCGACCAACCCGGCCACCGTCGAGCGCATCCGCACGGCCGTCGCCGCGGCCGAGCCGCTCGAGATCGACATCCGCAACTATCGTAGGGACGGCAAGCCATTCTGGAACAGGCTGATGCTCGCCCCGGTCCGGGACGCCGCCGGGGCGCTCACCTACTACCTCGCCAGCCAGGTCGACGTGACGCTCGAACGCGACCGGCTGGCCGGCCTGGAGAACCGCAACGCGGCGCTCGTGACAGAGCTCGCCGACCGCCTGCGCGCCCAACAGGAAAGCGAGGCGCGGCTGCGCTTTGCAACGCATGCCGGACGGCTGGGAATTTGGGAGCTGGACCTGCGGACCCAGGAAATGACCGCCTCGCGGGTGTTCAAGGAGGCATTCGGCCGAGGCCCGGACGAAGCTTTCACCTTTGCTATGCTGCACGACGCCGTGCATCCGGACGACTCCGCTCGGGTCGCTGCCGCGGTCCAGCGCTCGGTCGCGACCGGCGCGGAGTACGATATCCAGTATCGCGTGATCCGGCCCGATGGCGGCGTAGGCTGGGTGGAAATGCGTGCCCAGGTCGTCCGCGCGCCTGACGGCACGCCGTTCCGCCTGGCTGGCGTCTCGCTCGAGATTACGAAACGCCGGCTGACGGAGGAGCGCCTGCAGGAGAGCGAGGCGCGTTTCCACGATATGGCCGACAACATCAGCCAGCTCGCCTGGATGGCGGAGCCTGACGGCACGATCTTCTGGTATAACCAACGCTGGTGCGACTACACCGGCGTCACCGTCGAACACATGCAGGGCGAGGGCTGGAGGGACGTCCAGCATCCCGAGCACATTGAGCGCGTGACGGCCCGGTATCACGCAGCGATCGCGGCGGGCATGGCATGGGAGGACACTTTCCCGCTCCGCAGCCGCGCCGGCAGCTACCGCTGGTTCCTCAGCCGCGCCCAGCCGATCCGGGACGCCAGCGGGCGGATCATGCGCTGGTTCGGCACCAACACCGACGTGACGGAACAGCGCGAGGCCGAGGCCCTGTTGGAGGCGCGCGTGGCCGAGCGCACGGCGGCGCTGACGCAGGCGATCGACGCGCTGCATGACGAGGTGCTGGAGCGCGAACAGGCCGAGGAGAAGCTGCGCCAGGCGCACAAGATGGAGGCGGTGGGCCAGCTCACCGGCGGCATCGCGCACGACTTCAACAACATGCTGCAGGCGATCGGCGGCAGCCTGGAGCTGATGCGCCGCCGGGTGGAGCAGGGACGGGCGGACGAGACTGGGCGCTTCGTCGAGGCGGCCGCGCAGGTGGTGGGCCGGGCGACGGGCCTCACACATCGGCTGCTGGCCTTTGCGCGGCGGCAGACGCTGCAGCCCAAGCCCATCAACCTCGATGAACTCGTCGAGGGCGTCGCCGACCTGATCCGGCGCACGGCGGGCCCTGCCATCACGGTCGAGCTGCGTCTGCACGACGGCGATTGGCCGGTGCTGTGTGACGGCAACCAGTTGGAAAGCGCACTGCTGAACCTCGCCATCAACGCCCGCGACGCTATGCCGGCGGGGGGCGCCCTCACTATCAAGACCGTCATGGTGAGGCTCGGCACAGCCGACGTGGCCGGCCATGAGGGGGCGGCGCCTGGCGACTATGTCGAGGTCTCGGTGGCCGATACCGGAACGGGCATGGATAAGGTGACCCGGGCGCGTGCCTTCGAGCCGTTCTTCACCACGAAGCCGCTCGGACAGGGAACGGGGCTGGGCTTGTCGCAGCTCTACGGCTTCGTGCGCCAGACCGGCGGCCTGGTGCGGCTGGAGAGCGCGCCGGGCCTGGGCACGACGGTCCGTCTTTATCTGCCCCGGCATGCGGAGGCGGCTGCCGATTCTGCGGCGGCCCAGCCGCCGGGTGTCCAGCCCGTGACCGGCGTGGTCAGCGGGATCGGCGGGACGGTGCTGGTCGTCGAGGACGAGGACGCCGTTCGTGCGGTCGTGGTCGAGGCGCTGCGTGAGCAGGGGTGCCGCGTCCTGGAAGCGGGCGACGGCTCGGCTGGGCTGCACGTGCTGCAGTCGCGCGAGCGCATCGACCTGTTGGTGACCGACGTCGGCCTGCCGGGGTTGAACGGCCGGCAGCTTGCGGACGCCGCGCGCGAGCGCCGGCCGGGTTTACCGGTGCTGCTCGTCACCGGTTACGCCGGCGGCGCGGTAGAGAAGGCGTTGCCGGCTGGGATGGAGGTGATCGGCAAACCATTCGCGCTGGATGCGCTTACCTTGCGGATACGGTCCATGATCGCAGGCAGGCCGGGCCAACATTGAAGAATTCCGGTTATGAAACAAGATAAATTGCGTCAGATACTTTAGCATCAAGTCGTAACGTCAATATGTAAAAGCCTCTTACAGTGGCCGGAAGAGCTTTGCGGCCGTAGATTTTACTGTTATGCGACGCAGCGACGCTCGAACACTACAAAGAGAATGCTGCATGTTAGAAATAAGTGATCAAAATGCGACGACCCGCACTGGCCGCATTTTCGTTGCGCTAAGGAAATCCGGCCGTGTGTCGCATGGCCGGAGTCCGGTGTTCCACGCCGTGACGCCGCACTGCCGGATGTCGCTCTGCGCCAATGAGCCGGGGCCCGGCTCGGGCTGGGCCGAGCCGCCGGCTGAGCAGGTTACCTGCGCAGCTTGTCTGCGACGGCTGACCCGGATGCAGCCCCGGGAATTGCGGCCTCAAGGCTGATCCGCTCGCCAGGTTGCGCGTGCACCAGCCCGTGGACGAAGGCCAGCTTGCGTATGGCGTCAGCTGAAAGGATGAACGGATACAGGTCGCCCAGACCCATGCTGCGGTTCATCTGGTTCATCGCATAGGTCAGCGGCAGCCAGGCCGCGATCAGGCCGTCAAAATTCCGCTCCTGATAGGGATCGAGGTGGACCGCCACGTGCAGGTCCGGGTCCGACGTCGCCGTGGGATGCACCTCCAGGCCAAAGGCGCTGGCCGTTTCGAGGCTGTCCACGATGTGCAGGTAGTGCGCCCAGGTTTCGGCAAAGTCCTCCCAGGCGTGGGTGGTGGCATAGGTGCTGACAAAGTGCTCCTGCCAATTGGCGGGCGGCCCCTCGTTGTAATGGCGCTTCAATGCCTCCGCGTAGTCCTCCTCGTCGTCGCCGAACAAGGCGCGGCACTCTGCCAGGTGGCCGCCGTCACGCACCAGCCGGTCCCAGTAATAATGGCCGACCTCATGGCGGAAATGGCCTAGCAAGGTGCGGTAGGGCTCGCCCATGGCCTTGCGCCGCGCTTCGCGTTCGGCGTCGTCGGCCTCTTTCAGGGCGAGCGTGATCAGGCCCTCATCGTGGCCAGTCAAGACCTTGGCGCCACTGAAACCCGGCGGATCGGCCAGGAAATCGAACACCAGCCCCGCGGTCGCGTCGTCGGCCCGGTTCGGCAACGGCAAATTCAGCCGCAGCAGCGTGTAGATCAGCCGGTGCTTGGCCAGCTCCATCTTGCGCCAATCCCGCAGGTTGGCCTCTTCAGACAAGTTCGGGACCGTGCGGTTATGACGGCACGCCTTGCAGAAGCGCTCGGGCGAGTCGGACGGCACCAGCCAGTTGCACGCGTCACGCGCGGCATTGTCGCAGAACCGCTTGGTGAGGCTCGGTGCGGCGAGGGCACGCCATAGTCCCTCGCCCGCCGGTTCCAGCGCGCTGAGCTCCATCACGCTTGGGATGAAGCCGAGCCGGTGCTTGCAGCGGACGCAGGCCGTGTTCTCGAAATACAGGTGATGCCCGCAATGCTGGCAGCCGAACAGCCTCATCGGGACAAACTCGAAGTGATTGCCCGTTCAAAGGTCGCAGCCGCGCCAAGATTGCGCCCGGTTGCGCCGTTGCATGGCAGATGGCAGGTTTGCCACAGGTCTGCCCGCCATGCACGCCGCATCGAGCGAGAGCGCGGCCGAGGGGGAAACGACCATGCGAACTACCGTCCTAATGGGCTGCCTGCTCGCGTCCACGCTGGGGACCGCAGCGGCGCAGACCCGCATGCCGGAGCTGGCCCCGGCCCAAATGTCGGCCGAGCAGAAGGCGATGTACGACGCGATCATGGCCGGGCCGCGCCATTCGATCGAGGGGCCGTTCAACATGTGGCTGCGCAGCCCGGACCTCGGCAACCGGCTGCAGCGCGTCGGCGAATACCTGCGGTTCAGCACCACGATGCCGCACAACCTCAACGAGTTCGCCATCCTGATCACGGCGGTGGAGTGGAAATCCGGGTTCGAGTGGTTCGCGCATTATCCGCTGGCCATCAAGGCCGGGCTCGAGCCCGCCGTCGCCAAGGACCTGCAGGAGGGGCGCCGTCCGGCCAACATGACCGCCGACGAGACCCTGGTGTATGACTTCGCCACCCAGCTGCAGCGCCAAAAACAAGTCAGCGACGCGGTGTATGCCAGCGCCGTCAAGCGCTTTGGCGAGCAGGGCGTGACCGATCTCGTCGCGCTGCTCGGTTACTACAACTTGGTTTCCATGACGCTGAACGTGGCGCAGGTGCAGCCGCCGGCCAATGCCGGGCCGACCCTGCCGGCGCCCGCCCCGGTGACGCAATGATCCTGGCGCCCTCAGCCCCGCCGTAGCCGAACCTGGCCGCGCGGCACGATGGTGGCGTGGGGCACCATCGCCTTGATCTCGTCCTGGAACGCGGCGCGGCGCTCGTGGATCGATACGATAATCGGACCCATCGGGATGCCGAGGTCCACCAGCACGGCCTCGGAAAGCTGCAGGCTGGCCTCAATCGTCTCGGGCACCGCGTCCGACGCGCCCAGGCCATACAGCCGGGCGGCATGGCGCGCGTCGCGGGCGCGGGCGACGATCAGCAAATCAGGCCGCGCTGCGCGGGCGGTCGTCACCAAGGCGTCGGCGCGTGCCCGGTCGTCGATCGTCACCACGAGGGCGCGCGCCTCGGCCAGCCCGATCCGCTCCAGCAGTTCGGGCCGGGTGATGTCGCCGTAGAACGCCGGTTTGCCCTCCCGCCGCAGCGCCGCGACGCGGTCGGCGTCATTGTCGATCGCGACATAGGGCAGGCCGTGCACCTCCAGCAGCCCGGCGACGGTGCGCCCGACCCGCCCCGCCCCGGCGACGATCACCCGTGCGGGCCCGTGCTCCGGTGCCTCGGGCGGCAGCAGGTCGGGCCGGACCGCGACCGGTCGGCGTCCGGCCAGCAGCGTGCCGAGCTTGGACAGCAGCGGGATGGCCGCCATCGTCAGCGCCGCCAGGATGAACGCGAACCCGCCCAGCTCGACGCCGATCAGGCCGGAGGCCTGACCCACGGCAAGGATCACGAAGCTGAACTCGCCGCCAGGCCCGAGCAGCAGTCCAGCTGGGCCGCCGACGCGGAGGCGCAAGCCGAACGCGCGTCCCAACGCCGCCGTCACGACAGCCTTGATCGCCACCAGCCCAAGGGCTGCGCCGAGCACGGCTGCGGGATCGCGCAGGATGCGGCCGAGGTCCAGGCTCATGCCGATCGAGATCAGGAACACGCCGAGCAGCAATCCCTTGAACGGCTCCACCGTGACCTCGATCTGCCGGCGATATTCGGTTTCGGCCAGCAGCAGCCCGGCGATCAGCGCGCCGAGCGCCATCGACAGCCCGGCCGCCCGCGCCGCCAGCCCGGTGCCCAGCACCACCAGCAGGCAGGCGGCCATGAACAGCTCCGGACTGCGCGTCCGCGCGACGCCGCGGAACAGCGGACGGAGCGCCAGCCGGCCGCCGAGCACCAGGCCGACGACCACCGCGACGGCCTTGCCGACCGCCAGGCCGAACTGGGTCCATCCGGCGCTGCCGGGTCCGAGCGCGCCCAAGCCGAACAGCACGGGCACGAGCGTCAGGTCCTGGAACAGCAGCACGGCGAAGCTCACGCGGCCGACCAGGCCGGTCATTCGACGCTCCTCCGCCAGCACCTGGGTGACGACGGCGGTCGACGACATGGCCAGGGCGAGCGCCACCACTCCGGCCGCGACGGGCGGAATGCCCATCAGCGCCCCAGCGCCGGCGACGGCCAGGGTGCATCCCGCCAGTTGCAGCGAACCCAGGCCGAACACCAGCCGGCGCATGGTGCGGATGCGCTCGAACGACAGCTCCAGCCCGATCATGAACAGCAGCAGGACGACGCCGAACTCGGCGAACGGCGTGATCTGTCCCCGGTCGGCGATGGTGACCAGCGACAGCCACGGCAGGACGGCGGCGAGCGCGCCCAGGCCGGACGGGCCGACGGCCATGCCGACCAGCATGAAGCCCAGCACCGCGCTGATGCGCAGCCGGTGGAACAGCGGGATGACAACGGCGGCGGCACCCAGCACGACCAGAGCCTCCCGCATCGACGCCGCCGCGACCACGCCCTCGACCGCCATCGCCGCTCCTCGTGCACCCTCTGTTGCGTTCAACAAACAACGGGCAATGCGGGCGCGCAACAGGAACGATGATGCCGTTCACCGATCCGTTACTCCCTCCCTGCGTTCCCGGCGCATAGGGTGCGGCATGGGTCAGGCGTGGACGGGTCCGTTAAGCCCGCGGGGCGCAGCGGTGCACCAGCATGGCGGCCCGGTCCGCGCAGCCCGCCATGCGGGTCGCAGCCCCGGGGACCGCGGGTTCACGCTGATCGAGGTGCTGATCGCGTTCCTGATTGCAGCGATGGCGGTCGCGGCGCTCGTGCACACCACGACGGGCGCCGTCACCTCCTCCCGCGTGGCGGGCCGTTACGACGAGGCGGTGGCCCGGGCGCAGTCGCATCTCGCGGCCCTTTCCGCCTCACCGTTGACCGACAGCGACCGCCAGGGTGACGAGGGCGGCGGGTTCCATTGGCGGGTCCGGGTGGCGATGGCCGGCACCACCCATGCCGCAAGCCAGTTCAGAGCCATTCCGCGTAGCGCGATCACGCTGTATCGCATCACGGTTACGATATCGTGGACCGAGGGCGAGCGCAGCCGCGCCGTGCAGCTCGACAGCGCCCGGCTGGGTCCGGTCGCGTGAGTATTGGAGTTGCAGGGCGCAGCGCCGGGTTCACCCTGATTGAGGTGCTGGTGGGCCTTGTCGTCCTTGGCCTCATCGTCTCGGGATTGGCTGGGAGCACTCGGCTTGGCCTCGCAGCGCTCGGCGCGCAGTCCAGGGCGGCCGCGGAATACCAGGACTTGGAGCCGGTCGACCGCGCGCTGCGACGGCTCGTGGCGAATATCGCACTGCCGAACGACAACGGGCTGCCCGGGCTCGTCGGCAATCCCTCGAGTTTCGCCTGTTTGACGGCGATGCCGGTCGCCGAAGGCCAGCCGTCCCGGGTGGACGCATATGTCGCATCCGATGCCGCGCACCGCCTGGTGCTGCGCTGGTCGCCTCATCTGCACGCCGAGCGCCTCGTTCCGCGTCCCGCTCCGGCCGAAGCGGTCCTGCTGCAGGGGATCAACCAGTTGGAGGTCAGCTATCTCTCGCCGGACCGGACCGGTTGGCTTCGGTCATGGAACCGGACGGACCTGCCGGCCCTGATCCGCATCCGGCTGCTGTTCGGGCCCGGCGATCCGCGCCACTGGCCCCCGATCGTCGCGGCCACCCAGCGCGGCCGTTTGCGGGAGCGGCCGAGTGGCTGAGCGAAGGGTGCCCGCGCCGGGCGACCGTGGCTTTGCACTGCTGATCGTACTGTGGTGGACGGTATTGCTGGCGATGCTGGGAACGCAGCTCGCGGCGTCGGGACGGCTGGACGTGCAGCGCGCGGGCAACCTGCGCGCGGCTGCGATGGCGGAGGCCGCGGCGGACGGCGTGCTGCAGGAAGCGGTTTTCCATATCCTCGACGGCTCGCCCGCTGGCTGGGCGGCCGACGGCAGCGTCCATGCCGTTCCGGTGGCCGGCGGCGTCGCCCGTGTCGAGATTCGCAGCGAGGCGGCGAAGATCGGGTTGAACCAGGCCTCCCCGGCGCTGCTCGCGGCCTTGCTGACCCGGTTGGGAACCGACCGGCGCCAATCGGCGGCGCTCGCCGACGCCATCCTGGACTGGCGCACGGCGACGGCCCGGCCGCGCAAACTGGGTGCGAAAGCGCCGGAGTATCGCGCGGCCGGGTTGGGCTATGCCCCGCCGAACAGCGATTTCGAGAGCGTCGACGAGCTGGGACTGGTTCGCGGCATGACGCCCGAGCTCGTCGCGCGCCTGGCTCCCTACCTGTCAGTTTATCAGACCGGCGATCCCGACCTCATGCTCGCCGACACGGTCGTGCGGCTGGCGAGCGCCGACGCCGGCGACGTGGCAGCCGACGCAGCCGAGCGCGCTGGCCTGACGAGTGGCGCGGCGCCGGTCATAGCGGTCAAGGTTGCGGTCGAGATGGCGGACGGCGCACGGGCGCTGCACCGCACCGTCATACGCCTCGCCGTCGATGCGGCGCGGCATCCATTCCAATTCCTGGATCAGGACTGAAATGCTTGAGGCGCAGTAACCCACAGCGGCGAGGCAAGGCCAAGCGAAACGATACCAAGGATTGACGTTCATGTAGGATTACCGCCAAGTTCGCCACGTCCAGGTCGGCCTGGCTGCTGGCCGACCGCTTTCAGGACGATCGTCTTCTGACCAAAAACGGTAAGAAATAGGGGAAACGCAAATGCCGACGAATGTCTGCACGAAGGGCAAGCGGTGGTTCTCCGCTGCCGCCACGTTCATGGCGCTAGGGTTCATGGCCCTGGGGCTCACACCCGGCGTTGCACGGGCCGAAGATCGGAACTTTGACGAACTGCTGGGGCGGCTGCTGCGACACAACGAGAACACCAACTACACGCGCGTTGCCACAATCAAGGTCCCAGGCCAGCCGCTGGCGGCGTTTGACATCAGCTTCGTCGATCCAGCCCTGCCGCTCTACTACCTCGCCGACCGTTCCAACGGCGCTCTCGACATCATCGACATCCGCACCAACACCTTCGTCGGACAAGTCGGCGGCTTCGTGGGCGTGCGGAAGGACGCGGCGGGCAAGGTGAGCAACGACATCTCGGGTCCCGATGGCGTGGCGACGGTCGGCGCCGGCGAGGTCTGGGTCGGCGACGGCGACAGCACCGTGAAGGTCGTGGACGTCGTTTCGCGCACGATCATCGCCAAAATCTCGACCACACGCCCCGGCGAGAGCGCCGAGACGGACAAGCGGGCCGACGAGATGTTCTACGATCCGCGCGACCACGTCATGCTCGTGGCGAACAACGCCGCGACGCCGCCCTACGTCACCCTGATCTCGACCCTGCCGAGCGACCGCCGCGTCCTCGGCCAGATCGTCTATGACGACTCAGAGGGTGTCGAGGCGTCGGTCTATGACCCGGCGAAGGGCGTGTTCTACGTGAACCTGACCCAGCTCGGCACCGATGTGAACAAAGGCGCCGTTTCCATCGTGGACCCGCGCCAACTCAAGGAGGTCGGCCGGTTCCCGGTGACGGGCTGCAACGGCACCGGGATCGACCTGGCCCCGGGAGGGAAGCTGCTGATTGGATGCTCGCTGACCAACAACACGCAGATCATCAGCACCCGTGACGGCGCGTTGCTCGCCGAGTTCCCGCAGATCTCGGGGGCGGACCAGATCTGGTATAACCGGGGCGACGGCCGGCTCTATGTGGCAGGCCGCAACAATCCTGCGTCGGCTGGCGGCCCGTCCCTGGGCGTCATCGATGCGCTCACCAACACGTTCGTGACGAACATACCGACCGACGTCAGCGCCCACTCTGTCGCCGCGGACGCCAGGACGGGTAACATCTTCGTCCCGCTCGGGCCGATCGCCAGCGACCCGGAATGCACCGCCGGCTGCATCGCCGTCTATAATGGGCGGCGCAACGAAAATAAGATCGAACGCAACATCGAGCGTTTCATATCGGACCTGTCCGCCCCCCAGTAGCCGCGACGGCCAGCGGCAGCCTTCCCGGCATTCGTGAGGCGAACTTGCCGGGGAGGCTGCCAGGTGCGTAGTAGCGGCGGTATACGACGCTGGGCCGTCGATCACATGGCCGACGCGTCCCCCGGCGGCCAACTACGGAGATCAGCCTGAGATGAAGCAGGCGCTGCACTGGCTGAGCGTCGAAACGCGCGGCAAGGGCCTTATCGAGATCACCCGGCCGGTCCTGGCCTGGGTCGTGGACCAGGGTATCGACACCGGCTTGCTCACGCTGTGGTGCCGTCACACCTCGGCGTCGCTCACCGTGCAGGAGAACGCCGATCCTACCGTGCGCGAGGACATAGCGCGCTACTTCGAGGCGCTCGTGCCTGAAGACCCGCAGCGCTATATCCACGGCGCCGAAGGACCGGACGACATGCCGGCGCATCTGCGCACGATGCTCACGGCGACGCAGCTCACCATTCCCGTGTCCGATGGCAGGCCGGTGCTCGGCACCTGGCAGGGGATCTATCTGTTCGAGCATCGCCGCAGCCCGCACCGGCGGGAGATCGTGCTGCATCTGCTGGGCGAATGACGTCTTGCGCGGCGTAGCGGCGGGCGCAGTCGGACTGATTGCGGCGCTGTGCTGCCTGCCGGCCGCGCGGGCGGCGGAGGTTTGCCGCTATGACGGGAAAACCAGCCATTCCGGCCGCGCCGCGGTGCGAACCGAGGTCGTGGAGGCGAACGGCTTGACCACCGTCGACGTGACCGCCCGGCTCGACGCCGAACCCTGGTGGCTCTGGACGGTCCAGTACCTGACTGAGGAGATCAGCACCTGGCGTGCCGGCGAGCTGCAGTCGGTCGCGGTGAACAACCGCTACAGCGTCAATGGCCGGGTGAAGCGGCAGCAATGGGACGTGTTCGTTCGCGGGCCCGACGGGCTGGCGGCGAGCCGGGTGCAGTCCAAGACACTTTCAGAATTTCGCCGCCGGCATCCCGCCTTCGTCGCGCATTGGGAGCCCGGCTCCTTCGGCCAGGCCTGGCTGCCCGACTATCCCGGCGCCGGACCGGAACGGCGGCCGGATCTCGATCTCGGCCGTGCCGCGATGCCGCCGCGCCTCCGCACGCCCTATGCGCTGGCATTCTATTGGTCCCGCTTCCTGCCGGCCGCCGGTGGGACGGTGCCGGTGTTCATGCCGGGCTGGAAGCGGGACGCGCGCCTCGATGCGCTGGTGACGCCCGCCGGAGTTGGACGCTGGCGCATGGCGCTGCGCCATCCCGCGCTGGACGGCGGCGCACCGTCATGGGCCGAGGCGGTGGTCTCGGCAGACCATCGCCTGCTGCGGCTGTCGTTCGACGTCCATGCCGCGGCGGGGGATGGGCAGGGCTGGGTGGACCAGTCGGGGTGCCAGGGGCGCTGACGAATGCGCGTGACGATCGCCGCTGAAAGCCGCATGATCGGGCAAAACAACATTGCGGGAACAGCCATGGACACTGTTGTGCTAGCGGAGCGGAATTATAGCGCGGAAGAGGCCTATCGCCTGCCGCTGGCGGAGCTTGATCCCGGCAACCCGAAACTGTTCCAGGCCAACGCGATATGGCCCTACTTCGAGCGGCTGCGCGCGGAGGCGCCGGTCCACTACACGGCCGAGAGCATGTTCGGCCCGTATTGGTCGGTCACGAAGTACAAGGACATCCTCGCGGTGGAGGCCAACCACGAGGTGTTCTCCTCGGATTGGAGCCTCGGCGGCATCACCATGCGGGATCAGCTCAAGGATTTCCCGCTGCCGATGTTCATTGCGATGGACCCGCCGAAGCACGACCGGCAGCGGGATGTGGTCAGCCCAATGTTCACCGCTGCCAACATGGCCGCGATGGAGGGGTCGATCCGCAGCCGGGCCGCGGAGGTGTTGGACAAGCTGCCGATCGGCGAGACCTTCGACTGGGTGGATCGCGTCTCGATCGAGCTGACGACGCAGATGCTGGCCATCTTGTTCGACTTCCCCTGGGAGGACCGCCGCAGGCTGACCCGTTGGTCGGACGTCGCGACCGCGCATCCGGATTCCGGCACCATCGAGTCGGAGGAGACGCGGCAGGCTGAGCTGATGGAGTGCCTGGCCTATTTCACCCGGCTGTGGAACGAGCGGGTGAACGCGGCGCCGAAGGCCGACCTGATCTCGATGCTGGCCCACGCCGACACGACCCGGCAGATGGACCCGCGCGAGCTGCTGGGCAACGTGATCCTGCTGATCGTAGGTGGCAACGACACCACGCGCAACTCGATCACCGGCGGCCTGATCGCATTGAACGAGAATCCGGACCAATATGCCAAGCTGCGCGCCAACCCGGCGCTGATCGCGAGCATGGTGCCCGAGATCATCCGCTGGCAAACGCCGCTCGCCCACATGCGGCGTACGGCCACACGGGACACGGTGCTCGGCGGGCAGCAGATCCACGCCGGCGACCGCGTGGTGATGTGGTATGTGTCCGGCAACCGCGACGAGGAGGCGATCCCCGACGCGAACCGGTTCATCATCGACCGTGCCAAGCCCAAGAAGCATCTGTCATTCGGTTTCGGCATCCATCGCTGCGTCGGCGAGCGGCTGGCCGAGGTGCAGCTGCGCGTGGTTTGGGAGGAAATCCTGGCGCGTTTTCCGGTGATCGATGTGATGGGCGAGCCGCGCCGGGTTTATTCCAGCTTCGTCAAGGGCTACGAGACGCTGCCGGTCCGCATCCCCGCTCGAAACTAACGGTTAGGTCGACTCGCAATGACGGCGGATATTACGGCCGCTCGGCTCCGCGTGTATTGGTATAGATCACATACAGCGTGTGCGAGGCGCAGATAAGAAGCCGGGCGCGGTTGCGGCCGCCGAAGGCGAGGTTCGCCACCGTGAACGGCACCTTGATCCGGCCCAGCAGGGTGCCGTCGGGGGAGAAGCACAGCCCGTTCGGCCCGGCGAAATTGTCGGCCACCACACGCAGGCTGCCGTCGCGCGGGTCGAGCCGGCAGAGCGTGGGCGGCAGCTCCGGCACCTGCTTGCCGCCCTCGTAATCCGTGCCGATGCCGTTCCCGGGACCAAACATCTAGTGTCGGTCACGCAGAAGGATCCGCAACCTCTCTAACTCGGCCAGAAGGTGCTGGTGATCGCCGGCGCCCAAGCGCGGATCGTGCCCGATTATACCGTCGCCGCACCGGTCACGGCGCGGATCGAACCGGTGATCAGCATGCCGCTCGCTCCTGCCGAACCTTCGCCCGCAAGTCCCTAACTCACCCCACAACTGGAAATGTCGCGGTGATCGCCCACGCGAAGGCAAGCGCGATCGCCACTGCGCCGACCAACGGATGCCCGGTCCGGCGATAGGCCCATCCGCTGAACAACCCATAAACGACCAGGAACAGCAGAATCACGGGTACGATGATGATCAGGAAGAACAGCCGCGGCGGGTTCAACGCGATGGCCAGCACCAAAGAGACCACGAAGCACGCCTTTGTCACGGCATAGGCGCCCCAGCGCGCGCCGGGGCCGCGCGTCAGCCACTCATCCGCCACCGAATAGGTCAGCGTGCCCGCCAGCACCGCGAGCATGATCGGCACTCGGCCCGGTGGCAGCAGGAACGACGTCACATACCGGTCAATCGGCAGCCCGATCGCCAGGATGCAATATCCCGCCACCAGCACGGTCGCCGCCACGAATGGCAAAGCCGGAGGCCGCCCAGCCATTGGGCGCCGCAGTAGCCAAAGCCCCATTGCGGTTAGCAGCCCATAAACGGCGTAGTGGACGGTCAGGTAGTCGCCAAGCAGGCTCGGCAAGAAGTCCGTGGGCAGCTTCCATAGGACGAGCGGGGTGAGCAGTGCCGGCAGCAGCGCGAACGGCAAAAGCGTCCGCCAGTTCAGCCCGGCCCTTTCAGGCGCCACGACGACCCGGGGCAGCAGGCGCGAAAGCGGCCATGCCAGCGCAATTATCCCAAGATACAGCAGCCCAAGCCATGGACCCCGCGCATCGACCCACCCATCGCCCTCTCCTTCAGCCAGCCGCCCGAACGCTTGGTTTAGCCAGGCCAGCGCTTCCTCCAGGCTCTGCCGGCTGAACAGCACGCCGATATGCTCGACCCCGCCCGACAGAGTGGAGCGCCGGGCGGTGCCGTCCTCGAATCGGCCATAGGTCACCCGTTGCTGCACCGCGTCGCCGGCGGTCATGCGGGCGATGCGCAGCCCCTCGTCCCGGATCATCCCCGGCTCCAGCGCGCCCGCGATGACCAGCAGGTTGCGCGGCGACGCGGCCGTCACGCTGGGCGAGAACAAGGAAACCGCGACCGTCGCCTGGATGTCCGGATGCGCCCGCGCATAGCCCACGACGATGTCCGACGCCATGGAATGGCCGAGCAGCGCCATCTGCTGCCCCCCTGGCAGCCCGTGCGCGAAGCCGACGACCGCATCGAGCGCCTGCATGAGCACCGCATTGCGGGCCGCGTCGTCCTTGAGGCCGCCTCGCAGCGGCGCCGGGTTCTGGCCATGGCCCGGGAAGTCGAAGGTGACAACGCGAAAGCCGTTCCGCGCCAACGTGGTCGCAAACGGCAGCATAAGCTGCTGCGAGCCAGCGAACCCATGCGCGACCACCACGACCGGCGCAGGCCCGGCCGCAGTGGACGCGAACACGGTCACCGGGATGACGCCGACCCTTCCCGGCGTGACGGTCAGGCCCGCCTCCGCCCGCTCCAATTGCCACAGCCCAACGACGATCGCCGCGACGGCGACAACCGCCACCGCCAACCGTGCCGTATTCCGCATTTTCGTCCGCATCCGTCATCCTGGCCGCTGGTCGTAAGTGTCAGGATGCTGTTACAGTCCAGGTGTCATGTCCATGCTGCTTGTCACCGCTCCGCCCCATGCGCCGGCGTCAACGCCCCGGCCCCACGCCGTCGTTATCGGCAGCGGCTTCGGCGGCTTGGCCGCGGCGGTCCGGCTTGGGGCGCGCGGCTACCGCGTGACGGTGTTGGAAAAGCTCGACGCCCCCGGCGGCCGCGCCTACGTCTTCCGCCAGGACGGCTTCACCTTCGACGGCGGTCCCACCATCGTCACCGCGCCATTCCTGCTGGAGGAGCTATGGGCGCTATGCGGCCGGCGTCTGGCGGACGACGTCGAGCTGCGCCCCATCACCCCATTCTACCGCATCCGTTTCGACGACAGCGCCGAGTTCAACTACACCGGCGACCCCGCCGCCATGCGCGCCGAGATCGCCCGGTTCTGCCCGGGCGACGTCGCCGGCTACGAACGCTTCATGGCCGCGAGCGAGGCCATCTTCCGGGTCGGCTTCGAACAACTGGGCGACGTGCCGTTCGACAGTTGGACCGACATGGCCCGGGTCGTGCCGGACCTGCTGCGGCTCGGCAGCCTGCGCAGCGTTTTTCAACTCGTCGCCAAGCACATCAGCGACGAGCGGCTTCGGGTCGTGCTCAGCTTTCATCCGCTGCTGGTCGGCGGCAACCCGTTCAGCGCCAGTTCGATCTATGCGCTGATCGCCTTCCTGGAGCGGCGCTGGGGCGTGCATTTCGCCATGGGCGGCACGGGCGCACTGGTCACCGGACTCGTAGACCTGATCCGCGGACAGGGCGGCGCCGTGCACTGCGACCAGGAAGTGGCAGAGATCACCGTGGACCAGGGCGCCGCCACCGGCGTACGCCTGCGGTCCGGCGCGGTTATCCCGGCCGACATCGTCGTTTCCAATGCCGACTCTGCCTGGACCTATCGGCATTTGGTCGCGCCGCAGTATCGCCGCCGCTGGACCGACCGGCGGATCGAGCGCGCGCGCTACTCCATGAGCCTGTTCGTCTGGTATTTCGGCACGCGCCGCCAGTACCCGGACGTCGCGCATCACACCATCCTGCTCGGCCCGCGCTATCGCGAATTGCTGCGGGACATTTTCAAGCGCCACCATCTCGCGGATGACTTCTCATTATATCTGCACCGGCCGACCGCGACCGATCCGTCTTTGGCGCCGCCGGGCTGTGACGCGTTCTACGTGCTATCTCCGGTCCCGCACCTCGCCAGCGGCACCGACTGGGCCGCCACTGCCGAGGCCTATCGCCAATCCCTGTCCCGAGCGCTGAGTGAGACAATCCTGCCCGGCCTGGAGGACGCCATCGTCACCCAGCACGTCATGACTCCGCAGGATTTCCACGACCGGCTGCTTTCCTACCGCGGCGCCGCCTTCGGCATGGAGCCGCTGCTCACCCAATCCGCCTGGTTCCGCCCGCATAACCGGAGCGAGGACCTGGACCGCCTCTTTCTCGTCGGCGCCGGGACCCATCCCGGCGCCGGCCTCCCCGGCGTGCTGTGCTCGGCGCGCGTCCTCGACAAGGTGGTGCCGCATGCCTCAGCCTTTGCTCGATAGCGCCGACCTCGCCGCCTGCCGGGACCTGCTGCGTCAGGGTTCCCGCAGCTTCTTCGCCGCGTCGCTGCTGCTGCCGCGCCGGGTGCATCGGCCGGCTTTGGCGCTGTATGCGTTCTGCCGGGTGGCGGACGACTTGATCGACACTGGCGGCGATCCAGCCGCTGCGCTCATCGGCCTCCGGGCGCGGCTCGACGCGGTCTATGCCGGCCGGCCGCAGCCGTTCGCCGCCGACCGGGCGCTGGCCGCCGTCGTCCTGCGCCACGCCATTCCGCAAGCGCTGCTGGACGCGCTGCTGGAGGGCTTCGAGTGGGACGCCGCCGGACGCCGCTACGACAGTCTGGCCGAACTGGAAGCCTACGCCGCCCGGGTCGCCGGGACGGTCGGCGCCATGATGGCGACGCTGATGGGCGAGCGGTCGGCGGAGGGCGTCGCCCGCGCCTGCGACCTCGGCGTCGCCATGCAGCTCAGCAATATCGTGCGCGACGTGGGCGAGGACGCCCGGGCGGGCCGGCTTTATCTGCCGCAGGACTGGCTGCGTGCGGCTGGCATCGACCCGGACGCCTGGCTGGCCCACCCCAGCTTCGACCCGGCGCTGGCGGGCATCGTCCAACAACTACTGCACCGCGCCGACCAGCTCTATTGCCGCGCCGATCCCGGCATCGCCGCTCTTCCACGCACCTGCCGCCCCGGCATCGGCGTCGCGCGGCACCTTTATGCCGAGATCGGCCAGCAGGTCGTCCGCCAGGGCTACAACAGCGTCGGGCAGCGCGCCGTCGTGCCGCCCGCCCGCAAGCTGCGCCTGCTGGCCCGCAGCCTGTCCGCGGCGGCGCGCGGGGCAAAACCTGTTGGTCTCATCCCAATGCTCGAAGCGGCGCGCTTTCTCGTGCAGGCCGTCGCCGCCGCCCCACCGCCGCCACGGCCCGCGGCGCGCCCGCCGCTCTGGCAGGCATTCGATGAGCGAGTCGCCTGGCTGTGCGCGCTGTTCGACCAGCTCGATCAGCGGCAGATGAGCCGGGAGCGGACCTGATGGTCTTTCCTTGAGGAAGGGCCATCCTGCTGCTCTTGGTTTTGGGCCTGTCGATGCTCAACCAGAGCTCATGGTCATTTGAGCCAAACGCTAACAGCGGTGGGGCGAATGGCTTTGATGACATAGCCCCGCACCTGCTGAGCCTGAAAGGGCAGTCAGGGCCGTAATTGCGACACTTGCACTGCCATAGGCCAGCCCCGCAGAACCCGCAGCCTGTCTTGAACAAGCCGGAGCTTGAGTGGACCAGAACCGCGTGGCTGATTGTTCCTGCTCCGAACGCACGGAGGCAGACTGGAAACCTGTTGCTATGACTCCGCATTCCGTGATCGAATTAACGGTAGCAGCAGTGAGTGACATGACAACTTATACGGGTGAGGCATAACATGGAAGGTCGTATCAAGCGCATTGCGAATGACGCGACCGCGATGTTGGGTGAAGTCGTACCTTTTGAGACCCCGCGGCATACCCGTCGGCTATCGGACAAAATACTGATTGCCTTTCATCAAGCCTGTGACATGTCCGATTTGGAAGTCGCTGAGTACCTGCTGCAGCTTCTAGAGGTCATGCTAAAGCGAGCCTCCGCCCACGTTGAAGGCAATCGCCGGCGCAACACCGAAGGTTTCGTTGCCGCCCATGAACGTCTTTGGCATCTGCGACGCCCACCCACCGACCAGTAAGCGCGTGTCGCCCCAGTAACAACGTGGCCATTCGGCGTTCATCACTGCGGGTATTGCCGTTGTATAGGCGAAACGCCTAGACCAATGTCGTCCTGACTGGAAACGCGCTTGCGTTGCCAGTCAGGACCGCAAAATTGGTCGCTCGAAAGAAAGCTAGACCGCAGTAGCCCTGACACGGTCAGAGCTGCTGCGGTCTAGATCGTTTGATCGCTGCTGCTCCACCGTCCTGGTCTCTCCTGCCTATTCGGCAGGCTGGTGTTGCCGGTCGGCACATCGCTTCCACGTATAGGACTCATGTTTGCGACCGGTCGGTGCGCGACGCGGACTGCACGCGAATGTCTCCGACATAATCAAATCAAACAATCCTGGCAGGCGAACCGCCTCGCGCCACGACCTTCGGCCAAGCATGGCAAGGTGTCCTGTGACTGCGCCGCCGCCGATGTCGTTCTCAACGTCCAGCATGTCCTGAAAGGCCGGCGCGGTTGAGTGCAGGCGGTATCCCGGCACCTGCCTCCGTGCGGGAAGGAACCATCGCGCCGTCAACAAGCAAATAATATCGTGAGCACTGGCATCTGATTTGCGTGAAACAGAGTATTCTTCAACGTCTACCTCTGTTGGAAGCAAACAGAGGTAGGCGGAGGCTTCTGTTCGTCTATAAATTGACATCACCGAAGGAAGTATATTTTGACGCTTACGCATTTGATATCGCCTACCACTACATCATCTGCGCACTCCGTCCGCGTATTACGACAAAATAACGCAACACAACTCACTGTTCGGCTTGCAAATGACAAAAAGACAAAACAAGACTGTTACAAATTGCGCTACTTGAGCTACTTTTCAGAAGGCCACATCGAGCCGCGCCGGAGCGAAAAGTTCAGCGATGAATATGATGACCGCCCTGATGTCCAAACCTCACCATCCATCAGTTTAGCAGGCAGTCCCAGAGCTTTGGCAGCGGCAGGGCTCGGAGCATAAGCCTGACAGCTGTGCGGAGGCCTCGGGTGAACCAGGAGAGCTTGCTTCTAGCGAGCTTTCT
>JAABUY010001327.1_pt1 | contig 33901 bp, 43 predicted proteins | sample 5560271 | NCBI WGS metagenome assembly JAABUY01 (sample SAMN10711886, study PRJNA513374) | rock metagenome | isolation source: Antarctica rocks | place: Antarctica: Victoria Land, University Valley | reverse complement strand
GACCGCGGCTCGTAGCTGCTGTCTACGAGCAGCGCGCGGGGGTGCCCCTCGTAGACGGCAGCTACAAGCCACATGAGGGGCACCCCCGCTCGCTGCCCGTAGACAGCAGCTACAAGCCGCACGAGGGGCACCCCCGCTCGCTGCTCGTAGACAGCAGCTACAAGCCGCGTTCAGGCCAACTTTGTGTGTCAAGGGCGGGGTAGCTCAGTCTGTGGGCGGAGCGGTCACTACGTCCCGTCGCGGCCGGGCGCTGGGCCGCACCGTGCCCCTCCGCCTGTCCTGGCAGACGTATAGGCGCGTGGAGAAGCTCCCGCTGAAGCACAGGAAGCGCCACTGGCCGACCTGCTCCACCTCCGCGTCCAGGCGGCCCTTGCCGTCGTCCCTCAGGACCTTCCTGAAGGCCACCGCCTGCGGCCGCGGCCGCCCGCGCTCGGCGGCCTGCCTGCCAGCGCCGCGCCTGCGGGCGGCGCTGCCGGGCGGGGGGAACGTGCGCACGCGCCTTGATGGCCTTGAACACCTTGTGGTTGTCCTCGTCGACCAGGATGTCGAAGACCTCGTCCGGCGGCAGGTCCACCTTGCCCCTCAGGCTCACCTGGCGCCGAAGGCGCCCGCCGCGTGAGCATCAGCGCACAGCGCAACCGTGTCCGCAGCCCTACGCCAGCACGGGCTTGCGGCGCGAGCGCAAGGGACACCTGACACATGAAGCCTTCCGGTTGAGTGACAAGCACACGCGTGTCCTTGTCGATCCACTCCTCTGCACTGTCTGCACCTTCATCCTGGCTGTCAGCGCTGCGTTTCCCCATAGCCGCGGCGCACGCGCTGTGTGGCACAGCACACGCAAACAACCTGCGGCGCCTGTTTGCTACCTATCTGGCTTGCGGTGCGTCACTGCGTGTCGTCACCGGCGCCCTTCTAAAATCACAGCGAGCGTCGTGCAGGAACACTGCAAGGAACACTTGCGTGCCTCGCCAAGTGTGGAGGTGCCTACCCTATATTTTCACCTTCTGTTTCACAAATAAATCAAGTGCAATGTGCATGTGCATGTGCATATACACTTTGACTCGCCTGATGCTTGCATAGGCGCTATTGAATTTGGGCGCTGTCAGTACCATGCGCCGGTTATAGGAGGTGTTGTGCCGACTTGTGTTATAAATTTGAACAAAGAAGTCCTGCATGCCCTGCTGAGGTGCACCGCTGAGAACTCGTGCAAATGTGGCAGGCTCATGAAAACCAGACAGGGTGGTCAAAGGAGGATCCTGAACAGGAAACGGGACGCCTTGATAGCAGCAGTTGTGTTGGCAGTCGCCAATGACCGGATCTTTGTGCACACGAAGCATGCACTTGTATGGTACAATCAAGTTTGAAAACCACACATGCTCTGCTTGACGATGAAGACACAACGGCAAGTACCTGACTCAATTGCGGCAAGTTCAGCACCAGGCAACTTGGGCACAACGTCAACAAGCAGCCAACATACCTAATTACTAAACCTTGGCCCGCAGGGGACTGCATGTATGTGCGTGCTGATGCGCATCCAGTTGTGTCATGCACCACCAGCCGGCTGGCAAAACATAGCAACGTCACAACTTGTACAGGAAGCATGTTTGCATTAGGCAAAATGGCAACACGTTGCAGAGGACATACTGTGACAAGCCACCCCACCACACCCAGCAGTCCTCAACGATGCGCATGCACTGTTGTGGCTCGCTCATGCAGCATGGGCACGCCGCACAGCCACGGCACAAGCATTCCAACTCATGACTCGTGGTGCTCAACTTGCGCGTGGAATCCCAGTTTTGAAGGCACCATGCACGGCAGCACGCGCCTGGTGCGCCCTCAACACACCTCTGCTGCCGGCCTGGGCCTGCTGCCACCTCGCAACATCGAGCAACATGCAACGACAACAGTAAGTGCCTAGCAAAAGCCCGGCCATGCCCACAGCAGGCTGCCGCCCCAGGTGCTCATAAGCGCCGCGCGCAGCTCAGCAGCGATCTGGCTCGCGGGCGGCCGCTCCGCCGGCTCGGCCGCCAGGCACGCCTCCAGCAGTGCGGCCAGCGCAGGGGGCACGCCGCCGGTGGCGCCAAGCCGGCCCCGACCAGCAGCTTGCGCAAGCGCATGTCTCCCTCGCTCAGGCCCGCGTACGGCGCCTGCGACGTGCCCGCCGCACGGGCAGGAGCCTCAAAACGGCGTATTTGGTACCAAATCCGCACCCTTCAGGGTTTATGCCCTAGTATGCATGCGTCTCATGTCGCTAAAGCGTCTGCACGTGCACCTGCACCTGCTCTGAAGCAGTGGGCTCTTTCACCATCCAGCGGCTGTGAGGGCAAGGATACCAGGGGTTGCCGTGATTCACATGAGCCAGAGATGGAGAGCTTTTGTTCCTGCCAGGTCAGGCTGTTCTTGCCAGGTCAGCCGTATCTTGTCAACCCCACACAGTCACAGCTTCTTCCCAAAGTCAGACTGTGCAAGGCGTGTGCATGGCAGTGTTAAGCGTGCACAAACTTGGACAAGGATGCACGTGGAACCTAGGTTGTGCCTCAGGGTCTCTATTGTCACGCTGCACAAGTTTCCCACTCTTCAATGCTCGGCCCAACCACACTGCACAAGACGCGCTCGGCGCTCGCGCGGCCACAGCTTCCCTGCCCGCCCCTGCGCGGCAGCCGGCGCGCGGCGCGCGGGGGGTGCGGTCCCCAGCCCAGCAAGCGTGCCCCGCCCGCCGCGCCCCTCACTGCCGCGCCCCCGCGAGCAGCGCGAGCACGGACGCGGCCTGCGCGCGGATCACGCTCGCCTTCTCCGAAAGAGCCGCCTCCTCCAGGCGGCCGCGCACGCGCGCGGCCAACGCCGGCGGCAGCGCGGCGCCGCCGCCGGCCGCGGGCAGCAGCGCCGCCAGCGCGCCCAGCGCCGCGGCGCGCACCTGCGAGATGCGCGCCTCCTGCGTCGCGTCCAGCACGCCTGCGCGCGCGCGCTCTCGCCTGTAACAGCTCTCGTGCTCGAGTTTAAAACATAGTGTAAAGGAAAAAAGCATTTCTAGTATACTGCTTGTTGGATCAAGGGTGGAACAGGCTTGTCTTTAGTACGCAAGGACGCCTTGTTCACGCTATACTCCGTGGTGCCCCGCCGTGTGCGCGCGCCAGCATGCCGCGCCGGCGGATCGCCGCGCGCCGTGCGCGCTTCCCGCCCCGCAACTGTGCACCGCATGCATGTGTAAATGCACATCAGGTCGTGCGCGTCCACCAGCAGAGAGCACGGACTGTTCCGTAGGCTGGCCACCGCATGCGCATGCAGCATGTCCCCACCAGCACCCAAGGCGCGCCCTTGCCTGGCGTCTCTTTGGAGCCGCGGGCGTCTGTGCAGCAACTGGGCGTGTCTCCCGCCGCGCCCCCTAGCTGCCGCGGCCGCTCGCTAGCTGGGCCCCCGGCGCGCCTGGCACGACCTCTGCGACCCAGGCGACGGCGTCGCCCTGCAGGACTGCCGCCGCGCCGCCTGCGTCGTCCGCGGCCGGAGCGCTGGCGGGGCTGGCGGCCCCGCCCTGCCGCGCCAGCGCCTGCAGCCGCTGCACGAAGCCGCCCACGGCCTCCAGCGCCGCCAGCCGCGCCGCCCAGGGGTGCGCTGCAGAGGGAAAGCACACGCGCCGGGCTGAGCGCCCGACCCGGCAGCTCCGGCGGACCAGGGCCGCCTCGAGCGCGCTCGGGTTTCCATGGTGCTGCAACATTACGGCATCAGGCGCGGGCGAGGTGGGGAACGACTGCGGGCACGCTGGCTCCAGGCATCTGCGCTGCTCGTCTGGCGTCCGTGCACGGAACAGCGACGCCGCTGCGCAGCCGGGCCGTTGGGCCGCACCCGGGTTGAGGGCCTGCGCGAGCGCGCGCGCGAGCGCGGCGCCGTGCGCGGCGGCGGTGGCCGCGGACGCGCGCGCCCACGCGCCGGCCAGGCAGCGCACAGTCTCCGGCAGCGGCGGCGGCCGTGCCTCCGCCTCGCCCTCCTCGCCCTTGCCCTCCTGCACGCCGGCAGCAACGCAGGCGCTGTGGCAGCCGCAGCGAGGCAGCGCCATGGCAGCCGTAGCCCGGGCACCGGCTGCCCCGCCCCAGCTACGCCCATGCCGTGCTTCTGCAGCCATTGAGCGTGTCGGGATGCGCCGCGCGGCGCGCGCAGCGCGCCTGGGCGTCGGCCGCCGGCGCCGGCGCCGCGCTTAGCGCGGCCGTGCTCCGCGCAACGCCGCCCAGCAGCAGCGGCGCGACGGCGCCAAAGTGGTCCCCGGCCAGGCCGCCCAGCGCCGTCTCCAGCGCGCCCAGCGCCGCCGCCACATAGGCCGTTTTCCGCCGCTCGGCCGCCGCAGTGAGCGCCGCCACAACGGCCGCCTCGCCCGGGCCGGCCGGCGGCGCAAGCGCGGCCGGCGCGGCGGCCGCCAGGGCGGCCAGCGCGTCCAGCAGCGCCTCCTTGCCGTCCCACAGGCGCCCCGGCAGCTCGGCCAGCAGCGCGGCCGCGAGCGCGGGCGCGTGCGGCGCCAGCGCGTCCGCGCCCGTCTTGGCCAGCGCGGCGGCCGCCTGCGCGGCTGCCTTCTTCCGGCCCCACTGCTGCGCGCCCAGGTCTGCGCGCGCAGCAGAGCGGCTTTGCAGTCTTGTTACAGAATAGTTCCCGGCCCGCACCGGCTGCTCTGTGCGCAGCCCGGGGCGCTGGGGGTGGTGATGCGCAAGCGCCCGGCGCACCCTGCGGGCGCCGCCTGCGCAGCCCAGGCCCTGCTCACACTCTTAGGTCCAGCTGCTGTGCGCCGCGCGCGTCTCCAGAGCAGGGTCGCTGCATGCATGGGAAGCGGCAGCGCGGGGCATCACACCAGGACTCGAGCGGGCGGGCCACAGCCTGCATGACCAAGGCGCTGCAACGCTCACATGCAGACGCGCAGCGGCGGCGCCGGGAGGCGCCAGCATGCGCACACCGAGCCGGAGCCCGCAGCAGGCCCCAGTCACCTTTTCTGCAGCTGGCATTGATTTTACCCAACGCCAGGTGATGGATCGATCTACACGTTTTACAGCTTGCAGCTGTGTCATTACACAAAGTAAGCCGGCAGACATGCGCCATTACAGAGGTAAGCAAAGATAGTGATAAAGAAGCAGACAGATCTGCCCGGGCGCCGCACCGCGAGCGATGAGCGGCACGATGTCGGCCGCATACAGCCGCGCCGCGCCTGCGCCGCTGCTGGTGCCCTCCTCCCACACGTCCGACCAGGCGGCCGCCACGTCAGCATCCTCGTCGCGCGCCGCCACAAACGCGGTCGGCAGCGCGGCTGCGGCCTGCCCCGCGAACGCCTCGGCCGCGCCGCGCGCCAGCTCGCGCAGCAGCAGGCCGCCGACCAGGCGCGCGCCGCGGTCGCCTGCGCGCCGGCGGCGGCCGCGGCTCTCGTGCCAGTTTGGGGCAGAGCCCCTTATGTACTTGCAAGGCAGAACAAAAGCGAGAGCAAAAATCAATAGCCAAAAGCAGCCCCTCCTCTTCTGCAAGGTCTACACAAAAACGTGCACAAAATGCCTTCCTTGTGGCCACGAGCGAGCACTCCCTCCAGCGCATAGAGGCTTCATGCACCATGATCTGAGGCAGGCACAGCGCTCGCACGCGGCAACCTGTTCAAGCAGAGGGCGCATCCCAGCATGTGCACGCGTCGGGGCGAGCCAGTCATTGGTGCACGCCATTGGCCAACGCCGCAGCTCACCGGATTGCACAGGGTTTCACTGGAACTCATGGCATTTTCACGGAATATCAAGGGAGATTACGGAAAAGCGGGGGTAGGGAGGTTGCGCACCGGGCTCAGTGTACAGGCCAACCGCCTCAGCGACCAGCTTGGCGACGCGCGCCTCAGGCGCCTGGCGCGCCAGCGCGGCCGCCGCCGCCGCGTACGCGCGCCGCACCGCGCCGCTTGGCTCCCCGCGCGCCGCGCCCACCAGCGCCTGCGCAGCCGCGCGCGCGACGCTCGCGCTGGCGCGGCCTGGGGTTGCCGGCGGTCGGCGCTCGGCGCGCTTGGCGGCCGCGTCGCTGCGCCAGATCGAAGACTAGCCAGCTGCGGGTGCATGCGCGGCGCTGCAAGGGCGGCAGCAGGGCGCGACGCAGCAGAAGCTGAGCCGTGCTGGCGCACACGCGAGCGCCTAGATCACAGATATTTGTGCTGCATCTTGTGAAGCCAGCGGAGGGACACACCATACCCGAAACTACTGGTGACACGCCAGAAGCGCACCTGTCTGGCCGGGGCTGCCGCACATAGCGAACAGGGCCGCAGCGGTGAACGGTGCATACACGCGTGTCGCACGCTGCACAGCACCAAGCCCTGGTCGTGAGCGGCAGGTCACTTGGCTGCGCTCACGAGTGCTGCAAATGCGGCGCGCCTTGATGAGCACGCCGGCGTGCGGCCGCGCGTCCGAGCCCAGGCGCGCGGCGAGCGCCGCGACGAAGCGCGCGGTGCCGGCGCGCGTGTTGACGCCGACGCCGCGCTTGATGAGCTGCGCCAGCTTGGGCGCCAGCGCGCCCAACGCATCGCCATCCGTGAAGCGCCCGCACGCGTCAAGCGTGTCGCCCATGGGGCTGCTGCGCGACGCCGACACCTGCGCATGCACATACATCGAGCATCATATAGCACCTGGGCTTTCATATCGATGTGCCCTGCTCACCTATGTGCCCTGGAGGTCCACCACCTATCAGGGAGGACAAGGTGGGGATGCCATGTGGGGGTGGACAAACACGTGAGAAGCAAGTGCTGGCAGCACCGCTGAGCACGTGCAGCGCGTTCCGTGCATGCGAGCCTGGCCCTGCAACCCGCCCGCCGGCTGGCGCGCTGCACACCAGCGGCCGCCTCCTGTGCCAAAAGCAGGTACACATCTGACGCCTTCCAGGCTGCGCATGCTCATGCCTTGCCCCCAACGGGCGCTCCACAGCACCACCGCCCTCCGTGGCTGGCCGTGAGGCCAGGCATCTGCTGCAGGCCACAACAGAGCCACTTGTTGCAGAGCCACCCTGTGCAGCCTGAAGACAAGCCTTGGTGCTGGGGCCGGGCGGGGTTGCGGCGCACGCGCAGGGTCTCCAGGCGCCCCGCGTCCAGGCCCAGCCGCTCGCTGTGCTGCTCCACGTAGTTGAGGCGCGAGTCCTGCCGCGCGGGCGCGCGCCCAGGCCTGGACACTCGCCGCACAGCTTGCCGCACTCGCCGCGGCCAGCGGCATCGCAACGCGGTGCCTGGCACGCTCCCGTGTGCGCTCGCCCGGGCGCCCTTGCACGCATGCCCCAGCTGCACTTGCACTTGATGAAATATTACATCGTCGTGACGACCTTTGAATTCTCAGCACATACTGGCTGAAAAAGGCGAGGACAGACCACGCACTCTGATGTCACAGAAACCCCAGCAACACCAACAGAGCAGCCAGCAGGGCCGCGGGCCGCCGGGCACGGCGCGCACCTCCAGGCCGGACAGCGCCTCCAGCAGCGCCGGCACGAGCTCGGGCAGGTGCGGGCGGATGCGCTCCGCGCCCGCCTTCTCCACGATGCGCGCCAGCATGGCCAGCGCGAGCGCCTGCACCTCCGCGACCTGGCTCGTCACGCCTGCCGCGGCCGCGCATGGAACTGTTGTACTTTCCACCAGTTCCGCACACTCTGAGTTTTACCTCATGGCGCCCCCCCCCTCCACTGGTGGTTCCTTGGTTCCGCGCTCGCGGGGCGCGTGCGTCCGTCTGGTGGGCATGCAATGCGCAGCCTGAGCCCGGGATATATCTAGGGTCATGTATACCCTGCCGACGGCGCCGCGCGCCGCGCCGGGCGCCCGCACGCCGTGCAGCTGGGGCTGCAGGCCCGCAGCAGGTTTGCTTGATCCAGCACGCCATAACAAAGCACTGCAAATGCTGCAGACCTCAGGTGTGCTGTGGGCCGCGAGCGGGCGCCCGAGCCCGCTCAGCAGCGGCGGCAAGGGCGTCGTGGCGGCTTGAGCAGCTCAGGCGCGCGGGCGCACCGTCAGGCCGTGCAGCACTAGCAGCCACCCTGCAAAAAGAATGCCGTGCCCTGCACTCGTGCGCGCCTTCCTCTCGCTCCTTTGAGTAGAGTACGTTCAAACAAACATGCGTGTGCCGGGTGCGCGCCATTTTGCAGCAGCAGCGGCAGCGCGAGCGCGACGGCGGCCGCCGCGTCGGCCGGCGGCGTGGCGGCCGGGTCGCACAGGCGCAGCGTGAGCCCGCGCAGCGCGCGCAGCGCGCCGGTCGCCGCCGCGCGCACGCTCTCCTTGATGTCGTCCGCGCAGCGCAGCGTCATGCTCCAGAAGGGCTCCAGGTGCGTCCGCACCTCCGGCCAGCGCCGGCCCTGCGCACACGCCGCGCCTGTCCACTGACACATGGGGACCAGCAACGTTCAGCCGCAGCTCGCTGTCTGCGTAGGCGGCCAACTGCGTGGGGCTCATGTGCGCATCAGTTGGCAGGCTTCTTTCTGCTGTGTTGAAAGTTTAAATGCAAGAACCTGCATGACGTGCTGGCTTGAAGCTAGCTGGCACGCGCTCGCCTCGCGCTGCTTCGCCTGTGTCAGAAATCCCGGCGCGCCTGCAGCAGGTCGGCCAGCGCGGCGCAGGCGGCCTCGCGCGAGCGCCACAGGCGACCGCCCATCTCGCGCAGCAGCTCCGCGGCCACCGCGCCAAAGTGCGCCTCCAGCGCCTTTTTCGGCTCGGGCACCAGCGCGCGCCAGATGTGCGCCATCGCGTCGCGCACGCGCGCATTCGGGTCGTACTGGTACCTGCCGGCGAAGAGCCGCGTCGCATGCATCGGCCTGGCTGGGCGTGGCGCAGGTGTGAGGCCGGCATGCGCCCCGGCAGCGCGCCGGCAGCCGGCACGTCATGTGGTCCTGAGCGCACCAAGCCGCAGCCTCACGCGAACTGCAAAGTGACGCTATGCGCAGTCTGAAGCGAGCTTCGGCATGCAACACACACACTGTGGATGCTAACGCGACCGCGAAGCAGCTTGTGCCGCAGCATCTGCGCCGCGCCCCTGCAAGTTTTTTTGAGAGACATGAAGTGCACGTCCGTGGTGAGGTTTTGCCGGTGTGGGGCCCTGCGCGGGGGCCCTCACCGGTAGAGCTTGGGGATGAGCTGGGCGACGTAGGGCTCCAGCTGCTTGCCCGCCAGGCGCGCGATGGACGCAAACCTGCCCGCCGCGCGCGCAGCTTGCGACGAGGCTCCACGACTGCACGGTGTTGCTTCTGAGCTCTCCTGCTACCGCAGAGCCGGCTGTCGCTCAGGGCCGGGGGTGGAAGCGATGCAGATGGTCAGACGCTGCCAGCGTTGCCCGGCTGCGCAGGCGGAGGCGCGCAGGGGACGGCCGCCATGCTCGACCTGACAGTGCAGAGCAGGCGCGCGAACTCGAGGCGCCGCAGCTGTAGCGCCAGAGCACACAGGAAGGCTGCCAGCTGCCGGCCTTGCATGCGTCCATGTGACTGGGGCGGGGGGGGGGGGCAGGGCCGCAACCCTATCCTTCCCTACCCGAACGCGGCGCCGCGGCTGGACGTGGCGGCGGCCGCATGGTTGGCCAGGTCCATGAAGCGGTACAGCAGGTCCGGCTGGCCCATGTCGGTCGCCAGCGCGCACAGCTCGCGGTACGTGGCCAGGCTGCGCGCGGGCGCGCGCTGGTAGGCCGGGCAGGCGACCGCGCGGCCGCGTGCAGTGCCATCTCGGGGTTTGGTCCGTGCAGACTGCACTCTGCTTGGCATCGGATGACCTGGCAGCATCAAATCAGGCGCAGCGCTGCCAGCCTCGTGCTGTGGTGACCGCGCATGCGCCCCGCACACCTCCTGCCGGGCGCTCGCGCATGTGCAGGCGCTCTGCCGGGCAGCGCATACAGGTCGGGAACCCCCAGTCGGGCGCGTGCAGCGGGCGCCCAGCACAACAGGCCTTCCAGGGCGGCGGCCGCGCCTGCCGCCGCCGGGCGCCTCGCCGAGCGCACCCTCCTCGAACACCTGGCTCTCCCCCGTCAGCTTCACCGCGCGCCGCTTCTTGGGGCCGCCTGCGCACGCCGCGCGCGCCCCTGTGTCAGAGGCACGCGGGCAGGCGCAGCTTTGTTCACACACGCCCCAGCAGATGCCAAGCCACAGCTGACCAAGCACAGATCCGCGTGGTGACATGGCAGCATGGTGCCCGCCTCTTTTTGCGAGCATGAAGCGCGTCAAATGTCAACAGGATGGCCGCCCAGGCATGCACCCAGGCATGCGCAGGCATGCCCCGGCGCCGCACCCTGCAGCGTGCCCATGAGCGAGGACAGCAGCTGCGCGCGGCCGGCGTCGTCGCCCAGGCGGTACACCAGGCTGAGGCCGCGCGAGGCCATCTCCTGCGCCGTCTCGCTCGGGTCGCCCAGCAGCGTCGAGAAGGCCTCCTGCAGCTCGCCCAGGCGCGCGCGCAGCGCCGGCGCGGCGCCCGCGAAGCTCGCCAGCGCGACAAGCCAGATGCAGCCCGCCGTGCGCACCTGCGCGGCTGCCGAGGTTGCGGAACAGCAGCTTCTGTTGCTCACCTTTGACAGATTGTGAAGCAGCCAAGGCTTGCCTGAAGGTATCACACAACTGGCCAATGGCGAGCGCTGGGAGGCAGAAGCGTGCTGGACCCAGGTAGCGGAGCCGCTGACGAGGGGTCTACAATGATGCTCTAGCGAACAGCATCGTGCGCTTTGTTGCAGCGTCGGGATGGAGCGGTTTGTGTCGCAGGGCGCGGCCGCGCCTCTGCTTAGCTCAGACCGCGCTGGTGGCGCGTGGTGCACAGCCTCAGCTGAGCAAAAATATGGAATAAAGAAGAGCGGCAGGGTGAGCGTGAGCGGGGCGCCGACCTCCGTGCGCGGGTGGTAGATGCACTCGCCCAGGATGTGGTCCAGGATGCACCGCTGCACCGCCGCGCGCTCGACGTCCTGTTCCGCGGCCTTCGCCGGCTCGCCCGCCAGCGCGGCGCCCTCTGCGGGCGCGGCCGCCGCCGCAGCGTTGGGGTCTGGGCCCGGCTCTGGCGCCCGCGGCTCGGGGGCGTCCGTGGCCATGGGCGTGGGCGCGCCGTCGGGCGCGCCGCCCCCGGGCGCCTGGCCGGGCTCCTGAGGGTCTGAGGCGGCCGCGGCGTCAGGGCTCTGGGACGCCTCCAGCTCCGCCGCGAGCGAGCGGAAGCGCCGGTGCAGGATTGCCTCGGGCCGGATCTCCAGGCCTGCCGCGCAGCCCTACTGTGTGACAGGCCGCTCGTGCTATCACCAACCCAGCGGCGCCTCCGGGGCGGCACACAGCATTCCATAACAACAATACACAGGCAACCCCACCCTACCCTAGGCCACAGCCTAGACGATCATGACTCAAGGTTGGAGGAGGCGGGGCGTGTGCGACAGCAGGCAGGCATGAGTCTGAGTTAGAGGAGGCTGCTGGCAAGCGCACGGCCTCCAGTCAAGGCAGCCGACGGCAGCGGGGCGGCGGGCGCGCCGCCAAACACGCAGCACAGCGCCTCGCCCGCGGCGAAGTGCACCGGCTCGGCGCGCGTGGTCGCGGTGCCCAGCAGCGCGTCGGCGGCCGCGGCCAGCAGCGGCGGCACGCCGTCGCCCAGGCACATGTGCCCCGCCGCGGTCGCCGCGCGCGCCGCCACCTGCCCAGCGCGTGGCCCCGAGAGCTGCCTCGACACGGACGAAACCCCATGTCCTTGCTGTGCCCGGCGGCGCGCGGGCGGCAGCACCAAGCGGCACGCATGCGGCGGTGCTCAAGTGAACATGTGTGCCCGGCAGCGCTGCTGCGCGCAGCAGCTGCCGCACACACAGCAGCTTCGATCGAGGCACCCAATGTATGTGCAGTGGGTTCACATGGGCGTGCCGCCCTCGACACCCAAGTATAATATAAAGAAACAAACAGCCGGCGCGCCTTGGGCTCCTTGTCGGCCATGAGGCGCGCCGCGCCGGCCATGGCGCCCAGGCGCGTGGCGCCGCCCGCCTCGTCCGCCGCCGCCGCCGCGCCCGCACCAGGCTCGCCCCCCGCCTGCCCGGCCGCCTCAGCCGCTCCCGGCGATGCGCCCTTGGCCGGCGGGGCGCCGGCGCCCGCCGCCGCCCCCGCGGCGCCCTCGGTGTCCATGGCAGTCGGCGCATCACTGGCGCCGGCGCCGCCGTTGGCGCTGGGGCCGGCAGCGGCCTCGGCGGCGCTGGCCGGGGCATCCGGGGCTTCTCCACCCGCGGCAATCTTATCAGGCCGCGGGGGCGCGCCGAGCGGCAGCGGCAGCGGCGCGCGCAGGCCGGCGTGCCCCAGCGCGGCGGCGCCCGCGACCGCGAGCGTCGCGTCCTTGTTGCGCAGCGCGGCGCACAGCGCGGCCGCGGCCGCCGCCAGGCTGTCCGGCGGCGCTGCAGGCCGGCCTGCCATGCACATGCGAAGTCAGCCGCACGCCTACACACAAGTCAGCATCAAGCACCAGGCCGTCTCTGTAACATCACGTGTTGCGGGCTGAGCCTGCGTCAAGGACAGCTCGCTGCAGTGCATGCATATGCTGTGAAGTTCTCCCGCCAGCCAGCTGCTCGCACACCAAAGCACATGACCCCCGATTCCAGCTCACACCAACTTCGCCACATAGATGATGTTTAAAGCAAACACACATGCTGACAACTGCCTGTGTGCCATGCTGGCCACGGGCGCGCGGGGCCCAGCCGCGCACCGGCCGCGCACTGCGCCAGCACATACCCGGCGGCCGCCAGGCTGCCGTCCACGTCCTCGTACCGCCTGTGCTTGGGCGCGCGCGCGCCTGCGTCGCCGCCCGGCCCAGCGCCAGGCGGCGCGAATGCGGCGCAGAGCTCGGCCAGCAGCGCGGCGGCCGCGGCGCCGTCGAGCTCGGCCGCGGCGATGCCGAGCAGCTGCGCCGCCAGCTCGCGCGCTGCCGCCCCAGCGCCGGGCAGGCTCAGACTGCATGCTCGGGCATGATCAGCGTGCGCGTCTGTGACCCCTGTGCCAGCAGCACTCCCCCAGGCTCCAGGAGCCGCCCGACCAGCTCCCTTCTGCAGCGCTCAATGCATCTCAGGGGCAACCCTGATGAAGCCTGGTAGACACCCACAGGAACCAGCAATGCATGTAGCACCTGACTGCGCATGTGATGCACACCTCCAAGCAAAGGCACGAGCCACATTGCATTCCTCCGCCCCTCGTGTAAGCTCGGAGCTGCGGCGCCCGACCCGGTGTCTGCATTGGCAGGGGCAGGCCGGCGCGGGCGACAGCGCGCTGCACAGACTGAGAGCCCCGCGCGCCGCGCGCGCACCGGCCGCGTCCGCGTGGCCCAGGAAGCCCTGCAGCCAGGCCAGGCGCGGGCGGTAGTGCGCCGCAAACGCGCCCGGCGCGGCGCCCGCCTCCTCCAGCAGCGCCTCCAGCGCCGCCACGGCCAGCTCGCTCGTGCCGTCGCGCACCAGCGCGTGCTCCAGCAGGCCTGCCCGCGCGGCCGCGCCTGAGCGGGCCCGGCTCGCGCGCGGCGCTCACACTCTGCCCAAGCTTGCCCAAGCCTGCGAGCTCTGCGGCGACGCGTGCCGCGGCCGCTGCGCTGCCCGGGCCGGGGCCGCACCCGCACGCGCCGCTGAGGCCGGCAGAGCGTGTCGACCACGCGCGCAGATCACGTACTAGGGTGCAGAGCGTCTGCACGCGGGTGCAGGCATGCGCACCCAGGTACTCCAGGGGCAGGCCCCCGTGGTCGGCCATGTCCGCATCGCCGCCGCCGCCGCCGCCGCCGCCGTTCGCCACCGCCGCCGCTGCTGCCGCGCGGCAGCGCCGCAGGAAGGCGACCAGCGCGACAAACGCGCGCGCCGGCAGCGCGAGTGGCTTGCCGGCGTCGGCTGGCGCGGCCAGGCGCGGCTGCCGCGCGCGCAGGAAGGCAACGACGGCCTCCGCCGCCGGGTAGCTTGCGGCGCCGGCGGTCTCCGCTTTAGCGCCTGCGCCGGCGCCGCGCATGCTCGCTGGTGCGCGCGGCGTGCGCTGCGCGACCCCACCGGCCGCCAGCTGCAGGCTGCAAAGCGCACACCCGCCACCCGCCGGGCCTGGGAGCGCCTGGGCATGCTGCCAGACAGGCTGGGGCTTGATGCGGCGTGGATCAGGCACACAGAGCATAAGCACTTGCGATCGGCCCAAGGGCGCCCCACAGCATCGCAGCAGCCACTTCGCGCAGCAGCGCCGCAACAACGAGGGACACGCCCGCAAGCTTGTCCGGCTACAAGCCGTGCAGGGACGGCGCGCGCCGCACCCGGCGCGGGCTTGGGCGGCAGCAGCCCGGCGGCGCCGGCCTCGCGCACGCCCAGCTTGTCGTCGCCGGCTGCCAGCACGCACACGTAGCGCGCGGGCACGTGGCCGAACGGCCAGAGGCGGCCCGCCCACTGCGCGGCCGCCAGCCGCACCGCCTCCTGCCCGCTGCCGATGCCGGCCAGCACCAGGGCCTCCACGCGCTCTGCCGCGTCGCCTGCGCGCGCGCGCGGCCTCAGTGGATCCGCCATATCCTAACCCTAACCCTGTCCATGATCCTGATCCTGAGTTGGACAGTGCAATGTACGGCGGCAGGCATGGCGCTCCGGGGCGGCCCGCGCCAGCCAGCGCGCCCAGCCCCTGATTGACTTCCACATAGCAGCGAGCAGGGCGCCAGCGCAGCCCGCATATAAACCTGGCTCGCGCCCAGCGCCCTCGGGGCTCGGCGACCGCGGCGAGCTGGGCGCACCGGTACAGCCTGCGTACGCGCCGGCCAGCGCGCCGAGCGCCTCCTGCAGCGCCGCGCGCACGCCCGGCGGCTCGGTGGCCAACGCGGCGAAGAAGCGCGCGGCCACGCCCGCGTCGGCCGCCAGCAGGCTGGGCGCACGCGCCGCCAGCTGCCCGACCGCTTGGTATGTGAAGCCGCGCAGGCCGGCCGCTGCCGCGTCGCTGCCGCGCGTCGCATCTGCAGTTCCCCGGATTCATGTCAGTAAAAGCACCCATGCACTCCACATTTTCAATCATTGAAGCGAAAATTTCAAATACAGGATCACAACACATGATCACAACACCAATACTTTCATAGAACGGGCGCGCGCCATCGTCCAGCAGGTGCAGCAGCGCGGCCAGGATGGCGGGCGCGGCGGGCACCAGGCGCGCGTCGGCCGCGTGCTTGAGGACCCACACCGCCAGCTCCATGCCGCTGGCCTTGAGCCGCAGCGATGCGCTCGCGCCATACACGCCCGCCAGCACCGCCTGCACCGCCCCGCACGATGTGTCCGATGATGTTGTGGAAGGCCGTGAGTGGACACGGTCTCACAACTTCATGCGCGTGAGTTGACGCCCCCGCCCAGAATTTCATCATAGTCACGAAGTGTCACAACAAGGTAACACGTCGCTGGCACCAGCAAACAGCCGCATCGGCAGCAGGAAGTTGCGTAAAAGCAAGGGTTGCTCGAACTCACTGGGCACACGCATGCGACACAGGGCTGTTTGGGCCTGCCCAGACATGGGGCCATGCCGCCTGTTGACATACAATCTGCAGCACGTGAAAAAGGCCCAGCTCCGGACTGTACCTGCTCTTCCTTTTTTCTGTACGGGTCTGCGCGGCGGGCGCGGCGGGCGCGCCTGCAGGACGGCGGGGAATGCGTTGGCGGCGGCCAGGCTGCGCATGAACACGCCCATGAGCCGCGCCTGCAGCGCGGGCGCGGCCGGCGTCGGCCGCTCGGCCTCCGGCGCGCCGGGGCCGCCGCCCTCGGGCGCGCCGTGGAACAGCGCGAACAGGCGGCCGACCAGGGCCGCGTCCTCCAGGTCCACCGCCGGGCGCGTGCCGTCCATGCTGCACCTGCGCGTGTATTGAGCGGCCTGCGCATTTTGCGTGTATTGAGTGGCCCAAGGCTGGATGCTCCCAGTGTTTCCAAGCCGACAATGCGCTCGGCGCCGCGGCGGTGCAGTGCGCACGCGCGCGCACCTGGGCGCGCTAGAGCACATTCAGCGGCCCAGACCCTTAAGCATCTAGTGTGTCCAGTGTGTCATGGCGCTCGGCGCCGCGGTGGGGCAGCGCCAATATGCTGCGCCTGCGCATGCTTACGCAGGTCTCGCGGGCCTGGAAGCTCCCGTGCCATCAGCATCGGAGCGCATAGGGCCCACCCCCAGGGTAGGGTAGGTCTGACCCTCGCCCTAACCCTACCCCCCACGTGGTGGCGCAGTGCGCGCGTACCGCTTGCGCAGCAGCTCCTCGGCGCGGCGCGCCACGGGCTCGGTGGGGTCGGCCGCGGCGGCCAGGTACAGCGGCAGGCAGTCCGCGGGCGCCAGCCCCGCCGCGGCCGTAAAGTAGAGCAGGCCCAGCTTGCGCGCCTGCAGCTCCTCGCCTGGCGCGATGGGGTTAGGCTTAGGGTTCAGCAAATGGCTGCATACGCGCGCCGGCTTACGTGCCCTGGCAGGCCGACCAGACACATGACACATGTGGACCGGCCGCTGGCGGAGCGGCGTGTAGGCCGCGGCGGCAGCACATCCATGGGCGCCAGGCCGCCCGCGCCACGTCACAACTTAGCAGGCCCCTGCTTGCGTGCCTGCGCCTTGTCATTTGGGTGCGGCGCCGGGGCAACCAGGCATGCAGGCTGCCCCGCGCGCACGCATCTGCCTAGCCTCCAGCGCTAGATAGCACATGCGTGGCATGCGTGCGTCCCCGGAGTCGCTGCACCGCTAGAGAAAGACGCCAACCGCCAACCCGCGGGAGATCGTCCGCAGGACCGCACCTGTGGGCGGCGCCCGGCCCTCCACGCGCGCCACGTCCGCCGGCGCGAGCCCCGGCGGCGTCAGCGGCGGCGGCGCGCCGCTCGCGGCCGCGCCGCCGCCCGCCGCCGCCGGCCGCGCCGCGCGCGCGCCCGGCAGCATGCCGACCACACCGCTCTGCATCCTGAGCGCCTGCGCAAACCAGACCATCATATAATAATTGACGCGTGTGTGTTCTACGCTCGCGTCTGTCTGCCAGGTGAGCTGAGGCACATGTAGCTTCAGATGCTGGTAACTGAGGTACTTGCCGCGCTACTCACGCCGCGCTTCAGAGCAAGCCGGCCGCCTGCTCCTTTGCCCCTGCGCGCCTGCTGTCCCAGCTAGGCAATGCGCCGCCCGCACTCCGCAGGAAGGTAGCCCCGCGCGCTTGAGCGCCAGCGTGGCGCGGGGCGCACCCCTGCGGCGGGCGCGTCGAGCGGCGTCGCCGGCGCCGCGCGCAGCAGCGTGGCCGGCGGCTGGTACAGCAGCACCTTGAGCGCAAAGCCCAGGAATGCCTCGCGGTCCGCGTCGACCGCCAGGAACGGGTGCCTGCAGGCGCACTCGCCGCATCGGCACACGCCGCATGCAGGGAAAGCATGAGCCATGCCCGGACAGCAAAAGGTAAGCACCCACATCTGAGGCACATGCGGCTGATGGGTTGAAAGCGAGGTATGGTGGGGCTAACAGCGACGAGCAGGTGATGCACTAGCAAGGAGCCTAGCCAGGCCTGGCCGGGCTGCATGGTGGGCCTCGGAGCCCAGGCGGTGCGCGGGCGGTGAGTGTTGCGCAGCCATGTCCCTATATATGGAGTAAACCAGGCCGCACCGGGCTGCAATCCAGCCTCGGGGCCCAGGCGGTGCGCTGGCGGTGAGGGTTGCGTAACCTTAACCCTACAACCGGACGAATCAGGCCGCACCGGGCTGCAAACTCAGCCTCGGAGCCCAGGCGGTGCGCGGGCGGCAGCACCGCATACGCGCGCAGCCCAGCCGCCGCCAGCCGCAGCAGCAGCTCGCGGTGCTGCGGCGTGCGCGCCGCGATGCCGTCCAGCAGCTTGGGCACCTGCCAGAGCGCCGCACAGGCTTCGCACTGTGCCACGCGTGGCCGGCCGGCCTGGCCCGCGGCAGGCTCAGGCGCGGCGCGCCACCCTCGTACAGCCTTACGCCAGCCATGCGCCTGCCTCACTTGCAGATGCACGCGCCAGACGTGCATGGCCTGCCGGCCTGGCGTGAAATAGCACGCCAGGATCGCAGCCAGCAGCGCCGGACGGCCTGAGCATGTGTAGTGGCGCCGCGTCCCCGCATGGCCAGCCTGGGCGCGCGACCTGAGCGACCACAGCGTGCACTCTCTGCACCCGCAGCTCTGCCAGATGCAGGCGCCGCACAGCGCGCGACAGGCAGGTGCGGTGCGCATGCGCTCTTTTCAGTACAGACCAGCCACGTGGTGGCACAGCAGGCAGGAGGCAGCTGCTGGGCCCTGGGGTTTTGCAGGACAGGTCCTTAATAGAGCGCACCGCGGCCAGGCGGGCATCCTCCGACACGCGCTCGTAGGCCATCTCCAGGTAGACGAGCGCAAAGTTGCGCACGAGCGGCGCGGCGCCGGGCGCAGCGTACTGCGCCAGCAGCGCATCCAGCGGCATCTTGATCTCGCCGTGCCCGCGCACACGCTTGTTCACGTGCGACAGGATCTCCAGCACCTGGCGCCCAGGCCGCCTTTTGCCGCCGTGCCTGCTACAGCGCGGCCCGGCAGATCCTGGTGCGGTGACACCAAGACATGCAAAGCATGGAATGCATCATGTTGCGCGAGCGCATACCTTGGCACGCGTCGCCTGGTGGGAGGACTTGAGCTGATCGATGACGACGGGCAGCAGCTTGCTCAGCACCTGCCGGCAGGAGCTTGGCGGGAGTGAGTCACACCAGGCAGCAACCGAGCAGCATGCGCCGTTCTGGGCAGGTCAGCACACGCTTGGCAGTCGCTGTTTGGCTTGTGCTGTCACCGTTGCACAAGCATAGTGTTGATTGAGCGTTTACAGGCACCGGAGAGCGGAGCGCCTGCGCGCCTTTTCCAGGCTGTCCTCCTCTGTCAGCGCCAGCCGGGTGAGGACGCGGTCCAGGGAGGCGACCTCGGCTGCCTCCGCCATCGTGCGCTGTAGACTGTGAACCGAAATCACAAGCCAGGCTTCCAGCGGCAGTCACAGTTCTGCAACAGGCTGTAAAATGCAACACAAACCTGCTGTTTGTGATAGCTGCCTGGAGAGCCCCCAGCAGCACGTCGGTTGTTATTGCCAGCAGGCCCTGCATCTCACCCTGCCATTTGAATGCTCGAGATGTGCAGCACAAAGCACAAAGTCAGCCGAGTGCTATCTTGTTATTGTTATGCGTGATCTTTCTTGGTAGGCTAGGCTAGTCATCAGACTCTACTATTGCCACACAGCTGGTATTGAGGTATGGCCGGGCATGCGCCGCTGCCCGCGCCGGGGCAGCTTGAGCTGGCGCCGGTGCCTGCCAGCGGAGCCAGCGGAGCCGTGCCGGCCAACCCCATCCTGGAGCAGGCGTGGCCTTGCAACAGTATATTGTGAATTCCTGCTTGCCTTGCAGCCGTACAAGGTTGCCTGGGGGGCACGGGTGGCTGATGCGCAGCACCAAGCAGTGCTGCCTGTGTCGCCCAAGTGCAGCTTGATACCTTGTCCAGCCAGACAGGCACCTTGTCGACCATTGTAGGGATAAGCCTCCGAATGAATGAAATTGGGTATGACTAGATGATGTGATACGTCCAGGCAGACCACTTTCACGGCCCAATCTCTGTTGCAGCACAGCCCTGCATCGACACAGGCTCTCAGTTTGCTCAGCAAAACTAGCACAAGTATCATGTACATAAGCTTCAAAAGCAGGCCCGCAAGCGCTGCTGCGGCAGCCGGGCTGTCACCTCGATAGACCTTGCTGTGCTCGCCGCTGCCAATCACTTCACGCAGCTCAACGTCGTGGCGCCTGGCGGCAGCTAGCGTGCCCGCGTCAGCAGCGGGCCCACGCAAGCGCTGCTTGCCTGCACAGGTTGACAGCGCCAGTGAGCACAGTCAGTAAGTTGCCCCACAGGCCAGGTGGCCACAAGCGACGTAAGTGTCTTCCCGCAAGGCACAGCTGGCCGGCTGAGGAGGCGCACCAAACCAAAGTGATGTGCCAGCAGGCGTGCCAAACTTCGCTGCTGCAGACCGCGCAACACTGGCCGGAGCCCACTTGGCCGCAGCGAGGCCGGCAATCACCGCAGCTACCGCAGCAAGCAGCAGGAGCATGGCTAGGTCTGCAGTGGAGCTCCTGCACCCTTCGTGCACGGTACCACCCTGCGGGTGGCGCAGCTGGCGGCGTCACAGGCGCCCGCTTGAAAAGCTCAAGCGAGCCCTGTCGGGGCAGAGAAAAGCTTCAGCAACGGAGTGGGATCTGCTGCGCTTGAGTATCTGGCAGTCGGAGACGCACTCAGCGCACCTCACTGAGCCGCCCACAGACTGCACTGACAGATGAAAGCTCTGGTACAGCACTGGCTTGACTGCAATCCTTGTCCAGCAAAGTGCTGCACAACCCGCTCGTGTGTCTGGAAGTACATCACGGCTCAGGAACGCGACTTGCCTTGGCTGCGCCACAGTCCGACCTTCTTATAGCAGCAATCTGAGCAGCTGTGCACCAGCTTGCTATATTTTCGCTGCCGTCTGCAGACTCTGTGGCTCAGATGCAGAATACAAGTACGCAGCGAGAGGACACAGCAAAACAGCCTGTCACAACCTGCTTGTGACAGGCTGTTGCTGTGACTTTTGAGGCACAGGTTCGAGGGTTCCGACACACTGACGAAGAAGCATGCGCAATATTTAAGCTAAGGCCAGATGCTGCGGTGGTGCAAGTGACTGCTGCTTCCAGGCCTTCCACAAGCCAGTTCTAGCCAGCTAAGGCTACTCAGGCAACGGCCTGTAAGCAAGCAGGCACGCCGTGAGTGAGTGTCGACAGTGGCGGTGACGTGCCCGCTCTTGCTGGCACACAGGCAACCAGCTGGCACACAAGTTTTGTCAACCGTGATCTACTGAGTGTATGAGCAGCGGTGGCTCCAAGCTCGGTGACAGCAGACAGCCCACACTCACCATGACAACCACCGCGAACTGCTCAATGAGCCGAGTCTGCTCTTGGCCGACACTGCCGTGGACACAGCAGCCGCGCGCGCAGCCTGCCGCGCACTGCTGTATTTCTCGTCACCAGCGACCGTCTGCTGGTGGGACACCCCCAACATGCTGACCCGCACCGTTAGGCAGCTGCACGGCATGGGTGTGCTACCGTACGCCAACGGCGCAGTACAGGTGAATTTTAACTCATAGACCCAGCTCATTGTTTTCAAAAGAATGTCAAAGCCTCGGTGCGCTGCACAGGCAGGAAGTGGAACAGGTGTGCGCTTATATTCCCAGTGCATGCGTGACCAGTATAGTGCACCCCTGAAATCACTCATGAACTTTGAACCCACCTTTTAAGCACAGTTGGCATATGTCAGCACGCCCATGTCGGGCAGCTGCACAGTGGCGCGTGTGAGCAAGTTGGGCACGTCCCACTAGGAGACGGTCGGTGGTGAAGGATATTATAGAAGTGCGCAATAGGCTGCACGCACGGCTGCTGTGTCCACGGCCGTGCTGGCTGAGAAGAAGCTCAAAACTTCTTGCAGGTCGCTGTGCTGCCCGTGCACCTACACAGTGAGTGCACAGTTGTGCCTGCTATCCCGTGTCACCCAGCTGCCGCCCTGATGGACAAGCGACGGTATTCGCAGTGCTGCTAGGGTCTATCAGTGCATGCAGCTCTCAGCGTTCAGGCAGTCCTGCAGTAGCACGCTGATGACTTCACAGCACCTACCAACCTTCCTGGGATATGCAGGCAATCAGCCTATCCACAGAGGCTGTCAGGCGACACTCACGAGAAAGGAGGATTCTTGCCATGAGGCACGGTACCTGACCGCTGGGTCTCACCTGAACAGCAGGTACGTCAGGAAGCAATCAGCCTCGCGCCGCAGCCTGCTTTCCTCCGTCTCGTGAGTGACAGTCTTCAGCCCCTGACCCAGAGAGCCACAAGCACTGTGGGAGAGTATGCATGTGTCTAACTGGTTTAAAGGTGTCGCGCGCACCCTGACGCAGCCGTTGTGCTGGTTCGAGCACGAAATTTATTTACAAGTACAACTGCATGACATTACTGCTGCCTGCTGAGGCATTGGCGAAAGGAGCAGCAAGACGGCGGAGTGCTTACCTGCAGCTGTAGCAGCAAAGGATACTGTTGGGCTACTAAAAGCTCGTATTGAAACGTGGCAGGCTCCATCTGAGGCTGTCGCCGCTGGCCGTGAAGCATGCCTCGAATGATACCCTAGTGCGCATGCTGCGCGTGCTGCGTCCGCAGCATGCAGGCCTCGAGGCTATTCTCGAGACACACAACTGTTTTCATTTAATCATTCCCAACATACGCTCTCAATAGCATGGACTGTGCCGATGTTGGGCACGTGCTTAAGCTGGGGCACACGCTCGTCGAGGACATAAACAGCATTGTTGACAATTGGACCCTCAGCACGGCGCTGCAAGAAAAGCTGGAGTCCCTATAGACCGCTTATTCGCGCGCAAAGGTAATTGACGTAACTCTGCACAACTGCGCAAAGGCCAGCCGCGCCAGCCAGCAAAGAATTACATGTGATGGCGAGCTGGCTGGCCTCTGCGCAGTCGTGCAGAGTTGCCTCTATATTGTTTTGCGTACGAATAATTGCGGTCTGCAAGGATCCCAGCTTTTCTTGCAGCGCCAAGCTGATGGTCCAGTTGTCAGCGATGCTGTCGATGTTAGGGAGCGCCAGCCTCCTTGGAGCGCATCAAGGTGAGCTGTACGCTGCCTGTTTCTCCTCAGCTGGGGCCTGCACGGGTGCACTTACGGTGTCTGTGCCTCTAATTTCAACCGTGCAACACACCTGGCAGACTGTGCTCGGCGAGGGCGGTCTTCTGAGGGACTTGCTGGCCCAGGAAGCGAGCCTGTGGGGCAGGCTCACAGGCTGCTTTGGCCGAAAGCGCTCTGAGGAGCTGGTGGCCTGGCTGCAGGACAGCCTGGCAAGCCGTGTCAACCTGTACATGTAACCTGGATCAGAGCGCGCAGCTTATGTTCATATACTCAGATCAGGCTCCCTGCCAGCCGTAAGGCTTGAACCACCAGCCCTGCCCGCTCAGTGCGCTAGGAAACACGCGCAGGACACGCGTGCCAAGGCTTGTTCATTTGAACAGCACGTTAGCAGTTAGCAGTTAGTTCTGGTGTTAAGCCAGGCATAACGCCATGCAGTCTGTGTGTCTGCTGGTGGCCGCATGTGGTGGCCGCAGACCTGCCAGAATACATGCATGGTCTCGTGCAGTGAGGGCCGGGGAATGCCGGGTAACAGCCAAGGTGCGCCATGACAGCCTGGTGCAGGCAAGACGCATGGCCAGCAGGGTCACGTTCACTCTGCAGACCGGCACTACAGCTTTTCTTACCCTGGTATTTCTAAAATAACAGCGCCATTTATCCATGCCATGATTAGACAGGTCTACAGGAAGTGCAAGACATGCCATGCACATATGCGTCCAAGCTCTGCCAACACTGCACACGCACTGCTCAAGCATGTTTGTAAAGCACCCCATTATTGCTTTAGAGCAATGGTCCAGCACCGGCAGCGCCGCTCGGCAGCGCCGCCAGCCTGGCCAGCTCGACAGCGGTGGCCGCGCCGATGGCCGCGTTGTGCTTGATGAGCACGATGTTGGCGGCCAGGGACGCGCCGCCGGTGAGCTCTGTCACCCGCTTCAGCAGGAAGGGCGTTACCTGCGCGCACCGCCACACGCTCTGCGGGGGCGCCTCCTGAAGCACTGCACTGCAGCCTGGCCCAGGCTGCAGGTCGCACAGAGGCGTCGTCGGGCAATCACATCACGTGAAGACGTGCAGCAGCCGCCGGCCAAGATGCTGACCGCTGCTGCCTGCGAGGCGCGCCATGGTGCGCGGGCGCACCGCGGCGCCGGACACGCCGGCCGCGTCCGCGTCGCGCAGCGCTGCGCCGATCGCGCGCTCAACCTCCGCGCCCTCCGCCTCGTGCTCCGCCGGGATGGGCACGCCTGCCACCCCCAAGCCTGCCATCACCACGCCTGCCACCTCCTTGTGCAAGTCCCTCAGATGCATCCAGCTCGCGCGCCCAGCGGTCAGCAAGCAGCGCGCCTTGCAAATCCAAAGTATCACAGCAGTGCCGTCCTCACACAGGGAAAGGGGACGTGAGCGGTGTGCAGCCGTGTGCACACAGTGCATCTGGGCGCAAGATGAGAGGACGGCTCCGCTTCCAAGCAACGCTTGTCAGCTCCTGCCCAGGCTCACACAAGCCTGCCTGCTGCAAAGCAATCCGCTGGTCTTGCAGGGCATGGAGGGCGCAGGCGCCGATGGCAAACCGCGGCTGCCCAACAGGCTGCGGCTGGGCCGCACACTTACCCGCACAAGTTCTGTCTATCTATGTGAACAAAGATGTAGTGTGATCCTTGGTTGGACAGCTCTACACTGCCACCAGCGCAGTCCTGCGCAGAGGCGCTGGTGCCCGCAGGCGTGAGCCGCCAGGCGCCGTGCGAGGCGCCGCGCGAGGCAGGGAGGCGCGGCACGCCTATGACGACGCCGCAGCCGCCCGCGGGCGCGGCGCCGGGCCGCAGCGCGAGCGCCGCGCGCACGAGCGCGGCCGCCTGCGCCGGCGTGTCCACGCGCGCGGGCGCGGCGCAGCCGCTGGCGCGCGCGAAGAAGGCGGGGAACTCGTCCGCCCCGTACGCGGCCACGCACACGCCCTGCCGCATACATTAGGGTTTGCCATACGGTGTATGGCATGCCACGCATGCCATGCCATGCAGAGTGGGAGAGACGCCAGGCCCCCGACAGAGCGATCCAGCACACTCTCATGGCAGGCTGGGTGCGGCGCAGCGAGGCCGTCGCGCGACCCGCTGCACAGCTGTGCATGTTTGCAGCGCGCCCTGCTTGAGCAGACGCGCTGCTGCGCAAGCCGAAGCTACGGTCGAGGTGCTGACACAGGCTGGCGCGCACCAGCGCGCGCGCTGCACAGCTGCGCCTGCAAGACCCTCCAGCCCCGCCTAAGCCTACCGGCCCTGCCACACCCTAACCCTGCAACACCCCATATGGAGGAGCGATGTGGAGGAGCGAGACCTGCGTCTCCAGCACTTCCAGCGTGCGCGGGATGTCGAGCACGGTCTTGGCGCCCGCGCACACGACCGCGACCGGCGTGCGGCCGAGCTCGGTCAGGTCCGCGCTGATGTCCAGGCTGCGCTCGCCGCCGCGGTGCACGCCGCCCAGGCCTGGCCGGCGCGCTCGCCGTCGGCGACCCGAGCATGGCCCGGGGCGCGCAGCGCCGCAGTCAGCGAGCGCGCCGGGCTGCTTTGGGCAGCCCGTCAGGCGCGACCGCGGCTGACGTCCAGGCCGCGCTTGCCTGCCGCGGCGCGCCGCCCGGGCCGGGCCGCGGCGCTCGCCGTCGTGCAGGCAGGAGGGCTGCGGACGTATGGGGCTCACCGCCGGTCACAAAGATGTGGATGCCTGCGTGCGCGGCGAGCACCATGGTCGCTGACACGGTCGTGGCGCCATCTGCGCCGGCCGCCATCACCATGGGCAGGTCCCGCCGCGACGTCTTGCGCACGCGCGCGCCCCTGTCAGCACGCGGCAGGCGCTCTGTGAAGCCAGGGCGCCTGGCAGCCTCTGTGACTCGCAGCTGCTCTCCCTGCCGCTGGCGCGGCAGTGTGCAGCGCTGAATCCCAGGCGCAGGCAGGGCAGGAGGCAGGCGCTGCGGTAGGCAGCGTCCAGCCTTATGACTTACAGCAGTCCCCCGGCCAAAACCCTGCAGGTGCGCACGGCAAGGCCGCACCCGACCGCGACACGGCGCAGCTGCTCGGCGGTCAGGCCCACATGCGGCACGCCGCCCAGGACGGCGATGGTTGCAGGCGTCGCGCCGTGCTCCCTCACGACTGCCTCCACCTGCGGCGCTCGCCGGGCGCCTGATGGTCCGTGAAGCGCATCCGGGCACGCTATGCATGCAGGAGAGTCGCTGAAAGCGAGGAGGTCTCAGGGCGCGACGCGCCTGCAGTGCGGTCTCCAGGTTCTGGGGGTATGGCATGCCGTGGCTGATGATTGTGCTCTCCAGAGCGACCACCGGCGCGCCCCGCTGCAGCGCTGCCAACACCTCTGCGCTGACTCGCAGGAAGCCGTGCTGGCGGCCCTACGCACTTATGGGCACAGTTACTATGGGCACCTGTCTGGGCTCCCCTGCACAGGCAGGGAACAGCCGCGGTCTGCTGGCATCTTCTCTTCCATCTCTTCCATCTCTTCCACTTATTGCTCAGCGCCGAGCGGCGCACCTGGACCTTTGCAGGACTGCCACCGTTCAGTGGAGCAGCGACGTGTGCTGCAAGGGCGCCGATGCGTTGCCGCCACGTTGCATGTTCGTAGTCAGTGTGGGGCATGGCCTGCGAGGTGCGGACAGCACAAGACAGTCGTACTACAGGTAGACAGACTTACAGACTTACCAAGTGACAGGTGAGTCAGGCACGCCTGTGTAGGCCGGCTGCCTGCCCGGGTGTCTGAGTCCTCCGTGGGCTGATACATTTTGCTGATACCTGGTGAGTCTTAATGGCGTGCCTAATTTTCTGGGAGAGCGCTTGGGCCCAGACGCAGCTATTTGTTTGCGTCCCAGCTGTGAGCGCAGCGTCAGATGACGAGTAAGAAGAAGAACAGGCAGCGCAGGACCTGTATATACACTGCATATACACTATGTTGCTATCTTCACCTCCTTGGACAAACAGACTTACCAATTCCACTGCATCCGTGCATCAGCTCAGGAGCTACTTGCCGATTAGTGAGTCAGGTAGACTGTTACACAGTGCAGCCCCGCCTAGGCTGGTAAGCGTTGGACTCCTGTTGTTGCCGATTGGTGAGTCAGGTAGACTGTTACACAGTGCAGCCCCGCCTAGGCTGGTAAGCGTTGGACTCCTGTTGTTGCAGAGCGCCTGCTCCGTGTCGTGCGGGAAGGCGACGCTGACATACTCCACCGCCAGCCGGACCAGCACAGCCGGCTGGCTACATGCCTTGCTTGTGACGATCAGCCAACTGATCACGGCGACAACTGAGCTTGGCCTTGTCTAGCAGGCCGTGTCTCTGGAAGAAACCTGCAGCGATGGAGTTGGCGTTCCTTGTGACCTGCGAGCCTCCAAGCCAGCGCTCGGGGAATCAGTGCAAGTAGCGCAGTTGTGCAAGTTTTAGCTGAAGTGGGTGCTCACCACGTGCTTTGCGGTGCCCTTAGCGAGGCCAGAGCGCAACGGAGTGTGAAAGGGAGCTTGGGCCGCCGGCGTGCGCCGGCGCCTTGGGTGTGGTCATCACTGCTGGCGTGTGCCAGGCAAAAAGTTAGCGCGTCACAGCCATGGGCGCGCGTCTGCAGCGCGCCGCTTTGGCACGCTTGCTGCAGCAGCCTCGCTGGTGCACGCCACGAGGCGAGCGCGCTCATGTACGCCAACAGCATGGACCACAAGAGATTGCTGGTGGTCAGCGCCAAAGAGCTGTGCCGCGTGCTTAGCATGGCGTGCGCAGCGAGGTGGCGGCAGCGAGCGCGTGCAGAAGCAGCATGCCGCTACGGTGCAGACGCACGCCGACGGCTGCTACTCGCATAAGCATGTTCTGGTGGCACACGCCAGCGCGCCAGCGGTGACCACGTCCCAGGCGCCTGCGCGCGCCGGCGCCCCAAGCCCTCTGCAACCCGTCGCGCTCTGGTCTCGACAAGGGCACGGCCAAGCACGTGTGTGCACCTGCATATTTGCCAACTTGCATGAGACTGCGCTGCATGCACCGGTGTCCCGAGCGCTGTCATACGTTGTTCCCCTTTTGTATTTATAGCTGTTCAGTATAGTCATGCCATGCACTGCGGCATTGCAACGGGTGCTGCAGAGGCTGTACGCTCTGAGAGTGGGGCATAATCATTTTTAACTTAATCTGGCGCCAAAGGGTTGAGACATACACACTGTGGCTTGTAAACATGTTGATGTTAGCATGTTGTTTGTTGGCATGCTAGTCTTAGATCCTATAGTGCACCTTGATAGATATGCTGACTCAGTAGTGCAGATAGGCTGCAAGTAGCAAAGGGTCAAGTTTTAACATTGAACCCTGCTCAGTCAGATCAGGACTGCAAAGCACTGTCAGGATTGCAAAGCACTGTTATGGCAACTTAATCGAGTAACCAGGCCGAGTGTCTCAGTGACAAGCGCGTCAACATGCGGGGCTGACCAGAAGCATTTCAGTACGGCCTCTGCATGAGCCTGTGCAGCACAGTTCACAGCCTGGCCACAGCACATTAAAGGGGTATTGCAAATGCACAGACCGCCAGTGGTCCTGCAGTAACAGCTGGACAGTACGCACCCACGGAATACAGCAGCTGGGTGAGGCGTAACATGCGCGCTGCACGCGCTCTTGAGCGACCGCGTCCCCTTGTTTGAGAAACTGGTTTGCAGAGGTCGGGTGCATGCGCAGGAAGCGGGCGGATGCCACTCCAGAGGCGGAGCGTGCGGCCTAGCTCTGCATGGCCAGCGGAGGCGCGTGCGCCTCCAGGCCCTCCAGCCGCTCGCTGTGGAGCACCAGGATGTTCTCCACCTGCAGCGCCGCGTCTGCAAAGTCACTCTCCGCTTGCAGTGGTGCATGGCACGGCCATGGCTGCGGGCGGCCTTGCACGGCGTGAGCACGCGCTGCACGACCATAAGTATCAGAGCGCAAGGTGTGCCCTGCGCGTCGATCGCGCAGTGCCTCAAGTGCGCACTGGAGGCTCAAGAGGCAGCGCGCCCCTGTCGCGCACTGCTTTGGAAAGTGCGCACTGCCCAGCAGCCCACAGCAGCCCACAGCAGCATGAGCAGGGTGCGCAAGCGCCAGGCAGCCACAACCCGCTGCGCTCCAAAGCGGCTGTGCTCCAAACAGGCGGGAGGCGGGCTGGCGGCGCCGCACACCTTCAGGAGGTCCATCTCCAGCTGCTCGATGCGCGCCTCCAGCCCCTCGCGCGCCGTGTCCTTGCCGCCGCTGCCGCCGCCGCCGCCGCCGCCCGCCTCGCTGCCGGCCGACGGCTGCGCGGCGGCGCCGCCCGGCGCGCACTCGGGCGGGGCAGGGCCGCCGCGCACGTCCGCGCGCCCGTTCGCCGCCGGCGCCGCGGGCTGCGCGCCGGCCACGCGCACCTCGCTGGAGCCCAGCGCGTAGCTGCGCGCGCGTGCGCACTGGGATGAGAGTAGGGCTAGGGGATTTAGCCCAGCGTGTAGCTGCGCATGCGCATGCGCCAGGGTGAGGCCTGAGGCGGGGCAGCGGCGCTGCAGCAGGCGCTGGGCCGCGCCTGGTGTGCACTCGACGGCATGAGCGGGAGAGGAGGTGGCAGGTGAACAGAGTCAGTGCCCTGTTGACAACCTCTGCGCATCGCCTGGCTCACCTGCCCGGACGCGGACACCGCAGCACAGCACTCATGGCATGCTACCAGTGAGAGCGGGCACGCGTTCAAGCCGGGGCGGCCCGCCCGGGCCGGGGCGCGACCTCTGGATGGCCGGCGCGCTGAGCGCGAAGCCGCGCAGCAGCGGCCGCAGCGCGCCCGGCACGCACGTGAAGCGCCGCCCCACGGCCGTGCCGCAGCCCGTGCATGTTATCGCCTGGTACGTGCTGCGACGCTCGCGTGCGCCGTCAGCACGCGGCTATGGGTAAAGTAGGCACACGCCTGGTACGTGCTGCGGCGCGCGCGCGCGCTGTCAGTACGCGGCAGCGCCGCTTGTAGCGCTGCGCGGCCTGGTGCGGGCTTCAGGCGCGCGCTGGTCCGCTGGCTGAAGCCCCCACACGCTTCGCAGAGCACTGCGTTGCTCGCCAGCAAGACTTCTGCTTTCAGATTCCAGCCTACTGCCTTCAGCCCCCCGCCTTCAGCCTACTGCCTTCAGCCTTCAGCCTACTGCCGTCAGCCGCCTGCCAGCACCAGGCGCAGGCTAGGCGCAGGCTGGGGAAGGTGAGCGCGCGCGCGCCTGTCCAGCTCGCTGACCAGGGTGGCGAGCTGCTGTATGCGGTCCAGCTGGACGCCGGACACGCCTGCCAGCGGCGCGCGCGGTCAGGCAGGCGGCGAGGCGTCACTGCACGGTGCAGGGCAGACGGCGCGCCGGCGCCTGCGGCCGCTCCTGGCTCTCAGGCGCCTGCAGCTTGCGCCCGCCGCGGGCGTGGCCTGGCGAGCCTGGTCAGCCAGCAGATTAGTGCACGAGTGGCGCGCCTCTGAGCGTAATAAGTTGCAGCTCCTCCACGCTGCAGACAAACTCCAGCGAGTCGCCCAGGATGGTGCTGCAGGACAGGCATTGGAAGACCATCGCCGGCAGCGGCTCGGTCTTGATCGCCATCGCCATCACGCTGCCGCGCCGCGGCCTGCCACTGCTATTACATAGCAGCCTGAGTCTAGCCTGCAGCCAAACACAGCACGCCTGGCATTGTTTGTTGCTGCAAGGCAGGTGTGACTGCGCAACAGTGGCGGTGCTCGAGTGTCGCGGAGCAGCGGGTGTGCAAACAGGCAGGAGGCAAGGCGCACAGCACAACAGGAGTCTCAGACCTGTTCACCTCAAGGAAGCACAGTGCAGGGTCCCTGCAGACTGCACACCGTGCAGTGCACAGCCAAACCAAAGAAAAAAGGCTTGGCATCCCCTGATGCAGGCTGTAGCTGGTTTGTAGCGTTGTACACCTCGGCAGCACACGCACGCTCGTACTTGCGCAGTGGCGTATCAGCACGATGGGCATGCACCGGCACCGGACATGCATATGTGAGACAGGTGTGCTGGCAGCTGGCGGCTAGCAGGCGTGCTGCCTGCCTGTAGGCAGGTGCTGCTAGCTGCCTGCATGGGCGACAGCGAGCGGGGCGCCAAGCGGCGCCGACTCGGCGATGCTCCAGACGGTGCCACACAGGTGCGCCGGGCGCCTCTCGATATGCCTTGTCTGTGGCTCGGGCTGAGGTTGTCAGCTGCCTAGCTCGCAGGCCTTACCTTGCCGCCCGTCATGTGCCAAGCTTTTCCCTTGCGGTTCCCTCGTGCAGGCCGCAGGGCCGACAGCGCAGCGCCCGCCCAGTGCCACAAACGTGGAGGCCTCTGCAGCCAGCGGAACCGAGGCAGCACGCCACACTGCGCCAGCCGCAGCCGCTGGCAGCGCCGGCGGCGCTGGCCGAGCAGTCGCCCGGCCCGCGGCAGGCGCAGCGGACGGCCGCGACGCGGCTGGCGGCATCGCGAAGCCCGCCCCTCCTGCTGCGTCAGCCCCGCCGTCTGCCAGCGCCCCGAGGCCCCGCTCGGCGTCCGCGCCGGGCGGCACGAGCGCGCCGCCCGGCCGCAGCAAGGCCCCGGGGCTGCCAGGCCCGCCGGGGAGCGCGGCAGCCGGCGCCGCCGGCGCCGCGGCTGCAGGCGAGCATGCAGCAGGCGCGACGGGCGACGCAGGCGGCGGGCGGGAGCCGCCGGGCGCGCGTGACGCTGCCGCTGCGCCGGCCATTGCAGCGGTTGATCGTGAAGGCGCGGCTGCCTGCGCTGCTGAGTCTGAGGCGGTACCCGCTGGGGGGGCTGGCGAGGCTGCGGCGGGGGCGCTCGGTGCTGGAGCAGCGACGGTGGAGGTTGGCAAGGCATCAGCAGGCCTGCCAGGCGCTGCCAGCACCGCAATACTGCACGCGCTGCGCGCCGCGTCGGGCAGCGTGAGTGAGCGCGGGGCGGAGCGGAACAGCGGACCTGCCGACGCCGCAGGTGCGAGCCTGAGCGCTCCGGCCGGCGCCGCGGTCGGGAGCGGCAGCGGAGCCCAGGCAGCGGGGGGCGCCGCAGGTCGGCAGGGGGACTCCGTACAGGCCGGCGGCGCCCCTGGGGCCGCCGGCGTGGCAGCGGAGCAGCAGGCGGACTCGGCGCCGGGCGCCGCGCCGAGCGCGGCGGCCGCGGCGGCTGCGCGAGCGGCGCCGCTGCCGCCGGTCCAGCTGACGGCGCGCTCTGACGGCCCCGCAGCCGGGAGGCCCCCGGGCGCGGCGGCGGAGGCTGCTGCGGCGCCCGGCGCACGCGCGGGCGGCGGCCCGGCAGCACCAGCGCCGCCCTTGGCGCCGGCACAGCCGCCAGCGACCGCAGCAGGGGCTGCGGGCGCGGGTGCTGCCGCGGGTGGACCCGCCGGGGAACCGGTTGCGGAGGCCGGGCTCGTGGAGAGGCGCGCGTCGGCGGAGGAGCTCGGCACGGCGCGGGAGGCTGCGTCCAGCGCGCCGATATCAAACGGAGCGCCGGAAACAGGGGACTCAGCGGCGGCAGGGCCGGCGGCGCCAGGGGCTGATGCGGAGGGCGCCTCTGTGGCCGGGGCGACGGCGGTGATGGCGGCGGCAACAGCGGCAGATGGCGGCGGCGCGGCGGCGGGCGCGCCCGCGGCGGAGGCCGCGCCGATCGGGCAGTACTCGCAGCGCGAGCTGTGCCTGGCGGCGCGCGAGGCCGCGGGCGACCTGGCCTTCCGCTACGTGCGCAACGACGGCCGGCCCGACAGCAGCGTCTGGTACGCGGCATGCCTGCTGGGGCGCGGCGGCGGCTCGGCGCAGCGCCTCCCCTGCAGCCCGCCTGCTCGTGCAGCCCGCACCAGGGGCCTGCCAACGCCCTCAGGGGGTGTGCGCACAGCGCCTGTACTGGTTGGATGCAGCCGGCTGGCTACTTGGCGGCTGGTTACACAACTGAATTCGCCATCGTGCGGCCCAGTGCTTTGGTGCCTGCGGCCGGTGCGCGCCTGCGAGTGTGTACCTCGGTGACCAAAGTGGGCGCCGCCTGGCCACCCGCGCGCCCCGAAGCATGCCGTCCATGGGGCGCGTGCGCGGCCGTCGCGCGCGCCGCGAGCATCACATCACGCCCTAATCCCAAGCCTGCGCGCGCGCCGCAGGCTGGTCGGTCTGAAGACCATCTTCAGCCGGCAGCTGCCCAACATGCCCAAGGAGTACATCGCGCGCCTGGTGCTCGACCGGCGGCACCGCTCGGTCGCGATCGTGCGCCGCGACGGCGCCGTGCTCGGCGGCATCACGTACCGGCCCTTCGGCCCGCAGCGCTTCGGCGAGATCGCGTTCTGCGCGGTCACCGCCAACGAGCAGGTCAAGGGCTTCGGCACGCGGCTCATGAACCATACCAAGGCGCGCACTGTCCCGCACGCGCCCCCGCGGCGCGCCGCGGCGGCCGCGTCGGGCGCCGCCGCGCCCGGCGGCGTCATGCGCCAGGCCCGCCCGGACGCAGAGCTCTAGCGAGCGCGCGCTCTGCGGCGTCACTGCCGGCCCTAAAAAAAAAGCCATGAAAGGGCGCGGCTCATGTGCCCCAACAAGGGCGCGCCATGTGCGGTTGCCTTATGGCATGCAGCAGCGGCTGTTAACAGGGTGCCGTGCGCGGCAGCACCATGCACACCCCCCCTCCCTTCCTGCATGGCTTTGGCAAGACTCGCTATGTGTCATGCCCGCCGGCGCCAGAATTAGGACCTGGGCACATTCAACGCTGTGCCTGTGGCCAGTCCATGCATCTGATTGTGCTACTCCTAGCTCTGTATATCAGGGTGGGGTTGGGCATCACTCTCAACGAGACGCGTGCACGACACGCAGCGCATGCAGTGCGCAGGAGGCGGCCAAGGTGCTACAGTCACTAGGGTAGGTCTAGGCATTGCCCTCAACGAGCTCCCGCATGACGCGCGGTGCACGCGTGGGCGCAGGAGGCGGCCAAGGTGCACGACGGCCTGGAGTTCTTCCTCACATACGCCGACAACAACGCGGTCGGCTACTTTGAGAAGCAGGGCTTCACCAAGGAGGTCACCATGGACCGCGAGCGGGCGCGCGCGCGGGCCCGCCGACGGCCCCCGCGTGTGTGCACAACGCCTGTGCGCAACACGGAGCACACACTGTTTGTGTTGGCAAGCGGGCTGGCCAACGCCGCTGCGCATGCGCGCCAGACCCGCCAGGACATTTGTGGTTGTAGGGGCAGTGATGCGGAGGCGATGATGCTTGTATCGGGTGCGCGGCGGCAGGCTGCACTTGCCTTACATGCGCCAATCCCCAGCCGCCAGCTCACGCACACACAAATGGGCTGCAGCGATGCTGCCTTGGTGCCTGCATGTCGAGCGCGCGCGCGCCGCCGCCGGGCCGGCGCGCGAGGCGGGCA
>JAABUY010001325.1_pt1 | contig 33928 bp, 33 predicted proteins | sample 5560271 | NCBI WGS metagenome assembly JAABUY01 (sample SAMN10711886, study PRJNA513374) | rock metagenome | isolation source: Antarctica rocks | place: Antarctica: Victoria Land, University Valley | reverse complement strand
CGGCTCGGCACGCCCCTGCGGCAGACGGAAACGACGCCCCCGAGCACCGCGCCGACGAGGTCGACGCCCCCGAGCACCGCGCCGCCGACGCCGCCGAGCGTCTCGCCGACGTCGCCGGTCCCGAGCACCGCGCCGCCGACGTCGCCGACGCCCCCAAGCACCGCGCCGCCGAGCGTCTCGCCGACGTCGACGCCGCCGAGCGCCCCGCCGACGTCGATCCCCCCGACGACCGCGCCGCCGACGTCGCCGCCCCCGACCACCGCGCCGCCGCCGACGTCGCCGCCCCCGACCACCGCCCCGCCGACGTCGTCGACGCCCCCGACCACCGCGCCGAAGGTGAATGCCTCGCCTGCCGGGTGGCTCAGTGCCGCGGGCCCGGTGAGCACCTCGCCGACATCCATCGCGTCCCCCACCACGCCCGTGTCGGCCAAGCCTGCGACCGCCGACCAGATCGCCGGGTGCGTCGCAGCCATGTCGGCAGTGGGCACGGCCCAGGCGAACGTCACGTTGGCGCTCCGCGAGATGTCCGATGCCTCAGGCCACGGTGGATCCTCGACCGCCGCCTCTCCCACAACCAGCGGGACGAGTACCGGCACGGGGGCTGCAAGGACGAGTACCGGCTCGGGCTCCCAGTCCTCGTCAGCACCGGCCGCCGGCACGAGCTCCGCACCGGTGCGCAGCATCACGCCGGCACCAACCACGGCCACCGCTTCGGCCCCGGCCACTGGTACCGCCGCCGGCACGAGAGCCGGCGCCAGCACAGGTGCGGCCGCGGCCGGCGGATCATCGACCGAAAGCCGCTCGCTCAGTGGCGAGGCTGGCGTCTCAACTGCGCAGCTCGCTCTGGACACGGCGAACGCCAACCTCGCGGCAGCCACGCTCACCGCGCCCATCGCGGGCACCGTGGGGTCGATCGGGTTTTCTGTCGGCGGTGCCGCGAATACGTCCGCGGGCATCGTCATCGTGGGTCCGGGTGCGGCCACGGTCACCGCCGACGTGCCGCTGGCGAACCTGCCGTCCGTGCGCACCGGGCAGCAGGTCCTCGTCACGGCGGCAGGCGCGACTCAGCCGGTCGACGGGACGGTGTCCGCCATCGGGTTGCTGCCGGTCAGCTCGACCAACGCGTCCACGCCGAGCTATCCGGTGACGGTCCTCGTACCTCAGGTCGGCAACGCTCTCAGCTCCGGGTCGCGCGCGGACGTCTCGATCGTCACGGCGCGTGCCCCCGATGCGCTCACCGTGCCGGCGTCGGCCGTGGCCATGGTGTCCACCGGCACAGGAGTGGTCACCATCCTCAAGGACGGGATCGCCACGCGCACCACCGTGCGGACCGGCGCCGTCGGCGGGGGCCTCGTTCAGGTCACCGAGGGCCTCACCGCGGGCCAGGAAGTGGTCATCGCTGACCGCTCCGAGCCGTTGCCGACAGCCACGACCTCCAGCCGGCGGCTGACCGGAGGAGGCGTCGGCGGGGGAGCCCAAGGGGGCGGTGGGTTCACCCGCAACGGAGGGAACGGCGGCGCACCTGCGCGCGGCGCCCCTGCCGGGAAGTAAGGGCGCCGCCACAACATGGGTTTGCCGGGTGGTCACCTGGCAGGTTGCCTACGTACTGCGCCGTTGCTGGTTGTCGAGCTGTCTCATCGACCTGCGGGGGATCGTCCGCAGGGCTCATCAGGCGTTCGTCGGACGGCTGGTCGCCCGAGAGGACCCGGTCGACCTGGTCTCGGTCGATGGTGTTCGTCCACGTGCCCACCAGGACGCACGCGATCGAGTTGCCGGCGAAGTTCGTCAGGGCCCGTGCCTCGGACATGAAGCGGTCGATACCGACGATGAAGCCGACGCCGTCAACGAGATCCGGCCGGTGGGACTGTAGGCCGCCTGCCAGCGTCGCCAGACCGGCACCGGAAACGCCGGCTGCACCCTTCGAGGCGATGATCATGAAGAGCAGCAACGAGATCTGCTCACCGATGCTGAACGGCTTCTGCAGCGCATCGGCAATGAAGAGTGACGCCATGGTCAGGTAGATCGCCGTGCCGTCGAGGTTGAACGAGTACCCGGTCGGGACGGTGATGCCGACGGTGGACCTTTCGATCCCGAGGTGCTCCATCTTCGCGATGAGGCGGGGTAGGGCCGACTCCGAGGACGAGGTCGACAGGATGAGGAGGAACTCCCGAGCGAGGTACCGGAAGAGCGAGAAGACGTTCACACCGGTGACGACCCGCAGGATCGTGCCGAGAATGAGAAAGACGAAGATTGCGCAGGTGAGGTAGAAGGCGAGCATCATCATGCCGAGGCTCTTCAGGGCGTCGAAGCCCTTCTGGCCGGTGGTCGCGGCGATCGCACCGAAGGCTCCCACCGGGGCGACCCACATGACCATTGCCATGACCCGGAAGACAAGCCGCTCGAGGTGCTTGATCCCCGCGAGGATCGGCTCACCCTGTCGGCCCATCATCTGCACGGCGAAGCCGACGAGCAGGGCGACGATGAGCGCCTGGAGGACCGAGCCCTCTGTCAGCGCGGAGAACAACGTCCGGGGGATGAGGCCGAGGACGAAGTCGGTCGTCGTCGTGGCCTCGCCTCCCAGCGCCTTCTGGCCGGACTTTGCAATCGTCTGGGTGAGGTGCAGGCTCGCGCCCGGCTTGATGAGGTTGCCGACGACGAGTCCGATGGCCAGCGCGAAGGTCGACATCGTCAGGAAGTACCCGAGCGCCAGGCCGCCGATCTTGCCGACGCTGGGCGCCTTCCGGACCGAGCCGATGCCCAGGACGTTGGTGCAGAAGATGATCGGGGAGATCATCATCTTGATGAGGTTGACGAAGAACGTCCCCAACCACTTCAGCTGGACGGCGAAGGCGGGAAAGAGCAGGCCGACGAGGACGCCGAGGCCGACGGCGACGAGTACGGCGATGTAGAGGTACTGGGTGCGGTCCCTGCCCTGAGCGGGACAGGGGCTGAGTCGGTGCGGGACACACGTGCTCCTTCGCAGAGGTCACCTGCCATCGGCGGCAGGGCGTGCACCTCGAAGAGTGGTGCATCGCGCGGCGCAGGGTCAACGGTTGTGCTCAAAGTGTCCACGTCGGCCGAGAAGGCAGTCACCAGGGGTCGGCGCCCGTCCCTCGGCCGTCTCTACGACAGCTTCGGACTGCGTGGCCTGCCGCGGTCCGCGGTCACGTCCGCGTCGGCGAGCCCGAAGCTCCTGACCACCTTATGGCGAGGCCGGCGGTTCGGGCCGTCGCCCAGGTGGCTGGCGATGAGCTGGAACTCGTCAACCTGCCAGGACTGCCCGGCATAGGTGTCGAGGATCCGCAGCCACCGGGTCGCCTCGACCGGCCGCTTGAGGTGGGCCAGGGACAGGTGCGGCCGAAACGCCTTACCGTCTACGGCTGCCCCGGCCGTCGCGGCGGCGGCGCGGACGTTGATGGCGAGCCGCTCGAGCTCGCCGGTCTGGGCGCGGACCACGCCGTTGCGCAGGCCGAGCCACAGAACCTTCGCCCGCGCCGGGTCCGGGAATGCGCCGGCACCCGCGAGCCGCAGGGTGAAGGGACTGCGCTTGGCACCGGCCTCCTCCAGGTGGTCGACGAGGGAGTCCATCGAGCGGTCCGCGACTGCCTCCATGAAGGCCAGGGTCAGGTGCCACTGCTCGGGGTGGATCCAGGGCATCCCGGCGTCCCGGCGTGGTTCAAGGAAGTCCGAGAGGTCCTCGATGACCCTCGGGGGTGGCACAACCGCGATGAACATCCGCTGGGGCATTCCCCGAGCATCGCACTGTGGCCCCCCGCGGGCAGTTGGGGGTCCACGGGGAGGCGTCGCACTGTGTGTTGGCATACGGTTGGCCCATGTTCGCCGTGGAGCTCTCCTTCAGTGACCATCCCGCCCGGCTCGAGCTGCGCCCGCACCACCGCGAGCTGCTCACGGCCCTGCACGAGGCGGGCGAGCTGCGTGACGGCGGTCCCTTCGTGGACGGCAGCGGGGCGGTGCTCCTCCTGACGACCACTCGTAGGCGGGTGGACGAGGTGCTGGCCGCCGACCCCTACTACTCCGCGGAGGGCGTGAGCGTGGTCTCGATCCGCGAGCTGACCAGCCTCTTCGGGAACTAGCCTGTGCTCATGGGATTCCCCGAGAACGTGCTCACCCGGAACGAGAAGGTCGTCCGCAGCATCCACCCGCACTGGCTGACGGTCTTCGGGCCGGCACTCGTCGGCCTGATCCTCGTCGCTGCGGCGATCTTCGCCTCCTGGGCCACGCCGAACGACAGCAAGGGCAACTGGATCCAGTGGATCAGCGTCGCGGTCGCCGTCCTCATCGGCATCCCCGTCGTCATCGTGCCGTTCCTCAGGTGGCGCACGACGCACTACGTCGTCACCGACCATCGGGTCATGGTCCGTCGCGGCATCCTCTCCAAGGCCGGCAAGGACATCACCCTGTCCAAGATCACCGACGTCAGCTTCCAGCAGACCTTCCTGGACCGGGTCATCCGCGCCGGCACCCTCAACATCGAGTCGGCAGGGGACAGTGCCGACGAGCTGCTCAAGAACATCCCGCACAGCGACGTGGTCCAGCAGCTGATCAACCACCTCATCGACCAGGACGCCAACGCACGAGCGGGGCGGCTGCTCGACGGCCGCCGGGAGTCGCCGGTAAGCCGCGATGCAGGCGATGGCGGTCTTGGCGGCGCCACGGCGGAGCGCCCGAGCGAGGAGCCGGTGCGGGAGAGCCGTGAGGGAGAGCCGTGAGTGACGGCCGGCGGCCGGTGACCGAGGCCTTCCGGAGCACCCGCGACGACTTGCTCGCGTGGCGCGGCGAGCATGCGCAAGCCGTGGCCGAGTTCCGGTGGCCGGATCTCGGCGGGACCTTCAACTGGGCGGTCGACTGGTTCGACGCGATCGCCCGCGGCAACGACAAGCCGGCCCTGGTCATCGTCGAGGAGGCTGCCGAGGCAGCCGGCGACGGTCCGACCTCCTACTCCTTCGACGAGCTGTCCCGGCGCTCGGACCAGGTCGCCCAGTGGCTTGCCGGCCACGGTGTGCGCCAGGGCGACTCGGTCATAGTCATGCTGGGCAACCAGGTCGAGCTCTGGGAGTCGATGCTTGCGATCATGAAGCTCGGTGCGGTGATCATGCCGACGAGCACCGCGGTCGGACCGGCCGACCTGCACGACCGGATCGAGCGGGGCGGAGCGCGGTTCGTTCTCGCCAACGCCGCTGACGCCGCCACGGTGGATGAGGTCGAGGGTGACTACACGAAGCTCTCGGTGTCGCCAGAGCGTGGGACGCCGGAGGGCTGGGAGCCGTTCCGGGCGGCATACGACCTCGAGCCGCAGCCGATCGAGCACCCGGGCACGTTGGTGGGAGATCGGCTGCTCCTCTACTTCACCTCCGGCACGACGTCCAGACCCAAGCTCGTCGAGCACACTCAGGTGTCCTATCCCGTCGGGCACCTCTCGACGATGTACTGGCTCGGTCTCCGGCCGGGGGACGTCCACCTCAACGTCTCCTCGCCCGGCTGGGCGAAGCACGCGTGGTCGAGCTTCTTCGCCCCGTGGAACGCCGAGGCGGCGGTGTTCGTCCACAACTACACGCGCTTCGACGCTGAGGCGCTCCTGCGGGTGGTCCGGGCCAACGACGTCACGTCGATGTGCGCACCGCCGACCGTCTGGCGAATGCTCATCAATGCCGACCTCTCCGGCGGGTCCGGCCGGCTGCGTGAGCTCGTCGGGGCCGGCGAACCGCTCAACCCCGAGGTCATCGAACGGGTGCGGCGCGCGTGGGGCCTGACGCTTCGCGACGGCTACGGGCAGACCGAGACGACGGCGCAGGTGGGCAACACCCCTGGGTCGGCCGTCAGGCCCGGTTCGATGGGTCGTCCGCTCCCGGGACTACCCGTGGTGCTCGTGGACCCGCTGACCGGGCAACGGGTCTCGGCCTCAGGTGACCGAGTCGGCGAGGGAGAGGTCTGCCTCGACCTGGCAGAGCGACCGCTGCCGCTGATGACCGGATACCAGGGTGACCCCGAGCGCAACGAGGAGGCCATGGCCGGCGGTTTCTACCACACCGGCGACGTCGCCTCGATCGACGGCGACGGCTACATCACCTTCATCGGGCGGACCGACGACGTCTTCAAGGCGAGCGACTACAAGATCAGCCCGTTCGAACTCGAGTCGGTGCTGATCGAGCACCCCGCCGTCGCAGAGGCGGCGGTCGTCCCGACGCCCGACGCGGTGCGCCTCGCTGTGCCCAAGGCCTACATCGTTCTGGCGCCCGGCCACGAGCCGACGCCGGAGACGGCACTCTCCATTTTCCGGTACGCGCGCGAGCACCTCGCGCCGTGGCAGCGGGTCCGGCGGATCGAGTTCTCCGACCTGCCCAAGACGATCTCCGGCAAGATCCGCCGGGTCGAGCTGCGTGGTCGTGAGCAGTCGCTGGCGGCGGATGCGACCGCGCAGCGGCCGGCACAGGAGTGGCGGGACGACGAGTTCCCCGAGCTGCGCGGGGCCAGGTAGCCGCGTCGAGCCGTGACCGACTCGGTGGGGGCCAGCACCGACTTTGAGACGGACGCCGAGCTCAGCCGCCGGATGCGGTGGCGCCGATGAGCTCGCGCCCCGAGGCCGCGATCGACGAGCACGAGCGGCTGGTTTCCGGGGGGTTCGCCGGCTTCTCGATCGTGGCCCCGTTGGTCACCGTGACGTTGTCGTAGACCGGTGCACCCTCCATGAGGTTGCGGTAGGAGTACCGGGTCAGCGACGCCAGCTGGCACGTCGGCCCGAAGGCGGCAATGTCGAAGGCATACGGCTGACCCCGCAGCTCTCCGGAGTCCTCCGGGATGTAGTGGGAGACGACTCCACCACCGGTGAACGTCCCCACCGCGATCCCCTTGCTCCGGAGGCTGGCCGAGTGCAGGTGTCCGTTGACGGCGATGTCCGCCTTGTCGACGCCCTCGGCCGCGGCCGGCTCGTGCGTCACGACGAGGTCGGGCACCGGTCCTTCATGGCCGCGTTGAAGGTGGCGATGGCGGGACGCTGCTTCTGCCCCGTGTCGCGGGCGTCGTCGCCGAAGTACCGTGGGTTGTTGAAGCCGGTGATCCGCAGGCCCTTGAGCGTGTAGGCCGTGTAGACGTCGTCGCCCGGCTGCAGCAGCACGACGTTCGGAACTCTCGCCAGCCGCGTCAGCAGGGCCCGGTCCTTCGCAGATGCGAAGTCGTGGTTGCCGCCGACGAAGAGGTAGGGGACCTCGAGCGACTCGATCCCGGCGAAGAGCCCGGCCGTCCGCCTCGGTGACGCTGCCGAAGTTGACGAGGTCACCCAGGTCGATCACGGCATCGATCTTCTGGTCCGTGACGATCGACTTCATCAGCCCGTACTGGTTCTCGCCGTGGATGTCCGACACGAGCAGGACCCGGCTGGACACCGTCTGGCTCACCTGCCTCGGGACGAGGTTGTCCCGCAAGGACTGCGACAGCGCCAGCAGGTTGAGGATGTAGGGGGTCGCCTGGGAGCCGCGGGCCTCGACGTCCTGCAGGACGTTCTTGTTTCGCTCGAGCTCGAGCAGCAGCCCCGTGGTCCGCAGGCTGTCGAAGTTGTCCGGCCGGTAGGTCTGCCAGATGCCGAGCCCGGTGGCCGAGCACGCGACGCCCATCGCCGTGCCCACCGCGACGAGGTGTCCGCGGGCCGGCCAGCGGTGGCCCCGGGCGTGGTGGACCGCGAGCGACAGGACGAGGACGAGCGTCCCGGCGCCGGCGAGGAACCGCCACCCGACCCCAAGGATGCCGTGGCGCAGCGCCTGCGCGATCTCCTCGTTCGTCGGCTGGAGCGTGCGCACGCTGACGTTGCGGCCGCCGAAAACCTCGGTGATGTTGGGCTTGACCGAAACCGCCGCCTCGATGCCGGGCGCGAGAAACGGCGACGTGAAGTCGAGGTCCAGGTCACCGAGGACCGTCGGACCGTGGAGAACCGGAGTGTGCAGGGGCAGCACCGACAACCGGACCGTCGCGGCATAGTGCCTGGTCTCGATCGTCGTCGGCGAGAGGTTCGTGGCGGCCACGCCACCGACGTAGCAGACAGCGAGCATCGCGACCCAGCGCACGACTCGTGCGGCTGTCGACAGCGCCCGCCTACCCCACATGACCCCGTCACTGTATGCCGGGCCGTCACCCCCGCGGGGCGGCGTCCCTCCCGAGCAGCCCGCCCACCACGAGCAGCGGCGCGATGGCCTGGGCGCTGGCGAGGAGACGCTCGCGCAGACCGAGGGTCGCGCCTCCGGTGATGATGTCGACCAGGGTGACGAGGACGAGGATCCCGAGGGCGCTCGCCAAGAGCTGGCCGAACCGCCGGCGCAGGACGACGGGCGGGTTCGGGACAGCGCGGGCGATGACTGCGGGCCACGCGCTGAGCGCGCCGAAGGAGAGGTAGGCCGCGAAGACGTGGCCGAGGGCGTTGTGGCCGGGGGCGTTGTTGGGAATCCAGGCGACGACGAGCAGTGCGACTCCGCCGAACGCGAGAAGTGCCCGGCCGGCGACGTCAGCCGGGCGCAGGCCGACCGCGGTGACGATGTGGGCCAGCCCGGTGAGGACGAGCGCGACCGTCATGACCTCCCGGTTCGGAGCGCCCGCGGCGGCGAGGTCGCTGATGGTGGACCGGATCGGGTCGTAGCCGGGAACCAGCGACCCGGCATACAGGTAGCCGCCGATCAGGGCGACGGGGGCGAGCACGGCGGAGGCCACGGCCCACCAAGGGACCGCCACCACTTCGCCCTGCCCGCGCAGGGGAGGAAAGGCGGACGACCGCGGTTGGCTCACCGGCATACGTTTAGCACATGAAACTTGGACTACAGGTCTCCGACTTCACCTGGCCGGGCGCCCCGACGAGCATCGGCCCCGCCTTTGCCCGCATCGCCCGCGACGCCGACGACGCCGGCATGGCCAGCCTCTGGGTCATGGACCACTTCTTCCAGATCTCCATGATCGGCCCGCCGGAGCACGAGATGCTCGAGGGCTACTCGGCGCTCGCCTACGCCGCAGGTGTCACAAGGAACATCAGCCTCGGCACGCTCGTCACCGGCGTGACCTACCGTCACCCGGGACTGCTCATCAAGACGGTGACCACCCTCGACGTCCTCTCGAGCGGCCGGGCCTGGCTCGGCATCGGCGCGGCGTGGAACGAGGAGGAGCACCGCGGCCTGGGCGTCCCTTATCCCGGCACGTCGGAGCGGTTCGAGCGTCTGGAGGAGACGCTGCGGCTGGCCCACCGGATGTGGTCCGGCGACGAGAGCCCGTTCGAGGGCCGGCACTACCGCCTCGAGCGCCCGCTCAACTCCCCACCGGCGATCTCCTCGCCCCACCCGCGAATCCTCATCGGGGGCGGGGGTGAGAAGAAGACCCTCCGTCTCGCCGCCCAGTACGCCGACGCCTGCAACATCTTCGACATGGGGCCGGACGCCGTGAACGCCAAGTATGACGTTCTCCGGGCCCACTGCGCGGACGTCGGCCGGGACTACGCCGAGATCGAGAAGACGGTGCTCAGCCGGGTCAACCTGCGCCAGGAGAGCGTCGACCAGGTCGTCGACCGGTTCGGGCGGCTGGGCGCGATCGGCACCGACCACGTCCTGCTCGGCCTCGCCGGAGTCCACGAGGAGGGCGCGTTCGAGCAGGTCCCTGAGCTGGTCCGTCAGGTGGACGCCATCGCCCATGACTGACGCCGACGCCATCGTCGTCGGGGCAGGCCTCGCCGGGCTTGTCGCGGCCACCGAGCTCACCGCCGTCGGCAGGAAGGTGCTCGTCGTCGAGCAGGAGTCGCGGGCCGACCTCGGGGGCCAGGCCTTCTGGTCGCTCGGCGGGCTCTTTCTCGTGGACTCACCCGAGCAGCGTCGGCTGGAATCACGGACTCCGTCGAGCTGGCGTGGCAGGACTGGCTCGGAAGCGCCGGCTTCGACCGCCCTGAGGACCACTGGCCCGGTCTGTGGGCGCGGGCCTACGTCGAGTTCGCCGCGGGGGAGAAGCAGTCCTGGCTGCACGAGCAGGGCATGCGCTGGTTCCCAGTCGTCGGGTGGGCCGAGCGGGGCGACGGGCGTGCCGGCGGGCACGGCAACTCCGTCCCGCGCTTCCACGTGACGTGGGGCACCGGCCCCGGGGTCGTGGAACCGTTCGTACGCAAGGCGGTTGCCGCCGAACGGGCCGGTCTGCTCAGCTTTGCCTTCCGCCACCAGGTCGACGAGCTCATCCTGACCGACGGCGTCGCCACGGGGGTGCACGGCACGGTGCTGGCCCCCGCCTCCACGCCGCGCGGTGTGTCGAGCGACCGGGACGGTGTGGGCGGCTTCGAGCTCTCCGCCTCGGTCGTCGTCCTCACATCGGGGGGCATCGGCGCCAACCACGACCTCGTCCGACAGCACTGGCCGGAGTCCCTCGGCAGACCGCCGGAGTCGATGACCACCGGAGTTCCCGCCTACGTCGACGGCCGGATGCTCGAGATCGCCGAGCGCGCCGGAGCCAACCTGATCAACCGCGACCGGATGTGGCACTACGTCGAAGGCGTCAAGAACTGGGACCCGATCTGGCCCGGGCACGCCATCCGGATCCTGCCCGGGCCGTCGTCGATGTGGTTCGACGGGTCAGGACGCCGCCTTCCCGCTCCGCTGTTTCCTGGCTTCGACACCCTCGGGACGCTGCAGCACCTGCGCCGGACGGGCCATGACCACTCGTGGTTCGTCCTGACCCGCAAGATCATCGAGAAGGAGTTCGCGCTCTCGGGCTCCGAGCAGAACCCCGACCTCACCGGCAGGTCGATCCTGCAGGTGCTGGGGCGGGTCCGGCCGGGAGCGCCGGCGCCGGTACAGGCCTTCCTCGACCACGGTGAGGACTTCGTCAGCGCCGCGACGATCCGTGAGCTGGTCGCGAAGATGAACGCCCTCACCCCCGAGGCGCCTCTTGACCTCGCCGAGATCGAGCGGCAGGTCGTCGAGCGTGACCGGCAGATGGACAACGACTTCGCCAAGGACGCTCAGGTCACCGCCATCCACGGCGCGCGAAACTACCGCGGCGACAAGCTGATCCGCACGGCGAGGCCCCACAAGATTCTCGACCCGAGGAACGGCCCCCTCATTGCCGTCCGGCTGCACGTGCTCACCCGCAAGACCCTCGGCGGCCTGGAGACCGACCTGGACGCCCGGGTGCTGCGCGGCGACGGGCAACCCATCCCGGGCCTGTATGCCGCGGGGGAGGTCGCCGGCTTCGGCGGCGGGGGGCTGCACGGCTACCGCTCGCTCGAGGGCACCTTTCTCGGCGGCTGCATCTTCTCCGGTCGCGCGGCCGGCCGGGCCGCCGCGAAGGCGGTCTGACGGCATACGCGCGGCTCAGCGAGGGCGGTAGACGTCCGCGCGGTGGTCGGTGTGGACGACGTAGACCCGCATTGCTTCGTCGTTGATGCGGTACAACAGGCGGTATGGGCCACGGCGGGCACCGAACAGCCCGGTGAGCTCGACGTCATAGGCCACCTGCTGGCTCAGCCGTGCGCGCCGATCAGCACGGCGGCCGGTGAGCCGTTCTTCGTGATGGTGACCTGATCGCGCGTGTTGGCCACCGAGTCGACGTACTCGTTGAGCCGGTCCTTCACCTTCGAGATCGGTGACGTCTGCATCCCTCGAGCCCAGGTCAAGGAGCGCCCACCGAAGGCCCTGATCAAGGCCTGTCCCAGCTGAATCTCGAAGCAGGCGTTCAGAGGTACTGGCCGGTCGGACCGCTCGGTCCACCGGGCTGTCCCGGGCTCGGGACCGGCATACCCGGTCCCTGCTGCTGCGCTGTCGGATGACCCGGAGGAAGCGCGTGGCGCATTCCCTGGAGCTGCTGCTGCGCCGCCATCTGCTGGGCGAAGAGCGCCGTCTGGATGCCGTGGAAGAGGCCCTCGAGCCAGCCGACGAGCTGCGCCTGGGCGATCCGCAGCTCCGGGTCGGACGGCGCCACCTCGCTGAAGGGCAACGCGATCCGGTCGAGCTCGTCCACGAGCTCGGGCGCGAGGCCGGCCTTCAGCTCCTGGATCGAGCGCTTGTGGATCTCGGCGAGGCGGGTGCGGCCAGCCTCGTCGAGCGGGGCGTTGCGGACCTCCTCGAGCAGGTTCTTGATCATCGAGCCGATCCGCATCACCTTGGCCGGCTGCTCGACGAGGTCGGCGGGGTTCGTCACCTCGGCGCCGCCCTCCCCCTTCTCGGCGGAGACTCCCATGCCGTCCTGCGTCACGACGACCACCCGCTGGTCGTCGCCCCCACCGGCTTGCTGCTGCGGCGCTCCTTGCTCGCTCATGCGACCCATCCTGCCCCATGAGCCGGTCCGGCCCATCAGACCCCTTCAGACCGACTCCTCAGACCGTGAGAAGGATCTTGCCGATGTGGGTGGACGCCTCCATCTCGCGGTGCGCGTCGGCCGCCCGGGCGAGTGGATGGGTCGAGTGCACGACGGGCTTGACCCGGCCGGCCTCGATGAGCGGCCAGACGTGCTCGCGGACGGCGGCGACGATCGTCGCCTTCTCGTCGGCCGGGCGGCCCCGGAGCGTCGTGGCGATGAGGGCACACCGCTTGGCCAGCATGGCCCCGAGGTTGATCTCGGCCGAGCGTCCGCCCTGGAGGCCGACGATCACGAGCCGCCCGTTGGGGGCGAGCAGCTCGACGTTGCGCTCGAGATACTTTGCCCCGATGTTGTCGAGGATGACGTCGGCGCCGTGGCCCTCTGTCGCCGCCCGGACCCGCTCGACGAAGTCCTCGTCGCGGTAGTTGACGAGGATCTCGGCGCCGAGCTGCCGGCATACCTCCAGCTTCTCGCCCGAGCCGGCGGTGACGGCCACGCGGGCAGCCACCTCGCGGGCGAGCTGGATCGCCATGGTGCCGATTCCGGAGGATCCGCCGTGGATGAGGAGCACCTGACCGGCCTGGAGGCTTGCAGTCATGAAGACGTTGGACCACACCGTCGACGTCACCTCGGGGAGCGCGGCGGCCTGGATGAGGTCGATGCCGCGCGGGACGGGAAACAGCTGCCCGACCGGGACGGCGACCTGCTCCGCGTACCCGCCTCCCGTGAGCAGGGCGCACACCTCGTCGCCGACCTGCCAGCCCTCGACGTCGGCGCCGAGGGCGCGGACCCGGCCACTGACTTCCAGCCCCGGTAAGGGGGAGGTGCCTTCTGGCGGGTCGTAGTGGCCCATCCGTTGCATGACGTCGGCGCGGTTGACGCCGGCGGCGACGACATCGACGACGACCTCCCCGGGCTTCGCTGTCGGGGCATCGACGTCGGCGGGGACGAGGGCGTCCGGATCGCCGGGGGCGGGGATGGTGATGGCCTTCACGGGGCGAGCCTATGGCGCGCATGCTCCAGCGCCTCGTGGGTGTCGACGTCGAGCGACTGCTCGTCCGCGACGAGGAGGGTGGTGTGCGTGATGCTGGCGAGCAGCAGGCGGGCTGGGGCTCCCACGGGGTCGGCGGGCAGACTCCGGCGCAGCACCTCGCCCCGGTATGCCGTGAGCAGCGGGTTGGTGCGCCCCGTGCCGTCGCGGGCGCTCACCGCGTCGGTGGCCGGATCGGCGGTCAGGGCGTCGACCAGCCGCGTCGCGCTCGAGCCGGCGAAGGGCATGTCGCCCGCGAGGACGACGACGAGATCCGTTGCGGCGTGAGCCATTCCAACGGCAACCGCGGCAAGCGGACCGCCGCCGGGCGGCGCCTCACGGGCCCAGGTCACGTCCCGGGCGAGTGGTCGGGGTGGGCCGACGGCGACGACGCTCCACTCGGCTGGGAGCGAGTCGACGAGCTGGTCCAGGACGGTTGAGCCGCCGAGCGGCTGGCGCGTCTTGTCGGCACCGAAGCGCGTCGAACCGCCGCCGCAGAGGACGATCGCCGTGACGCTCATCGGACCATGGTGCCCCCGACGGACCGGCCCGCGCGCGTTCGGCTCTTCGGCTCTCAGCTTGACGCCGAGTCGAGCGTCTTGACCCGGTCTGCATGGAGCGTCAACCCACCTGACTCGGCGTCAGGTCGGCGCAGCGTGCAGCGGCCGGGGCGATGGCGTGGCAGCCGGAAAATCTTTCGGCCCGAATCCCCCCCCGGTATGCCGGCGGCGAACCGTCCTCAGTCGGCCTCGGCGATGCAGGCGGTGCCCACCCGGCGGAAGCCGACGGCGGCATAGACCCGGGCGACGTCGTCGTCATCGGCGCTGCAGAAGACCGTCGTCACGCCGCGTGACACCGCCTCCTGGGAGAGCACCGTGACCAGCGCGCCGGCGATGCCCCGACGTCGGAAGGCGGGCAACACCCCGACGCCGACGATCTCGGTGACCTCGCCGCGTGGGTTGTGGCTGCCTCCGCCGACCGCGCCGACCCGCGCGTCGAAGGCTCCGACGAGCACCGACCGACCGGCCTCGACGAGCGCCGTCGTGTGGGCCCCCGCCTCGGGGTGCTGCGCCGCCTCGTCGTCCCGCTCGTCTACCGACGCCTGGCCGAGCGCCGTGCCGGCGTTGCCGAACCCGACGTGGATCGCAGCCCGCACGAGCTCGAGCGCCGGGTCGTCGGCCGGGACGAGCCGCACCGACACGTCGGTCGGCCGGGCCACCGGATCGCCCTCGAGGACGAGCAGCGGGCACTCATCGACCCGCGTCCCCGCCTCCCGCGCGGCGGCGAGCAGGGACGGAGTCGTCTCGTGAACCCACTCGACGGCGCGTGGCACGTCGAGCTCGCGCTGCCTGTCGAGGACTCGTCGCACGTCGTCGGTGGTGACGGCCTCGGTACTCCCGAGCCGGGGCCGGGCGTAGTAGGGCCAGCCTTCGCGGGCGACGAACAACGTGAGCGGTCCGAGGTCTTCGGTGTCCGACGTCGCCCGAGGGGCAGTGTCGTAGTAGCTCTCGAGGCGGGCGAGCAGGGCGGGGTCGGAGGTCACGGCGGCAGCATGTCAGCCGGCACGACGCACGACCACCCGGTTTCGTCTCACGACGTGGGCCGCAGCCCACCGATCCGGCGGGACAGCTCGGCGGCGCTGGCCCGCACCGACTCCGCCAGCGCCGCCCGCTCGTCCTCGTCGACCCGGGATCCCTCGTAGGTCAGGGCGAACGAGGCCACCGGGTGCCCGCCGTGGTCGAGCACCGCTGCCGCAACCGAGCAGAACTCCGGCGTCACGGTGCCCTCCTCCACGGCATACCCGCGCTTGCGGACCCCCGCGAGGATCGAACGCAGGCCACTCAACGAGACCGGGCCGCAGCCGTGCCGCTGGACGAAGGAGTCGCGCGAGGGGTAGAGCGCGCGCACCTGGGCAGCGGGCAGATCGGCCAGCATCGCCAGGCCGCTCGCGGTCAGCTGCGCCGGCAGCCGGACCCCCACGTCGGTGACGAGGGACGGACGCCGCGGGGCGCGCTCCTCGATGAGGTAGAGCACGTCGCTGCCGTGGAGCACCGCAAGATGCGCATTGTGCCGGGTCTCGTCGACGAGCCGGGTCAGGACCGGCCGGGCCAGCCGCTGCAGCGGCGCCTGTCGTGAGAACGCCGAGCCCAGCTCGAACGCCGCGACGCCGAGGCCGTAGCGCCGTTCCTCCGGCAGGTGCACGACGAACCCGTGCTCCTGGAGCACCGCGAGCAGGTGGTAGGTCGAGGACCGGGCCAGGCCGAGGCTCCGCGCGATGGCGACGGCCGGCAAGGGCTCGGTATGCCGTGACAGCAGTCCCAGCACCTCGAGGGCGTGGCCGGCGGCCGGGGCGTTGGTCACGGCGCCCAGTCTCGCAGCGCCGCCCCTCCCGCGGCGCGTCCACACGCCCGCACTTGAGCAGCTGTGGACGGCCCGGCCGGCTTCTCCCGTCCACAACCCCGCACGAGAGGCGTCGTGGACGAGCTGCCAGGCCTTCATTCTCGCATCTGAGACACTTCCTCGCAGACCCAGCGCGCGGAAGGCCGCCGCACCCGCTGCAATGGAGACATGACGCAGACGCAGCTCCCCGCTACCCCGACGGTGCAGCCGACCACCGTCAGCGTGGGCGTCGGCGCCCTGTCCATCGAGGACGTCGTGGCCGTCGCGCGCCTCGACGCACGGGTGGTGCTCGGCGCCACGGCACTCGACGGCATCCGGGCCAGCCGACGCGTCATCGACGCCCTCGCCGACGACGTCGAGCCGCACTACGGGGTCTCCACCGGGTTCGGCGCACTCGCAACCAGGCACATCCCCGCCGGGTTGCGCGCCCAGCTCCAGCGGAGCCTCGTCCGCTCCCACGCCGCCGGGTCCGGCGCCGAGGTCGAGCGGGAGGTCGTCCGGGCCCTCATGCTGCTGCGTCTGTCGACCCTCGCCACCGGCCGCACCGGCGTCCGCGTCGAGACCGCCGAGACGTATACCGCGATGCTCAACGCGGGGGTCACGCCGGTCGTCCACGAGTACGGTTCACTCGGGTGCTCCGGGGACCTCGCCCCGCTCGCCCACTGTGCCCTGGCCGCGACGGGCGAGGGCCCGGTCCGCACCGCCGACGGCGAGCTGACTAACGCGTCCACCGCATTGCACGACAACGGGATCGCCTCGATCACGCTGCGCGAGAAGGAGGGCCTGGCCCTCATCAACGGCACCGACGGCATGCTCGGCATGCTCGTCCTCGCCATCACCGACCTGCGGATGCTCCTGCGGACGGCCGACGTCACCGCGGCAATGAGCGTCGAGGGACTCCTCGGCACCGACAGCGTCTTCGCCGCCGACCTGCATGCGCTGCGGCCGCACCCCGGCCAGGCGGCATCAGCGGCCAACATCCGGGCGCTGATGCGAGACAGCGAGATCCGCGCCTCGCACGACACCGACGACTGCCCGCGCGTCCAGGACGCCTACTCCCTGCGTTGCTCCCCGCAGGTCGCCGGCGGGGCGCGCGACACCGTCGACCACGCGGCCCGGGTCGCGGGGTGGGAGCTCGCGGCGGCGGTCGACAACCCCGTCGTCACGCTCGACGGACGCGTCGAGTCGAGCGGCAACTTCCACGGGGCTCCCCTCTCCTACGTCCTCGACTTTCTCGCCATCGTCGCCGCCGACGTCGCGAGCATCTCGGAGCGGCGCACCGACCGCTTCCTCGACCAGAACCGCAGCAACGGCCTGCCGCCCTTCCTCGCCGACGACCCCGGAGTCGACTCGGGGCACATGATCGCCCATTACACCCAGGCCGCCGTCGTCTCGGAGATGAAGCGCCTGGGGAACCCGGCGAGCGTCGACTCGATCCCCAGCAGCGCCATGCAGGAGGACCACGTCTCGATGGGCTGGTCCGCCGCCCGCAAGCTGCGCCGCAGCGTCGACGGCCTCACCCGCGTCCTGGCCGTCGAGCTCCTCACCGCAGCACGCGGCATACAGCTGCGGGCACCGCTCGAGCCGGCCCCGGCGACGAGGGCGGTCATCGACGGCCTCCGGAGCACGACCGAGGGACCCGGACCCGACCGCTTCCTCGCCCCGGAGATCGAGGCCGCCGTGCAGTTCGTCGCTACCGGCCGGGCCCTGTATGCCGCCGAGCAGGTCTGCGGCCCCCTCGCCTGACCACACCAACCCGCCCTCCAGAAAGGACTCTCCACCCATGGACGGTGCCCGCCCCGTCCGCGCGCCGCGCGGCACGACCCTGACCGCCAGGTCGTGGGCCACCGAGGCCCCGCTGCGGATGCTCATGAACAACCTCGACCCCGAGGTCGCCGAGCGGCCGGACGACCTCGTGGTCTATGGCGGCACCGGCCGGGCCGCCCGCAGCTGGGCCGCGTTCGACGCGATCGTCGAGGCCCTGACCACGCTGGAGGACGACGAGACCCTGCTCGTCCAGTCCGGCAAGCCGGTCGGCGTCTTCCGCACCCACCAGTGGGCGCCGCGGGTGCTCATCGCCAACTCCAACCTCGTCGGCGACTGGGCCACCTGGCCGGAGTTCCGCCGGCTCGAGGCCGAGGGCCTGATGATGTACGGCCAGATGACCGCGGGGTCGTGGATCTACATCGGAACGCAGGGCATCCTCCAGGGCACCTTCGAGACGTTCGCCGCCATCGCCGAGAAGAGCTTCGGTGGCACCCTCGCCGGAACGCTGACTGTCACCGCCGGCTGCGGCGGCATGGGCGGCGCGCAGCCGCTCGCCGTCACCCTCAACGGCGGCGCCTGCCTCATTCTCGACGTCGACGAGACCCGGCTGCGTCGCCGGGCCGTCAAGCGCTACCTCGACGTCGTGGCCGACGACCTCGATGACGCGCTCGAGCAGGTGCTGGCCGCCAGGGCCGGCAAGCGGGCCCTGTCGGTCGGCGTCGTCGGCAACGCTGCCGAGATCCTGCCGGAGCTGCTCGCGCGGGCCGTGCCCGTCGACATCGTCACGGACCAGACCAGCGCCCACGACCCGCTGTCCTACCTGCCCGAGGGGGTCAGCGTCGAGGACTGGCCCGGCTACGCCGCCGCCAAGGCCGAGGAGTTCACCGACCGGGCCCGGGCGTCGATGGCCAACCACGTCGAGGCGATGGTCGGGTTCCTGGACCGCGGGGCCGAGGTCTTCGACTACGGCAACTCGATCCGTGACGAGGCGCGCCAGGGTGGCTACGACCGCGCCTTCGACTTCCCCGGGTTCGTCCCGGCCTACATCCGGCCGCTCTTCTGCGAGGGGATGGGCCCGTTCCGTTGGGTGGCCCTCTCGGGAGATCCCCATGACATCGAGGTGACCGACGCAGCGCTCAAGGAGCTCTTCCCCGACAACGCGCACCTGCACCGCTGGCTGGACGCGGCGGCCGAGCACGTCGAGTTCGAGGGGCTGCCGGCCCGGATCTGCTGGCTCGGCTACGGCGAGCGGGCCAGGGCCGGCCTGCTCTTCAACCAGCTCGTGGCCGACGGCTTGGTCTCGGCCCCCCTCGTCATCGGCCGCGACCACCTCGACTCGGGCTCCGTCGCCTCGCCCTACCGGGAGACCGAGTCGATGGCCGACGGCTCCGACGCGGTCGCCGACTGGCCGCTGCTCAACGCCCTGCTCAACACTGCGTCGGGTGCCACCTGGGTGTCGATCCACCACGGCGGCGGCGTCGGCATCGGCCGGTCCATCCACGCGGGCCAGGTCTCCGTCGCAGACGGCACCGCCCTCGCGGCGGAGAAGCTCGAGCGGCTGCTGACGAACGACCCGGGCACGGGCGTCATGCGGCACGTCGACGCCGGGTACGACCGCGCGGTCGAGGTGGCGCAGGAGCGCGGGGTGCGGATCCCGATGCGGGAGGCTCCATGAGCCCCTGGCCGGCGTCGTGGCCCTGACCCGGGTCGTCGCCGACCTCTGCGGGGCGTCGTGACCACCTACTGGGCCGAGCACGCGTGGCTCCCGACCGGACCGGCCACGTCGGTGCGGCTGACCGTCGAGGGCGACCGGTTCACCCACGTCGAGCCCAAGGCCCATGCAGCGCCGGACGACGTCCTGCTCGCCGGGGTCGTCCTCCCCGGACTGGCCAACACCCACAGCCACGCCTTCCACCGGGCACTGCGCGGCCGCACCCACGGCGGGGCGGGCAGCTTCTGGACCTGGCGCGAGCAGATGTATGCCGTGACGCGCCGGCTGACGCCGGACACCTACCTCGCGCTCGCCCGGGCGACCTACGCCGAGATGGCGCTGGCCGGGACCACCGCGGTGGGCGAGTTCCACTACCTGCACCACGGGCCGGGCGGCAGGCCCTATGCCGACCCGAACGCCATGGGGTCGGCACTGGTCGAGGCCGCCGCCGATGCCGGCATCCGGCTCACCCTGCTGGACACCTGCTACCTCTCCGGGGGCCTCACGGGAGAGGGCCATCTCGAGCCGGACGCCGTCCAGCAGCGGTTCTCCGACCGCACCGTCGAGGCTTGGCACACGCGGATGGCGGAGCGACGCCCTGCCGACCACGTGCGGCTCGGTGCGGCGATCCACTCGGTGCGGGCCGTCCCGCGCGAAGCGCTGGTGGACGTCGCGCGCAGCGTCCGGGACCAGCCCCTGCACGTCCATCTCTCCGAGCAGCCGGCCGAGAACATGGCCTGCGAGGTGCACTACGGCTGCACGCCGACCCAGCTGCTCGACGCGACCGGTGTCCTGCGACCCGACCTCACCGCCGTGCACGCGACCCACCTGCGGGACACGGACATCGGGCTGCTCGGCGGCCACGGCAGTCAGGCGGCCTTCTGCCCGACCACCGAGCGTGACCTCGCCGACGGCATCGGGCCGGCCCGTGACCTGGCGGATGCCGGCGTGAGCCTCAGCCTGGGTTCGGACCAGCAGGCCGTGCTCGACCCCTTCGAGGAGCTGCGCGGGCTCGAGATGCACGAGCGGCTCTCCTCCAACGAACGCGGCCGGTTCAGCCCCAACCAGCTCATCCGGGTGGCCAGCGCCAACGGCTACAGAAGCCTCGGCTGGTTCGGCGGCGGCGTGCTCGCCGTCGGGGCCCTGGCCGACCTCGTCGTCGTCCGGCACGACACCGTGCGCACCGTCGGGAGCAAGGCCAGCCAGATCATCTACTCCGCAACCGCCGCCGACGTCGACACCGTCATGGTCGGCGGCCGGCTCGTCGTCGAGCGCGGCGAGCACCTTCGCCTCGGCTCGGTCGCCCCACTCCTGCGGGACGCCTTCGACCTACTGAGGGAGGGCGCATGACGACGCTCGTCACGGGCATCGGCGAACTGGCGACCCTGGACGGCACGCTCGACGGCGCCGACCACGCCGAGGGCCTCGGCCTGCTCCACGACGCCGCCGTCGTCGTGGACGACGCGGGCGAGGTCCTCTGGGTCGGGCCGGCCCCCGCGGCTCCGGCAGCAGACCGGCGCCGGGACGTCGGTGGCCGGGCCGTCGTCCCGGCCTTCGTCGACTCGCACACCCACCTCGTCTTCGCCGGTGACCGGGCCGGCGAGTTCACTGCGCGGATGAGCGGCACGGCATACGACGGCGGTGGCATCTCCAGCACCGTGACGGCGACCCGGGAGGCCAGTGACGAGGAGCTGCGCGCCCTGCTGCGCGCCCGGGTGAGCGAGATGCGCAGCCAGGGCACCAACGTTCTCGAGATCAAGTCGGGCTACGGCCTGAGCGTCGACGGCGAGGCGCGCGCGCTGCGGCTGGCCCGCGAGGTCACCGACGAGGTGACCTTCCTCGGCGGCCACGTCGTCCCGCGCGAGCTCGCCTCTCGCAGAGACGACTACGTCGACCTCGTCATCGGCCCGATGCTCGAGGTGGCCCGCGAGCACGCCCGCTGGATCGACGTGTTCTGCGAGCCGCACAGCGCGCACGCCTTCACCGGCGACGAGGCCCGCACCATCCTCGAGGCCGGGCGCGCTGCCGGGCTGGGTCTGCGCGTGCACGGCAACCAGCTCGGCCCCGGCCCCGGCGTGCGGCTTGGCGTCGAGCTCGGTGCGGCGAGCGTCGACCACTGCAGCCACCTCACGGCCGCGGACGTCGATGCCCTGGCCGGCGCCCGCGACACGACCGTCGCGACACTGCTCCCCGGTGTCGAGTTCTCCACCCGCTCGCCCTACCCCGACGCCCGTGCGCTTGCCGACTCTGGCGTCTGTCTGGCGCTCGCCACGGACTGCAACCCCGGCACCTGCTACTCGTCGTCGATGCCGTTCGTGATCGCGCTCGCGGTGCGGGAGATGGGACTCACCCCGGCGGAGGCCCTGCGGGCGGCGACGAAGGGAGCGGCAACGTCTTTGCGCCGCAATGACATCGGCACCATCCGGGTTGGTGCGCGGCCCGGCCTGACGACCCTCGATGCGCCGTCGCACGTGCATCTGGCATATCGTCCTGGCGTGCCCCTTGCCCGCCTCCTCGACCTGACCGAGCCTGCGAGCGGTTGCGATGGCTGACGACTCGCTCGGACTCGTCCGTTTCGACGAGCGTCCTGCCACCCGGTGGCGCAACGGTCGCGGCTCGACCCGTGAGGTCGCCGCGCGTCTCCTCGGCGTCAAGGGTCCGGAGTTCGTCTGGCGGCTCAGCGTGGCGGAGGTGACCGAGGACGTCGAGTTCTCCACCTTTCCCAAGGTGGAACGCACGGCGACCCTCATCGAGGGTGACGGCCTGGCGCTCGACGTCAACGGCATCGAGCGGGTGCTTCGGGCCTACGAGCCGTTCTCCTTCGACGGTGAGGCGCAGACGTTCGCCCGGCCGACCTCCGGGCCGGTGCGCCTCCTCAACGTCATGACGAAGACCAACCGGATGAGCGCCCGCGTCCGGATCGGGGACCTGTCCGACGGCAAGCCGATCACGGTGGCCGGCGCGGCGGTCTTCGTCCAGCTCACCGGCGGGTGCACCGTCTACGCGGCCGACGGGGCGAGCGCCGAGCTCGGCCCGCTCGACGCCCTCATCCCGCGGCCGCGGGTGCGCCTGCTGGTGGGCACGGGTCGGGTCGCCGTGGTGCGGATGCAGAACTTCCGGGCCTACCGCGCGATGGCCTGACCGCTCGGGGCCTCAATCCTCGGCGCCGACCAGCGGCTGGGGCGGGCGCCCGGTCGCCTTCGCCCGGTACTGCGCGGTCTTGCGCTCGGCCGCGACGCGTGCCGCCTGCACGACGAAGCCGGTGACCGCCGCAAAGAGCAGCGCCTCGATCCAGCCGACCTCTTCCGAGTTCGTGGGGTCGGACGGCACGGGCCTGCCCGATGCGACCCCCCACGCCTTCGTCACGAGCCGGTTGGCAACCGCTCCCGCGAGGATCGCCCCCCCGGTGCCGAGCACTTTCCATCCCAACGAGCCCATCTGAGGTCCTCCAGTCGATCGGGTCGGCCTATGGGTCCGACTCTCGCACGGCTGTGGGGTAAAGTCATCTCCCAGAACGACAGGGGAGCGCCCCAAGCGCTGAGAGTGCGGTCCGCCGCAGACCCTCGAACCTGCTCCGGCTAGCACCGGCGAAGGGAGTCAGCACACCTCCCCGAGGTATCCAACCGAACGCCGGAGACCACGGGAAAGAAGGGCACGAACCATGAGCAACACCTCGTCCACCCAGCGGCTGCAGGAAGCCGCCCGCAGGGGCACGACCATCCTCGCCACCCGGCCGCTCGGCCGCTGGCGCACCATCGACCTGCTGACCTGCGCCTTCCTCGGCGTGGCGTTCGGGGTCGTCTACTGGGCCTGGGGCATCGCCTACGAGGTCCCCAACACGGCCATTTCGACGGGCTTCCCGCCGCTCGGGGCCCTGACGAACTGGCCCTGGCTCATGGCCGGCGTCGTCGGGGGCCTCGTCATCCGACGCCCCGGCGCAGCCTTCTTCGCCGAGCTGCTCGCGGCCGTCGTCTCGATGCTCGTCGGCACCCAGTGGGGCGCGGCAACCTTCTGGTCGGGGGCGATCGAAGGGCTCGGCGTCGAGCTCGGCTTCGCGATCCTCGCCTACCGCTCCTTCGGCCCGCTCGCGGCGGCGCTCGGCGGGGCGCTGTCGGGAGCCCTCGAGGCGGTCTTCGAGTGGTACAGCTACTGGACCGACTGGGGCTGGGGATACAAGCTCGCCTACCTCGGGCTGCTCACCGCCGCCGGCGCCGTCCTGGCCGGACTGCTCTCCTGGGCGCTGACCCGAGGCCTGGCCGCCGCAGGAGCGCTCGCCGCCTTCCCGCCCGGTCAGGAGCGGCGCGAGGCGCACCGGGCAGGCTGAGCCTGAGCCCCTCATGCCGGCAGGGCGCCACGGTCGAGGTCGCGCACCTCACCTGGCGCCCGTACGGCCGTGCCCGCCCGGTCCTCGACGACCTCTCGCTATCGGTTGCGGCCGGCGAGCGGGTGCTCCTCGTCGGGCCGAGCGGCTCGGGCAAGTCGACCCTGTTGCGCGCGCTGGCGGGACTGCTGCTGACGGCGGACGCGGGTGACCTGTCCGGGTCGGTCACCGTCGGGGGGGCCGAGCCGCAGTCGCAGCCGGGTGCAGTCGGCCTCGTCCTGCAGGACCCGGGGTCTGGTGTCGTCGCCTCGAGCCTTCGCCGGGACGTGGCCTTCGGCCTGGAGAACATCGGTATGCCGCGTGCGGACATGAGCGCGCCCGTCACGGAGGCGCTGCGCGCCGTGCGGCTGGAGATGGACCCGGACTCGTCGACGTCGACGCTCTCCGGAGGCGAATACCAACGCCTCGCTCTCGCCGGGGCGCTGGCCATGTCGCCGCGGGTGCTGCTCCTCGACGAGCCGACGTCGATGCTCGACCCCGACAACGCGGCGACGGTCCGCCGCGTCGTCGACGAGGTCGTGCAGGCACGGGGCCTGACGACGGTCGTCGTCGAGCATCGCCTGGGGCCGTGGGTCAACCTCGTCGACCGGATCGTCGTGCTGGACGCCCGGGGTGCGGTCATCGCCGACGGCCCGCCGCGCGTCGTGCTCGAGGAGCAGGGGGCGTCGTTGGCGGCACAGGGCATCTGGGTGCCGGGGGTGCCCGATCCGCAGCCGCTCGACCTCGGCGACCTGTTCAGCCCCGGGGGTGGACCGGTGCCTCCCGGGGAGGTGACCATCTCGGCGCGGAAGGCAACCCTCCGGCATACGTCCTGGCCGTTGAACCGCCCGGCCCGGGTGACGACCGCCTTCCGGGACGTGGATCTCGACATCCGGGCGGGCGAGGTCACCGCGCTCGTCGGGCCGAGCGGCGCGGGGAAGTCCTCGCTGCTCTGCGTGCTCGCCGGTCTGGTAGCGCCGACGTCCGGGGGGTCCTCGTGAACCGGACCCTGGGGGAAGGGCCGCCTTCGCGGTGGTCCTCTCCCGACCTCGCGCGGGCGGCCGGGTGGGTGCCGCAGTCGGCGGCCAGCACAGTCATTGCCCGGACCGTCCTGGACGAGGTCCTGACGACGCCGCGCGCGGTGGGGCTCGACGACGCGGTGGCTCGCAGGCGGGCGACGGGCCTCCTCGACCGCCTGGGGCTCACCGGCCTGGAGCGGGTCGACCCGCGCCAGTTGTCCGGTGGCGAGCAGCGGCGGCTGGCCATGGCGGCGGCGGTGATCCACCAACCGGCGCTCGTGCTCGCCGACGAGCCCACGGTCGGCCAGGACCGGCTGACCTGGGCGGCGGTGACGGGCCTGCTCCTGTCGCTGCGCGAGGCGGGCGCGTCCGTGGTCCTGACGACGCACGACGACGGAGTGCGGGCGAACGCGGACATGGTCCGGCTCATGACGGCGCCGGACGTTCTCGCGAGCCCCGAACCGGTGCGCCGTCGACCGCTCGCCGGGCGTGCCGGTCCGCTGGCCCTCGTGCTGGCCAGCCTGCTCGTCCTGCCGCTGCCCGGCCTGCTGGACACGTGGGGCCAGTCGCTGGCGGTCCTCGCCGTCGAGGGCCTGCTCGGCGCTCTCGCGTTGTCCGCGCCGCGATGGGGTCGGGCCGGTGCGGGCGAGCGGCCGGTCGGCCGACTGCGGGGCGTCCTCCTGCGTCTCGCACCAGCGCTTCTTGCGGTTCTCGGGGTCGGCTGGTCGGCCTGGCTGCTCGGTGGGCACGACCTCGAGGTCGCGCTCGGCGCGGGCCTGCGGGTGCTGGCCATCGTGGTGCCCTCGGTTGTCCTGCTGCCCTTCGTCGACCCCGACTCGCTCGGCGACCACCTCGCGCAGCGGCTGCACCTGCCGGCCCGGCCCGTCATGGCGGCTTCGGCTGCGCTGCAACGGTTCCAGTCCTTCGGCCGGCTGTGGTCCGAGCTGACGCTGGCCCGCCGGGTCCGGGGCGTGGGTGCCGGCCGGTCCTGGGTGGCCCGGTTCCGCGAGGTCGCCGCCGTGAGCTTCGAGCTGTTCGTCAGCGTCCTCGGCCAGGCGGCGCGGCTCTCGCTCGCGATGGACGCCCGCAGTTTTGCCGGCGCCACCCGTCGGACCTGGGCGGGCCCGGCGCCGTGGGGGCGGGCTGACTGGATCGTCCTGCTGGGCGGGCTACTCGTCGTCGGGGCAGGCGTCGGCGCCCGGCTGCTGCTGCCCGGTTAACCTGTGCCGGTGCGCCTCCTTCTGATCCGGCACGGACAGACGTCCTCCAACGTGCGCCGGCTGCTCGACACTGCCGTGCCCGGGGCGGACCTGACCGACGAGGGCCTGGCGCAGGCTGGACGGCTCGTCGGCGAGCTGGAGCAGCAGCCGCTGGATGCCATCTACGTCTCCGACCTCGTCCGGACCCAGCAGACCGCCGTGCCCCTCGCGAGAGCCCGCCGGCTCGAGCCGGTGATCCGGCCGGGCCTGCGGGAGATCCAGGCAGGCGACTACGAGATGGCTCCCGACGACGAGTCGTGGGCGGCCTACCTCGAGGTGCTGTACCGCTGGGCCGCCGGAGAGCCAGAGGCCCGCATCCCCGGCGGGGAGAACGGCATCGACATCCTGACCCGCTACGACGCGGTCGTCGCCGAGATCGCGAGCCGACACGAGCACGCCGCGGTGATCAGCCACGGCGCGGTGATCCGTGCCTGGACGGGCGCCCGCGCCACGAACATCGACCGCGCCTTCGTCGCCGACACCCGGCTGGGCAACGCCGCTGTGATCGTGCTCGACGGTGACCCGGACTCCGGCTGGACCGTGAACACCTGGGCCGACACCGCTCCGCCGAAGATCTAGCCGTCAGGCCAGCTGCTTGGCCCACTCCTTCGTCCAGCCGACGACCTCGAACCCCATGGCGACGTTGACGGCGAGCATGGGGGCGTTGGTGTCGGAGTTCCACGTGCGGATCACCGTCACACCCGGCAGCTCGGACTGCAAGGCCCGGAGGTTGGTGAGCTTCACGGTCAGGCCGAGATGGTGGCCGCGATGCTCCCGAAGTACCAGCGTGTCCGACTGGACACCGACCTCTGGACGCCCCTGCTCCACGACGACGTCACTGTAGGCCACGAGCTCACCCGACTCACCATGTCGCGCAATGGACTCGACGCAGCGGTGCCCCATCTCGCGATGGCGTTCCCACTGCTCCCGCACCCGGTCCGCATCCCCGTCCTCCTCCTCGAGCGTGACGCCCGAGGGAGCATCGGTCGACATCCGTCGGGCCAGCCGCGCGCGGCCCTCGAGCCACTCCTCGGGCAGCTCGTCCCAGGCGGTGAGGATCTCGTATGCCGGGTCGCCGGCCTGCGCGGTCAGGGCGTCGAGCGCTTCCGTGGGCAACGGGAGAGCCACCTCCTGGCGGAGGTCGGTCAGGACGCACTCGTAGCCGCGGGCGACCGCGAACCCGCTGGCCGGATCACCGTCCGCCACCGGAGCTCCTGAGTGCTCGAGCATCCGGGTGCGGCCGCGCTCCATCACGAGTGCCTCGACGTGGTCGATGAGCAGGGTCCCGATACCCTGGCGCCACCGGGCCGGGCGCACACTCAGCCATACCCCGGCGGTGTCAGTGTTCTCCCTGACGGGCATGAGGACGTCCGCGGACCCCACCATGACGCCGTCGGCCTCCAGGGCTGCCAGGGCCACCCGCGTCGTGGTTGGGGAGCGGTGGGCCACTCGCATCTGCTCGAGTGTCGTCCGTGGGTTGACGCCCGGGCCCCAGATCGCCTCGTTGGCGTCGAGGTGGACGTCGAGCCACTCCCGGGCCAACGACTCCTGGGACCCGTCGAGGAGGTCGAGGTCGATGATCCGGACTCCTGACATGGCGACACTCTGGCGGCTGACGACGAGATCCGCCACCGCGTTTGCCTGGCGTGACCGCGAACCGGCCACTGCGGGGGCTGTCCCATAGGGTTGTCGGCATGGTGGACCAGAGCAGCGCAGACCAGGGTGAGGTCCGTTCGGCCAGGGTGGAGGCCGTCCAGGCAGTCGTCGACCGGATCATCTCCTGGCAGGACGGCGCGACGGAGGACGTCGTGCGGGAGGAGCTCCTGAAAGGCCTGTCGGAGGCCGGCGTCGAGGTGCCGGACACGTTCGTCGACGAGGTGGTGCGTCGGGTGCGAGCCAACACGGAGCACTTCGAGGTCGAGCCGCTGCTCGACTGACGCGGAGCCCGACGCCGCGTGGCCGAATTGAGTTGCATAGGAAACCTATGTCAACTGTCGACATGACCACGCGTGACGACCTCGGCTCGGACCTGCTGAACGTCGTCTCCCGCCTCAACCGGCTCGCGACCCAGCAGGCGAGCCTCGACCTGCCCTACGCGCAGGCCCGGCTGCTGGCACAGATCGAGGAGCGCGGTCCGTCCCGCATCTCGGCGCTCGCAGCCGCCGACAGCTGCAGCCAGCCGACGATGACGGCCCAGGTCCATAAGCTCGAGGCCGGGGGCTGGGCCTCTCGCGTCAGCGACCCCTCCGATGCACGGGCCGTCCTCATCTCGGTCACGACAGCCGGCGCTGCAACCCTCGAGGCCACCCGCAGGGCGCGGAGCGCCGTTCTCACCCCGCACCTGGCCGCCCTCGACCCGGGAGAACGGGCCGTGCTCGCCGACGCCGTGCCCGTCCTTCGGCGGCTGCTCGCCGCCGCGCGCACCACCTCACCCAAGGAGCACTCCTCGCCGTCATGGCCATCGGCACGGACAGCAAGCCCGTCCTCGTCGTCTGCGTCATCGTGGCCGGTCTCTTCCTCGGCATCAACAACACCCTCGTCACCGAGACCGTGATGAAGGCGGCGCCGGTCGAGCGCGGAGTCGCCTCTGCGGCACACAGCTTCGTGCGTTTCTCCGGCGGTGCGGCTGCGCCCGGGCTGGCCGGCAAGCTCGGTGAGGAGGTCAACGTCCACGCACCGTTCTGGGTCGGCGCCGGAGCCGTCCTGCTCGGAGTCGGTGTCCTCGCGGTCAGCCGGCGCTACCTCACCCACAAGGACGACGAGGAGGCCGACGGGACTCGCGACGAGCGGATCGACCAGCTCGAGGACCAGGCCCAGGCCATCAGCGTCGGCGACGCCTGAGCCGGCCACCGAGCGCCGCCGGTCACCCGGCTCCGGGGGGTGGCGCATCTCCCGGTCCTCGAGGGCAACGCGGCCTGCCTCGCCGCCATCTGGCAGTTCGTCGATCGCTCACCTCCGCCCCCTAGAATCCGGGACATCCGCCCACAGAAGGTGACCTCCCGTGACGCTGGCCGCGCTCGACCGGCTGCGGCCGTCGCAACAGCAGCTCCCGGCTGGCCGGTGGCGGTTCGTCGGCCTCGTTGCCGCAGTGCTGCTGGCGCTGGCGTCGTGGTTCTGCGCCGCCGTCCCTCAGGACTACCCCACCGTGTGGCCGGGTGTCGAGCCATGGCGCTCTGTGGGCGGCTCGCCGCTCGCCGCAAGCCTCGTGTTCGCCGCCCTGGCGGGGATGCTCTACGCCTGGTGGGCGCTGCGGGACCTCGACGTCACCGTCGGCTGGCTTCGCGGCACCGCGCTCGCCTGGTTCGGGCCGCTGCTGCTCAGCGCGCCCCTCTTCAGCCGGGACATCTACTCGTATGCCGTGCAGGGGCTGATGCTCCACGAGGGCCTCGACCCCTACCACCAGGAGTTCCGCGAGCTCGAGTCCCCTTGGGCGGCATCGGCTCCCGCGACGAGCACCCCGGCGCCCTACGGTCCCCTGTTCCTCCAGGTCGCCCGGCTCGCAGCGGCCTCCTCCGGGGGGAACCTGCTCGTCGCGGTGTTCCTCCTGCGCCTGCTCGCCGTTGCGGGCGTCGTCGTCATCGCCTGGCTCGTCCCGCTCATCGCCCGGCGGCTCGGCACCGACCCGGCCGGCGCCACCTGGCTCGTGGTGCTGTGTCCCCTCCTCGGTGTCCACCTCGTCTCGGGAGGACACAACGACGCACTCATGGTCGCCGGCCTGCTCGCCGGCGTGACGCTGGCCCTCTCCGGTCGCCCGGTTACGGCCCTGCTTGTTGTGGCGATCGCCAGCACCGTCAAGGCACCCGCCGCCGTCGTCGTGCCGTTCCTCGCGGTGCTCTGGGCATCCCACCACCCGGGACGCCGCAAGTCCACCGTAGTCAGGCTGGTCTCCCGCCTCGTCCTCGCCGGGATGGTCACCGGGGCCCTCGTCGGTGGAGTCAGCCTCGTCCTCGGCCTGGGACTCTCCTGGCTGACGACCCTGGGCTCACCCGGCCAGAGCGTCCAGTGGACCTCTGCCCCGACGGCGTGGGGTATGGCCGCCCGGGCCGTCGGCGACCTCCTCGGAGTGTCGGCCGCCGACGGCGCCGTCGGACTCTTCCGGGCACTGGGCCTCGTCGTGCTCGTCGTCGTCCTCGTCGCTCTGTGGCTCCACGCCGCGGCGCACCACCGCCAGCGCCGGGTGGTCGTGCACTCTGCCGGCCTGGCGGTCCTCGCGGTGATCGTCCTCGCGCCCTCGTTCCGGCCCTGGTACGTCCTGTGGGCCCTGCCCGTGCTCGCGGTGACGACCCCAGGCCGCCGGGGGCTCACGGCATACGCCGTGGTGGCCTCGGTCCTGCTGTTCGCCGTCCTGCCCGGGGGCTACAGCCTGGCTCTGACGTCGACGTGGGTCGGCGTGCCGCTCATGGTCGTCGCGACCGTCGTGCTCGCGGTCCGGGCAGCCCGGTGGGCGATGACCGTTCCCGACAGGTGAAAGGGACGCAGGCCGGTTGCCCGACGGTGGGAGGCTGTGCCCATGCGCCGGATCGTCCAGAGCAAGAAGATGCAGCACGTCCGCTACGACGTGCGCGGCCCCATCCTGCTGGAGGCCCAACGGCTCGAGGCCGAGGGACACAAGATCCTCAAGCTCAACATCGGCAACACGGCGCCGTTCGGCTTCGGGGCCCCCGAGGCCATCCTCGCCGACATGGTCCACAACCTTCCGGAGGCGCAGGGCTACAGCGACTCCCGCGGCATCTACTCGGCCCGCACGGCGGTCGCGCAGTACTACCAGTCCAAGGGGCTGACGGACACCGTCGTGGACGACGTCTTCATCGGCAACGGTGTGTCCGAGCTGATCTCGATGGTGCTGACGGCGTTCGTCGACGACGGCAACGAGATCCTCGTGCCGGCGCCGGACTACCCGCTGTGGACCGGCGCCGTGACCCTCACCGGCGGCACCCCGGTCCACTACCGCTGCGACGAGGCCAACGGCTGGAACCCTGACCTCGCCGACATCGAGTCGAAGATCACCGAACGCACCCACGCCCTCGTGGTCATCAACCCCAACAACCCGACCGGCGCGGTCTACAGCGCCGACGTCGTCAGGGGGCTGCTCGACATCGCCCGGCGGCACCAGCTCGTCGTCATGGCCGACGAGATCTACGAGAAGATCATCTTCGACGACCACGTCCACCACCATGCGGCGACATTCGCCGGGGACGACGTCCTATGCCTGACCTTCAGCGGGCTGTCCAAGGCCTATCGCGTCTGCGGCTACCGCGCCGGCTGGGTCATGGTGTCGGGTCCGAAGCACCTGGCCGAGGACTTCCTCGAGGGCCTCACCCTCCTGGCCAACATGCGGATGTGCGCCAACGTCCCCGGGCAGCACGCGATCCAGACGGCCCTCGGCGGCTACCAGTCGGTCACCGAGCTCATCGTCCCGGGGGGTCGCTTCTACGACCAGAGCAAGCTGGCCAGCGAGCTGCTCAACAAGATCCCCGGCGTGTCCTGCGTCGAGCCACAGGGCGCCCTCTACTGCTTCCCGCGCCTCGATCCCGAGAGGTACCCGATCGAGGACGACGAGCGGTTCGTTCTCGACCTGCTGCGGGCCAAGAAGATCCTCGTCACGCACGGTACCGGCTTCAACTGGTTCGAGCCGGATCACTTCCGGCTCGTGACCCTTCCGGACATCGACGTGCTGACGGAGGCCATCGCCAGGATCGCCGACTTCCTGGCGGACTACCGGCAGTAAGGCGCTCACGGCTGCCGGGACCGGACCATGATGGACGCGACGAGTACCACCAGCCCGACGACCACGACCACGAGGAACACCGTTCCGATGATCCCCAGGATCATGCCCGCCATCGCGATGCCGCGGTTGCTGTAGGTCGTCACCGAGCTCGCGTCGATCTCCCGCACGGCCCGACGCCCCAGGATCCAGGCCACGGGACCAAGGAAGGGCATGCCGATGAGCGACATGACGCCCAGGAGTACGGCCGGTACTGCCAGCCGGTGCTCGGCCGTCCCGACGAAGGGCTCGTCGGCGTGGTCGTAGCTCGCCATCGGCGCACCGGGCGTTGTGCTCCCGACCTCGTTCCGGACCTCGTCGGAGCGACCGTTCTGCGGCGGCTGGCTCATTCCGACACCATATCCGAGGCCGCCGGCGCGGGCCGGGCGAGAACGAGCAGCCACCTGTCCCGATGGCCCTGCCTGCAGTCCAGGGACTCGACCCGCCAGCCGTTCGCCTCGAGGAGCTCCTGCAGCTGTCGGGACCGCCAGTAGGTGAAGTGCCGCGGCAACCCCAGCTTGTGCTCGCTCCACGCGCTCCCGTCGCCCTCCTTGACGGTGATGGCAAGCACCCCGCCAGCACCTATGCCGTGCCGGACCTTCGTGAGCACCCTCGCGAGCTCGTCGGGCGAGAAGTGGAGGAACACCGCGAACGCGACGACTGCTTCCCAGGGACCACCGAGGTCGTCGGTCAGGGCATTGAGAGCGGCAGGCTCCAGCCCGTCAGCTCGCATCATCTCGAGAAACGAGCGCGTCGCGTCGGAGGGGCGCACCTGCAACCCCTTGCCGACAAGGACACGGGCGTTGGCACCGGTGGCGCTGCCGAGCTCGAGCACCCGCGCGCCAGGTGGGAGGGAGCCCGCGATCCGATCGAAGAAGTCCATCAGCCAGCCGCCCTGCGGAGCACGGCTGGTGTCGCGGTAGAGATCCGCACGGGACTCGTAGGTCTGGAGCGTCTCGGCGTTCGCACCATCCGTCACCGCGCCATCATCCCACCAAGTGCGTCGCTCTCGGTTCGGTGAGCAGCAGCCATGGTCTGATGGAACCGTGGAGCGACGGACGTGGCGAGCAGCACCGGGCACGGCGTCGGCACTGCCTCCACCGGAGTCTTCGACCTCAGCAGAAGGCTGTCCCAGGTGACCTCCGCGCCGCCCGAGTGGGTCGTCCTCCCGACGTCGCCGGGGATCGCGCGCCGAGCAGGCGGGCGAGAAGGTCTTCCGATCCGTCAGAGGGTGGCGAGTGCGGCGAGCAGCCGGTCGACGTCCTCGTCGTCGGTGTACGGCGCGACCCCGAGTCGCAGGGCGCCGCCATCCCCGAGCCCCAGCCGGCGCGAGGCCTCCACGGCGTAGAAGCAGCCGGCCGGGGCGTTGATGTCGGCTTCGGCCAGGTGCTTTCGGACGGCGGTCGAGTCGTGCCCCTCGAAGGACGCCAGCAGGGTGGGGGTGCGGTGTGCGGCGCGGGAGTAGACCGTCGCCCCGAGGTCGACGAGGCCGGTCTCGATCCGGGCGCGCAGCCGGTCCTCGTGCTGCTCGATGGCCGCCCAGGACGCGGCCAGGGCGGCGCGCCGTCCCCCGCCCGGGTCACCGGCGAGCGCCGCCAGGAAGTCAACTGCGGCCGTCGCCCCGGCGAGGATCTCGTAGGGAAGCGTCCCCAGCTCGAAGCGCTCCGGCACGGCGTCACTCGACGGCAGGAGCTTGTCGGGGTGCAGCGTCTCGAGGAGCGCCGGGTCGGCGGTCAGCACGCCACAGTGCGGGCCGAGGAACTTGTAGGGCGAGCAGGTGAGCGCGTCCGCGCCGAGGGCGACCCGGTCGACGAGGACGTGCGCGGCATAGTGCACGGCGTCGACGTGGACCAGTGCGCCGGCTGCGTGGGCGAGATCGGCCAGCGCCCGCACGTCGGGCATCGTGCCGATGATGTTCGAGGCCGCCGTGACCGCGACGACCCGGGTGCGGCCGCTCAAGAGCGGCTCGATGGGGTCCAGCTCACCGGTCTCCGGGTCGAAGTCGAGCCATCGCACCCCGGCTCCCGCCGACTCCGCCGCCTGGACCCACGGGCGGACGTTCGCGTCGTGGTCCAGCCGGGTCACGACGACCTCGTCCCCAGGGAGCCATGTCTTCGCCATCGCCCGGGACAGGTCGTAGGTCAGGGCGGTCATGCTCCGCCCGAAGACCACCCCTTGCGGATCCGTCCCGACGAAGTGGCCCAGAGCTGCCCGGGCATCGCGGACGACGGCCTCGGCACGCTGCTCCGCACGGGTCACCGTGCCGCGGTTGGAGATCGCCGAGGTGAGGACCC
>JAABUY010001324.1_pt1 | contig 33938 bp, 31 predicted proteins | sample 5560271 | NCBI WGS metagenome assembly JAABUY01 (sample SAMN10711886, study PRJNA513374) | rock metagenome | isolation source: Antarctica rocks | place: Antarctica: Victoria Land, University Valley | reverse complement strand
CTCGGTAATGACGGCCGGATAATCGATCCGACGCACGCTGCCCTCCTCCCCGATCCCTTGCTGACCTATTTCCGTCAAGTCTATCATGAATGAGTATTAGAGGGTTTTCCGCTGCTTCGCGTTCATTCATCAATGATATCAAGCATTGCTATCAAAATCAAGGCCCTTGACATCGCTGATATGCGTCCAAACTTTGCTACAGCGGCGCATGTCGTTTGAGATCGAGGTAGGTGTCAATCAGCGCGGCGCTGAGACGGTCGGCAGGGACATCAAGAGTTTCGATGCCGCGACCGGCGATGGTGGCGAGGAGCAGGGCGCGTTCGTGTCCAAGCCGTTCCGCCGCGACACGTTCGTAGATTGCACCGGGATCGGACAGCGGTTGGTGGGCAAGCGCGTCCAGTTCCGGATCGCGCAGCGTGACAACGACGACGCGATGATGCGCGGCAGCGGATGAGAGCGTCGGGACGAGGGCGCGCGGCGTGTATGAATCGGTGATGTCCGTGAGCAGAATCACCAACGAGCGTTGCGGGCGATGGGCGGCGAGGGCAGTGAAGGCTTCCCGGTAGTTGGTTGCGGTCGGTTGGGTGCGGACGGCGTAGAGCGATTCAAGCAACGCACCTACCTGTCGCTGCCCGGAGGCGGGCGGGACGTATGCCTCCACGCGGTCCGCGAAGGACAGCAGGCCGATGCGATCCCCCTGCCGCGCGCCGATATGCGCGACGAGCAGCGCGGCATTGACCGCGACATCGAGCTTCGTCAGGTCGCCGACCGGCGCGCCCATCAGCCGCCCCGCGTCGAGCAGCAAGATGACATTCCACGCCCGTTCCGCCTCGAAAGTGCGGGCAATCGGCTTGCCACGGCGGGCGGTCGCCTTCCAATCAATGCGGCGATATTCGTCGTCCGGCGTATAGTCGCGCAGCCGCTCGAACTCCGTTCCCTCGCCGGGGCGGCGGGTGCGGCGCAGCCCGCTCGTCGTGCGAAGGGAGCGGCGCGCGGCGAGGTCATGCGTGCGAATGGCGCGGATATTCGGGTAGACACGAATCGGATCGTCCAGCGTCACGGCGCGCTGCCGCACGACGAGATTACGGACACCGGGGATACGGAGCGTGACCAGCCCAAAGGCGTACTGCCCGCGCTGTCCGGGCCGGAGTGTGTAGGCGATCTCATCCGGCTCGCCAGCGGGCGGCAGGATCGCCGTAAAGAATGGGCCAGGCGTGATCGCGCAGTGCGGCGGCGGCTCCTCCCGCACCCGCACGACGAGTGGCACGCGCCGCCCGTGCGCGATGCCGACGGTAAGGGTGACCGGGTTCTCTGTGCCGACCGAGAGGCGCGACTCATGCTCCCGCGCGACGGCGATCGCCTCAGTGGGCGGCACGCTCTGGCTATCCCGCACAATCAGCACGACGATACCGACAAAGAGCGTCGCCGCCACCCAGACGAGCGTCCCAACCCAGATCGCGAAGAAAAGCGGCAGCGCCACCACCGCCAGCAGCCCAATCCCCCGCCGTGTCAGCATTCGTGGTTCAATGTTTTCCGTTGCCGAAGCGGCGTTGCCAGCGTTGTTTGCGGACGCGGAGGAGGCCTGTAACGTCTTCAAAGGCGGTTTTGCGGATATTGACACGGGTATCGAGGTCCTCTACCCAGACGACGGGGACTTCGTAGATGCGCAGGCCGCGCTCCTCCGCCAGCAGCAGCAGTTCCGTATCGAAGAACCATGCCTGGTTCTCCACCACTGGCAGGAGTTCTTGCACATCAGTGCGCCGGATCGCTTTGAAACCGCATTGTGCATCCGAGAAGCGATTGCGGCAGAGGACCTTAATCATCAGGTTGTAGCAGCGCGAGATGAATTCCCGCTTCCACTGCCGCGTCACCATCGCGCCGCGCAGCAGCCGCGAGCCGATGGCGAGATCGCTGTGCCCGGTGATGATCGGCGCGACGAGCGGCAGGAACGATTCGAGGTTCGTCGAGAGGTCCACATCCATGTATGAGACGACATCAGCGTCGCTGGCGAGCCATGCCGTCCGGAGGGCACGGCCGCGCCCCTTCTGGTCGAGATGCAGCGCGTGGACGCGGTCACACTCCGCCGCGAGTTGCTCGGCGAGGCGCCATGTCCCGTCCGTGGAAGCATTGTCCGCGACGGTGATCTGCCACTGATAGGGGAAATAGCGAACGAGGTAGGAGCGGAGCGTTTCGACGCTCTGGCGGAGGACGTGTTCCTCATTGTAGACAGGAATAACGATCTCCACCCGTACCTGTGACGCGTCACGCACGTCCGCTGCCATCCATCCCTCCGATAGTGAAGACCATTTCGCGTCCATCGCGTACGATGTCCCCGGCACAGGCGATCCGCATGCGAGGACGGTCGGTATATGCGCATTTTCCTTGCCAGAGGATAGCATACGCACGCGGAGTACGCAGTAACGAGTAAGGACGCTTACCTCCTCACAGTCTCTCACGATAGCCCTGTCGTAACATCCAGCGCTCCCATTGTCTCGGACGGGCGGTGTTTGAACCGCCCTCCCACCTCCGCAGCGCCAATCAGCCCGCGATCCGCCGGGATAGTCTGCGGAGGGCGGTTCACGAACCGCCCGTACGATCCGAACCCGCACATTGGGGGTAGGTGAACACGGGGCGATCATCCTCGCTGCCCTCGCGCTCGTCACCGCGCCGGTGGCGGACGCCTTCATGACGGTGCTGCAACTGACAACGCAGGCGCTCGGGCTACCGGAACTCTTTCTCGGCCTCGTCATCGTGCCGCTCGTCGGCTACCTGCGCGACTACGCGACTCCCCGCGAGGCGCGCCAAGGACTGAGTGCCTATATGATGTTCTATAATGAGGAGCGACCGCACCAAGCCCTCGGGTATCGGAAGCCCGCCGAGACCTATTTCGCCCCGGCGGCGGGACCCTGACCGCAGGGCATCAGCAAGGAAGGATCGGCGGATTGGTGCAGGGTACGCCGATTGCGCGGTTACCGACACCTCCCACGCCGTTGATCGGCTGCTGACTCTGACCGGTGTCGGTGGATCCGGCAAGACCCGCTTAGCACTGCAACTCGCATCCGACCTTGCCCCGGTGTTTGCGCGGCGCGTCTGGTTTGTCGAGTTGGGAGCCATCGCGGACCCGGCCCTCGTCCCCCTCGCCGTAATGGACGCGATCGGCCTGCGGGACGTCGCGGGCCATGGACCGCTCGAGACCATCGCGGCGTTTCTCCGCACCCACCCCGCACTCCTCGTCCTCGACAACTGCGAGCACCTGATCGATGCCTGCGCGTTGCTCGCCGATCGATTGCTCCGCGCGACGCCGTCACTGCGGATGCTCGCGACCAGTCGCGAACTGCTACTGATCGCGGGCGAGCGTCAGCACCGCGTGGCGCCGCTGGCAGGACCCGACCCCGCCGCACTCCCCGGGAGCAACGCTATCGCCGATTTCCCGGCGGTGCAACTTTTCGTCGCCCGCGCGCAGGCGATTGTGCCCGCCTTTCGCCTCACGCCCGCGAACGCACCGCTCATCGCCCGGATCTGTGCCCGCCTCGATGGCATCCCGCTCGCGCTCGAGCTGGCGGCGGCGCGCGCGCATGTCCTGACGCTCGAACAGATGCTCAAGCGTCTCGACGACGGCATCTGCTTGTTGGTCGGCGGCAGCCGGGTTGCGCCGACCCGCCAACAGACCATGCGTGCGGCCTTCGATTGGAGCGATGCACTGCTCACGGGGGTGGAGCGCGCGGCCTTCTACCGGCTGGTGGTCTTCGCCGAAGCGTTCACGCTCGAGGCAGTGGAGGCGGTGTGTGCCGATGCCGATCTGCCGCCGGTTGATGTCTTCGAGACGCTGACGCGGCTTGTGGACAAATCATTGGTGACCGTGACGCACGGCGATGGACCAGCGTTGTATCGCTTGCTCGAACCCGTGCGTCAGTATGCCATGCAGCATCTGACGGCGCGCGGTGAGGCCGCCGCAGCGCAGGCACGGCACGCTTGGTTCTTCCTCGCCCTGGCGGAGCAGGCCGCACGGGCACTACGCGGACCGGACTAAGCGGCATGGCTCGTCCGGCTCGATCACGAACAAGGTGACCTGCGCGCGGCCGTGCGCTGGGCGGCTGAGCACGGCGAGCACGAACCCGGGCTGCGGCTGGCCACTGCGCTCGTGCCGTTCTGGGAGGCGCACGGCCATCTCGCGGAGGGCCAGCGCTGGCTGGCGACGCTGCTCGCGGCGGGGACGGGACAGATGACGCAATCGTAGGTGGCGAATCGGGGCCGGGCGCACGACCGATGAATCCAGCATGGGTGACTGACATCCGCGATCAATGCAGGCAAACAGGCGTCGCGTTCTTCTTCAAACAGTGGGGCGGCGTTCAAAAGAAGCGAGCGGGCCGCGAACTTGAGGGACGCACATGGGATGAAATGCCAGCAGCCGCGAAGCCGCAACTCGCGCTGATTTAACCGTGTCTTTCCTCACGGCGCTCGCGCGGCGAGATCGCGGGCAGTGTCCCGCAATTCGATTTGATCGGAGGATGGCGGCAGCGCTGACTGTCCGGGCGACCATGCCACGATGACGGAGAGCAGGAAAAGAAAGAGCGGCAGTCGCCAGTAAAAGAACTGGACATCACCGCCGCTAAAGGCGAAGAAGACGCCACCGAGCGCCGCCGACCACTGGAGCGCGGACGCCATATCGCGCACCTTGACGACCGCAAAGCCGATAATCACCAGGATCGAGAACGCGAGCGCGACGGAGGCAAACGGCTTGACACGGTCGGGCGCAAAGCCGCCGAGCGCGACGATCTGCCCCGCGAGGCTCTCGTTCCATTGTGGCGTGCCGAGCATCGCGCTCGGCACTTTGCGCGCGTGATGGAAGAACGTCGCGTCAATGAATGCTTGTGGTGAGAGCAGCGCGAGCGGCGCAATGACCAGCGTTGTCAGCGCCGCACAGGCAATCGGCGGCAACCAGAGCCGCCGGGGAATGGCGCGTACAGCCCGCCAAACGTGTTCGCCCGCATGCCACCGCTCCCAGAGAGCGATCACGAGCGGTCGCACGAGCACAATGCCCCAGGGGATGGCAAAGATAAAGCCGTACTGCTTCGTCCCCCTCACCATTGCCGCCGCAAGAGCGGAGCCGACGATCCGCCCCCGTGCGTAGAGCAGCACCGCCAGGGCGATCCAAAAGACGAGAAAGAAATCGAGGATGCCAAGCACCAGTGCGATCTGAAAGCCGGGCAGGAGGAGCAGCCAGAACGCCGTCAGCGACCGTGCGGGCCAGACGCCGACGCAAGGCCGCGCAAGCAGGTAGATGAGGAGCGCCGTCGCGAGGTCCGCGAGGGCGAGGCCAATGCGCACATTGCCGAGCAGATAAAAGGGAATCTCCGCAAAGAGGCTACCGGGGAAATAGGTGTAGGTCGGGTAGTTCGCCACACTCGCTTGATGCTCGTAGACCCACGTCGGCACATGCGTGTATGGATTCATGCCGTGCAGGAGAAAAGAGACGCCCTGGCTCGTCGCCCAATAGACATCGCTCTTCGTCTCGCGCGTCGCCCCAATCCCACCGCATCAGCGCACCCACTGGCCAGAGGAGCAGCCAGACGGGCCGGGTCAGCCGCTCCCACGGGATGAGCGTCAACAGAATCAGCACGAGGTTGACGAGCAGGTAGACGTTGATATGCGGGATTGCCTTGGTCGCCGTGTCATAATAGACCAGCATCTGACCGATCAGCAGCGCGAGCAGGACCAATCGGAAAAGGTCTCGCCCCGCCCATTGCCCCTGCCCGACCGGAATTGAGCTCGCCCCATCACCGTGATCCATACATGCCCTCGGAAGATACGCGTTCAGATAACCGGCGACGGTACGCGATGCGTCAGCCTATCAGCCCCCGTTACTCCACACAACGACGCGCTCCTGTGGCAAAGAGGGTGTCTCGTAAGGCAATGTGCCGAGAGCGGGACATTCTCGCGGGATAGCCACGAGTTACACTGTTCAGAGAGTCAATCCGGTTGCCTACAAAAAGGACCCTCTTATGGATGCCGGACAGACACGGGTAGTACCGTTACCGGAGCGGTTGTATCACTCCTGTCATACCAATCCACCGACTACGCGCGACTTCTGGTCATGGGAGCAGGTGAAGGGGAAGGAACATCCCGATCTGCGGCAGCGCGAGAGCGCGAAAGGCATCTCGTCCTGGGGAACGCTGGAGCGCGCACGCGCGGAAGCCTACTCAAGCGGCGCGCAGGGGGCTTGGATCGCGGAGATTGAACTCTCCCGCGTCCGGGGTGTACGATGTATGCAGACGGGGAAGGCCAATCACTACACGCTCTGGGCCGATCCGCAGGCATTCGTGGATGCAAAGCCCACGATGCATCCCGTTGAGGAGGGAGAACGATGAACCATATGCCATACGCGCTCTTCGACGAGTTTGGCAACGCATGGGGATGGTACGCATCCGTTGATGAAGCATTGACCAACATCCGTGCGCTCGTGGATCGTGGTGGTGAAGCAGACGCGAGCGTAATGAAACTTCTCGTCTTCACGGATGAGCAATCCACACTGCTCCTCACTGGAAGCGCACTGATCGCTGCTGCCGTCCATGCATCGGTGCTCGCTGCCACCTGACATCACCCAATTTACTCGACACGCTCCCACGTCATGCGGGAATCCGGCGTGGTGAGAATGAGACGATTCTCCGTAAATGTGAAGAAGCGTTGCAGTTCCGTGCCGACGCGGTTCGGGTAGAGGCTTTGTTCCAGCAGGTGCGACACATACCCCTCCGCCTCATGCACCTCATACCGGCCGCAGTAGGCGTTGTAGCCGCCGTACGCCGCCTGCACTTGTTCCGGTATCGAGCGCCACCGATCCCCGGACGTAAACAACGGCCGGTTAGGCCGCATCATCTGCACTGCCATATGCCCGCCCGCCGTGTAGAGAATCATCCCCTGCGGTGCATCCCCCAGCGGATACGTTGCCGCGCCGTTCTCCCACACCTCCCATGATACCAGCCGGTACACTCCAACAAACCGCTCCATGCTCACCTCCGAAACCGATTGAACCGCAAAGACGCCAAGAACGCCAAGAGAAGAATATAGCGCAGAGATCACAGAGGACGCAGAGACCGCGGAGAGAGATTCCTTAAATTTTTCTCTTCTCTGTGTGCTCTGTGTCCTGTGTGTTAAGTTTTTCTCCCTCTTGGCGTTCTTGGCGTCTTGGCGGTTCAAAGTTTCTGCTATGCTGCGGGAACGTGATGTGGAGAGACGAAGGAGGGGGCGATGGCGATGGATGAGGCAGGGGCGCTGGCGTGGCCGAGGACGGTCGCGGTGATCGGCGCGGGGACGATGGGACTGGGCGTTGCCGAGCAGTTCGCGGCGGCGGGGCTGACGGTGCGGATCACTGACCGCTCGCCGGAAGCAACCGTACAGGCACACGAGCGACTGATGCAGCGCGTGCGGGGCCATGCCGTCGCCGGGATCGTACCGCCGGAAGCGGTCGAGCGATGCGCAACCGTGACCGCGAACCCCGATCTCGCCGCGACGGTGCGCGATGTGGACTTCATCTTCGAAGCCGTCTTCGAGCAGCAGGACGTGAAATACGACGTCCTCGCGCGCCTCTCCCGCGCGGCGCGGTCGGACGCGGTGATCGTCTCGAACACCTCCTCCTTCCCCATTGACGGCCTTGCGGAGCATGTCCTGAATGCCGAACGCTTCCTCGGCCTCCACTGGTTTAATCCGCCCGAATGGACGCCCGGCGTCGAAGTCATCCCGCACGACACGACCGATCCCGCCGCCGTTACGCAGGTCGCGGATTTCCTGCGTGCCATCGGCAAGCGCCCGGTCGTCGTGCGGAGCGCGCCCGGCTTCGTCGCCAACCGCATCCAGAACGCCCTCTTCCGCGAGGCGCTCGCCTGCGTCGAGGACGGTCTCGCCTCCCCGCGCGAAGTGGACGAGGTCTGCCGCAGCACCTTTGGCTTCCGCATGCCCTTCTTCGGGCCGTTCCTGATCGCTGATATGGCGGGACTCGATGTCTGGGAGAGCGCCGCCGCAACGATGGAGCGCGCCTACGGCGAGCGATTTAAGATGCCGCACATCCTGCACGACCTTGTCGCGCAAGGCCGCCTCGGCACGAAAGTCGGCGCGGGCTTCTTCACCTACACCCCCGAGGAACGTGACCAACTACTGCTGGAACGCGACCGCCGCTACGCCGCTCTCAACGAACTCCTCACCCGCTTCCCACCAGTCACGGCCGGCACGGACAAAGCAGAGGAACCAGACCTAACCGCAAAGATGCAAAGGAACGCAAATACCGCGCAATGATGCTGCGACAGGGGAGATGTCCACGCCGCACTCGCCTGCTCAGTAGCCATCTCACAGAGAACACATACGCCCTGTGGCGGAGAGTACACGGATAGTCACATACCGCTATACTGTAGATGTGGGGCGTCCCCGCACCTAACAGGGAAGCATCGCGGCGTTTGGAGAATACTATGGCACCAAATCAAGACAGATCGGATGAGAGGCAACGCGCGCGATTCACGATAACTCCGGAGTCACCGCCAGATGCCGCGAACCCGCCACCATATGTGCCGGATCATCTACTCCATGGTGTGTTCGCGCACTCCGTGCGCACATTCGCGGAAAGCGGCATGATGATGATCGACTTCTCATACAATGCGCCACTTGAATGGCATCATGGTCCGGCCGCAGAATACTCTTTCGAGCATGTTGTTGTGGCTCGTGTATTGATGCCTGAACATGATTTCAGAGAGTGGGTTCGCAAGTCAGCCACGGCGCTTGGGATTCTCAAAGCGGAGGGGTAACTATGGTTGCGACGCTGACCTATTCGCACGATTTGGTGACCGCGCTATCTTCCCGAGGCTCTGGCTCCATACTGACTGCTCCATCCTCGATAGATCAGCAGCATCGGATCATAACAACAGAAGCATTCCCGGAGGCAACGCGACGCCTGAACGAGTTCGCGATGCTGCCTCCCAGTTGGGATACCTACGATGCCAAACCGATTGCTGCAACTGCGATCCATGAGGCCCGGCAGTTACTCGCCGCAGTTGCTCGACGATTTGCCAATCAGACCGACAGGGCAACACCGTTCTTTCTCGCCCCCCTTTCCTATGGAGGCATACAAATCGAGTGGCGTCGCCCGAACAAAGAGATCGAGGTCGAAATCGGCCCCGATGGGCGATTTGGCTACCTCCGCATCACAGGCGAGGGAGAGAATAGAACGTTCGAGGAGAGAGACTACATATCTGCCGATCAGATTCTTGAATGTGTCGTCCGCCTTTGCGATGGCAACTAACGCTCCGTTTCCGCTCGTACTGATCGCGGACAGCGATGAACTCTATCGGCGGATCGTTGACCATCAGATCGACCCGAATGGCGGGGTCAACTCTTCCGCCTTTAAGACGGACAAGGCGTACGACAGTGCGATCTCCGTTGAGATTGCCCGGTTGACGACACTGGAGGAATGTCTGCATCGTCCTCCGAGACGCATCTATGGTGTTGCGGGAGTGCGAGCAATCACACCGCGCACGCTCTGCTTCACAGTTCGGCACGTTCCTTTAGCTGATGTGCCGTGTCACGCGCAGATCGAAGGGGAAAACACCCGCGCGAAGAGTAAATTGCTTGCCGAACGGATGTACGTTCTCGTCGCTCCGCCAACGAGGCAATCGTCGTAATCCGCTTCAATTGCGTCTCCTTCCCTTCGAGGAAGGGATGAGGGGGTAGGAATGAAGATCACCGACGTCCGAACGGCAGAGGTTAAAGGGCATGGCTACTCGACGTATGTGCGTATCTACACCGATGAGGGCGTCATCGGCAATGGCGAGTGCATCCATGGCGGCGAAGGCTGCCCGGCAATGATCCACGCGCTCAAGCAGTACATCATCGGCGAAAACCCGGTCAATGTGGATATGTTGTTCGAGAAGATGCGCCGCTCCCGCCTCTTCGATGGCGCGATGTCCGGCGCGACCGTCACGGCAATGACGGGGATCGAGATCGCCCTCTGGGACCTCGCGGGGAAGATTCTCGGCGTGCCGGTCTATCAGTTGCTCGGTGGCAAATTCCGCGACACCGTTCGCCTCTACTGCGACAGCCACGCGGGTAAGGATTTCTCCCCCGCCTCGTACGCACAGCGGGCGAAAGAAGTCGTCGCCCTCGGCTTCGACGCGATCAAGTTCGACGTGGACGAGCGGAGCCACGGCTTCCGCAATGACCTGTGGAACTGGAATGCCTCCGGCCCCGAAGTGGAATGGATGACCGACCGCGTCGCGGCAGTGCGTGAGGCGGTCGGACCGACAATTGATCTGGCGATTGACATGCACGGCCGATACGACACGGCGAGTGGCATCCGCGTCGCGAAGGCGATGGAGCCATTCAAACTGCTCTGGCTGGAGGAGCCGGTGCCGCCGGAGAATGTTGCAGCAATGCGCGAGGTGAAACTGCATTCTCCCGTGCCGCTCTGCGCGGGCGAGAATCTCTACCTGCGCTGGGGCTTCCGCGACCTGATCGAGCAGCAGGCGGTAGACACGATCATGCCGGACATCCCGAAGTGCGGCGGGCTTTCGGAATGCCGCAAGATCGCCAACATGGCGGAGGTCTACTATATTCAGTTCGCGCCCCACAACGTCTGCGGCCCCCTTGGCACGATGGCCTCCGCCCACGTCTGCGCGACGATCCCCAACTTCCTCGTCATGGAATGGCACTGGGTAGATTACGAGGGGTGGAACGACTTCGCGACGGGGTCGCAGCCCGTCATCCAGAATGGCCACGTCGTCCTGAACGACACGCCGGGCATTGGTCTCGACGTGAACGATGACGCCCTCATCCCCTACCTCCGCCCTGGTACGACCCTCTTCGGCGCGACACCGACGACGCCGTAACGCGTACCGGGGATTGAGCATCGGAGATGGTACGGGAAAAGGAAGACGCAATGGCAGAGCCGGCGGACGTGGTGGTGATTGGCGGCGGGTGCATCGGGACGAGTATCGCGCTGCATCTCGCGCAGGAGGGCGTGCGCGACGTGCTGCTCGTCGAACGCGCGCATCTCTGCGCGGGGACGACGGGACAGAGCGGGGCGATTGTCCGCCAGCATTACTCGAACGACTTTACCGCCGCGATGGCGCGCGACAGCCTCGCCATCTTCCGGGAATGGGCGGACCGGATCGGCGGGGGCAATCCGCACTTCACCGCGTCCGGCGTGCTCGTCACCGTCGGAGCGGCGGATACCGCCGGACTGCGGGCGAATGTCGCGATGCAGCAGGGCATCGGCATTGACACGCAAATCGTCACGCCGGACGAGATCCACGCTCTCGACCCACGCCTGCGAACGGACGACATCGCTCTCGGCTGCTGGGAACCGACGGCGGGCTACGCCGATCCCGTCGCGACTGTCCATGCCTACGCCCATGCCGCCCGCGCCGCCGGGGTGACGATCCGCGAGGGCGTCGAAGTCCTGGCAGTGTTGCACGATGATGGCCGCGTGCGCGGCGTGCGGACGAACGCGGGTGAGATCGCCGCGCCGGTGGTCGTCAACGCCGGGAACATCTGGGGCGTCGCGCTCCTACGGCAGGTGGGTCTCGACCTGCCGATCGCGCCGAGTCGTCATCCAATGGCCGCCCTCCGCCGCCCTGACGACGCCCACGCGCCCCATGCCGTCGTCCTCGATATGCACCGTAACGCCTACCTCCTCCCGCACGCCGGAGACGTGACACTCTGCGGCTCGATTGCCGGGGAGGACGACGCGATTTACGCCGATCCAGAGACCTATAATCAAGGCGTCACCCGCGCCGAAATTCAGCGCTTCCGGGCGGAAGGCACCTACCGGATGCCCGCGCTCGCCCGGTCGGTCGCGCAAGGTGGCTGGGCTGGTATCTACGATGGCAGCGCGGACAATCATCCCGTCCTCGATGCCGTGCCGGGGATCGCGGGCTATTACTGCGCCGTCGGTTTCAGCGGCCATGGCTTCAAACTTTCGCCCATCTTCGGTGCGCTGATGGCGAAATTGATCACCGGTGGCCCGGCAGCAGCCCCGGCACTCCACCCCTTCCGCGCCACTCGCTGGGCGGAGAACGACCCGATCGGCACGCAATACGCGGCGGGTGTCCTCGCCTGACCGCTCGCTGTACGGAAAGGAATGAGCGGGAGACATCGCCGATAGCAATGACGAAGATCGTACTTCTCGCATTGCTCATTGCCGCATTCGGGGATAGGCAAACCCCTTGCCCCGTGCTACACTCGCGGTCATAACGTACGTGCGGTATCGAACCAGCGGGCGTCGGTGTTGGTGGTCCGAGGAAGGAAATACGCGATGGCCTATATCATTGCTGAACCATGCATCGGTGTAAAGGATGCGTCCTGTGTCGAGGTCTGCCCGGTGGATTGTATCCACGCGACGGACGACGACGATATGTATTTTATTGACCCGAACGAGTGCATTGACTGCGGCGTTTGCGCGCCGGAATGCCCCGTCGAGGCGATCTTCTTCGAGCCGGACTTGCCGGACGAGTGGAAGCGGTTTATCCAGATCAACGCTGACTATTTCAAGAAATAGGAGCGATCTACGCGCCGCCCTGATTCAGGGGCGGCGGTTTTTTCTTTAAAAGGCGTAGACATCGTAATGGTGTGCGATTCGATAGATCGAGGACTTACGCAGGTGGAGGGTTTTTCTTGGCAGCGTAGGCATCAGCCTGCGTCCCACTCGTAGGCTTATGAACCTTGACAACTTAATCAAGTAATCCACGGGTGGCGGCGGGCTTTGGCCTACCGGGTCTGACGCAGGCTAGAGCGTTTTTCATAATGATTGTCCCTCTGATGGTCTTACCTCCTTACCGTGCAAGCGAAAACAAGGGACAACTATTATGCGATTCGCTCTAAAGCCCGCGCCCACCAGTACCGGATTAAGTTGGTAAGGTTCATAAGCCTAACGCTACCGGGCGTTTCCCAACTCATGTGCGGGGTGGCCCAAAGGCCCGCTACTTCATCAGTCACGGCTACACGCTCGCGGGCTGGCTGCGGCTCGCGGACGACCTGCGCGGGCACGTTAGCGTTTATGGGGTGAGCGGCACGCACCAGACGCAGGGCGGCACGAATTCCGAGGTGACAGGCGCGCTCGCGATGCCGGACAATGTAACCGCCATCGTCATGAGCGTGTGGTATATTGCGGGCGGGGACATCCTGCCGACACTCGTCACCGCGCACCCCGCGAAGGAACGGAGATTGACGCCATGATCGAAGAATTGGACGTCGTTGCCTTCGCCCGATCACGACCGGAACATGGTCTCAGGGAAGGCGAAACGGGCACCGTTGCCATGATTTACGGCGACCACGCGGCGTACGAGGTTGAGTTCGTGGATGGCGACAGCCCGTATACGAAGGCGCTCATCACCCTCATGCCGGACGAGGTGTGCCTGACGTGGAAAGCATCGCCGGTTCCGCACGCCATACCTGCGGATTGAGATAGCCTGACCCCCTTTCTCTCCACTACAACACCCGTCCCGTTCATTGCCCACCGCATATCTTGGAGGAATGCATGAGCGATATCGCCTGTGATGCCTATCTCAAAGAACACGACGCGCGCCAACTCGAAGAATTGAAGACACTTCTGCGGATACCAAGCATCAGCAGCCTGCCGGAGCACCGGGAGGACATGCGCCGGGCGGCGGAGTGGGTGGCGGACCACCTGCGGACGCTCGGCGCGCGGGATGTCGCGCTCCTACCGACGAACGGCAATCCGGTCGTCTACGGTCTCTGGCCCGCCCCGGACGGCGCGCCGACAGCGATCCTTTATGGTCATTACGACGTGCAGCCGCCCGATCCGCTCGATCGCTGGGAGACGCCGCCCTTCGAGCCGACTGTCCGCGATGGCCGCCTCTATGCGCGTGGCGCGGCGGACGACAAGGGCAACATGTTCGCCGCAATCAAGGGAATCGAGGCGTATCTCGCCGTTCACGGCGCGCTACCCATCGGCCTGAAGTGCATGTTCGAGGGCGAAGAAGAGATCGGCTCGCCAAATCTGCACCAGTTCGTCCGCGACAATACTGCCTTGCTCGCCGCCGATTTCACCCTGTCGGCGGACGGCGGCATGTGGGGGCCGGACAGCCCCTCATTGACGATCAGCGCTAAGGGGATCGCCGCCTGCCAGATTGATCTGCGCACCGCGAACACCGATCTCCACTCCGGTCAGCATGGTGCGGCGACGCCGAATGCCGTCGAGGCGCTCGCCCGACTCGTCACGACGATGCACGACGACGCGGGTCGCGTCACTGTTGCGGGCTTCTACGAACCCGTGCGCGACCTGACGACCGAGGAGCGGGCGCGGATCGCCGCCGTGCCGTTCGACGAGGAGGAATATCGCGCGGAGTTGGCGCTTCCCGCCCTCTGGGGTGAGCCGGGGTACACGGTGAACGAGCGGCGCGGCGCGCGCCCGACGCTCGACCTGAACGGCATCTGGGGCGGCTTCACCGGCGAGGGGTTGAAGACGGTTACGCCTGCCGAGGCGCATGCGAAGATTACCTGTCGCCTCGTCCCGAATCAGGAACCCGGTAAGGTGCTGGACGCTATAGAGGCGCATGTCGCGGCGCATTGCCCACCCGGCGCGACGGCCACCCTTCGCCGTTTCCCTGGCGCGGCGCGGCCCTTCAGCATCCGCATGGATCATCCGGCGTTGCAGGCGGCGCGTGGCGTCCTCGCAGACCTCTACGGCAAGGAGCCGCTCGTCATCCGGCTCGGCGGCACCCTCCCGATCGCGGAAACGCTGCAAACGACGCTTGGCGCGGACATGGTCTTCTTTTCCTGGGGCATGCCGGGCGATCAAGTCCACGCACCGAACGAGTCATACCTGCTCGACGCCTTCATGATGTCCCGCCGTGCCTACTGCGCCCTCTTCCCCGCCCTCGCCGCTGCGTATCTGAAAGAGTAACCACGAAGACACGAAGAGCACGAAGGAAGAAAAACAGGGTGGGAAATCTCTTGCAGAATTACCAATATCGTTCTCCCGACCTTCTTTCGTTTCCTCTTCGTGCTCTTCGTGGTTCAATGATTCGTTCTGGAGGGGATAATGGTTGAGCGGCGGGTAGCGGTGCTGGGTGGGGGGAATACGGGGTTCGCGCTGGCGGCGAATTTGCAGTTGCGCGGCTTCGCGGTCACACTCTGGGAGATTCCGGAGCCTGGCTATGCCGAAACGCTCGCGCCGCTGCACGATGGCGCGATTCGTCTCACGGGGGTTGCCGGGCAGGGAATCGCCCGCCTCCATCACGTCACGACCGATATTGCTGAAACGATGACCGCGAACGATCTGTTGATCGTGCCGGTGCCATCGTACGCGCACCAGGCCTTCGCGGCCGCGTGCGTGCCGCACCTGCGGCCGGGGCACGTCGTCGTGCTGACGCCGGGAAACATGGGCGCGCTCGCCTTCGTGGAGGCGGCTCGTGCAGCAGGGACACTGGATGGCGTCATCATCGCGGAGGCTGATACCGCGCCGTACGTCTGCCGCAAACTCGCGCCGGATCACGCGCATATCTGGGGCGTTGTCTCCGGCCTCGGTATCGCCGCCTTCCCCGCGCAAGAGAACGACCGCCTGTTGGCGCTACTCGCCGATGTTTTCCCCGGCGTGCGCACCTATCCGCATGTCGTCGCCTGCGGCCTCTCGGCGGGTAACCCGATTCTTCATCCGGCCGGAGTGCTCCTGAACGCGGGGCGCGTCGAGTACGCGCGGGGCGACTTCTACTTCTACGAGGAGGGCGTGACGCCCGGCGTCGTGCGGGCAATCAAGGCGGTAGACGCCGAACGCATGGCGATCGGCGCGCGGCTCGGCCTGACATTGGAGCCGGTCGAGGAGGCGTACTGGCGGGCGGGGTTCGGCCCGCGCGGTGACCTCTGGGCAACGATCAACGGTAGCCGGATGCTCACGCAACTGCGCGCCCCCGGCTCGCTCGATACCCGCTGGCTTCTCGAAGACATTCCCTATGGGATCGCGACGTGGGCTGCTCTCGGCACGCAATTTGATGTCCCGACCCCTGTGATGTCGGCACTCACCGATCTCGGCACGGCGGTCACGGGTCAAAACCTCCGCGCCGCCACCCGCACCCCCGCCGACCTCGGCATCGCGCATCTCGATGATGATGCCCTGAATCATTACCTGACGACTGGATCAACGATTTGAACCACGAAGACACGAAGAGCACGAAGAGAGAAAGAAGAGAGGCAGGGGTATACGAGAAGTTCACGCCATCGTATCGCCTTTTGTATTCCTTTGTGCTCTTCCGGGCACCCTCTGGGCAGATTCGTGGTTAGCGTTTTCTTTCAGATCTAATGAAGAAGGAGGACTGTATGCAGTACCGGACACTAGGCACGACGGGCGAGCGGGTGAGTGCGATCGGGTTGGGTGGAGCGCATATCGCGCGGCCACAGGACCCAGCGGAAACAACGCGGCTGATCCATGCCGCGATTGACGGCGGCATGACCTTCATGGACAACTGCTGGGATTATCACAGTGGGCAGGCGGAAGTGAAGATGGGCCACGCCCTGCGTGGCGGCTATCGCGAACGCGTTTTTCTCATGACCAAGATTGATGGCCAATCGCGCGAGGCCGCCGCCGCACAGATTGACCAGTGCCTCGAACGGTTGCAGACCGATCACATAGACCTGCTGCAACTGCATGAGATGATCCGCATGGACGACCCGGAACGCGTCTTCGCCCCGAACGGCGCGATTGAGGCGCTCGTCGCAGCGCGCGAGGCCGGCAAAATCCGCTACATCGGCTTCACCGGACACAAGGACCCCAATATCCACCTAAAAATGCTTAACCAGGGGTTCGACTTCGATACCGTCCAGATGCCACTCAACGTCATTGACTATCATCACAACAGTTTCCAGGCATTGGTACTGCCCGTCCTCATCGAGCGCAACATCGGCGTGCTCGGCATGAAGCCGCTCGCCTCGGGCCGCCTCCCGAAAGAGGGCACGATCACCGCTGAGGAATGCCTGCGCTATGCTCTCTCCCTGCCAACCTCCGTCGTCATCACTGGCTGTGAGAACGCGCGCGATCTGGAACAGGCCCTCCGCGTCGGCGACACCTTCAGCCCGATGAGCAGAACGGAGATGGACGAACTCCAGCAGCGTGCCACGTCCGTGGATGGCGCGGACGGCGGCATGATCGAAGGCTGGAAGACGACAATAGACTTCGACGGCACCGTCAAGAACCCGCATTGGATGACGACCGCGAGCGTCACGGCGTAACGAAGTGCTGAGGACTGAGTGCTGCGTGCTGAGTACTCAGTCCTTCGGAGTATGGCGATGTATGACCGCTTTGCGCTTTCTCCCGCCCCCGATGACGTTTCGGTTCAGGATCGCGATCTGCTCATTCGGATGTCCACGTATCTCGACACGATCGAGACGCGCGTGCGGCAGGGGCAAGGGTGGTGTATCTTCAACGCCGACCGGGCGCGTGCGGCGCGGATCGCGCAGTACGTCCTCGCCGGACTGCGGTTGCACGCCCCGCTCATCTCGCACTTCCTGATGACGTGGCGCGATTTTGCCCTCAATGCCTACATCACGGAGGTCGCCCTACCGCGTGAGGAGCAGGAGGAACCCGCGCCCGAGCCAGAAAGCCGCCGCGATCACGAGCAGCGTATCGCCCGCCGCGTCTCCCGCGAGGCGTACTGGCGCGCGCTCAATGTGGATGTCCTTGTCCTGCTTGATCTCGCGCCCGCGCATGCGCACGAAATCACCTTTCTGGAGGGCATCCTTGCCAGCCGCCACATGCTGCGTCTGCCGACCGTGCTGACGACGCCCCACATGCCCGACCGCCTGAAAACGGCGATACATGCAGTAGACACCGAAGGCGGTGCATGGGAGCAACTCTGGGGTCGGATATACGAAACCAGCCTGATTGCAATGTAAACGAACCAGGGCAATCTGCTGGCACTCCTGATGCAATAGTTCGATAGTCGCGTTGGTTTCGCGGCGTAGAAACGTTTGTCGAACCCAGATGTTTATCACATCGTCGGAGCATCCAGTCAACCAATTGCGCGTCTTTGGACGTTAAACGAGTAGACAGCTACGCACTCAGCATGACCGACCGATGACACTCTACACTTCTTTTACGTCCTGGTTCTTGCAAGGGCGGAACAATCGCGGTAGCGTACCGATGCAGCATGAGTGCGGCGCATCATGAATACAGGCGGACACGATGTATGGTACAGTGTCCCAGCACCCAACGGCAGCGGCGATGTCCAGGTTTGGCGGTAGTAGACAGCGTTTGGTGAACAATCACGCATGCGCCCTCCCGCCTTTATTCGATACGGTATCTGCCATGAACACCACCCGACCACCGGCGGCACACACCGCTCCCCTTTGGAACACCCTTCTCCGGCAGCAGCGCCGTGGGATGGTTGTGATATATGCGCTCCTGCTCGCGCTGCTAATCGTGCCGGGGGTCGCTGCGGAAGATGCGACCTTCCTGACCGCGCCGGGTGGCCCGTGGCAGCACGACGATACGACCTATTTCTCTGTTAACTACATCAAGCGGGACGCGGTCGCGGCGCAGGTGGACATCTACAAGAAGATCGCCGACCCCGTCTATGAGATGGAAACAAACATCTTCGACGGGTCACGACTCGTCCCCCGGCCGGTACCAATCTACTTGTACACAGACGTATCGCAGTTCACCATCGCCGTGCCCGCCGCACAGGCGGACCAGAACCTGTATAGCGGCGTGGACAGTAACGGCGTTTACCTCTACGTGCCGCGCATGGGCAACCTCAAAGCGCCGGAACTGACGCTCAATCTCCGCATGCTCCTCACACAGGAAATCGCCGCGACGATGGGCGGTGGCAACCTGCCCCCCGGCCTCCTGCACGGTACCGCGCTGTACGGTGAAGCGCCCCCGGCGGAATTGCCCGCGCTTGTCGCCACGCTCGGCCAGCAGGCGAATGCCGACCGTCTCGCGGACTGGGCGACGCTTTTTGGGAGTTCCGACAATGCACTCGCCGGGCAGCAGTACAGCGTCGTCGCCTTTCTCATTGATACCAACGGCTTCCGCCAGTACCGCGACTTCCTCACGGCGTTCAGCAAGCCGCAGGCGGCGAAGGACTGGCGGCAGGCGATGCAGATCGTCTACAAGAACGAGGGGAATGCGGCCGCGACGACGCTCGAAGCGAAGTGGAAAGCCTATCTCCCGCAGTACCTCGGCAACCTCTGGCAGCACAATCAGTTTACATATTACAACATTGATGCGGCAACGCAACTCGTCGGCGTCGGCCAGTACTCGCAGGCGGTCACGCTGCTGACCCCGGCGATTGGTTTCCTCCAGCAGGCGGGCACGCCGAAGCGCGCCTCCGAGGCACAGGCACTCCTCGCAAAGGCGCGCGCCGGATCGGACGCGGAAGCGCGGGTGCGCGATGCGCAACAAGCGCTGGAGGAGAACGACTACCCCCGCACAAACGCCTTGATCAAACAGGCGTCCGACCTCTACACCGCGATACCGGATGCTAAGCCGCCGCTCCTTCTCATCCAATACCAGCGGCGCGCGGCGCGCGGCTTGCAGGCAACCGGTGACCTGACCAAAGCGGAATCGCAGATCAACGGCTGGGACGTTATCCGCGCCCGCCAGAACGCCAATCGCGCCTATGGCGCCTTCACGGAGTTTGGCAATGCCCCGCTCGCCGACCGCGCGCAAACTGTGATGGAGCGCGCGAACCAGCGCATCAGGATGGCGGGTATCACAGTGATCGGTGTGGGGCTGGCAATCCTGCTCGGTGGCTTCGCCATTATCGCCCTGCGGCGTGGGCGGCGACAACAGTTGCCCGCGCTCCCCCCGTTGGAGTAACGAGTGCTGAGTACTGAGTACTGAGTAATCAGAAGCGAGAATTGTGTGGCGACTGAACAGCGCAGGCTCCATAGGCCGCTCATCGGTTCGAGACAGCGGAAGATGCACATCGCGCCGCAAACACTGCGAGATAATCGGCAATCCGCGCGCCGTACTCAGTACTCAGTACTCAGTACTCGCGCCTTACCCGTCGCATGGCGTGTCCTTTGGTTCCCGTTCTGGTTCGGCACTGATCTACGGCCCCCAGCGCTGCCGCAGCGTGGGATGGCCGATAATCGCCTGACCGTCCTGCGACGCGGGTTGGAAGCGACGCGCTTCGTCCAGTGGATGCTGGAGATTCAGGATCGCATCTGGCGGCAGCGATTGCTTCTGATCGCGCTTCGGGCCTTCTGGCTCAGCGCACTCGTGGCGATCCTCGTCTGCCTCGGCGCAATCGCCGGGGGGACGCAGCCGGCGACAGCAGCAATCGCCGTGCCCGCCGGGATCATCGCCGCGTTCGCCTTCATCTATGCCTGGTTACAGCGCCCGACTCGCATGGGCATCGCGCGCTTCCTCGACCAGGGCTACGCGCTGGACGCGACACTCGCCACGAGCCTCGAACTCGCGCAGGGTAAGATGGACAGCCACCTCGCGCCCCTTCTCCTCAATCATGCGGCCCGCACCGCCTACCGTATCGGCCGGACGAAGCGTTTACGCTTGCATCGTGTCGCGCAGGAGCAGGTGATGGCGTTGGGGCTGGCGATCGTCACGCTTGGCGTCATCCTGCTCCTCCTCATTTCCAACACGCTTAACCACCACACCTTCGCTCCCGTCCCGAAGTTGCCAGATGTCAAGCAGCAACAGCAGAACGGCGCGGATGCGAACGGCAACCCGACACCGCTTGCCGACCAGCAATTGACGCCGGAGCAATTACAGCAACTCGCCGTGCAATCCGCGCAGGCACAACAAGACCTCCAGCGATTGGCGGACTCACTGAATGACAACTCCACGACGAAGCAGGCGGCACAGGACATCCAGAATGGCAACTATAACGCCGCCGCGAAAGACTTGCAGCAGGTGGCGAGTAATCTCAATCAGACGTCGCCGGACGCGCGCCAAAATATCGCCAACGATCTCCAGCAGGCGGCGAATCAGAATACGCCCGGCAACCAGCCCCTCACCGATGCGGAAAAGAACGCCGCCCAGGCATTGCAGCAGGGCAACGGCAATGACGCGTCGCAATCCGTCCGCAACCTCGCCAATCAGGTGCAACAGACGGGTGGACAGGTTAAATCGCAGCAAGACCTCTCCGCTGCGATCCAGGACGCGCAGCAGCGAGCGAATGGCGATCAGCAAGGTCAGCAGGGTCAACAGGGGCCACAGGGGCAACCAGCGCAACAAGACGGCAACGGTACACCGCAAAATGCCTCTGGTCAGAGTCCGAGCAACCAGAATGGCCCCGGTGCGGGACTTGGCCAGCCCGTCCCGTATCAGCCGGGCGATCCAACCCAGGTACAGAACCTCGGCAACGCGGGGAATCCTCTGCCACTCACCGGCCAACCGAACGGTCAGTCCCAGCCCCTTCCCGGCGGTACGGGCAATCCCCAGAGTCTAGGCAGTTCACCCGGCGGCGGCAATAGCGCCCCGCAATCCGGCCAGCAAGGCAACGTGGATCAGACCAGCCCGGACGCAAATCGCGTCCCGCGCGACCGCCGCGATGTCGTGCAGGGCTACTTTACGCAGCCGGGCCCGTAGGGGCAGGACTAAGGACTAAGCGCTAAGGACTCAGTGGGGAATGGCGCTCGACTATCGGACGGTGTATAGGGGATACGGTAGAAGTATGGTGGCAACGCGCGGCGACAAAAAACGTAGTCCTGAATCCTTAGTCCTTAGTCCTCCGCTCCTGGATGAGGCGTTCCTTCGCCGCCTTGAGCGACTGCAACTGCGATCGCGCCGGTCGTTCACGCATGGCATCGCGGGGGAGCATCGGAGTATTCGCCGGGGCGCATCACCGGAGTTCGCGGACTACAAGCCCTATACACCGGGTGACGATTTCCGCCGCGTGGACTGGAATATCTACGCCCGCATGGGTGAGATGTTCGTGCGGTTGAGCGAGGTAAATATAGACCTCGCCGTGCACTTGCTCGTGGATCGTTCCCGCTCGATGGATTGGGGCGAGCCGAACAAATTCCTCTACGCCAAGCGGGCGGCAGCGGCGCTCGGCTACCTCGCCCTTGCCGGCTTCGACCGCGTCACCGTCGCGCCGTTCGTCGGTGAGCCGGGACGGACGCTCGGCCCGCTGCAAGGCCGCTCGCGCGCGGCGGGTCTCTTCCAGTTTCTCGCCGGGCTCCCGTCGGATGACGGGGCGACGGACCTTGCCCGCACACTGCGCGCCTATGTGAACACGAGCCGCCGCCCCGGCTACCTCATCCTCTTCTCCGATCTGCTCTCCACGACGAGCATGGAGCAGGCGTTCGCGATCCTGATCGAGCGGGGCTGGCAGATCGTCATTCTCCATACCCTTTCGCCGTGGGAACTGCATCCGACGCTCGATAGCGATGTCGAGTTGGAGGATGCGGAGAGCGGCGAGCGCATCCGTATCCGTCCGACGACCGAGACGTTCGCCACGTACCAGCAACGCTTCGACGGCTGGCTGACAGAGGTCGAGGGGTACTGCAAGCGGTACAACATTACCTATGTTCGCGTCCCGACGGATATTCCCTTCGAGGACCTGGCGACCCGCACGCTGATCGCGCAGGGGGTGCTGGAATGACCCTCCTCGCACCCCTTGCGCTGCTCGGCCTTGTCGCGCTGCCGCTCATCTATGCCCTCTATATGCGCGAAGATGCGCCGGATACCTTTTCGGTGCCGACGCTCCGCTTCTGGGCGGAGGCGACGAGCGAGCGGGGCCGCCGCTTCCATCGCCGCCGCCCACCGCTCACCTGGCTGATGCTCGCACAGATGCTGATCGCGCTCATCCTTGTCGGCGCACTTGCCCGGCCGCTCCTCGATGTCGGCTTCCTGCGTCCCTCCGGCGGCGCGAGGCAACTCTTCATCGTCCTCAACGGCGGATCGAGCATGGGCGCGACGGACATTGCCCCAAGCCGCTTCGCTAAGGCGAAGGAGCGCGCGGCGACCCTGATTGGCGGCCTCGCCCCCGACGAAACGGTGACCGTGATGGCGCTCGGCAGCGAAGTGCGCATGCTCGGCGCGGGTGATGGCACAGAGCAACTGGCGCTCAAAGAAAAGTTGAACGCGCTTGCCCTCCCCGGCGGGCACGCGAATTTCCAGGACGCGCTCGGCGTCCTCCGCCCGCTCCTCAACCCGCAGCAACGCAACGAAGTCGTCGTGATTACGGATGGCGACTTGCTCGGTACCGGCGCCCTCAGCCCGGACGACAAAATTCCCGCCTCCATCCGCGTCGAGAATGTGACGCAGGGAGAGAACCCAGCGGCGACGGCGAATGTGGCGATCACTCAGGCATCTACCCGCGTCTCGCAGCGCAACGCGGACCAGGAGGAGTTCTTCACGCGGATCGCCAATTATGCTGATACACCCGCGACGGTGACACTCCGTCCCTCTTTTAATGACATCGCCTCCGCCGAAGAAAACGTGACGATTGACTCCGGCCAGACGATTGAACGCACCTACACGATGCCGAAAGGAACGACCAGAGCGAAACTCGAAGCGCGCACGCCCCAGCCGGACGCCTTTCCGGCGGACAACGTTGCGGAAGTCGTTGCACGCGGGGGACGTGGCTCCCGCGCAGTGCTCGTCACGACACAGCCTGGCGCGGTCACGCCACTCGTCCGCGCTCTGAAGGCATCGCCGAACATCAAACTGGAAGTTCACAACGCGGCGGAGAAGCCCGACCTCGCCACGCTCGGTGGCAGTTTCCTTGTCCTCGATGGCGTCGCGCCTGATCTGGGAACCCTCCCTGTGCGGACGCCGGTGCTCGTCGTTAACCCGCAGGCGGGTGGCCCACTCCTTACCGTGACGGGCGTTTCCAACGTCGTTTCGCCGCCCCGGCTGACGGACGCCGGCTCGCGCGACGTGTTGCTGAAAAATGTGGACTTCGCGGGCATCAAATTTAACCGCCTGCCGCTCGTTGCGTCCCCGCCGTGGGCGAGCGCACTGATCGAGACGGACCAGGGGCCGCTCCTGCTCAGCGGCGAGCAGAACGGGCGGCGTGTCGTCGTCCTCACCGCGCCACTCCTGGCCGACGCGACGAACTTTATCGCGCGTGTCTCATTCCCGGTACTGATCGCGAATATCACCGAATACCTCGTGCCGCCATCGCTGCCGGGCAGCGTGACGCCGGGGAACACCGTTGCCATCCCGCCCGTCGAGGGGGCGGATCGCGTGACGGTGACGCAGCCGGACGGCAAGAGCCGCACGTTCCCGGTCAGCACGGACCGGACGCCGATTCCCTTCGGCACGACCGCAATCCCCGGCACCTATCAGGTCGTTTATACTGGTGGGGACAAAGACCTCCTGACTGACGCCTTCACCGTCAATGTCGGCGATGAATTGGAGTCCGATCTGCGACCCGGCCACGCCATTGATCTCTCGTCCATCGCCGGCGGCGCGAACACGACGCGCGCCGCCGACGCACCGCAACGACGCGGGGTGGGCGTCGCACCCTGGCTACTCGCTGGGGTACTGATCTTGCTGGCCGCTGAGTGGCTGCTGATTAGCCGCCGGAAATCCCGGACGGATGGCCGGAGGCTGCGGACGAAGCGAGCAGGCCGCTCCTCCTCTCAGCACTCATCCCGCCCAGAGGGTGCCTGGAGCACTCAGCACTCGAAGGGGCGCGCATCATGACACTTCGCCATCCAGAGTTCCTCTGGCTCATCATCCCTGTCGCGCTTCTCATCCTCGTGGCCGCGCTACGGGGCCGCCGCGTCGCGTTGCCCGCCGCCTTTGTCCGGTTGCTCGCGGTCAGTTCCGTCGTCGTCGCCATTGCCGGGCCGGTCACGGCCTATGAAGTCACGGGTAAGAGCGTCGTCTTCGTTGTGGATCGCTCCGGCTCGATTCCGCAATCCGCCACTGCCAGCCAGGCGCGCTTCATCAACGACACGATTGACCATCTCGCCAGCGGCACGCGCGCGGGCGTCGTCGCCTTCGGGGGCAAGGCAACCATCGTCTACCCGCCCGGAAACACGCCGCATGACGTCTCGCGCATCACCAGTGATCTCACCGAAGCGAATATAGATCGCGATCACACGAACATCGCTGCGGGCATCCGGCTCGCGCGGGCGCTGCTCGCGCGGGGTGGCGGCGGGCAAGTCTTTCTCCTTTCCGATGGGCAGGAAAACACGAGCGATGCCCGTGCCGAGAGCGAGGCGGCGGCGAACGATGGCGTCCGCATCTCTCCTGTCAAAACGGATGATCTCGCCTTCCCACCTGATGTCCGCGTCGCGAGCATGGACATGCCGGAGACGGTCTGGGGCGGCGACCAGTTGCCGATCCACATCAACCTGACGGGGAACAATCCCTGGCAGGGGAACCTGCATCTGTCGGTGGATGGAGCGCAAATCCTTGATCCACTCGTGGCCGCACCCGATGGCAATACCGGTTTCGTGACGACGCTGCCCGCCCTTCCCTCAGGCACGCACGTCGTCACCGCGCGCGTCGAGGTCACGCAGGGGGAGAACCAGATCCCCGAGAATGATCGGCTCAGCGTGGTCACCACTGTGCGCGGCAAGCCGAATGTCCTCCTGCTCGAAGGAACGAGCGGCGAGGGCAGCGCCGTGCATGACGCACTGACCGCGCAGGGAGTGAATGTCACCGTCAAGACACCGAAAGAGATCCCGCCGCGGCTTTCGCAGCTCGGCGAGACGGACGCCATTGTGCTGGTTGATGTGAGCGCGAAGGACCTCTCACTCGACCAGATGGCGACCATCCAGCAGGCGGTTCGAGCGAATGGCAAGGGACTGGTCGTGATCGGTGGCGCAAACGCGTATGGAGCAGGCAACTACCAGCAAACGCCACTGGAAGAGGCGCTCCCCGTTTCGGTCAACTTCGTGCCGGGCAATCAGATCCAGCAGAAGGCAATCCTGGTAATTATTGATAAGTCGGGCAGCATGGACGAAGACCTCGGCAGCGGGGGGCCAAAGGTCGCTGCGGCGCGCACGGCGGCCGTGACGCTCGCGCACGGGTTGCCGCCGGGGACGATCTTCGGCCTCGATGTCTTCAGTGATGCGACGACGCCGCTGGTGCCACTGCAACCGATCCCCACGGAGCTCCGTGGCATTGACGACACGATCAGCCGGGTCAAGGCGGACGGCGGGACAGACATCTATGGCGCGATCAAGCAGGGCATCCAGCAGATGCGCGGGGTCGTGGCAACTGAGAAGCACATTGTGCTCATGACTGATGGTGGCGACAACAAGTTCAATAATCTGTCCGATTACCAGGCGCTCCTGAATCAGTTGAATGCAGACGATGTCACCTTTTCGACCCTCGGGATCGGCGGCGATGCCGACGTCAAACTCCTGCAGGGGATGGCGGATGCGGGGAAGGGAACGTACTACTACGTCAATGACGCAAAGGACCTGCCGCAGATCACGTTACGCGCGGTGGACGAGGCGGGCCGGCAGCAGACGGTACGCGGCACCTTCCACCCGACGCAACAAGAGGCAAGCCCCATCCTGACCGATATTCGCCCGGAGGAGTTGCCGAATCTGGACGGTTATGCCGCGACGAAGGTGAAGAACGGCGCGCAGGTCGTCCTCGACTCGGGCAAGCACGACCCTGTACTCGCTGCATGGCAGTACGGACTGGGCCGAGTCGTCGCCTGGACCCCGGACACGGGGCCTCTGTTCGCGAAGCAATGGCCGGGCTGGGGCAAGTTCGGCCAGTTCTGGCATCAAGCGCTTCTCTGGTCGCTGCCCGATCCGAACACCGCCGCCTTGACGGTAGACACCCACGCCGAGGGCGATCAAGTCATCATTGGTGTGGACGCAACGGATGTAGATGGGCGATTCGTCAACAGCATCCCCGTGATGGGTACACTCGTCACACCGGATGGGAAGTCGTTCGCAGTCCGTCTGCCGCAGGTAGGGCCGGGCCGGTACGAAGTCCATGTGCAGGCAGCCGCGCCCGGCGCGTACCGCCTCACGCTCGCGCAGCAGCGACCGGGCAGCACGGCCGTTCAGCGGGACGGTGGGTTCGCTGTGCCCTATTCGGCGGAGTATTCTCCCGCTCCCGGCGGCACGGCCCTGCTCAGCGACATTGCCACATTGACGGGTGGCTCTGTCCTCGCCAACTCCGGTGAAGCGGCGGACGCGGGCGGCAAAGCGGGGACGATCACGCGCTTTCACGAGTGGTGGGGATGGTTCGCGATTGCCGCACTCGTCCTCTTCCTCGCAGACCTCGGTCTGCGCCTCTCTCTCGCGCCGAACCGGCGTCGCGCCGGACAAGTGACCCGCGTCAACCGCCTGCTGACGCGCGCCCGCCGCCCACCCCGCCGCGCGCCTGCACGCAAGCCGCCACCAAGCTTGCGGTAGACAACCGCACCCCCTGCTCCTCTCCACTGCTGCCACGCAATGGAGAGGGGGGAGAAATGCGGATACATGGGGTGTTGACGAAACACCACGACACCGCAGACAAATCCCCTCCCCCCTCTTTCGCCGGACAGATCTTTTCCTTCCGTGATCTCTGGGTGAAGGAGAGGGGCCGGGGGTGAGGTTCCCCGTTCCCGCGTTCATTCGCCATTCATGTGCATCCCAGACAATGACCCTGCCCATCGCAACGTTTCTGCGGCAGGAAACGTTTTCCTGATGGGAAAGTGGCAGCGGCGTGCGGGGTGCGGTATCCTATCCTGTGAAGGAGATGTGTGTGGCGTCAACGGTCGAGCAATTGAAAGGCGCGGATGCAGTCGCACCGCAACCGGTCAGTCCGCGCCACCCACTCCACAGCATCATTGGGGCAATCGGCTCATACTTCCTTATCCGCATCGCGGCGCGCGCCTCATATGGCATCCTCTCCACCTACCTCGCTCAGAAAGTCACTGGCTCCGCGACGGTTGCCTCTATCATCGTAACCGTCTTCTTCATTAGCGAACTCGGCCTCGCGCCGATCTTCGGCAACCTCTCGGATCGCTATGGTCGCCGCCCCTTTCTAATCTTCAGTCCAATCTGTGGCGCAGCGGCATCTGGCATCTTCGCGCTCGTCACGCTACTCCCCGTGACGGGCGCACAAGTCACGGGTCTGGTGCGTATCGTCCTGATCCTCGTTTTCGCTGGTGGACGACTGCTGGAAGGGATTTCGGCGGCCTGCGCGGCGCCCGCCGGTCTCGGCTTTCTCGCCGACGTTTCCGGCGGCAACGAAGAGCGTCGCGTCCGCGTGATGACTGCCTTTGAGGTGACGACGGTCCTCGGCGTCGTGATCGGCATCCCGGTTGGTAATCTGCTGTACGGCCTCGCCAATGTGCATGGCTTTTTCGGCGTCCTCGCGATCTATATGATCACGGTCGTCATTCTCATCGCGACCGTTGTCGAGAGCCGCGTTCACGCTGTCGCTACCGCACCACAGGCGCCGGAACGGCTCGGACGGGCCGCGCTCGGCGTCTATCGCATGCTGCTGCACCGCTCTCAGTTGCTGGCGTTCGTGCCGGCGTGGCTCGCGGTCAATGCGCTACTTGCCGCACTCCTGGGGTTGATCCAGTTCCTCCTCAGCCTGCCGACAGCGGCCGCTGGAACACTGGAACCGAAGCAGCAAGACGCCGATCTCCGCTTCCCGCACCAGCTACTCGTCGGCGGATTCGACCAGGGTACGATCGCCCTCCTGCTCGGCACGTTCGGCGCGATGCTGATTGTTGGCATGGTGCTCTGGACGTTTATCCTCCCCCGGATGCGTCGCCCCGTCGCGATGCGCATCGCCCTCGGCGGCTTCCTCGCCATTTCCGTTCTGCTCGCGATTACTAACCGCCTGGGCGAAAACCCGCAGACGCTCTCTCCGCGTTCGCATCACACACTTTGGATTATTCTTCCCTTGATCGCGCTCTGCGTAATCGTCGCGAGTGGCTTTGCGCCCGCCGCGCTGACGTATCTCGCCACCCTCTCCGAGCAGATGCCGGGGGAGCGTGGCGCGGTCATGGGTCTTTACTCACTCCTGCTCGGCGGTGGCCAATTGCTCGGCACATGGATTGGCGGCGTCTTCGCGGACATTGCGGGCTTCAACGGCCTCATCATCTTCAGCCTTCTGCTCACCGCCCTTGCCTTCTGGAGCGTTCACGTCTCCGCTGACCAACTCTCTGACCACACTCGCTACGATTCCGGGTCTTAAACCCCCACCCCCACCCCTCCGCCCGCCATGCGGGGGAGGGGTGCCTCGTCTCTATGCTTCGGCCAACGCTCAAAGCAAGCGGCACGGATTACGGATTAATCTCCCCTCCCCCGCTTGTGGGTGGAGGGACCGGGGGTAGTCGTCTCTCACTTGCCATTACCTATGCCCTCAGTGTAGGGTGGCGTGGGTTCGGCGGCAGGGTAGTGAGAGGGTAGGAGATTAATGCGACGCTGGTTCATGCTCTTGTTGATCGGGCTTCTTGTTGGCTGCGGCGGTAGCAGCACACCAACCGCACCATCCGCGCCGACACCGACGGTCGCGCCCACCGCCGCACCGCAGGCAATCGCGACTACCACGCCGACGAGTGCGTCAACAGCTGCGCCAACACCCGCGCCGACGAATACCGCAGCCGCGACGAGCGCTCCCACAAGCGCAAGCAGCCCCGCCGCCACGACGGCTGCGACGAAAGCGCCCGCAGGGGCAAATGGTGACCTCACACAACTCCATATCGGCGACAATGGCGAGGGTTATGGCTTCAATGTCTGGGGGCTGAGCAGTGATCCCGCCTTCCGCGACAGGCTCTACGCCAATGTGCAGGGCGCGGGCTTCGGCTGGATGCGCCAGCAGGTCTCCTGGGCTGCGATGGAGCCGCAGAAAGGCAATTATGGCACCGACACGACCGCCCAACTCGACCAGTTTGTCAGTGGCGCGAGCACGCAGGGGCTGCACGTCCTACTCAGTATCGTCAAGTCCCCCGACTGGGTCGGCGCCAAGGGTGGCCTGCCGACGAAGACCCAGGACTTCACGGACTTCATGGGTTTCCTCACCCAACGGTACAAGGGCAAGGTGCAGGCATACGAGATCTGGAACGAGGAGAACTACGCGGTCGAGACGGGCGGCAAGGTCAATGTTGCGGCGTACCTGCCCGTCTTGAAGGCAGGGTTCCAGGCAGTAAAGAAGAGCGACCCGAAGGCGGTCGTCGTCTTCGGCGGTCTGACGCCCACGGGGGTGAACGATCCTGCCATCGCTCTTAACGATGTCGAATATCTGCGACAGATCTACGCCGTCAATGGTGGCGAGATCAAGCAGTATTACGACGTGCTCGGCGCGCACCCCGGCTCCAACTGCAACCCGCCGGATACCTCATACCCGGACACTCCACAAGGTTGCGACGTGAGCGGCACGGGCAAGGCGGATTTCGCAAATGACAACTCGTTCTACTTCAAGCGCATTCTTGAGATACGCAAAGTGATGGAGGATGCCGGGGAGGGGAACACGAAGATGTGGCTGACGGAGTTCGGCTGGACGACGGCGAACCAGGCGAAGGGATACGAATACGGCGCGTTCGTCTCCGAGCAGCAGCAGGCGCAGTATCTCGTGCGTGCCTTCGAACTGGGGAAGTCGTACCCGTGGATGGGAGTGATGTTCGTGTGGAACCTGAACTTCGCGACGATCACGCAGGCGAGCGACGAGAAGTACCCCTGGGCGGTACTGAAGAGTGACGGGTCTGCCCGCCCGGCATACACCGTGCTGAAGAACATGCCCAAGTGACACAATTCCGCCACACTTTCGTCAAACCATAGCGAACTCCTCGAAGATACTTTTCGTGGTACAAAGGAGGGGAATTGGTACTGCTCCACAACGAAAAGGAGGATGCTCTGGTGCAACCGATCACAACCACGCAACCCGGCGCGCCAGTGATGACGCAGGCTACCGACAGTCGCGATACTGCCTCGGTGGTTCTGCGGACGCACGGCCTGCGCAAGCAATACGGGCGCGTCACCGCCGTGCAGGATGTCTCGATTACCGTCCAGCACGGCGATGTCTTTGGCTTCCTCGGCCCGAACGGCTCCGGCAAGACGACGACCGTCGCGATGATCCTCAGCCTGATCGAACCGACCGCAGGCAGTGTCGAACTGTTCGGGCAGACGACGCGGGAGGGCCGGTACCGCGCGCTCCACCGCGTTGGCAGTATCATCGAATCGCCCGCCTTTTATCCGTTCCTCTCCGGGCGGGACAACCTGCGCGTCGTCGCGCGGCTCAGGGGCGTGCCGATGGTACGCGTCGTCGAAGTGCTCGATCAGGTCTTCCTCAGCGATCGGGCGGACCGGAAGTACAGCGCCTACTCGCTCGGCATGAAGCAGCGGCTGGCGATCGGCGCGGCGCTCCTCAACGACCCAGAATTGCTGATGCTCGACGAGCCGACGAACGGTCTTGACCCGGAGGGGATGGTTGAGGTCCGCAATCTCACCCTGCATCTGGCGTCACTGGGTAAGACGATTTTCCTCTGCTCTCACTTGCTCGCGGAAGTGCAGCAGGTCTGCACGCGCGTTGCCTTTATCAATCGCGGTGTGATCGTCAAGCAGGGCACAACGGAGGATTTGCTGCGCACGGATAACACCCACTACCTCGAAGTGGATGACCTCCCGCGCGCGATGGATTTCCTGCGCCGATCACCGTACATCACCGAGGTACGCCCTGAAGGGCGCGGCCTGCAGATCACCTGTACGGGCGAGTGCGCCGCCAATGTCGCGGCTGCCTTGATTGGCGGAGGTTTCCGACTCTCCCGCCTCCAACCGATTGAGACGAGCCTCGAATCCATCTACCTTGAACTGGTCGGCGCGGACGCTCAGCAGCCGGGCATGCCCGCTGGGCCAATCGGACGCTCGTAATCCGGTAACGTAGGCTTCAGCCTGCGTCCCCTCTCAGTAGCCGGGCGCCATCTGGACAGATTTCCTGCCTGCGAAATGTGAGATATGCGCGGGACAGGGACGCAGGCTGAAGCCTACGCTACCATGAGATAGAAGGAGAAATATGACATGGGGAGCATGATTCGCGCGGAACTATTCAAATTGCGTAAGCGGCCAATGACGTGGTGGATGCTCGGTATCATGGCCGCCGTGACGACCCTCGTCTTCACGATCAACTATCAGATCGGCAAACACAGCACGAACCCTACCACAGCGCGAAACGTACTGAACAATGCTCTGCTCCCAAACGGCGTACACACCGCCGTCTCCGCCGGCAACTCACTCTGGGGCACGCTGACAATCATCGCGATCGCCGTCGTCGTCGGTAATGAATTTCAGTACGGCACGCTGCGTACGCAACTGGCGATGGGGTTGCGACGCATCCCGTACGTCTTGAGCAAAGCGATTGCGGTCTATCTGGCGGCGATCATCGGCCTCATCATCATTGTCGCCTTCGGCGTCGGCCTGAGCGTCATTCTGACGGCGGTCGAGGGGACGCCGCTAACGTGGCGCGGCGCGTTCGGGCAGGAGTTCTGGCAGACGCTCGGCGTACAGTTACTCGGTACCGCGACGCGGTTCGCCCTTGCCCTCTTCATCACGCTACTCGCGCGGCAAGTCGTCGCCGGGATCGCGGTCGTGCTCGGATACACGATTCTGGAGGGCACGATCACGAGCATCCTGACGGGTTTCGGTGGCGGGTGGGCGAAGGCAGTAAACTTCTTTCTCACCCCGAACCAGCGCGCCATCTCGTACGGTCTCGACCGCTCGCAGAATTTCAACAAGGAACTCTTCTCGCCTCCCATCGCGGTCACGTTGCTTGTGGTCTACGCGATCATCTTCTTCGTCGTCAGCGTCGCCATCTTCAACCGGCGCGATGTGAAGGGCGCGGCGTAAGGAGAAGAGGGTGGCGACGCTGGAGGGGCGCCACCACCGAAACAAAAGGGGACAGGGCAGAAGAAGTGTACGTTGTGGGGCCCGCTACCACCGTCTCAACGAACCGTCGCGGAGCGTCGAGAACGTGGAACGTATGGGTGCGCGTGTCGGGCGCGGCACGGGACTTCGGCATCGGGGCAGCACGGATTCTGCGGCACCAGCGTCGCGGGTGATCGTCGTTTGTCGTTGCTCACCGCGTCGGTGCTGTATCCTTCTTACCAACCGCGAACGCCATTCAAGAATACTAACGGGCCGGTAGTCTGAAATGTGATGGGTAACCATATTTTCTTTACTTCCCCGACATTGCACCGGATTTCCCGTGCTGCATCGTGCTTTCATTGAAGGAGCGTTTCGCTTTTCCTGGCAAATGGATGCAGTACACTGGCCACGTCGGGTCATGCCGACAGAGAGCGCCTTGTAGCGAAAGGACTATCGGGATATGTCCATGAATGCGGGGTGGACTAACTGGTCGGGTGGCGTGACGTGTGCGCCCGCGCGCCTCGCGATACCGGAGAGCGAGGCCGCGCTCGTGGCGCTCTTTCGGGAAGCGGAGCGTGCGGGGTGGGAGATGCGCGTCGCGGGTAGTGGGCATTCGTTCGTGCCGCTTTGCGCGAGTGATGGCGTGCTACTCTCGCTGGATGGCATGCAGGGCGTCGTGGAGGCTGAACCGGCAACGATGCACACGACGATCTGGGCAGGCACGAAGATTCATCAGATCGGCGCTCCCCTGCTCGCCACCGGCATGGCGATGGAGACGATGGGCGATATTGATCGCCAATCACTGGCGGGCGCGATCAGCACCGGGACGCATGGGACGGGGCCGACGCTCGGCAGTATCGCCACACAGGTGGTCGGCCTGCGCCTCCTGACCGCCTACGGCGATTACCTCGACTGCTCAGCTGACCAGGAGCCGGAGATTTTCGCCGCCGCGCGCGTCTCGCTCGGTATGCTCGGCATCATCACGCGGATCACACTACGGGTCCTGCCTGCCTACCGTCTGCACGAACATACCTGGGTCGCCACCTTCGACGAATGCATGGCGAATCTGGAAACGTTGATCGGCACCACCCGGCACTTCGAGTTCTTCTGGAGCCCCGGCGACGATGCCTGCGCGATGAAGGCGCTGCACCCCACGGATGCCGAACGGTGGGAGCAGCCGGAAGCGGCGCCAATCG
>JAABUY010001322.1_pt1 | contig 34012 bp, 27 predicted proteins | sample 5560271 | NCBI WGS metagenome assembly JAABUY01 (sample SAMN10711886, study PRJNA513374) | rock metagenome | isolation source: Antarctica rocks | place: Antarctica: Victoria Land, University Valley | reverse complement strand
CATCGGCACCCAGGTCGGCCAGACCATCGCCGCCACGCTCACCGGGCAGCAGGTCGACACAGCGCTCAACACCGCGCAGGCCGCAACGGCACGGACGATGCAGCAGGCCGGCTACCCGAAATAGGAAAAGCCTCGGGTGCGCGGATCCGGTGTCATTCCATCCGGATCCGTGCCCGCCTTTCCGCTTGGCAGGCCGCTGAAGAACTCTGGCCGGGTGGTCGAATGATGCAATTCGCTTCTTGTGGTGGTCGAGGGTCACGGGGCGTCGCGGTTCGGACGAGCAGACGTCATCGTCGTTCAGCCACGTGGGCTGCGAGGCGCGGGGGCCTTTGACGCATCCGCTGCCTTGCATCCGCGCGGTGGCGGACGAGGCGCTGGACGTGCTGTCGCCGGATGCCGGGATGTATGCGTTGGCCAGCCCAGCCTCGATCGCGCCGGGGAAGCTGTCGCGGGCGTTGTTGTTGCAGGTGTTCCGCTCGATCCGGTCCGAGCGGCAGTTGACGGAGCAGCTCGACCGCAGCCTGCTGTTCCGCTGGTTCGTGGGCCTGTCGGTGGACGCTTTGGTGGGGGACGCCAGCACCTTCAGCAAGAACCGCGACCGGCTGCTTGGGAGCGATGTGGCGCAACGGCTGCCGAGGGCGGTCATCACGCAGCCGCGGGTCAAGGCACTGATGCCGGACGGGCACTTCTTGGTGGGCGGCACGCTGATCCGGGCCTGGGCGAGCCACACGTCGTTCCAGCCGAAGTCACCTCCTCCGCCGGGCAACGCCTCAGACCCGCCAGCCGGCACCTTGGCTCCGGCGCCCGCAGGCCCGCCATCCCCGGCCGCCAGGCGCGGGACTGGCGCGGGCAGAAGCGCGGCAACGAGGCACATGCCAGCGTCACCGACGCGGACGCGCGCCTGGCGCGCAGGTCGAGCGGCACGGCCAGCATCCTCGCCTGTGCCGGGCACGTGTCGATGGAGAACCGCGACGGGCTGGTTGGTGTCGCGGGCATGCCTCCCCCCCTGCGAGCGGGACGGCGGAGCGCGACGCGGCGCGCGCGCTCGTGTCTCGCCTGCCGGGCAAGCGGCGGATCACGTCGGGTGCCGACAAGGGCTACGACGCGCAGGCCTTCATCGCCGACCTGCGCCGCCGCAGCTCGCCTGCGCCCCCGACTGCGAACGCGCCACCCGCTGCCGCCGCCGCGCCCCGATGCTCGTCACAAGCTAGGAGTCCGGCACTTGCAGGTCGCCTCACCCAGGGATGCTCCGGCGGACCGGCCGCCGCCTGGCCTGGACATCGGCCGCCTGCGTGCCGCCTACGCCGACGGCAGCACCACCCCCGCGGCGGTGATGGCGCGGCTGCTGGCCCGCGCTCCCGACCCCGCGGTGTGGATCAGCCGCTTCCCGGACGACCGCCTGCTGGACCTGGCGCGTGCGGCCGATGTCGCCCTGCCGCTGGGCGGCGTGCCGTTCGCGGTCAAGGACAACATCGACGTGGCCGGCCTGCCGACCACGGCGGGGTGCCCGGCCTTCGCCTACCGGCCACGGGCCAGCGCCTTCGTGGTGCAGCGCCTGGTGGACGCCGGCGCCATCGTGGTGGGCAAGACCAACCTCGACCAGTTCGCGACCGGGCTGGTCGGCGTGCGCTCGCCCTACGGCATCCCGCGCAACCCGTTCGACGCCGCGATGGTGCCGGGCGGCAGCTCCTCCGGCTCCGCCGTCGCGGTCGCGTCCGGGCTGGTCAGCTTCGCGCTGGGAACGGACACCGCGGGATCGGGCCGCGTGCCGGCCGGGTTCAACAACATCGTCGGGCTCAAGCCGACGCGCGGCCTGCTCAGCACCTCCGGCGTCGTGCCCGCGTGCCGGTCGCTGGACTGCGTGTCCATCCTCGCGCTGAGCGTGGCGGACGCGCTCGGCGTGCTCGACGTGGCCGCCGGCCACGACCCGCACGACCCCTACAGCCGCCAGCCCGCCGACGCCGCGGAGGCAGGCCGCGACGGCTTCCGCTTCGGCGTGCCCGTGCCGCTCGAGTTCCACGGCGACGCCGTGGCCGCCGCGGCGTTCGAGGCCGCCGTCGCCCGCGCCGAGGCGGCGGGCGGCCGCGCGGTGGCCTTCGACTACGCGCCGTTCGCCGAGGCCGCTGGCCTGCTGTACGGCGCCTGGGCAGCCGAGCGCACGGCGGCGGTCGGCCACATGCTGGACCGGCCGGAGGCGCTCGACCCGGTCGTGCGCGCCATCCTCGAAGGCGGCCGGTCCGTCACCGGGGCCGAGCTGTTCGGGGCGCAGCACCGGCTGGCGGCGCTGTGCCGGCAGGCCGGCGCGGTATGGCGCGACATCGACGCGATGCTGCTGCCCACCACGCCCACGGCCTACAGCCTGGCCCAGGTCGCGGCCGACCCCGTGGTGCTGAACAGCCGGCTCGGCCACTACACCAACTTCGTCAACCTGATGGACCTGGCGGCGATCGCGGTGCCGGGCGGCTTCCATCCCGGCGGATGCCCGCATGGCGTGACCCTGGTCGGTCCCGCCTGGAGCGAGCGGAGGATCGCCGCGATCGGCCAGCGTCTGCATCGCCTGGCCGGCACGCCCCTGGGCGCCACGGGAGTGGCGCAGCCGCATGACGACGTGGAGGTCGCGATGTTCGGGGCGCACATGGCGGGCGGGGCGCTGAACCCGGATCTGGTGGCGCGCGGCGGCCGTCTCGTGCGCTCCTGCCGCACCGCTTCCTGCTACCGGATGCTGGCGCTGCCGGGCACGCCGCGCCGGCCCGCGCTGGTGCGCTCGGCCGACGGCGCGGCGCTGGCCGGCGAGGTCTGGGCGCTGCCGCCGGCCGCCCTGGCCGGCTTCCTCGGCAGCATCGCGCCGCCGCTCGGCCTCGGCACCGTGGAGCTGGAGCACGGCCCGGCGCTGGGCTTCATCGCGGAGGCCGGCGCGGTGGGCGAGGACATCACGGCATCAGGCGGCTGGCGGGCCTGGCTGGCGTCAGGCGGCGTTCTGAAGTGAGCGGTGAAGGAAGCAAGGTTGAGGCTCTGCCTCAAACTCCGCCAAAGGCAGGCCTTTGGAATCCACTACTTAAGTAAAGCCGGTCCAGGGGGGGCTTCCCCCCTGGCGGGTCCGGGCAGAGCCTGGCCTTGCTTCCTGGCAGGTCGACGTGGAGGACCGTCGGCGTCAGGCGGCGCGGCCGTGGCTGGAGTGCAGCAGGGCTGACAGCGTGCGCCGCAGGGCGTTGAACTCCGGCGAGGACACGTCGCGGGGCCGGGGCAGCGCCACCGCGACGTCCTCGACGATGCGGCCCGGCCCGGGCGACATCACCACCACCCGGTCGGCCAGCAGGATCGCCTCCTCGATCGCGTGGGTGACGAACACCACCGTCAGCGCGGTGCTCCGCCACAGCGCCAGCAGCTCGTCCTGCAGCCGCTCGCGCGTCATGGCGTCGAGCGCGCCGAACGGCTCGTCCATCAGCACGACCCGCGCGTCGTTGGCCAGCACGCGCGCGATCGCCACCCTCTGCTTCATGCCGCCCGAGAGCTGGTGCGGGTAGGAACCGGCGAAGCCGCGCAGGCCGACCATGTCGAGGAACCGTTCCGTGGTCGCCAAGACCTCGGCGCGGGCCTTGCCGCGCGCGCGCGGACCGAACGCGATGTTCTCGCGCACCGAGAGCCAGGGGAACAGCCCGTAGTCCTGGAACACCATGCCGCGATCCGGGCCCGGCCCGGCGACGCGGCGGCCGGCGACGGTGACATCGCCCGAGGAGGCGGTCTCGAACCCGGCGATGATGCGCAGCAGGGTCGACTTGCCGCAGCCGGACGCGCCGATCAGGCAGACGAACTCGCCGGGACGCACCGCCATGCGGGCATCGCGCAGCGCCACGACGTCGCCTCCGGCCGTGGCGAACCGCATGGTCACGTCGTGGACCTCGATCGCATGCGCCAGGCCTGCAGGGGCGTGGGCGGAGTCGGGTCCGGGGGCATCGGCCGGGGCCGTGCCCGGCCGGAGCGTGCCGGGCGGGGCAGCGTCACGCATGCTGCGGCGACCAGCGCAGCAGGCGGCGGCCGAGCAGCAGCACGGCCCGGTCCGACAGGAAGCCGGCCGCGCCGATCGTCACCATGCCGGCGATCACGACCTCCGTCCGAGAGAGCTGGCGCGCGTCCATGATCATGGCGCCCAGCCCGGTCTGCACGCCCGTCATCTCGCCGACCACGATCACCACCCACGCGAAGCCGAGGCCCAGCCGCAGCCCGGTGAAGATGCCGGGCATGGCGGCGGGGAGCACGACGCGCGGGAACATCGCGCCCCGTCTCGTGCCGAGCATGGCGGCGGCCTCGAACAGCCGCGGCTCCACGCTGCGCACCGCGAAGACCGTGTTGACCAGCACCGGGAAAAACGCGCCGAGCGCCACCAGGAAGAACGCCGAGCGCGCGCCCAGGCCGAAGACGATCATCGACAGCGGCAGCCAGGCCGTGACCGGGACCGGCCGCAGCAGCTGCAGCGCCGGGTCGAGCAGCGCGCGGGCCAGCCACATCCGGCCGATCGCCATGCCGAGCGGCAGCGCGACGGCCGAGGCGAGCAGGAAGCCGCCGTACACGCGCGAGGCCGAGGCGAGCAGGTTCGGCCCCAGGGTGGCGCTGAACGCGTCGTCGTCGGGGCCGCCGAACGTGGTGTCCCACAGCGCCAGCGCCACCTCCCGGGGCGGCGGGATCAGCCGGTAGCCCTCGCCCCGGGTCGCGGCCCACCACGCCGCCAGCAGCAGCAGCGGCACCACCAGGGCGAGCGGCGCCGCAGGGAGCCGCCGGCCGCCGCCGGCGCGGGCCGGGACTACGACGATCGGGCCACCTCGTCGGAGAAGGTCGTGTCGAGGAACGCGTAGTCCGGCAGGCTGCGGATCTGCCTCAGCTCCAGCATGTGGTCGCCGTAGGACCTGCACTGCGCGACCATCCCGGGGGTCATGCGCCAGTTCAGCTCGACGTTCGGCAGGGACAGGGCGATCGCGTCGCGCTTCTGCCCGAGCCTGGCGACGGTCATCGCGGTCATCTCGTCGGGGTGCGCGGTCGCGAACTCCGACGCCTTTCTCTGGAGCAGGATCAGCGCCCGCACCAGCTCCGGCCGCTGCGCGGCGGTGTCGCGGTGGGTCGCGATCACCATGTTCAGGCTGCCCATCGCGGTGGAGTACGGGTACTCCACGATCCTGCCGACGCCGGTGCTGAGCGACACCGACGGCGCGGGCTCGGCGCCCACGTAGGCGTCGACGTCGCCGCGGGCGAGGGCCGCGTGCATCTCGCTGAAGCTGACCCGCACCGGGGTGATGTCATGGACCGACATGCCCTCCATGCGCAGCCGCTCCAGGGCGAACACCTCCTGGGTGGAGCCGGGCCAGATGGCGACGCGCCTGCCCTTCAGGTCGCCGATCGCCGCGATACCCGAGGCCGCGCCGGCGACGATCGCCATGCCCTTGTTGCACATCGAGCCCACCACCAGCAGCGGCTCGTGCGCGGCCACGCTCAGGATCGACGCGGCGATGCCGAACGTGCCGAAATCGACGGACCCGCTCACCACCGCGTTCTTGCCGTCCGAAGGGCTCTCGAAGGGCACGACCTCGACGCGCAGGCCGTCCGGCAGGAACCTGTCGTAGAAATACGGCGTGATGGAGTGGATGAGCTTCAGCGTGCCCATCCTCACCACGGTGTTCGCCCGCGCCGGGCGGGCGATGCCTGAGCTGGCGATGAGCGGCGCCGCGAGGGCCGTCGCCAGGGTGGCGCGTCTGGTCAAGGTCATAATGCAGATCCCTTCCACGACCGAGGCCGCATGCGGCACCGACAGCGCGTGCAGCGACAGGTCAAAGCAATTTACACGCCAAGTCCGCCAGCAGAGTCCCCGGCCCGAGGCCGGTCCTGCGACACCGACGCTGGAAGGAGCCGGTTCGGCTGCGGATGCTGCGACGATGCCGCGATCACGAAGCGCGCGGCAGCGCAACGATTGGCACGGCTGTTGCAAGGGATCTGCCGGACACGGCTGCTGGCGCCCTGTCCGGACACCCGCGGGGGACCATGGTCGCTCACCCGGACGACGGCTTGCTCAGGCTTCCTGCCGCGGTGGTGCGGGCCGATCCCTACGACTGGCCGTACGACGGCGGCTTCTCGCCCGCGGACACGGCGCTGGTCGTCATCGACATGCAGGCGGATTTCTGCGGCCACGGCGGCTACGTCGACCGCATGGGCTACGACCTGGCGCTGACCCGGGCGCCGATCGAGCCGATCCGGCGGGTGCTCGCCGCGATGCGCGGGCGTGGGTTCCTGGTGCTGCACACGCGCGAGGGGCACCGTCCCGACCTCGCGGACCTGCCGGGGAACAAGCGCTGGCGCTCGGCGCGGATCGGCGCGGAGATCGGCGCGGCGGGCCCCTGCGGGCGCGTGCTGGTGCGGGGCGAGCTGGGCTGGGAGATCATCGCGGAGCTGGCGCCGCTCGAAGGCGAGCCGGTGATCGACAAGCCCGGCAAGGGCGCCTTCTACGCCACCGACCTGGAACTGCTGCTGCGCACGCGCGGCGTCACCAGGCTGCTGCTCGCCGGCATCACCACCGACGTCTGCGTGCACACCACGATGCGCGAGGCCAACGACCGCGGGTTCGAGTGCCTGCTGCTGGCGGATTGCTGCGGCGCCACCGACCGGGCCAACCACGACGCCGCGCTGCGCATGACGACGATGCAGGGCGGCGTGTTCGGCGCCGTCGCGTCCAGCGACGCGCTGCTCGCGGCACTCGCACAGGAAGGAGCCCCCCGATGACGGAGCATCACGCGGCGCTGTGCGCGCTGGGCGCGGGCGCGATCGCCGAGGCGGTGCGCAGCCGCGCCGTCTCGCCGGTCGAGGTGGTGGAGGCGGCGCTGGCGCGCATGGAGGCGCTGGAGCCGCAGTTGCACGCGTTCTGCACGCCCACCCCGGCGCTGGCGCGCGCCCAGGCCGCGGCGCTGGAGGCGGCGCTGCGCGCGGGGGAGGCGGTGGGGCCGCTCGCCGGGGTGCCGGTCGGGGTGAAGGACCTGATCTGCACCGCGGGGATACGCACCGTGTCCGGCTCGCCCGCCTACGTCGATTTCGTGCCCGACGAGGACGACGTCGTGGTCGAGCGCCTGCGCGCGGCCGGCGCGATCATCCTCGGCAAGACCAACGTGCCGGAGTTCGGCTACAGCGGCGTCGGCCACAACCCGGTGTTCGAGACCACGCGCAACCCGTGGAACACGGCGATGACCTCGGGCGGCTCCAGCGCCGGGTCGGCGGCGGCGGTGGCTTCGGGCATGTGCCCGTTCGCGCTGGGCAGCGACGGCGGCGGCTCGATTCGCATCCCCGCCGCGCATTGCGGGCTCGTCGGCATGAAGGCGTCGATGGGCCGGGTGCCGCTGTACCCCGGCTGCCGCGACGAGCGCTACCCGGGCGTCTCCGGCTGGGAGTCGCTGGAGCACATCGGGCCGATCGCGCGCTCCGTCGCCGACGCGGCGCTGATGCTGTCGGTGATCGCCGGGCCGGACGAGCGCGACCGGCACTCGCTGCCGCCGGCGGAGTTCGACTGGCTCGCCGCCGCCGCCGGGCCCGACGTGCGCGGGCTGCGCGTCGCCTACAGCGCGGATTGGGGCCACGCCGCGGTCGATCCCGAGGTGCGCCGCGTGGTCGGCGAGGCGGTGCGGGTGTTCGAGACCGAGCTGGGCTGCGTCGTGGAGGCGGCGGACCCCGGCTTCGGCGACGAGCTCGACGCGTTCTGGACGCTGGTCGCCGCGGAGACCGACCTCGCGGGGATGCGCGAGATGGTGGGCGTGCACGGCAGGCGCATGTCGCCGCACGTCGTCGACCTGGTGACGCGCGCCTGGACGGCGGAGGCCTTCGCCACCGCCAACATCCGGCGCAAGTCGCTGGTCAACGCGATGTGGCGCTTCATGCGCGGCTACGACCTGCTGCTGACGCCCACGCTCGCGGTGCCGCCGTTCCCGGTGCACATGCAGGGGCCGGAGCGGATCGACGGGCGCATGGTGAGCAACGCCGCCTGGCTGGCCTTCACCTTCCCGATGAACATGACCGGGCAGCCGGCGATCTCCGTCCCCGCCGGCATGAGCGCGGACAACCTGCCGATCGGGCTGCAGATCACGGGCCGCCACCTCGGCGACGCCACGGTGCTGCGCGCGGCGGCCGCGTTCGAGCGCGCCCGTCCCTGGGCCGGCCTGGTGCCGCCGACGGTGGCCGGGCTGCACGCGGCCCGGACTGCACGCGACCTGACCCAGGCCGCGACACCAACACAAGGAAGACCGGGATGAGCGACGCGCACGCGGGCCTCGAGGCGGAGTTCGAGCACGAGGCGGTGCCGCTCTCGCACCGCAAGTCCCTGGGCTCCGTCGCCGCGATCTGGTTCGGGTTCCCGATGATCCTGACCAACGCGGTGTTCGGCGGGCTGATCGCCTACAACCTCGGCTTCTGGCCGGCGATGCTGGCCGCCCTGGTCGGCAACCTGGTCCTGCTGGCCTACGTCGGCGCGCTCAGCTACGTGGCCGGCACCACCGGGCTCAACTTCGCGCTGCAGGCCAAGCGCACCTTCGGCACCCGCGGCTACTCGGTCGCCTCCGGCTTCCTCGCCACCATCGTGATCGGCTGGTACGCGTTCCAGACCGGGCTGACCGGCTCGGTGATCCACGACTCGTTCGGCTGGAACCAGTCGGCGGTGATCGTGTTCGCCACCGTGCTGTACACCGGCGTCACCTTCCTCGGCGTGCGCGCCCTGTCCATCGTCGGCATGATCGCCGCCCCGATGTACGTGCTGCTCGGGATCGTGGCGCTGTGGCTGGTCGCCTCCGAGCACGGCCTGGGCCACTTCACGGCCTACGCCGGCACGGCGGGAGGCATGACGTTCGCCGGCGCGGTCACGCTGGTGGTCGCGACGTTCGCGGACTCCGGCACGATGACCGCGGACTTCACCCGCTGGGCGGGCAGCGGGCGCGACGCCGTCCTGGCCGCGTTCACCGCCTTTCCGGTCGCGGGCCTGACCGCCCAGGTGTTCGGCATCCTCGTCGTCTCCGTCGGTGCCGCGGCGGCCCCCGCCACCTCGGGCGGCGACTTCCTGCCGATCCTGGCCGGGCACGGGCCGGTGCTGGCCGCCCTCGCCCTGGTGTTCGTGTTCGTCAACCTGGGCTCCGTGTGCACCCACTGCCTGTACAACGGCGCGGTCGGCTACAGCCACCTGCTCGGCAGCCGGATGCGCATCCTCACGCTGGTGCTCGGCGGCATCGGCGGCGTGCTCGCGCTGGCGGGGGTGTGGAGCCTGTTCCTGGCCTGGCTCAACGTGCTGGGGATGCTGGTGCCGCCGATCGGCGCGGTGATGATCGTCGACCAGCTCCTGCTCGGCCCGTCGCGTCGCGTCGCGTCCACCGAGCGCTTCCGGCCCGCCGCGTTCCTCGCGTGGGGCGCCGGCGCGCTGGCGGCGGTGGCGGCGCACCTGTGGCTGCCGGGCCTGGGCGAGGCGGTCACCGGCCTCGTGGTCGGCGGCGGCACCTACGCGCTGCTCGGCGCCAGACAGGGCGCGCCGGCGGCGGTCGCGGCGGGGATCGGACGATGAGCGGCCTGGGCGGCCTGAACCGCTCGCCCAACGGCGTGGTCATCGGCCTGGTGCAGCTCAGGCTGCCGTCCGTCTCCACGCCCGCCCATCTCGCGGCGCAGACCGAGCGTGTCTGCGCGATGGTGGCGCAGGCGCGGCGCGCGATGCCGACCCTCGACCTGGTGGTGTTCCCGGAATACGCGCTGCACGGGCTGTCGATGGACACCAGCCCGGCGATCATGTGCCGCATGGACGGGCCGGAGGTCGCCGCCTTCCGCGCGGCGTGCCGGGCGCACCGCCTGTGGGGGTGCTTCTCGATCATGGAGGCGAACCCGGAGGGCGCGCCGTTCAACGTCGGGCTGATCATCGACGATGCCGGCGAGCTGAGGCTGTACTACCGCAAGCTGCACCCCTGGGTGCCGGTCGAGCCCTGGTCGCCCGGCGATCTCGGGGTTCCCGTGTGCGACGGGCCGAACGGCTCGCGGCTCGCGCTCATCATCTGCCATGACGGCATGTTCCCCGAGATGGCGCGCGAGGCGGCGTACAAGGGGGCCGAGATCATGCTGCGCACGGCCGGCTACACCGCGCCCATCCGCCACGCCTGGAGCATCACCAACCAGGCCAACGCGTTCTGCAACCTGATGGTGACCGCGAACGTGTGCATGTGCGGCAGCGACGGCACCTTCAGCTCCATGGGCGAGGCGATGGTGTGCAATTTCGACGGCACGATCATCGCCAGCGGCGGCGGCGTGGCCGACGAGATCGTGTGCGCCGAGGTCCGCCCCGACCTGGTGCGCGAGGCGCGGCGGATCTGGGGCGTGGAGAACAACATCTACCAGCTCGGCCACCGCGGCTTCTCCGCGGTGGCGGGCGGGGCGCGCGACTGCCCCTACACCTACATGCACGACCTCGTCGCCGGGAAGTACCGCCTGCCCTGGGAGGACGAGGTGCAGGTGGTGGACGGGAGGGGCTTCGAGAGCCCCGCGCCCGGGCCAGGACTCGCGGGATAGCGGCCTGCCACCGCCGTCGGATTGTCCTGCCCAGACCCGCCAGGGGGGAAGCTCCCCTGGACCGGCTTTACTTAAGTAGTGGATTCCAAAGGCCTGCCTTTGGCGGAGTTTGAGGCAGAGCCTCAACCTTGCTTGCTTCACCCGCCCCGCCCCCAAGGACTGCTGACATCAGTGGCTGATCATCCAGGGTCTTGCCGCCGGGAAGCTCTTGGCGGCGGCAGGAGTGGCCGGCCTGACGGTGGAGCAGCAGCCGCAGCCCGGAGCGTGGCGCCCTGTGCTCGACGAGCGTTGCGGGGCGTTGGCGCTGCGCTCGTTGGTGGCGGAAGCCTTGCGGCGCCCGCCCTCCATCACCGCGAGGCCAGGCGCCGTCAGGATCATGCGCGGCGAGGCGCGGCCGCACCCGGGGCAGGGTTGCGGGTCGGCAAACTCCACCATCGGCCGCAGTTCGGTGAACGGCCCACACTGCGCGCAGCCATACTCGTAGACCGGCATTCTCGTTCCCCTCCCGCACCAGACGGCGCGGCTTCTGCTGTCGGTGGTTCCACCTTCGGGCTGCACGCAGTCCGGCCGTCCCGCACGGACGCGCGCGATGCCGGGACGGTCGACCCGATCAAACCGCCTCCGATCCCGCCTTCGGCAAAGACGCTCGGCTCGTCCTGGCTGGGCGTTCCGCCGACGCGGGCCCGACTAGCCTGTCGCGTCAGGAGCGTGCAGCACGTCGGTGCCCGCCATGACGCCCGGCTTCGGGCCGTCGGCGCCGGGGTTGATGTCGAAGTCGAAGATGGAGGTCGGCAGCCACAGCGTCGCGCAGGCGTTGGGCACGTCGACCACGCCGCTGACGTGGCCCTGGACGGGCGCGCAGCCGAGGATGGAGTAGGCCTGGCCGCCGGTGTAGCCGAACTTCTTCAGGTACTCGATGGCGTTCAGGCAGGCCTGGCGGTAGGCCACGGTGACGTCGAGGTAGTGCTGCCCGCCGTCCTCGTCGACGGAGATGCCCTCGAAGATCAGGTGGTCGTTGTACACCGGCTTGATCGGGCTCGGCTTGAAGATCGGGTTGCGGATGCCGTACTTGGCCATGCCGCCCTTGATCAGGCTGACGCGCATGTGGATCCAGCCCGGCATCTCGATCGCGCCGCAGAAGGTGATCTCGCCGTCGCCCTGGCTGAAGTGCAGGTCGCCCACCGAGAGGCCGGCGCCGGGCACGTACACGGGAAAATACACCTTGGCGCCGCGCGAGAGGTCCTTGATGTCGCAGTTGCCGCCTTGCTCGCGCGGCGGCACGGTGCGCGCCCCGGTCGCCGCGGCGGCGTCGCGCGCGTCGCCCTTCAGCCGGCCCATGTGCGCGGTGGCGGCGAACGGCGGGTTGGCGAGGCCGGGCGTGCGCGTCGGGTCGGTGTCGATCAGCCCCTGCTCGCGGGTGTTCCAGGTCTCCAGCAGGTCCTTCGACGGCAGGCAGCCGATCAGGCCGGGGTGGATCATGCCGGCAAAGCTGACGTTGGGCACGTGGCGCGAGGACGCGAACAGGCCCTTGAAGTCCCAGATCGACTTCATCGCCTCGGGGTACTGCTTCGTGAGGAAGCCGCCGCCGTTCTTCTGCGAGAAGACGCCGTTGAACCCCCACTGCGTGTCGGAGAACGCGCCAATGTCGAGCAGGTCGACCACCAGCAGGTCTCCCGGCTCCGCGCCCTCCACGCCGACCGGGCCGCTGAGGAAGTGCACGATCGACAGGTCGATGTCGCGCACGTCGGCGGCGGACTCGTCGTTCTTGATGAAGCCGCCGGTCCAGTCGTGGCACTCCAGGATGAAGTCGTCGCCGGGCTTCACCATCGCCGCCATCGGCAGGTCATGGTGCCAGCGGTTGTGCACCTGGTCGTTCTCGTAGGGAGAGCGCGTCAGGTCCACCTTGATCAGGGTCTCGGTCATCTCTTGAACTCCCCTCGTTGATGAGAAAGGCCAGGGCTCTGCCCTGGACCCGCCAGGGGCAGCGCCCCTGGACCGGCACCCGGAGGTTTCACACCGCCAGGAAGCGGGCGACGCGGGCCTCGTCGATCTCCGCGCGCAGGCTCTCGTGGACGATGCGGCCGCCCTCGATCACCAGCACGCGGTCGGCCACGCTGAGCGCGAAGCTCAGCACCTGCTCGGAGACCACGATCGACAGCCCGGTCTCGTCGCGGATGCGCCGCAGCGTGCGCGCCAGCTCCAGGATGATCGACGGCTGGATGCCCTCGGTCGGCTCGTCGAGCAGCAGCACCGACGGCGCGGTCGCCAGCGCGCGCGCGATCGCGAGCTGCTGCTGCTGCCCGCCCGAGAGGTTGCCGCCGCGCCGTGCGCGCATCTCGAGCAGCACCGGGAACAGCTCGTACAGGTGCGGCGGCACCGAGGCGGCGCCGCGCACGAACAGCCCGGTCTCGATGTTCTCCTGCACCGTCATCGCCGGGAAGATCATCCGGCCCTGCGGCACGTAGGCCAGGCCCGCCGCCACCCGCTGGTGGGTGCGCAGCGCGTTGAGCACCCGGCCGCCGAGCAGGACCTCGCCGCCGCTCACCGGCACCAGGCCGATCAGCGACTTCATCAGCGTGGTCTTGCCCATGCCGTTGCGCCCGAGCACGGCCACGATCTCGCCCGGCGCCACCTCCAGGTCGAGCCCGTGCAGCACCTCGCTCTGCCCGTAGGCCGCGCGCAGACCGCGCAGCGACAGCGCCCCCGCATGCGCCGCGATCGACGCGATCGACGCCGCCGCCGCAGGCGACAGCCCGGCATCCGGCAGATGCTCCTGCCCGCTCACCGCCTGCCGCCTGTGGCCGGAGGCTCCACTATTTTGGCATCGAAAATAATTCGGTGCGCGGCAGCAAGTAAGCAAGGCTGGGCTCTGCCCAGACCCGCCAAAGGCCGGAGGCCTTTGAAAACCATGACTTCAGCAAGCGAGGCCCGCGAGATCTCGACAGAGTTCTTTCGTGTGCCGGTCCAGGGCGGCTCGCCCTGGCGGGTCCAGGGCAGAGCCCTGGCCTTCCTTGCCCGAGCGCCCACGAGCCGGCGCTCAGTGCCCAAGGTAGACCTCGACCACGCGCGGGTCGGCCTTTACGTGCGCCATCGAGCCCTCCGAGATGATCCGCCCCTGGTGCAGCACGGTGACCTTGTGCGCGATGTCCTCGACGAAGCCCATGTCGTGCTCGATCACCAGCACGGAGCGGTGCTGGATGATCCTGTGCAGCAGCTCCGCGGTCTTGTGCCGCTCGCTCACGCTCATGCCCGCGACCGGCTCGTCGAGCATCATCAGCGCCGGATCCTGGATCAGCAGCATCCCGATCTCCAGCCATTGCTTCTGCCCGTGGCTGAGCAGCGCCGCCTCGCGCCCGAGCTGGTCCGCGAGAAAGATGCTTTCGGCGACCTCCTGGACGCGCTCGCGCACCTCGGCGTCGCGGCGGAATAGCAGCGCGCCGAACACGGTGCGCCCGCGCGGGAAGGAGATCTCCAGGTTCTCGAACACCGTGAGGTCCTCGTAGATCGACGGCGTCTGGAACTTGCGCCCCACGCCGGCGTGCACGATCTGGTGCTCCTTGAGCCGGGTCAGCTCCTGGCCGCGGAACCGCACCGAGCCGGCGCTCGCCTTGGTGCGCCCGCAGATCAGGTCGAGCACCGTGGTCTTGCCCGCGCCGTTCGGCCCGATGATCACCCGGATCTCGTTGGGGTCCATGTAGAACGACAGGTCGTCCACCGCGCGGAACCCGTCGAACGACACGCCGAGGCCCTCGACCGCAAGCAGGAACTCCGGCGCGGTCGCGCCCGCGATCCCGGCCCGGAGCCCGTCCATTGCCGCCGCGACGCCGCTCATGCCAGGGGCTCCACACGGCGGCCGGCAAGGAAGCAAGGCTGGGCTCCGCCCAGACCCGCCAGGGGGGAGCCCCCCCCTGGACCGGCTTTCTTTAAGCAATGGATTCCAAAGGCCTGCCTTTGGCGGAGTTTGAGGCAGAGCCTCAACCTTGCTTGCTTCACCGGCCCCTCCACGACTCCGCTCACTCCGTCACCCGCGCGACCACGGCGCCCGCCACCGCGCCGGGCTCGGAGGCCGGCGTCGGCAGCGCCGCGCCGTGCATCCCCGCCTCGCGCGGCGCGGGGCGGCGGCCCAGCATCCTGTCCAGGCCGCGGTCCAGCATCCCGCCGCGCCACAGCCCCGCCAGCCCGGACGGGAACGCCACCACCACGCCGATGAACAGCGCCCCCATCGCGAACAGCCACAGCGACGGCACCTGCTCGGAGAACGTCGTGCGCGCCCAGCCCACCAGCAGCGCCCCGTAGATCGCGCCCAGCAGCGAGGTGCGCCCGCCCACGGCGACGTAGATCACCATCTCGATCGACGGCACGATGCCCACGAACGAGGGCGACATGAACCCCACCTGCAGCGTGAACATCGCGCCGCCGATCCCGGCCAGCGCGGCGGACAGCGCGAACACGAAGATCTTGAAGTCCGCCACGCCGTAGCCGGAGAAGCGCACGCGGTCCTCGCGGTCGCGCATCGCCACCAGGATGCGGCCGAGCTTGGAGCGCCGCACGAACTGGCAGAGCAGCAGGCTGGCGACCAGCAGCCCCGCGCTGGCGAAGTACAGGATCTCGTGGGCGCGGTCGGAGCGGATATCCCAGCCGTGCAGGGTGCGCAGGTCGGTGATGCCGTTGATGCCGCCGGTGTAGCCCTGCTGCCCCACGATCAGGATCGTCAGGATCGAGGCGATCGCCTGGGTGATGATCGCGAAATACGTGCCGCCCACGCGGCGCTTGAACATCGCGACCCCGATCAGCAGCGCCAGCAGCATCGGCACCACCGGCACGGCCACCATCGCGAATGCCAGGCTGCGGAACGGCTGCCAGAACCACGGCAGCGCCGTCATCTGGTTCCAGTCCATGAAGTCCGGGATGCCCGGCGTGCTCTGGATCTTCGTGGCCTCGGGCGTGGACGCCTCCAGCTTGAGGTACATCGCCATGCAGTAGCCGCCGAGCCCGAAGAAGATCCCCTGCCCCAGGCTCAGGATGCCGGCGTCGCCCCAGCACAGCACCAGCCCCAGCGCCACGAAGCCGAAGGTCAGGTACTTGCCCACCAGGCTGAGGCGGAACGGGTCGAGCGCCAGCGGGATCACCACCATCACCAGCAGGGCGAACACCGCGACGAACAGCACGTCCTTGCGGCCCATGAACCCCGCCCCACCCGGCGCGTCCTCGATTGAACCAAGCCCGGCTGGACCAGGCCCCGCCGGACCAGCCCCGGCGCCGCCCGCGCGCGCGCCGCTCACCGCCGCACCTTCAGCGTGAACAGGCCCTGCGGCCGGATCATCAGGATGCCGACCACGCAGAGCAGCACGATCACCTGCGCCATCGAGCCGGTGAGGAAGAACTCCAGCGTCGAGCGCGTCTGCGAGATGGTGAACGCCGAGGCGATGGTGCCCAGGATGCTCTGCGCGCCGCCGAACACCACGATCAGGAACGTGTCGACGATGTAGAGCTGGCCCGCCGTCGGGCTGGTCGAGCCCATCATGGTGAACGCCGCCCCCGCGATCCCCGCGATGCCGCAGCCGATGCCGAACGTCGCCCGGTCCACACGCTCGGTGTCGATGCCCACGGCCCCCGCCATCGCCCGGTTCTGCGTCACCGCGCGCACCCGCTTGCCCCACCCCGAGCGGAACAGCAGCACGTACACCGCGGCCGTCACCAGCAGCGTGACCGCGATCACGATGATGCCGTTGATCTGCACCTGGATCGTCTCGCTCACCGACGCAGAGCCCATCATCCAGTCAGGCAGGTCGACGCCCACCTCGCGCGCCCCGAACACCGAGCGGAACGCCTGCTGCATGATCAGGCTCAGGCCCCAGGTCGCCAGCAGCGTGTCCAGCGGGCGCTTGTACAGGTGGCGGATCAGCGCCCACTCCACGAACATCCCGAACGCGCCCGACACGCAGAACGCCAGCACGATGGCCACGTAGAAGTACACGCCGAACAGCCAGGGCGCGAAGTCGTGCACCAGGCGCGAGCACAGGAACGTCGTGTAGGCGCCGAGGATCATGAACTCGCCGTGCGCCATGTTGATGACGCCCATCTGCCCGAAGATGATCGCCAAGCCCAAAGCCATCAGCACGAACACGGAGAACAGGATCAGCCCGGCAAAGCCCTGCATCGCGAAGATGGAGCCCAGGTCGCCAAGCGAGTAGCCGGCCATGCGATGCCTCCCAGGAAAGAAAGACAAGGCCAGGGCTCTGCCCTGGACTCGCCAGGGCGAGCCGCCCTGGACCGGCCTTCGAAGGCTCCTTGCAAGAGGCGTGCGAGGAGCCTTCGTGATGGTTTCCAAAGGCGAGCCTTTGGCGGGGTCCAGGGGCAGAGCCCCTGGCCTGCTTCTACTGGTAGCCCTTCGGGAAGGGGTCGGGCTCGATCAGCTCCGGCGTCTCGAAGATCACGTCGAACTGCCCGTCGGCGCGCGCGCGGCCGACACGGGTGCGGCTCCACAAATGGTGGTTGGTGTCGTGGATGCGCACGTAGCCCTCCGGCGCGTGGTCGAACACGATGCCGCCCGAGGCCACCGCGATCTTGTCGACGTCGAAGCTGCCCGCCTTTTCCACGGTGAGCTTCCACAGCCACGGCCCGAGATAGGCCGCCTGCGTCACGTCGCCGACCACCGCGGCCTCGCCGTACATCTTCCTGAAGGCCGCGACGAACGCCTTGTTGTTGGCGTTGTCGAGCGACTGGAAGTACTTCATGCAGGCGTAGGCGCCGGCGATGTTCTCGCCGCCGATGCCGACGATCTCGTCCTCCGTCACCGAGATCGTCATCAGCGTCTGCTTGGACAGGTCGATGCCCGCCGCCTTGAGCTGCTTGTAGAACGCGACGTTGGAGCCGCCGACCACCTCCGTGTAGATCACGTCCGGCTTGTACAGCTTGATCTTGTTGATCACCGAGTTGAACTGCGTCGAGCCGAGCGGGAAATACTGCTCGTCCACCACCTTGAGCTTGTGCACGCCCTCGATATGGCGGCGCGCGATCTTGTTGGACGTGCGCGGCCAGATGTAGTCCGAGCCGATCAGGAAGAACGTCTTGGCGCCCTTCTCCTTGATCACCCAGTCCAACCCGGCGAGGATCTGCTGCGTCGCCTCCTGCCCGGTGTAGATGACGTTCTTGGACTGCTCCAGCCCCTCGTAGAACGTCGGGTAGTACAGCATCCCGTTGTACTGCTCGATCACCGGCAGCACCGCCTTGCGCGACGCCGAGGTCCAGCAGCCGAAGATCGCCGCCGCGTGGTCGTTCTGCAGCAGCTTCTTCGCCTTCTCCGCGAAGGTGGGCCAGTCCGAGGCGCCGTCCTCCTGGATCACCTTGATCCTGCGGCCGAGAACGCCGCCCGTCTCGTTGATCTGCGCGATCGCCAGCTTCTCCGCCTCGGTGGCGCCGGTCTCGCTCAGCGCCATCGTGCCGCTGGTGGAGTGCAGGATGCCCACCGTGACCTCGCTGTCCGTCACCGCGAGGCCGGAGGTGTTCACCTGCGCCGTCGGCAGCTCCGCCGCCTGCGCGCGGCCGGGCACCGCCGCGGGGACGAACAGCGCCGCCGCGGGAAGACCAACCATCCCCTTGAGCAGGGCGCGGCGCAGCGTGCCGCGGGCTGCGCCGTGCCGGGTCGTGTCGTCGTCGTTCAATGCTGGCACCCCGAGATCGCGCCGCGCCGTGCAGCGTTCCGACCCATATGCTGGACGAGCCACCCCGCGTAACGGAATACGTCGAATGACGTAGCAACGAGCAGGCTCTGCGCACCATGCGCACAGGTGGCCGAGGCCGCCTCGACCTGTCAGGAAGCAAGGCCGGGCTCCGCCCAGACCCGCCAGGGGCGAGCCGCCCCTGGACCGGCCTTACTTAAGTAAATGTTTCCAAAGGGCTCGCCCTTTGGCGGAGTTTGAGGCAGAGCCTCGACCTTGCTTGCTTCGCCGCCCCCTCCCGAGCCCCCTGGGCCGGACGCCGCAAGACCCTCGCACGACGAAAGGTCCAGGCCTCACGATGGCATCGCGGCAGCGTATCCCGCGCATCCGGCGCGACTACAACCAGTGGGTCGCGAACCAGACCCTGGAGGACTACGCGCTGCGCTTCACCGCGAAGTCGGCGCGGCGGTGGTCGGCGGCGAGCGTCGCCAACACCGCGCTGGGCGCGATCTCGTTCCTGATGCTGGAGGCGATCGGCGGCACGCTGACGCTGCGCTACGGCTTTGCCAACGTGGTGCCCGCGGTGCTGCTGGTCGCCGTGCTGATCTTCGCCACCGGCGTGCCGATCAGCTATTACGCGGCGCGCTACGGGGTGGACATCGACCTGCTGACGCGCGGCGCCGGGTTCGGGTACTTCGGCTCGACGCTGGCCTCGCTGATCTACGCGACCTTCACCTTCACCTTCTTCGCACTGGAGGCGGTGATCCTGGCCGCGACGCTGCACGCCTGGCTCGGGCTGGAGGAGTGGATCGGCTGCATCGTCTGCGCCGTGGTGGTGATCCCGCTGGTCACGCACGGCGTCACGTTCATCGGGCGGCTGCACCTGGTGACGCAGCCGGTGTGGATCGCGCTCAACGTGCTACCGTTCGCCTTCGTGCTGCGCGCCGACCCCGGGGCGGTGTCGGAGTGGACGCACTTCGCCGGCAGCGACGGGGGCGGGCTGGCGCTGCCCTCGGTGGCGGCCGCGGGCGCGGTGATGCTCTCCCTGGTGTCGCAGATCGGCGAGCAGGTGGACTTCCTCCGCTTCCTGCCGCCGCGCGAGAGCAGCCGCGGCGTGGTGTGGTGGTCGGCGCTGCTGGCCGGCGGGCCGGGGTGGATCGTGCCGGGCGCTCTGAAGCTGCTGGCCGGCTCGTTCCTCGCGTGCCTCGCGACCCACGCCGGGATCGCCGGAGCGGATGCCGCGCAGCCCGCGCTCATGTACCAGGTGGCGTTCGCCACCATGCTGCCGTCGGCCACGGCCTCCCTGGCGCTGGCGAGCTGCCTCGTCGTGGTCTCGCAGATCAAGATCAACGTGACCAACGCCTATGCCGGCTCGATCGCGTGGTCGAACTTCTTCTCGCGCCTCACGCGCAGCCATCCGGGGCGCGTCGTATGGGTGGTGTTCAACGTGGCCATCGCGCTGATGCTGATGGAGTTCGGCGTCTACCGGGCGATCGAGCACACGCTCGTGGCGTACTCCGGCGTCGCGGCGGCGTGGATCGGCGCGCTGGTCGCCGACCTCGTGGTCAACAAGCCGCTCGGGCTCAGCCCGCCGGGGATCGAGTTCAAGCGCGCCCACCTGTACGACGTGAACCCGGTCGGCGTGGGGGCGATGCTGGGAGGCGTCGCGCTGGCGCTGGCGGCCGGCCTGGGGGCGCTGGGCGAGCTGGCGCGGGCCGGCGCGCCGTTCCTGGGCTTCGCAGCGGCCTTCGTCTCGGCGCCCCTGATCGCCTGGGCGACCGGCGGACGCTTCTACCTGGCGCGCAGGCCGCGCAGGACCTGGAAGCGGCTGGCCTCGCTGACCTGCGTGGTGTGCGAGAACGCGTTCGAGCCGGAGGACATGGCGTCCTGCCCGGCCTATGGCGGCGCGATCTGCTCGCTGTGCTGCTCGCTGGACGCGCGCTGCCAGGACATGTGCCGCCCCCACGCGCGCATCGGCGCGCAACTGCTCGCTTCGCTGCGCCGCCTGCTGCCGGCACGCGCGGCCTCGCTCGCGGCCCCCCTCGCAAGAAATCTGGTCGCGAAAGGTCCGGTCGGGCGTTTCGCAGGCGTGATGTGCCTGCTGCTGGCGGCGATCAGCGCGCTGCTGCTGGGGGTGTACGCGCAGACCGTCGCGGTGGGCGCACAGGGCCGCACGGCGGTGGCGAGCGCGCTGGTGCAGGCGTTCGTGGTGCTCGCGATGATCGCGGGCGTGGTCGCCTGGCTGCTGGTGCTGGCGCAGGAGAGCCGGCGGGCGGCGCAGGCGGAGAGCCACCAGCAGACCGGGCTGCTGCTGCGCGAGATCGAGGCGCACACCCGCACCGACGCCAAGCTGCAGCGCGCCAAGGAGGTGGCGGAGGCCGCCAACGTCGCCAAGAGCCGCTACGTCACGGGCCTCAGCCACGAGCTGCGCACCCCGCTCAACGCCATCCTCGGCTACGCGCAGCTCCTGGAGCGCGACCCGTCGATCCCCGAGCGGCGGCGGCACAGCCTGCGGGTGATCCGGCGCAGCGGCGAGCACCTGGCCGGGCTGATCGAGGGGCTGCTCGACATCTCCAGGATCGAGGCCGGACGCATCGACGTCCACCGCGACGAGGTGCGGCTCGGCGAGTTCCTGGAGCAGATCGTCAGCATGTTCCGCCTGCAGGCCGAGGCGAAGGGCATCGGCTTCGTGTTCACGCGGCCGCAGGTCCTGCCGGAGCGCGTGGTCACCGACGAGCGCCGGCTGCGCCAGGTGCTGATCAACCTGCTGTCCAACGCGCTGAAGTTCACCGCCGCCGGACAGGTGCGGCTCGGGCTGCTGTACCGCAACGAGGTGGCGGAGTTCGTCGTCGAGGACACCGGCGTCGGCATCGCGAACAGCGACCACGAGCGCGTCTTCGAGCCGTTCCAGCGCATCGAGGACCCGGGCGCGCCCACCGAGGGGGTGGGACTCGGGCTGACGCTGACGCGGCTGCTGGTGCAGATCATGGGCGGCGAGATCACCCTGGACAGCGCGCCCGGGCGGGGCAGCCGGTTCCGGGTGCGCCTGATGCTCGCGACCGTGCACCCCACGGCCGGGGGCGTCACGGCGGGCGCCACGCCGCAGGAGCGCCGGGCCGGCGGCTACGAGGGCCGGCGGCGCGACATCGTGGTGGCCGACGACGACGCGGCGCACCGCGCGCTGCTCGACGCGCTGCTGGTGCCGCTCGGCTTCGCGCTGCGCCATGCGGCGGACGGCGAGGCATGCCTGCGGCTGGCGGAGGCGCGGATGCCCGACCTGTTCCTGATCGACATCGCCATGCCGGGGATGGGCGGGTGGGAGCTGGCGCGCCGGCTGCGCGCGCGGCCGGAGCCGCGCGTGCCGATCCTGGTGGTCTCCGCCAACGCCGGCGAGCTGCGCCAGCAGGCCGGGGTGGACGCCGACCATGACGGCATCCTGACGAAGCCGGTGTCGCTCGACGCGCTCCTGGACCGCATCGGGCAGTCTCTCGGCGTGACGTGGTGCCCCGTGGCGCCGACGCGCCAGGCTCCCGCGCCCAGCGCCGCGGCGCTGACGCCGCGCCAGCTCGACGAGCTGCGCCAGCTCGCCGCGATCGGCTACGTGCGCGGCATCCACGCGCGCCTCGACCTGCTGGGGCAGGAGCGTCCCGACGCTGCCGACTACGTCGCCCACCTGCGCGTCCTCGTGTCGGAGTTCCGCATGGACGAGTTCATGGGCGCGCTCGACGCCGCCGCGCCTGCCGGACACGACGCGACGAGCCTGCGGAGCGAGAAGTGAAGCAAGCAAGGTTGAGGCTCTGCCTCAAACTCCGCCAAAGGCTCGCCTTTGGAATCAAATACTTAAGAGAAGCCGGTCCAGGGGGGGCTTCCCCCCTGGCGGGCCTGGGCGTAGCTGCCCAAAGGTTCCGACAGCCCGCTTGGGTCGTTGGAAGGGGCAGCGGAGGGAGAGCCCAGCCTTGCCTGCTGCCAGGTCAGGGCCAGGAGCCGCCGGCATGACGCGCGGCGACATCGTTCTGGTGGTCGACGACAGCCCGGGGACGCTGGGCATGCTCAACGACACCCTGGAGCTGGCGGGCTACACCGTGCTGGTGGCGCAGTCGGCGCAGGCGGCGCTGGCGCTGGTGGAGCGGGTGACGCCGGACATCGTGCTGCTGGACGCGGTGATGCCGGGCATGGACGGGTTCGAGGCCTGCCGCCGCCTCAAGCAGAACCAGGCCCTGGCCTCGACGCCGATCGTGTTCATGACCGGGCTGACGGAGAGCGAGCACGTGCTGCGCGGGCTGGCGGCCGGCGGCGTGGACTACGTGACCAAGCCGGTCTCGCCCGACGAGGTGGTGGCGCGCCTCGCCGTGCACCTGGCCAACGCCCGGCTGACCCGCAGCGCGCGCGCGGCGCTCGACGTCTCGGGCCGGTTCCTGCTGGCGGTCGACCGGTCGGGCGAGGTGCTGTGGTGCACGCCGCAGGCCGCGAGCCTGATCACCGCCGCGGGAGAGACGACCCCGGTGCTGCCGACGGCGATCCGCGACTGGGTCCGGCTCGGGCCGCCGGGGTCCTCGCAGCGGCAGGCGGCGGCCTCGGCGGCGAGCAACCAGCTCTTGGAGTTCTCCTACGTCGGCGAGACCGGGCCCGACGAGCTGCTGCTGCGCCTGGTCGCCGCGGCGTCCGGGCCGGAAGGGCTGCTGCGACAGAGACTCGGGCTGACGCCGCGCGAGGCGGAGGTGCTGTTCTGGGTGGCGCAGGGCAAGTCGAACAAGGACGTCGCCGACATCCTCTCGCTCAGCCCGCGCACCGTGAACAAGCACCTGGAGCAGGTGTTCGCCAAGCTGGGCGTGGAGAACCGCGCCTCTGCGGCGGCGATGGCGGCACGGCTGCTGGAACAAGGGTGACGCCGGCCTCCGGACGCGGCAGACAAGCAGGGATGCGCATCGCCTCGCGTTGATCGCCACCGGCCCAGGTCGTGGCCTCGGGTGGTTTGCCGCCGGCGGACGCGGGCTCAGGAAGCAGCGGGTGGTGCGGCGAATCTTCTGGCGCCGGACCACGAGGCGCGGCTGGTGTGGCGCTTCGTGACCGGGCTGGACCTGACGGCGCTGCACGCGCGCATCCGCTCGGTCGAGGGTCGCCAGGGCCGTCCTGCGGCCGCCCCGGGGATCCTGGTGGCCCTGTGGCTGTATGCGACGCTGCGCGGAATGGGCGGTGCGCGCGAGCTGGACCGCCTGTGCCGCGAGCATGTGGCCTGTCGTACCGCTGAGCCTGGCAGTTGACCTGTTGGATGCAGGGGTGGCGGCACGGCGAGCGGAGGCGTTCTGGGGCGAGCCTGTTCCAGGCGGCGCAGCAGGCGCCAACGATGGCGTCGTCGTCGTCGAGCGGCCGGTGTGAGAGGAAGCGCTTGCGCAGATACCGCCAGACGCGCCCGACCGGGTTCAGCTCGGGTGCCGAAGAATCTTGGAACCAGGCCGCCGGTGTCAACCCCGCCTGTCTGTGGCGCACGCAGCGCGTGTAACGGTTGCACTGCATCACGCCAGACTGACAAGTGTCCGCTCGGGCGGAAACGAGTCCAATGGCCGCAAGACGGTAAAACCATCCGCGTAGCGCTCGAATGCGCGCGCGCGACTTTTCGCTTGCATGTTCGTTTTGCTTGCGCGAAGCATGTTGGCGAAGCCGCGTGGTACAATCAACGTGGCGCTGGGAGACGCAGCGGTCCACCTCACCCAATTAGCGACTGTTCGTGGCGGACTGGACTCGCGTTAGCCTTGGCAAGCCGCGAAGGGCTTGGCCCATCGATTGATGCCAGCGCGTCAGCTTTCTGGGGCGACGCTGCCTGTTCATGTCTCGGGCTCACGCCGGCCGGAACGCTGCATTCACCCCGGACCGTGCCGCAACGCCATCAGGAGAAGACGTCATGGCCTTTCCCGTCGACGAGGAAGAAGGCGCGCATCCCCTCGGCCTGACACGGCGCGGCGTGCTCAGCGCCACGACGGCGCTGATGGTGGCCGGTGCGCTCGCGCGTCCGCGGCCGGCGCGCGCAAAGGACTACAAGTTTGCCGTGGCGCTCGGCTGGACCACTTACGAGTCCGGCCGCCACATCCAGTTTGGCTATTCGGACTCCATCGCCAAGCTTGGCGGCACGGCGACGGTGACCGATGCCGCGTTCGATCCGAAAAAGCAGTCCGATCAGATCGACTCGCTGATCTCGGGCAAGCCGGACGCGCTGTTCATCAGCCCGGCGGACGACGCGGCGATCGCGCCCGCGGTGAAGCGCGCCATCGCCGCGGGAATCCCGGTGTTCGTCTCCGACAGCCTGATCCCCGGGACGCTGGTGACCAACAGCGTGCTCTCCGACAATTTCGGCATGGGCTACTACACCGCCGACTGGATGGCGAAGAAGCTGGGGGGCAAGGGCAACGTGGCCACCGTCAGCCTGCCGCAGAACGAGTCGTGGGACGAGCGCACGCTGGGCATGCAGCTCGCGTTCAGCCGCTACCCGGACATCAAGGTGCTGTCGAACTGGGCGTACGCGATGGCGGGCAGCGTCACGCCTCGCCAGGCGGTGGACAACGTGTTGACCGAGCACGCCGACCTGAACGCGATCTGGTGCGCCTGGGACGGCGCGGGCGTCGAGGGCGCGCTGGCGGTGAAGGCGGCGCACCGCGAGGGCGTGTTCCTCACCAGCATTGACGGCGGCAAGCAGACCTTCGAGTATCTCAAGTCGAACACGGCGCTGAAGCTCAGCTTGGCGCAGAGCTTCTACGAGATGTGCTACCTCAACGTGTTCTATGCGCACGAGATGCTGGCGGAGCGCAAGCTGCCGCGGCTGGTGGTCAGCCCGGTCTATGCGGTCACGCCGGAAATGGTGGCCGACGGCACGCTTGCGCACTACGACACGTACGACCAGCCCGGTGCGGCCGGCAAGCTCGGCTGGACGCGCGTGCTCTAGGCGGCTCCGCCCGCGCCCGCCGGCGCTGCGGCGCGCGGGTGAGAACGCGGAGCCATCCTGTGGCCCGGGGTCGTCGGCACAAGGACAGACATGACCAGACCCGTGCTGCGCATGAGCGGAATCACCAAGGATTTCGGGTCGGTCAAGGCGCTCGACGCGGTGGATTTCTCGCTGGAGCCCGGGGAGATCCACGCGCTTCTCGGCACCAATGGCGCCGGCAAGTCGACGCTGGTGAAGATCCTGTCCGGCGTCTACCTCAAGGATGGCGGCACCATCGAGATCCGCGGCAGCGCGGTGGAGTTCGCCGGGCCGCGCGACGCGATCGAGCACGGGATCGCCACGGTGCAGCAGCATCCTGAGCTGGTGGCGGGACTGTCGGGCTACGAGAACATCTATCTGGGCCGCGAGCGGCGCGAGCCGGGATTGTTCCGCCGCTACGACCGGCGCGCGCTCAAGACGCGCGCCGACGAGTTGCTGAAGCGCTTCCCGATCGGCATCGACCTGTCGCAGCAGGTCGGCGACATGCCGGCGGTCGATCGCGAGGTGGTCGCGGTGCTGCACGCGCTGGCCCGCGACGACATCGTGGTGCTGATCCTCGACGAGCCGACCTCCACGCTGACCGAGCGCGAGAAGGACCTGCTGTTCCGGCTGATGCGCGCGCTCAAGGCGGCGGGCATCGCGATCGTCTACATCACGCACCGGCTCGAGGAGGTGTTCGAGATCGCGGACCGGTTCACGATCTTCCGCGGCGGGCGCAACGTCGGCACCATGCGCTCGGACGAGGCGTCACGACGCGGCGTGTCGATCCCGGAGATGATGCTCGGCGAGAAGACCGGCGCGCTGTTCCCGCCGCGCACCCCGGTGGCCGGCGACACGGCGCTCGAGGCGCACGGGCTCGGCCAGGCCGGCGGGTTCGAGGACGTCACGCTGTCGGCGCGGCGCGGCGAGATCCTGGGCGTGTTCGGCCTGGTGGGCTCGGGGATGGACGAGCTGTCCAAGGCGCTGTTCGGCGTCAGCGCGCCGGATGCCGGGCGGCTGCTGCTGCACGGGCAGGAAGTGGTGCTGCGCGGGCCTGCGGACGCGCTGCGCCGGGGGATCTTCCTGGTGCCCGGCGACCGGCGCATCGAGGGGCTGACGCTGTCGCGCGACGTGTCGTTCAACATGACGCTGGCCAACCTGCGCCGCGCGTCGGGCCCGGGCGGGCTGATGCGGCTCGGCGCCGAGCGTCGCAACGCGGAGCAGCTCGCGTCGCACGTGACGCTGCAGCCGCCGGCGCTGCAGCGCAACGCGGGCCTGTTCAGCGGCGGCAACCAGCAGAAGATCGTCATCGGCAAGGGGCTGTACGCCGAGGCCGACATCTACATCTTCGTCGAGCCGACGGTGGGCGTGGACATCGGCGCCCGGGCGCGGCTGTACGGCCTGATGCGCGAGCTGTCGGCGACCAAGGCGGTGATCATCATGTCGTCGGACTGCGACGAGGTGTACGGCCTCTCCGACCGGGTGATGGCGCTCTACAAGGGCCGCGTCGCCCACGACTCCGCGGTGGGCGACACCACCCGCGACCGTCTGCTCGCCGCCGGGATCATGAGCGCGCAGCAGGCCAGCGGCCTGCTGCGCGACGCCACCACGCAGAAGGCCACGGCGTGACCCGCACAATCGCAGCCCGCCTCCTCGCGTTCCTCGTGCTGCTGGTGCTGGTGGGAGGGCTGTTCGGCGCGCTGTCGCCGCAGTACCTCACCGCCAACAACATCTCCGCGATCCTGCGCCACATGTCGGCGGACGGGCTCGCCGGGCTCGGGCTGACCTTCGTGATCGTGGTGCGCCGGTTCGACCTCTCGTTCCCCGGCATCGCCTCGCTGGGGGCGATGACGACGGGGTGGCTGATCGCGCAGGACGTCTCCCTGCTACCCGCCGTCGCGGGGGGCATCGGCGCCGGCATGCTGTGCGGGCTGGTCAACGGGGTCGCGATCAGCCTGGTCGGGCTGCCCGACATCGTCACCACGATCGCGGTCGGCTCGATCACCTACGGGCTGTCGTTCATCTACAGCAACGGGGCGACGATCTCCGACAACTTCATGGGCTCGGGCATCCTCGACATCAATGACCGCAAGATCGCCTACCTCGACGAGCCGGTGTTCTTCATGGCGGTGCTGTATGCGCTCGCCTGGGTGGTGCTGCACCGCTCGCGCTTCGGGCGGGGGTTCTACGCGACCGGGGAGAACGCCCGCTCGGCGCTGTTCTCCGGCATCCGCGTGCGCGCCTACGCGGTGGCGGCGTTCGTGCTGACGGCGGCGCTGTCGGTGTGGGCCGGCATCCTGCACTGCGCCGAGGCCGGGCAGGCCGACCCGAGCGCGGGCGACGGCTTCCTCACGCCCGCCTTCGCGTCGGTGTACCTGGGCGCCGCGCTGTTCGGCACGCCCTCGGTGCCCGCGACGTTCGCCGGCACGCTGCTGATCTCGGCGATGCTGGACGGCTTCACCCTGCTCAGCGTGCCCTACTACTACGCGGACGCGATCATCAGCCTGGTGCTGGTGGCGGCGATCGCGTTCTTCGACCCGCGCTTCGCCGCCGCGCTGCGCAGGATCGCGAGGCCGGGGCGGACCGGCGGGGCGCGGGCGTGAGCGGCGTGGCCCATCCCGCGGCGCCGTCGGCGGCCGTCTGGCTGCGCCTGCTCTCGGTGCGCTACAGCCTGCTGCTCATCCTGGCGGCGCTGGTGGTGGCGTTCGCCGCGATGCGCCCGGAGTTCCTCGACGCCGGCAACGTCAGCAAGATCCTGCGCTCTGCCAGCATCTCCGCGATCATGTTCCTGGGCGTGACCTGGGTCGTCGCCGCGGGCGAGATCGACATCAGCTTCATGGAGGTGGCCGCGCTGGCCGACATGCTGGTGGCGGGGATGGTGCGCGCCGGGCACGGCTGGGGGCCCGCCTGCGGCGTGGCGCTGCTGGCGGGGCTGGCGGTGGGCGCGGTCAACGGCGTGCTGGTCGGCTACCTGCGGCTGCCGGCGCTGATCACCACGCTGGCAACCGGCGGGTTCGCGCGCTCGATGGCGGCGGTGATCGGGCTCGGCTCGTCGCTGGGCATCAGCGGCGCGGGCTTCGTCGGCCGCTTCATCAACACGAGCTTCGGCTTCCTGCCGGCGGTGACGATCCTCACGGCGGCGCTGTACGCGCTCGCCTGGTTCGTGCAGGAGAGGCTGGTGTTCGGGCACTACATCTTCGCGATGGAGCAGAACCGCGCGGCGGTCGTCGAGGCCGGCATCCCGGCCCGGCGCATGACGCTGATCCTGTATGTCATTGCCGGCGTGGCGGCGGCTGTCGCGGGAATCCTGCTGACGGCGAGCCTGGAGTCCGGGCAGCCGCGCATCGGCAGCTCGTTCTTCGTCGACGGGCTGACTACCGTGCTGCTCGGCGGCATGGTGATCAAGATGGGCCGGCCCAACGTGCTGGGTACGCTAACCGGCGTGCTGCTGCTCGCCGTGCTGGTGAGCGGGACCGCGCTGATCGGCTGGTCGGACTGGGAGCGCAACATCGTCAAGGGGGCGCTGCTGCTGCTCGGCGTGGCGATCGTGGTGCGCGGGCGGAGGATGCCTGACACGGCGCAGCTTGGCGGCGCGCATTGATGGGGCGACACGGCCGCCCTGCGCATCGGACGGAGGCGTGCGGCGCGCACGCGGAGCGGCGCCGTCGCAGCGTGCGTGCGCCATGACGGAGGCGCTCTCGTCGCGTACCTCCGCCCGTCGCCTGGGCGAGATCATGGAGCTTGCGCGCGAGGCGGGGCGGGTGTCGGTGGAGGATCTGGCGGCGCGTTTCGCGGTGACGCCACAGACGATCCGCCGCGACCTGAACGAGCTGTGCGACTCGCGGGCCCTGACCCGGGTGCATGGCGGGGCGATCATCGCATCGGGCGTCGAGAACCTGGCGTACGAGGCGCGCAAGCTGGTGCTGCAGCCGCACAAGCGGCTGATCGGCGAGGCGGCGGCACAGCAGGTCGCAGACCATTCCTCGCTGTTCATCAACCTCGGCACCACAACCGAGGAGGTGGCGCGTGCGCTGCACGGCCACGTCGGGTTGCTGGTCATCACCAACAACCTGCAGGTGGCGGTGGAGCTGTTTGCCGACAAGGACATCGAGGTCATCCTGGCCGGTGGTGCGGTGCGGCGCGCCGACGGCGGCATGGTGGGCGCCGCGACGGTCGAGCACATCCGCCAGTTCCGCACCGACCTCGCGATCATCGGGATATCCGCGGTCGACCCGGACGGCACGTTGCTCGATTTCGACGTGCGCGAGGTGGAGGTTTCGCAGGCGATCATCCGGAACGCGCGCCGGGTGCTGCTGGTCACCGACGGCAGCAAGTTCTCACGTGCGGCGCCGGTCCGCATCGCGCACCTTTCCGACGTCGACCTGCTGGTGACCGACCGTCTGCCGTCGCCCACGGTCGCGGCGTTGTGCATGATGCACGGGGTGGAGGTGCTGGAGGTAGGCGGGCCGACGGAGCCGGACGACGCGGGGGCCAGGGCTATGGCCTGATGCCAACAACCCGAGGTGTCGACCTGTCGGGAAAGGAAGCAAGGTTGAGGCTCTGCCTCAAACTCCGCCAAAGGCAAGCCTTTGGAATCCGTTACTCAAGTCAAGGGATCAAAGGGTCCTCGGACCCTTTGCGGGTCTGGGCAGAGCCCAGCCTTGCCTTTCTTGACCGTTCACGATCAACGATCGTTGGCACAAGCGTCTTGAATGACCGTGTTTTCAATATAATGTTCGCAAATGCGTCAATCGAAGGTGGATTGCGCGAAAAGAAAGCAGCCGCATCATGGCGCAGCCGGCACCGGACATCTTCGACCTCGTCGTCATCGGGGGAGGTATCAACGGGTGTGGCATCGCCCGCGATGCCGCCGGGCGCGGCTGGTCGGTGTACCTGTGCGAGGCGGACGACCTCGCTTCGGCGACCTCGTCGGCATCGACCAAGCTGGTACATGGCGGGTTGCGCTACCTTGAGTACCACGAATTTCGCCTGGTGCGCGAGGCACTGATGGAGCGCGAGGTGCTGTGGGGCATCGCTCCGCACATCGTGTGGCCACTGCGCTTCATCCTGCCGCACCACAAAGGATTGCGGCCGGCCTGGCTGCTGCGCCTGGGCCTGTTCCTCTACGACCATATCGGCGGGCGCAAACGTCTGCCGGCGACACGGACCAAGCGACTGCACCACGACGCCGCGGGGCGGATGCTCAAACCGGAGTACACGCTGGGGTTCGAGTACTCGGATTGCTGGGTCGAGGACTCCCGCATGGTGCTGCTGAATGCGCGCGACGCCGCCGCGCGCGGCGCCGAGATCGCGACCCGCACGCGCTGCACCGCGGCCGAGCGCGAGGACGGGCGGTGGCGGGTAAGCGTGGCCGCGCCTGGAGCACCGCCCCGGGTGGTGTACGCGCGGGCGCTGGTCAACGCGGCCGGGCCCTGGGTCGGCGACGTGCTGCAGAACGTGGCGCGGAGCAACGTGTCGGCGAACGTGCGGATGGTGAAGGGCAGCCACATCGTGGTGCCCAGGCTCTACCCGGAAGAGCACTGCTACATCTTCCAGAATTCCGACAACCGCATCTTCTTCGTGATTCCCTACCAGCAGGAGTTCTCGCTGATCGGCACCACCGACCTCGATTTCCAGGGGGACCCGCGCGGGGTCAGCGCGTCGCCGGAGGAGGTGGAGTACCTGTGCCGCTGCACCAGCGACTACTTCCTGCGGCCGATCACGCCAGACCAGGTGGTGTGGACGTATTCCGGGGTGAGACCGCTGTACGACGACGGCGCATCCAAGGCGCAGGCGGCGACGCGCGACTACGTGCTGACGCTGGAGGCGCCGGAGGGAGCGGCGCCCCTGCTGTCGATCTTCGGCGGCAAGATCACCACCTACCGCCGGCTGGCGGAGGCGGCGCTGGCGAAGCTGGCGCCGCTGATGCCGGCGGCGGACGGGCTGGCGGCGGGCTGGACCGGGCAGCACGCGCTGCCGGGCGGCGACTTCCCGGTCGACGGGTTCGACGCGATGCTGGCCGGGCTGCGCACGCGCTACCCGTTCGTGGCGGAGCCGACGCTGCGGCGCTGGCTGCGGGCGTACGGAACCGGCGTCGCCGACCTGGTGGGGGACGCGAGGTCCGCCGAGGAGCTGGGCGCGGTGCTGGGCGCGGACCTGACCGAAGCCGAGCTGCGCTATCTGGTGACACACGAGTGGGCGCGGACGGCGGCGGACGTCGTATGGCGGCGCAGCAAGCTGGGGCTGCACATGAGCGCCCAGGAGATCGCCCGGGTGGACGCGGCGGTGTCGGCCCTGCTGCCGCAGCCGGCCGCGGTCGCGTGAGGGTGCGGACCCGGCCCCACATGCCGCGCGGAGGCGGGCCTGCCCCGCGCGGACGCGACGCATCACGGGCTGCGGCGTGAGCGGTCACGTCCTGGTCATCGACCAGGGGACGACGTCGACGCGCGCGATGCTGTTCGGCCCGGGGCTGGAGGTGGTGGGCGCGGCGCAGCGCGAGTTCGGGCAGCTCTATCCGCGCCCGGGCTGGGTCGAGCACGATCCGGAGACGCTGTGGTCGACGGCGATCGGCACGGCGCGCGAGGTGATGGCGCAGGCGGGGCTGGAGGCGTCCGGGCTGGCGGCGGTGGGGATCGCCAACCAGCGCGAGACCACGCTGGTCTGGGACCGCGAGACCGGGCGTGCCGTCCACAACGCGATCGTCTGGCAGGACCGCCGCACCGCGGCCGCGTGCGAGGCGCTGGAGGCGGCCGGCCACGGCGCGTTGGTCGCCGAGCGCACCGGGTTGCGCCTCGACCCATATTTCTCCGCGACCAAGATCGGCTGGATCCTCGACAACGTCCCTGACGCCAGGGCGCGGGCGGAGGCGGGGCAACTGGCATTCGGCACCGTGGACAGCTTCCTGCTGTGGCGGCTGACCGAGGGGGCGGTGCATGCGACCGACGCCACCAACGCGTCGCGCACCCTGCTCTGCGATCTGGTGGCCGGCACCTGGGACGACGAGATGCTGGCGCTGTTCGACATCCCGCGCGCGATGCTGCCCGAGATCCGCGACAGCGCGGGCGCTTTCGGCACGACCCGGCTGCTCGGCGGCGTGGTGCCGGTGCGCGGCATGGCGGGAGACCAGCAGGCGGCGCTGATCGGGCAGGCTTGCCTGTCGCCGGGGATGGTCAAGGCGACCTACGGCACCGGCGCGTTCATCCTGCTCAACGTGGGCACGGAGCCGGTTCGCTCCACCCATCGCATGCTGACCACGATCGCCTGGCAGCGTGGAGGCCGGCGCAGCTACGCGCTGGAAGGGTCGATCTTCTCTGCAGGCACCGGCGTGCAGTGGCTGCGCGACGGGCTCGGCGTGATCGATCACGCCTCGCAGACCGGCGAGCTCGCCGCGCAGGCGGATCCAGACCAGGAGGTCTACATCGTGCCGGCGTTCACGGGGCTGGGCGCGCCGCACTGGAACAGCCACGCCCGCGGCACGATCGTCGGAATCAGCCGGGGCACGACCAGGCGCGAGCTGGCCCGCGCGGTGCTTGAAAGCATCGCCTATCAGACCCGGGATCTGCTGGATGCCATGCTGAGCGATGCACCGGACACCGGCGAGGTGGTGCTGCGCGTCGACGGCGGCATGACTGCGAGCGACTGGACGATGCAGTTCCTGGCCGACATGCTGGGCGTCGGGGTGGACCGGCCACGCTGTTTGGAAACCACGGCGCTCGGGGCTGCTTACCTCGCAGGGCTCGATTCCGGACTCTACCCGGACCCTGAGATATTTCAGGAGCGATGGACCATCGACCGCCGTTTCTCGCCGACAATGCTGCAGAGCGAGCGCGCAAGGCGCTACGCTGGCTGGCAGGTCGCCATACTGCGGACGGTAATGACAGAACGATGAGGGATGCGGCAGCGTTGCTGCACGTTTTGGGAGGCAAGCCGCCCTAAGCAGGTTCCGCTTGCTTGACCACCGCGGCGGTTTTTCGATTCGTCGTCTGCATCGAGTTGAGTGTCTGCACCGAGTTGAATGGGTGCGGCATGGGTGGCAGATCCCCGGTTGTGGCGAGTGATGAGCCGCGCGCCGCGTTGGCGTCCCTTGCGGGGTCGCGTGATCGCGGCGAGGCGGACAGGGCAAGGCGCGGTGCTCCTGACGCTGTCGGGTTGGACCAGTGCGCGGATCGCGGACGCGTTTGGCGTGCGCGAGGACACGGTGCGGCTGTGGCGCAGCGAGTTCGGCCGGGGCGGTGCCGATGCGTCAAAGGCCAGTGTCGCGCCTGGGCCGACCCGGTGAAGAGTGAAGCGGCGTTGCGCGTGGTCACGCCGCCGCTCGAAGAGCCGGTGGCGGATCGGCCAAACTGGACGCCTGCCCGTCTGCGTGCCGAGGTCGAGGCCCGCGCGGGCGTTCGCATCAGCCGTTCGCCTCCGTCCAAGGCGTTGCGAAAAGAAGTTCCGGTGGCCGCGGCCGCGGCACACGCTGAAGGGGCGCCAGAGTGCCAGCGAGGTGGATCGGATCGGCCTGCGCCTGCGCCAGCGTCAGGCCGAAGCCGGCGACATCGTCCTTCCGTATGGCGACGAGAGCGAGGCGTTGACGCGCCCCTCTCCCGCCCGCGCGTGGGCAGGTTCGGCGCCGACCCGCGCGTCCCGGCCCCGGGGCAAGCCAGGAAGGTGGCGATGCTCGGCTCGCTCGATCACGTCACGCGCCAGCTCATCGTCCATGCCAGCCCCACCAGGATGGCGTCCGTCAAGCTGGTGTAAAATGCGGTGTAGTTGAGGTGGCCACCGATCACGCGGCTATGGTGGCGATCTCGGTGGGCACGCCGTCGATGGTCTGCGGCATGAGGTCGGCCATGGCTTC
>JAABUY010001319.1_pt1 | contig 34066 bp, 28 predicted proteins | sample 5560271 | NCBI WGS metagenome assembly JAABUY01 (sample SAMN10711886, study PRJNA513374) | rock metagenome | isolation source: Antarctica rocks | place: Antarctica: Victoria Land, University Valley | reverse complement strand
AGGTATGCATGTACCTTACCTACTTACATATGCTGCCCCCGCCCCCCAAACCCCCACCCCCCACCGCTCGACCCGATATGTACAGTACTGTACAACCAACGGTACCCCTCCCCTCCCCCCCCCCCCCCAAAAAAATATAAAAATGTTGCCAAGCACTTTCAGTCACGCGGCATAACTACACTGGGTAGATGAAAACAACTACTCATCTATGGGTTTGGAACATGACCAAAGAGACAGCAGGACAGGTCGCCTGACACTGACATGCTGTGGTTTTTCGGTCGGTTATGTGCGAGACTAAGGTAGGTGAAGGAAGTTGCTTGATTTTGAGTGGGCGAGGCGAGGCGGGGAGGGGAGGGGCGGTGAGAAGATGCGGTGGTACTCGTACAATACTGTATGTAGGAGGTCGGTCGGGTGAGTAAAGGTATCAAAGATTAACCAAAACTTCGCTGGTGGTGATTTGAAGAGTTTTCGGTTCTCGAAGCCGGCGAAAGGAGAATCAAAGATGTGGTATTATTCGGACTGGTACAAAGAAGTTAAATGCTGTTGTATGCTAATCGTATATACGCCCATGCCCATGCCCACCTTAACCCCCCATTACACAAAACCCCTGCTCAAACGACTATATACTCCCCCTCCACCCCTTCCATCTGCCTCCTCCATCGAAACCCCTCGCTCCGCTCCCCAACCCCCAGTCCCAAACACCCCCAGCGCTCATCCACCTCATCGTCCCGCCACACCTTCTCGAGCAGCTCCAGGCCACTGATATTATTAAAGAAACCCGAATCCTTCTGGATATCCAAACAGCGCTCCTTGATCAGCCGCCGGCCGTGCTCGGTGACGCACTCGGTGCCAGTAATAAACAGCGGCCAGAGCAGGAACACATCCGACTTGACGTGCGCAATGTGGTACAGCGCTTGCGTGACCAGGGTCTGGAAGTTGGGCGCCGCGGAGGGCAGGGCCGGGTAGGCGAGGCGTTCCGTGTATAGTAGGGCCGAGTGACGGAAGGATTCAGAAATGTGGTACAGATCGCGGCGGTCGCCTTGCAGGGTGCGGAAGTCGGTAGGGGATGGGGAAGTGGGGTCGAGTTGCCAGTCCTCGAGGGCTTTGCGGACTTCGGTCCATTCTTTCCAGAACTGGGCGCGGGGGTCGGTTTCTTCGGTGAAGATTTCGTCGTCGTCGAGCATTGTAGACCAGCCATTGCCGTCGAAACGAGTGTAGTTCATGCTGTAGTAGTCCAGAGTCTTCGAGCCGGGACTTGGCGTTCGCTTGGCCCTTGCTGCCGCCGCGTTCCGGGGACCGTCGCCTACAGGCTTATTTTGACTAAGGAGATTGAGGCGGCCTAGCTTGGCTATTGCTCTGAATAGTCTCCCATCACAGCCTGCGAGGTTCTCTAGCGCCCATTCGTGATCGTCAAGTGGAAGCTCGTGCAGATCGTCACCAGAAAGCTGTCCTTCCCGATCATTCACCGTAGCGGTCATTGCGTCGAACCACGTAAACATTATCGTCAGCCAGTTTGTCGCTTTGGAATTGCATCCTTTGTTGCCAGCACGTAGAGCAAGAATCTTCTTCACCCCCGCAAATTGGGTTTTGAACTTTGCGACACCGGTATCGCAAATGTGATAGAGGCATAACATCAATAAAGTAGCTAATATGGAGTCATCCTGTCGTCGCTGGGGATCCGCGAGTTGCTCGTTCAAGGCCTTGATCGAAACACCTTTGTGATAAAGCTCTTCCATTGATGGCTCGCCAGCGGATGTATGTGACGGTCGTTCCACGCTAATGTCCAGTACACTGTGGGCCATGGAAGATTTGCGAACGGAGTTGTGATGCGATGAGTCTATGTTACTGTTGGTGCTTCGGTTTGAACCCGATGCATTGTGTTCTCTTCGTATTCTCAAATTGCTCGCCGAGAGAGCTGCTATCGCATGCTGAAGTGTTTCGCTCTCAACCGCTAAGCGCAGGATGTGCGATCTATATGGATTTGTGGGGCTGTCAAACGCAACAATCACAGGAGAGATGACTTTGTCAAAGTAGTTGATCAGAAATTGGAGGCCTGGGGTTTTGCCAATCGACAAGGAAGGAAGTGGTTGCGGAATCCTCAAAGACGCATGAGCTCCACAGTCATCTGGAACCAAAATTGGCGGATGGCCGATGTTGTCTAGATATTTCGGTTCGTCAGAAAGCTCTAGATCCTCTTGCCCGCAAGCTACAGAGAGATCATGATGGCTTAGAGCATGCTGGGTTGATAAAAGGTTGTCCAAAGTATTTGCGACTATTGGATCAGCGTAAAAAGCATCATCCTCGCCAAAGTCCCGGCTACTCTGGTCGGAACTTAAGCTCGAGCTCATATTTTCCCGTGGCCAGTCCAGAGTCTCGTGACCCGTGAAGAAGTTACCTTCACAAGGGCTACCGACCAGCGGTTGATGGGCGTAATAGTCTTTGTACGTTGGCGACATGGCACTTGTACCCGAAAAAGTGGATGTGACGGGCGAAGGCTGCATTCCAAAGTCGTGGTCTCTGAAGCTTCCCAATACATTCGCGGTCATGGGGATCGCTCCCAGATCACCAATTTCATGTAGTGCTGGCACCTGAAGTGGTTGTAGCGAATGTCTCCGGGCTCGCTTTGGATTTGGACGGTACAAATTACCTCCGCGCATTTGGGGAGCTGGCGGTGCGCGCCAATCAAAGCTGGGAGGAGGAAGCATGGGCGATGGCGTCGACATACTCGGATCCATGTTGACGAAATTAAAGGTAGTACTTCTTGAGCTATGCGGCGTCGAAAGGCTGTTTTGGGGGCTGTATTGGCCATTGCTGTTGGCATGCTGCGAATCTTCGCGAGTCGGGCTCAGCTTTGTCAAGTTTTTGGGGGAGTTCGGGTTCTTCTTCTTGTTGTCCGTTTTCACGTCCGATCCCTGGTCGACTTTCCTGGATTTCGCTATCGGCAATGCCAGGCCTCGTAGCTTACCCCTGCTGGCTACTCCAACGCCCCATGTCAGCGTGGTTTTGTATCCTGAGCAGTCTTTGCCTTGATCAAGACACTGCGTGCAATACGGTCTTCTCCTGTCGCATTTGGTATGACGCTCTTGGCACGCAAAGCAATCATCTGCGGCTCCAGTTGTGGGCGCCCTTCGACGGCGCTTTCTCGGTGATGTGACTGGTTCTTCAGGAATGGCCTCGGCCTTCTCGGTTTGTACCTCTGTTTCTGTCATCTTTGCAGCTCTTGAGCAGGTACTTGCGCTTCGAAAGTTGGCGCAGGAGGGTCTTGCTCTTCAAGGAACAATACTGGAGTGGCCAATTTAAGGTTAAGACAGCTTTGCAATGGTGGGTGCGTAATGGTACAACGTCGGCGACTGTTGGTGGGTCTTGGGTACCACAGCGATGCTACTACCCGTGGTATAAAATGAGGCGAATGGCGGATGATCTTTACTCAGCATCACATAAAGGTTATACTTGAGGAAGTCTGGGCATTTCGAGAGGGGGGCAGTTGTCCTACATAACTTAAAAGCAAAGGCGGGCCTTGGCCGCATTGGATATGAAGGGGGTTCAAGACGCAGAGCGGGTACCTATGGGCCTCCCCGAGCACGGTGGTAAATTTTAGTTCGCGGTGTTGCATTTTGGAGAGCGAGGAGTAGGCCGATAACGAGTGGTGAAGATCCCTGGCAGGGTCATGGGTAGAGTGCGCGATGTCGTCAATTGGCCACAGCGCTCAGGACTATGTTAGTGGTATGGGAACGGTGCAGATAAGGTATGGAGTCGGTGGAAGTGTGGGTTACTGCAAGACTGCAAGCTGTCTGCAAGTCGAAAGTGGTGTGCCTCGAGACAGCGAATCAGCTGGACGGCCCCCTCTTTTGGATTTGGAACGGCCACGGCTGGCGTCCAGACGGATCGACATGGAAGCTGCATGGAACGATGGACGAAGCTTTGTTCGGATGGATGAAAAGGCTTGACTTGTCTTCGGGCGGACTTTTGGATATGTGGTACTCCGGGTCCATCACGGGTGAGGCGGACGCGGACCAAGAAGGCCTCTCCAGTGGACGATAGGTCACGAAGGGTATCTTTAGGATACTGCAGTCGGACAACTGGTTCTTGCAGGGAAAGGGTAAACGGGATAATTAAAACAGGACTTGCAGGGTTGGATTACATATTGCGACGAGGACCGACGGGGCGAGGGTGTGACTCGGCCCTGTGGGTGGATAGGTAAGGTAGGTAAAGCTGGTTTGTCGGTTTGTCGGTTGGTGATAAGTACGGTAGGGGTTGGTGTGAAGGCCTGTTTGGATGGGTTGTGACCGTAATTCGATGGTGATGTGATGCTGAAGAGGCATCTTCTCCGAATATCAACACATCCATATCAAGACTTCTCGGTTCTTGTTCAGGATGATCGTTGTTGATGGTTGGAACAAGCATAGGGTTGGCGATAGAGTGCCCTCAGCGACTGTCGGACTTGTTTTTAGCGACCCCTCGGACCGATAGACTTTTCCTTTTCCTTTTCGCCGTCCTCCGACATCTTGACCACCGACCCTCGGCAGAACCCCCCACTTTCTGCTCTTCACGACAACCATCTCCTCCACGGTCGGTAAGCAACCATGTACAGGTCCAAACTAGTATCGCACGAGACTGTGGAGTGCAGAGTGCAGAGTGCAGAGCTGTGCAGATGCAGAACCAGTGAGACCTCCTCCGTACCTGAAAGTGTAAAGAGGCCCTACATCGACTCACTCTACTCTACATGCGAACCAATACATTCGAGTGTTCCCAGATTCAACTACCCTTCGCCTCGGCTCCGGGATAATTATAGTTTTGGACGACATGGGGATTGATGGGAAAGCAGAGACATGCTAGATTAATGACTTGTCATATCCAAGCACCTGGCGCCCATGGCAGATTGACATATCGTGGGTCGGATTCGTGGCGACAGTGCGCATTGGCCAGTGGTGATCGGTAGGTATACGACCCTGTCAACGATTGCAGTCAGACCTACCACAGTAAGCAGATATCAAGAGGATCAATAAAGGAATCGTGCACAGACATAGCTGTCCACGCCCGCTACTGCATTGCCTAGGTATCGCTCCCACGAACAGGGTGATAGAGTGCAGCGTCGCCTAAACAGCCGAGATATGTTGACACATCGAAAATGGACTTGAGAGTTGTATCTTATCAAAAGATCCATACTGTAGATGCACATTAAGGTAATCGTTAGGGTGTTGGTCAGCCTGAGCGCAAGGCAGATTCTGTACCTTAGGTATTCCGTATGTGCCTACCTAAGGTACCTACCTTACCTATCAATGCAACGTAGCAAAAATACAGCAATTCCCTACCTTAGTACGGTATTAGTATACCTTAGATACCTCAACTATCCAGCGATCGAAAATGCTTTTACCGAGGTAAGTAGGGAAGTACCCCCATACACCGTTACACTTGGGGGGAGGCCGAAGCGAAGGTGCAGGGGGCCTCCATCATCAATTTCCGTCATCACGTGATACTCTAGCGGATGGACAATGCCCCACTTCGTCCGTTGAGCTTTTTCAGTGTTCGTCACATGCATACAGCAACGGAACGCATACTGTACCTCAGCAGCCATAAGGTGAAGTACCGTGGGCGTCCAATGCTCTTCGACTCGTGCCATCTTCTCTTTCGTGCCTGCTGAACCGTAGGTTATCGAGCCCCATGCGTGCTGCGCTCCAGGCGGCTTGGGGCCCTACGCCACTTGCTTTGGTCGATCATTGGGTATCACAACTTCTACGGAATACTCGTAGTGGGAACTGATAGTGAGTCGGAGCAATGTCCTCCACCCAATCACACTGTCTTGCTCATGGTGGCCCCACTTGGACTGTGGACTTGTCGAGCCCCGTGCCCAGCCAGGCCCGCCACAATCAGATCCGAGGCGGCTATCACGCCTCAATTCTTGCGGTAATCGTATTCTACGGGCTGTTTCCTCATTGGCTGGCACCGACGCTTGTGGTGACTGGTGATCATGATATGGTGCTGTGGTGCGCTTCTGCTAAAGATCCCCGCGGTAATGAAATCACAGCGACGTATCCCATTCTCTTTTCGTCTATGCTTTGGTTTGATTTGGATTCCAGATATTCCATTCTTGATCTTTACTGTGGTTCATTGTGGTCCTCTTGGGCACCATTTCTGTGGAGGGGATGACAACGCCAGTTTACGGTCTTGAGCTGATGTTTTTCTGATTTGATTCAAACGTTCACGGTGAGCTTTGTTACCTGTCCACTATTTCCTCTTATTGGTGGAGGAAGGGCGTCATCCGTCGCTGAGGGAACGCCGCGGCTGGGCCAAAGCCTCTTGGAGTACTTTCCTTGACCATCGATGTGCCGTCTTTCCCATTCCCAAGACTAGCGCAGTGATATCTTTGACTCTTCTATGACTTCAAGGAACGTTGTTCTCCTGTCACCTAACTTCATCACCCTAGCCGCCGGGTTCATCTCCCCGCCCAGGCGCTGTGCGTATCGTACGGCACATTCATCCAAATAGGTACTCGTTTGCTTTTTCAAGAGCGGTGACTGTTTCATAAAGTGAAGGATCAGGACAGCCCTACGGCATGGTAAATGCAGCCACTCATGGGGCTGCATGTGTCATGGATCGATTGCACCTGTATGGTTTCGCGACCTCTTCCACGGATTCCAGACGTTGCCATGGCGAGGTGGCTAATCCGACTAATTCACATCAAGTTGTGCCACAGTTCATCAACCTATGATGTGACAGTTTTTTCACCATTACTCTTGCACTTCAACAACATGAGTTGGGCTAATCCTCGAGTGTGGGATGCTTGGCACCAGCTATTTGACAAAAGCATGTCAGCTCTAAAGCATCCCAAGGCTGAAGTGTGTGGGCCGGCTATGTATGTGTCCAAAATCGGTCATCTCTTCGACCAGGAAACGTGGAAGAAGACCAATAGCAGAGGGAGTTCTGGATAAGTAGGCTCTTCTCGAGAGCATCGATGGATCATCAACCATGTATATCCTCCTGGCGGAGCAGGTCGAATGCGAAGGTAAAGCAAGATGTTCCTATTTGTCGTAGCTCCTTCGCCAGGTTTGTTCCTTCCGTGGGTGTATATAAATTAACAGGCAATTTCTCTTCAATTGAGCACCATCCATCCAGGCAAATCCAAATCTTCCTCAGTCGATTTACGTCTCAAACAAAGTTTTCCACATCGATATTCAGTCCATCTTCAGAACCATGGAAGGAAGTTTTGGTACATATTATTGTAAGAACCGGCAAACGAGGCCTTGTCCAAGACTTGTCAAGTCAGCTGGCACGGCCTGCACTGAATGCATTGTATGAAGCTATTCCTTTTATTGCCTAAGCCTATTTATAGCAGTATTTCTTCACCACTCTTAAATATCTGACATGTTTGTAGCGTGGTGGATGGGATGCCGTCGAAGGTCTTTCTAGGAGCATACTACAGACACCACCAAGTACCGAGGTCTTGATGGACCAGCCTACTCACCCAGCGGAAAGGACCGATGAGCTCATGAACAATGCTTTCCGTTTGAACATGGCCAACGGTGATTCGGGGTACAAGTGCAACAATCATCCCATTTGCTCGAATGCCGTCAGAAGCGCAGGAATTGCGTGCACTAAATGTATAGTAAGCATTTTCCTCTCTTCCTGCGCTGCTCTTATATAACTACACTTTAGTCATCCAGTAGTCCTAACCAACATCTAGCACGAGGGCAAGAATGCTGACGACGAAACAACACTCGGAGTACTCAACATGATTCCCAGCCAGCTCGCCTCGGAGGACGACGTGCCAAACGCGTACTAGCGTCGTACACTACCGACATCTGCCTAAGTTCCACAAGCTCGAGGCATTGATGTCCAGAGCACACGCTGCTATAGGAAGTGAATCATAGGCTTGGATATCTTGTGGAGGATCAGAATACATACTTGGAGAAGACCAACACACAAGTCTGGCAAAAACGAACACATAGGGGAGGAGCGTCTGCAGTTCTTGGGAGGAAACAATCATGGAATATGGGAGGTAACATTCGCAATCTTTGGAGGTACCTTTCGCAATCTCTACAGTTCTTTCAGCTGGTAATACTTGCAAGTCTTGGGAGGTAAGCGCTGCAGCATTCTTCGGTGCTGGTGGCAGAACACATTCTGGATTCACAACATGTAGCTTAGACCACGCTCTTTTACAACAATAATACAAGCACCTCTTTCAGACTCATAACTCCAACACTCTTTCTTTCCTCTAGAGCTTGCTAAACGCTCTTTTACCATAATGACATCCCACCATCAAGCTCACAAAATCACTTCAACGGGATTCGCAACACCTTTCCCCCAAACCTTACCAGCCACCCACCCACCTATTTCTCACCAACCTGACTCCTTACAAAATTCACAAACACGTTTCCGCTCCAACATGACACAGGCAACCGAGCAAGCTGACCCGTAGGATGCCGGCTCCATGCAAAAGGACACACGTGGGAGTCACGAGCCACCGAGCTGACGCAAGGTAGATACGAGGGGAAAAGTCATGTGCCATTGTTGGGTGCGGCGAAGCGGGTGCCTATGGATGGATAGGGGAAGAGGAACGGTTTTTTTTTATTTTTGGTTTTTTTATAGGATGGTGAGGATGAGGATGAGGAAAACTCCCTCGATTACTTGTTGTTAAGAGCAGCTGATCGAGTCGTTAGAATTTATAGTTTAAAAACCATACCAACTAAGCCACCCATCCTCCTTCCCCCCCTTCCATCCCCCCTCCCCCCTCCCCTTCTCCCTTGCCATCCCATCCCATCTCACGGGAAAAAAAATTTGTTCCTCACCATCAAACCGCCCTCATCCTCAACCCCCCAAAAGAAGATTTCCGAGACAGTCTGCAGGCGAGAATGTTGTATGTATATCGTTTCATCTGCGCTAGTCGTATACCTCGACAACCATGGAGAGGTTTCCCGGAAGGGGAAAGGCTGTGGAGGAGATATATCTGGCGGGTTGGGGTTTTTGGGTGTTTGGGACGGTTGGTGGGATTACGGCGGCAAGCATTTGGAAAGAGAGTGGGAAAGGTGGGTGAAGAGATGATCTGGCAACTTGGGGTTTAGGGACGGGGGAGGCCTACCGTAAAGCTCTGGTACTCGAGTAGGAGAATATAATACGGTGCATTGTTGAGGGAGGAAATCTTGGAACTTGCGGTAGCTTTCGATTCTAGAGCCTAGCCTGCCTGCCAGATCCTGGCCGTGATCAGGCATCGACCCGAAGCATTTTCCACATGACTGGCCCAGCAAAAAAATCCCCAACCTTACGCCTTCTCCTTCTTCGACTTCCCCTTGTTCTCCTCCCTCCCCTTTGCAATTCTCTCCAGAATGTTTTCCCGGTCTTTATCCAGCTTCAACTTCGTAATGACGACTTTCGAGGGGTGGACGCCTAACGGCACTGATTGACCATTTGACTTCTCGCGGGCGACACGCTCGATGTGGACGACATATTTCAGGCGGTAGACGGATGTGACTTTGCCTTCGCGGCCTTTGTTGGCGCCGCGCATGATGATGACTTCGTCGTCCTTGCGGATGGGCATTGAGCGGACCTGGAGGGGGTGGGGTTAGTTATGGGTGATCTGGAAGCTCTCGTTCGTGATAGAAACACAGTTGGAGATCTCCGTGAGGTCGTCGGTTTTTACTTACGTTGTGCCTCTCTCGTAGTTCCTTGTTGAGGGGCGCGCTCATTATCACCCGTCGGACGCTTGAGGGAGCGCTGAAGTGCGCCTTGCGGGACTTTCTCCGCGAGGAGTGGAGGGCTAGATTTCGAGCAGGGTTAGCATAGCTTCTTTAAGTCATGCCGGCAAATACGCACAGGTATTGATTTTCGTCATCGCGGCGGTATTGTCGACGTGATTCCTGGCGCTGCTTCTACAGAATGTCGGTTTTGAAGATGCCGCTTCTGGAGTGTGGGCGCTAAGCTCCGAAACTAGCGGCTCTGTAAGCGAACGCGTGCTAGCATGAAAACGGTTCCAGGTAATCACTAAAGTATCTACAGGAAGTGAGGTACGAGCTATGAAGTGCAGTTTCTGTAACAGACACAGCTGGTCAAATTCCAGGCGAACAGTCTTCGATGGTGTGAAGCCAAGCTGAACCAGCTTTTCCCGCCGCAGCACTCCGAACATCCTCACTTCGTCCCTTCAAAGAGCAACGAGATCCAGATCTACAGCGAGGATCTCACTGGAGGTTATCTTTGGACGCGCCTCGAAACAATGATGAATTGTCAACTACCCTCTTCGCGCCAAACTCCTCATTGACATGCTCCAAAATGTCTTACAACAACTATAATTACTCGCCCTACTTTCAGCAGGGTACTGGACACGATGGGCACTCTCAGCAGTCATACCCAGATCCTAACACCGGCTCATATCATCGCCAAGCTTATCCAGCTGTAAGTCCGAATCAGACCACTCAGGGCCACACGTATACGCAGCAACCGACTTCGATGAACCATACCACGAATGCTTACAGAAGTCAAGAATACGGAGGTGTGGACAACGGACGAGCCGAGAGGATCAAAGGAGGTTATATTCAAAGCCCCAACCCACGCGCTTCTGTGGATACCACTGCTCTCGGTAGTCTTGCATATGTCTCCGGTTTGGGCCAGGATTCAAGAGGACAAGGAACGATGGCCAGGGGCAATCCTTCAATGCAGCAGATAGTAAACTACAACCGTACTGAATGCAGAATTAGTTATACTGGCTCATCTCCAAACGAAGCCGTCATGAGCTCATACGACCACCACAGATCCAGCAGTGGGGGGGCAGTGAATGCGGTACCTCATGGCGGAGAATTACGACCACCTCAATCAAGAATGGCTTCTTATACAAACTATCCTTCTACTAGCGGTATCCCCAATGTTAATGGGGGCGTATCAACGCCTAGTAGTGACACCTCTGGTAGAAGAATCCGACGAGGATCGCATTCGTCTGATTCAAGTGAGAACCGAAGGCCAAGCCAGCAATATCAGCAACCTCCGCGGCCCACCAGTGCGTCACACTCGCAATTGAGCACTCATTCAGGCCGGTCTTCTCCTACACCTGCTCATTACGGCAACAAGCAGTCACCCAGACTCAACGGTGCCACACGTCTATCAGATCACCCACAAACCTACACGACACAGCAATTGCCTAGCTCGTCAGCTAATGTTACAACTGTGCCGGCGAACTCACGGCCTGGCGCTGTCAACTCATATGAACAGCAAAGCCTTACTGATGGGAGACACTCGGCTATGCCGGATCCACCACAGCCCCACAAATATCAAACCAATGTACAGCAGACCAACAATCGGCAACTCAACCATCTAATGCCTCCTCTTTCGCCTGTTACGGATGGCCACACCAAAGATCAATCACCTCTGGCTGTTGATAACTCTTCTCTGCAATCTACGATATCGGTTGATGATCAAGTCGCTAGAACCGTCGATCCTAGTCAAATCTTCAACCAGTACGAATATCAACGCCGTCAGGTTGCTGCCGCTGTCGAGGCTGCCGCTACAAAGGAAATTCCGAAGGCTAGAGCTAGTGCGCTGATTAATGCGGATCCAGATTCAACCAAGAAGGCACAGATGGAGCTTGAAATGAAGCAGATGATTGAAAAGATGCGCGATTATAAGGCTAAGGATCCATCTCTGTTCTCGCAGATTTGGGAGCAACTTAAAAAGGTCAGAATTTCTTGCTACTTGTTCTAACACTCCTCAGTCTACGCATAATGTCAGATTGAGCTGACCATTCTAGGGGCAACCTCCAATTCGAGCGTCTTCGCAATCGGTTGTTCAAGATGTCACTCAGCCAGAATCACCCGCTGATGCGAATTCTTCTTCAGCGATGAATGGCAAAGATCAATCACGTAGTCCTAGCCCAACACATAATCAGCTGCCTCTGGAATCCGAATTAGCAATCAACGGTTCAGCACCGAAACCAGAGCCTGACCACGGAAGGTTTCCGGCCCAGAGGCGACAACGAGGTGGCGGTAAAGCTTTGACAAAGAAGTTAGCTGATTCCGTTCTTGATAGTACTGAAACGCCTACAGCTGCCCAAGCACGTGAAGACAAGAACGAAGTAGTTGAAAATTCGACTTCTGTTTCTATTGATAACCAAGAAGTAGCTTCGGGAACAATGCAGAAGGCCATGGAACCTAATCATGGGAACTTGGATCCTCGACTGCAGTCATATCAATCGCCCTATCAAGCACCTTTGCAAGCGCGCCCGGAGGTAGGTTATGTCAGTGGTATGGGACCTACGAACCCTGCACCACCAGCCAATGCTGTTGTCTCTTCGCCGACCAACCCAAATGGTGGGCTTAGAAAAGGCACCCCCAGTTCTGCTCCAGTAGCCAACATGACATCTTCTTTTCCTATCAACGTAGCTCTAAACCGTGCTGAGAGCAACGTCACACGCGATCCACCCTCCGGAGGAACAATATGGCCTGAAACCCACAAGTGGCAGTTGGCAACTGCCGCGAGGACTGCAGTTACCTCAATTCCAGCAAATGCTGGAAAGCGACTCTCTGCCGATGAGGTCCATCAAATACTAGGCCAAAATCCGAGCTATACAGAGCTATGCGAGACTCTTGAGGCCAAGGGCTTCGTCATTGAACGGGGCCCTTTTGCTCGCACTTTGCTGGCGGCCGTCCCTGGTTTAGGGTCTGTTCGAAGTCAAGCAAAGAATGAGACGCCTCCTCAACAGCAACCAACGTCCCAACAGCCGCCAATCTCTCAACAGTTGCAGACCCCTCAACACCCGCCAATTTCCCAACCATCATCCGCACCTTCCAGCTTTCCCAAATCTACTAGACCGCCCACATCCGGCATGTTGGTGCCACACAAAGTGCAAAATGCAGCTTCAGTCGAACTTCAACCCGCAGCCCCTTCTGTACACGAGAATTACAACGTTAGGTGGGCGGATCAGCGCAACGTCACTGGTACTCCCAGTTATCCGGTAACATCACTCCACAACATTCAAGCACCACCACAACTACCACCACAACAACCGTCCCAGCCACCTATGTCTGCACCTGCACCTCGGCCACCTACTAAAGAAGAAATGGCTAGAAAGCGAAGCTTTAATGATATTGTGGATCTCACGCTATCGTTGTCTGACGAAGATGACTTTCAGCATCAACCAAAGATCCATCGAACTGAAAGTTGGCAAGTCGATGATTCGACTTTGATGACAGCTGGTCGTGTCTCCACCTCGACGCCTCCACAGTCTGCGTCTCCAGCCCCATCTATGGCAACGAAAAGCGCTCAAATGCCCATCTCATCTATGCCACGGACTAAAGAATTGCAGAAAATTGCAGCAACCGAACGCAAATCTGGCCGAAGCTCACCTGCTGATGCAAGGGGAAATATTGACCTATCTAAGTACAAGTATGCACCTTTGAGCGAACCGCCTTTATCCAAACCATCGAAACGAGAACATCTTCGATCTGCGGATGTTGTACGTTCAATGGACCGACGAGATGCACTACGCCGGTCTAGTTACAATCCCAAAACAATCTGTAGAGACATTCTCGTGTCATCTGGAAAACACCCCACAATGGCGCCACTGAATTCGCATCTAGAGGTACTTCGCAAGAATTTTAAAATCGTGGATAATACCTCAGATCTAAGCACTTTCAACTGGGATCTCATAGATCCAGGAGGCCACTCTGGGCCGTCTATCTCGGCTCCCAAGTTCATAGACAACGTTGAGATGAATGAAGCAGATGAGGAGGAAGCACAGCCGAGACTTTCTCCACCGGCAATCCGCCGCCGACATGTCACCATGGCAACCACGGTTGATGGTCAGGGCGCTGCAACAGCAGTTGTCGCTGGCACGAAACCCGTCAAGGGCGTTTTCTCTACTAGGGGATGGAAAAAGAGTCAAGGCCGTGTTTCTGGTACTCAATTGATGCCAATTGATGTTGACGCTTCTGCGAATCATCTTCAAGGCAAAGGACCCAAAGATCAGGATTTATCCAGGCAGGGTGCGGGTGCGGGTGCATCGAAGAACTATGCTCATATGCGTTCTGGGGAAGCCGATCAAGGATTTCTTACGGGAAGAGCACCAAGTCTCCGCCGCGGCCCTGCACCAGATAGTGGCAAGAAATCGTTCTTAACACCAACTGCAAACACGGTACGGATGCAGGGTCCTCTAGGCGCAGGGTCTGGATCAGACCAGAAGCGGAGAGGACGTTCCCCGGGTTCCAAAGACAAGAATATTCGGAAGAGTGCAGCAATCCTGAGAAGTACAGACGTGTCGATACGTACACGTCCTGGATCGAGCGCCACGGACACAACGCCTGCTAGGCCTAGCGGGCTGAGACAGACCATGACTCCCGCCGATGGTATCGCAGTTGTCATCGAGTCACCAAGGAAGACCAATGATGACGAGAGAAAACGCAAGAGCGAGTCCAAAGATCCCAGAAAGCGAAGAAAAATCTCACCCGTTACCCGTCACCCATCTGCGCCAAACCACAAAATTTACAGGTGTCAATGGAAACGTTGCCCATCCAAACTCCATAACCTCGAGACTCTTCGCAAACATGTAAGACTGCATCGAAAGGGGTCCTCGACAGGGGCCTTCCCTTGCTTGTGGGCCGGCTGTGGGGCGGGTAAGGTGTCCAAAGACGAGGAAGGAGAATGTGAACTCCAACCACTCGAATTCGAAACGGAGGCTGGCTGGAATAGGCACATGGAGGGCAGGCATTTGGATCGCTATGCCTGGGAACTTGGCGATGGACCCTCCACGCACCCCTCAGGTAACCCCGAACCTTGAACGATCCTTCGATGCTTGTTACTAAGAAATCCAATCTAGACACTGAAACCTCCGACTATGTCAGCGACTCCCAAGGCCGCCAAGTCACTCCCATAATCTCCCCCGGCCACGGCCCTCCAGACCCTCTGCCCTTAGGCACCACTCCCAAAACCGCCCGCGTATATCACAAAGCTCATGGCAATAAGACGGAATTGGCGAAGGCCGAGGCATACGTTGCGGCTGAGAAAGCGAGGAAATGGAAATCAGGTCATTTGGGCGGTGAGGAGGACACCTAGGGATGTTTGTTGGAAAGGCCTGCTGCGGCTACAATTGCTGGATGCTGGCTGGCTGCTGTTGGCGTCTAAACCCAGGCTTCCCATCCAATTCACTTATCAGCAAATTGAGACTCCTTTGCTGGGGACACGGTCTTGAAGTTCGAAAAATTCTCCACGAACGGCTTATCCTTTCAGCTCCAGCCCAGCCTTTACAGCTGCTATTCAATAATACTTGCGAGTCTTAGGTAGCATAATTACACTCAAACCTACAGATTCAAGGTCAGAGGTCGTGAATGTACTTCAGGGAACCGGTCTGACGTTCCGGCGGTTCTTACCTGTCTCGTAGACGAAGGACGTTTAGTGACAGATCTCTGTAGCTCGTTGATGAAGTCAAAGGTACCGCGTGTGTCACCCTTGCATTGTTCTCAAACTACTAATACCCGTGCATAATAGCTGGAACAGAAAAGGAAAGTGACTAAGACAACCAGAAAATCATAAGACATCCCAACTTTTCTAACCCCCCCGCTCCCAAATCCTCGTAAAAACACAAGAAATAAAATTCAAACGCGCCGTCTCTATCCCCAGCCCCTATAACCTCATCCCTCTCCCCATCTATTCCTAACCAAATCCCCCCCCCTCCCCGGCAACATCCTCACATCAAACACCCTCCGTCCCTCGAGCACCCGACCTCGCTCACGCCCAGCCGGATCCGCTTCTTCTCCCCGCTAACCAGCATGTTCCAGCCATAGCTCTCGACCAGCCACTCGTACCAGACTTTGCGGTTGTCGGTGCAGCGCCAGATGGATGCCGTGAGCTCGCCGTGATCGGGGAGGTAGAGTGGTGTCTGTTTCGGGCTGGTGTTAGAGGGGTTGGGTTGGTTTTGGGGGGGGTGGGGAGAGGAGAGAAAGAGGGAGGTTGAGGGTGGGGGTTGCTCACCTTCAGGGGAAAGTAAATGGGGAACCAAGACATCATGCCGCCGCTCTTGGCATCCATGGTCAGCGGGTTGGTGCTCAGCTCGGTGCCGGGGTAGAGCACGGCTTCGAAGTAGCCGGCTAGGCCATGGCAGACGGCTCGATCGCGCGTGCGGAACGTCAGCCGCGCGTGCCGGGTGTTGTGTTTGTTCTGCGACCTCGGAGGCAGCGGAGCCTGGGGTCCGTGGGTGAACGACCAGGCGGGCAGGATGTTGGGCATGGGAAGGGGGGCCGGCTCTGCGGCGGATGGAGACGCGGGAGAGGTGGTGGAGAGGTAGTCGATGGCGTGAAGCATGACGACGTAGGGGGTATTGGAGGCAGTGGGGTCCGCGGGCATACGGGCGGCGATGTCGGCGTGCAGTTTGGGGGCGGCGATGGGGGTGAGGTAGGCGGTGTAGGAGGATGGGATGGATAGGCCGTGGGTGGGGTTTAGCAGGGGGAGGATGCCGTCAAGGCATTCGGGGGAGAGTTCGTTGTCGGCGAAGGAGCCGAGGAGCTCGGAGATGAGGATGTCGATGGGGTAGTGCTTTGGTCCTGAGTCACTGGGTGAGGCGATATCGCTCTGGGGATAGTCTTGAGGTGCTTCTGGTAATGGCCCTTTCCAAGATCGCATGTCGGATTTGACGAGGTTAACACGGTTCTGCCAGGTATGCTCATTGTGCCGTTGGAGGAGAACGTAGGCATTAGGATTCTTTTCTAGTGCCCAGAGTTCGATGTCAACGCCGGTGGCTTCGCTAGCTTGGAGTGCTCTTGTGACTAATGGTCCTCGCCCAGCACCAACTACTGCTACGACGATGCGTCCATTCGGACCCGACGCTGGCTTTCCTTGCTGAACCCAGTCGCCCAGCGCTTGCGCCACAGCCTTTTCGTATTGGTCGTACTTGATAGGGTCTTTTTCGAATACCTCGTAGGTGATACTTTCGAGATTATCAGCCAGGGGCTGCAAAGGAGCTTGGAGGTAATCTTGGTAACCGGCGCCAAAACGCTCGAGGATAGTCCTCGGAGGCTGTTTGCGCTGCAGCCACCGGATGTAACTCAAGTGGGGATTGGGATCATCAGGTTTCTTATTGCCCGTCTGCTTCTGCTGAGCTGCTTCAGCCGGAGTTGGCGCATCCTGTGCTGCGTTTGGGCTGATGAAGCCATCGGCCGTGGAAACACGAGAGTCTGGACTGTCTAGACCTGGAATCGGGCCGACATCACAAAGCAGGATCCATGGCGGGTTCCTTATGCGCATGTACTTGCTGATGAGTTCCCGGTGATGTTTGGATAAGACCGGATAACCTGGGGAATTTCGAACAAATGTCTGGGCGCTCAATGAAATGAGACGCAGAGGCTCCGAATGCCAGCGAGACTGTATACTTAGGGGCGGGAGGTGTCTGGGTATTGATAGAGCTAAACATAGAATTGTTAGTTAGTCCTCCGAACCGTTTGGTGTAGAGACTAAGAAACATAAGGAAGTACCTCAGGTATGGGTCATTGACTGCCGCCTTGTTCCGGTGTCCAGGAAGTGAACCGTACGGGAAAGGGAGCGGAGTAGAATCTCACGGAGTGAGGTGAAAAGCAATGAATGTATTTCTGTATTCTTACCTACGAATAGCCTAGCATTATGTTTACATACACTCCTAATGATGTTCCACGCATCCCACGTCCCAAAAATATCACTTCTGTTTGGTTTGCTCTCTTCTTGAGCTCCAACATACTCTTCTCTTGCAAAAGGCGTTAGGCTACCCTCCACATCTTCGCCATCTGCGGAATGATCAATCATTGGCAGCCAGATCTGAACCTGAATGTAGTTGCCAATAGCAAGAGCTTCTTGTATTGCATAGGCATATTGTGTAACGCCTTCTCCATGCAGTTTTCCATGGTGCAGCTTCGGACCCGGGATGATGATATTCCCAATACCACAGAATGCGGCATATGCTATCTCCAAGTCCAAGACCTGGCGCGATATATTATAGACCAAGGGGTCGGGAGAGCAAAGATCAATCCAAGGGCTGGCGACTGCGAGTAATTGAGATATGACTTCTCCAGGGGTTAACGATGAGTCCACCGGTGACAATTCTGGTAGAGTTGGTGGTGAAAGGTTTGGATGAGATCGCAGTGCCTCCAAATGGTTCAAAAGCTGTGCAATTACTCGGCTTTGAAAGTGAGGTGTTGTGATGGGGGTTGTTAGCATATCATACTGAGAACTATCAGCTTTAGACAATCAAGGATCCTGGAGACTTACAGCGCAATCTTGCGCCTGCCGCAGAACTTGATCTGTGACAGGCAGAGTCCGTTTGCTTTCATGTTGGCCAACGTAGAAAGTTGGCATGAAATCATCCCCAGATACGGATGTTGGAGATTCCATGGTAGACTTCATGCTACAAGAACCGATGCGTGATAAAGTAGAGCTCAACTCTTGACAAGGACTGCAGAAGCTCTATATGTCGCAGTCATGCAGTCCGAACCTCATACCATTACACCGTAAGTTGAACAAGAAAGGTCCGAACAACATAGATAAAGTAGGGGAATAAGGCGGTCTATCAGTAGAGTTGTACTCGAGCCTTGCGTGTGTCTCTGGAATGGTCAGCTTAGATACATAAAGTTATGCTCGCGCCCCTGCATAAGGTAGAATAAACACCGTTCCAATTCCGCTTAGCCTCATTGGTAACCCCAGTCATAAAAGCATGGTACGGTTTCGGAGAACGTCAGTACATTGAGTGAATGAACCCACACCGATATATAGGCATACCGAACCAGCCATGGCACACCGTAGGCCTGACGCCGAGGAGATTCTTCCTTTCAAGCGTCAAAAGACCTCAGCCGCGGATATGAATCCAAAGGCCAATCCGTATCTGGCGCACATGTATGAGGACGATGCGGATGACAACAGCTACAGCAACGGCTATGCAAACGGATATAGCAATGGTTACGGGAGAAAATCTAGGGCGAATGGGACATCAGGAGGTTCGGGATTACCAAGTTTCCCACGACATGCTACGACTGCAGATATGGCGAAGAAGGTAGAGGATGGGCCAAATAATCCGTTTAGTGGAAAGCCGCTGTCGACACAGTATTTTAATATCCTGAAGACCCGGAGGAACTTGCCGGTACATGCGCAGAGGTATGCACAAATCTTCACGTATTGAGATTTTTCGATCTGACCATTGGGGCAGGGACGAATTTCTCAAGATGTACCAAAAGTCCCAGATCCTCGTCTTCGTCGGTGAGACTGGTTCAGGCAAAACCACTCAGATCCCTCAATTCATTCTGTTCGACGACTTGCCTCACATCAACCGCAAACTGGTAGCTTGTACCCAACCTCGCCGAGTAGCAGCCATGTCGGTAGCACAGCGTGTGGCCAATGAAATGGATGTGCCCTTGGGTGATGAGGTCGGTTACAACATTAGGTTTGAGGATGTGACGAGCCAGAAAACTATCCTGAAGTATATGACGGACGGAATGTTGCTCCGGGAGGCCATGAACGATAACAATCTCACCCGATACAGCACGATTATATTAGATGAGGCACACGAACGTACACTTGCGACTGACACTCTGATGGGACTGCTCAAAGAGGTGGCTGTTCGAAGGCCAGATTTGAAAATAGTCATCATGTCCGCCACCTTGGATGCGCAGAAATTCCAGAGCTATTTCAATGATGCGCCTTTACTCGCTGTGCCAGGGCGTACGCATCCCGTTGAGATCTTCTACACCCAGGAACCGGAGCGAGACTACGTAGAGGCCGCCCTGAGGACAGTGCTACAGATACACGACAGCGAGCCGGAAGGGGACATCCTTCTGTTCCTGACAGGAGAAGAGGAAATTGAAGATGCATGCCGAAAGATCAATCTTGAAGTGGATGAGATGATAAGGGAAGCAGATGCTGGACCGCTGAAGGTATACCCTCTCTACGGAACACTACCTCCTCAGCAGCAACAGCGTATTTTCGACCCTGCGCCGCCCGCAAGAAAGCCTGGTGGCCGGCCTGGACGAAAATGTATAGTCTCGACAAATATTGCCGAAACCTCACTCACAATCGACGGTATTGTGTACGTGGTGGACCCCGGTTTTAGCAAGCAGAAAGTTTACAATCCTCGTATCCGAGTTGAATCTCTGCTCGTATCCCCAATCTCAAAAGCTTCTGCACAACAACGAGCCGGTCGTGCCGGTCGAACACGGCCAGGGAAATGCTTTCGACTGTACACCGAAGGCGCTTTCAAGAAAGAACTCATCGAAACCACATACCCTGAGATTCTTCGCTCCAACCTTGCTTCTACTGTCCTCGACCTCAAGAAACTCGGCATTGAAGACCTTGTCCACTTCGATCTAATGGACCCCCCGGCCCCTGAAACTCTCATGCGCGCACTTGAAGAACTCAATTTCCTTGCCTGCCTCGATGACGAGGGCAATCTCACGGTTCTCGGCAAACTCGCGTCAGAATTTCCCCTGGACCCCGCCCTCGCCGTCATGCTCATCTCCTCCCCCGAATTCTACTGCTCCAACGAAGTCCTCTCCATTACTGCTCTTCTCTCTGTTCCCCAAATCTTCGTTCGTCCCGCCTCCGCACGCAAGCGCGCCGACGAGATGAAACAGCTCTTCGCCCACCCAGACGGCGACCATCTGACCATGCTAAACGTATACCACGCCTTCAAATCCCCCGCCGCTCAAGTCGACCCCAAGAAATGGTGCCACGAGCACTTCCTCTCCCTCCGCGCTCTCCAATCCGCCGACAATGTCCGTCAACAACTCCGCACCATCATGGAGCGCTCGGAGATCGAGCTTGTCAGCGTCCCGTTTGAAGATAAGAAATACTATGAGAACATCCGGCGCGCGCTCGTCAGCGGCTTCTTCATGCAGGTCGCTATGAAAGAGAGCAACGGCAAGACGTACGTGACGGTCAAGGATAACCAAACCGTGCTGCTACATCCGAGCACGGTGCTCGGGCAGGAGAGCGAGTGGCTGGTGTACAATGAGTTTGTGCTGACGACGAAGAATTATATCCGCACGGTTACGAGTGTGAAGGCGGAGTGGTTGCTTGTAAGTACTCTTTGAAAGGGTCTGTTGTGAAATCTGTGAGAGGGAGACTGATCGGTGATGTACAGGACATCGCGCCGACTTACTATGACATCTCAACATTCGGCAAGGGCGAGGTCAAAACGGCGCTGATAAGGACGATGGAGAAAATCCGCAGGAAGGAGGCGACTAAAGGGGCTGGACGGAGATAAGCCTGACCCTGACATGAGTGTGCTTGCATGTAATCAAAGAGAGATGCGTGGACAAGTTATGATTCGATATCCATGCATACATAGAGCAGAGTACCCAGATTCCCCTTACCAGGCGTATATTGTAGAGAGGATGATTTATCATCAAGCCGGTGTATCTATTGGAAGGATACTTTCGTGAAGCTTAATTGGAAAGGATGAGTATATACCACTCACAACCCCCTCTTTTCCCATTCCTCTCTTACAACCCCATTCTCATCAACCCGAAAAAGAAGAACATACATGCCGCTAAATCGCAACAAAATGTCATCCCTCCAATCTCGCCCCATAGCCTTTTTTACTCAGAAGCATGCCCATTAACCCCATTCGTAACCACCTCCCCCACGCCCACCGCTTGATCCTCGATCTCTCCATCGACCCCATTCGTCCCCTCGATATTCACCTGGCCTCCTCCTAACCCCGCTATCCGCTCTTTTTCCTTCTCAGCAGCTATCTTCTCCGTCTCCAACCTCAATTCCTCCATATTCCAATTGTCCCCTTCTTCCCCTTCTTCCTCCCCCTCCCCCTCACTCTCATCCTCCTCGCTATCATCATCATCCTCCTCATCCTCCCAACCCCCCTTTTCAAACATCGCCCTCCCGGTCGCCTCCTTTGCCTCTCGCGCCTGCTGTTCCGCAGCTTTCTTATCCAAGCGCTCTTTCTTCCATTTTGCAAAGGTCTCTGGAGTGACGGGCGTGAGGGTGCCGGAAAGCTTGTGGCGCTCGGACTCGAGGAAGTCTTCGAGGGTGAGGGTTTTGAGGGGGGATTTATCGAGAAGGGCTTTTTCGGTGGCTCGTTGCTCTTTGGTTTTGAGGACGAAGCTGTGGGGCGGGGGCCTGGGGTTAGCTTTGGAGGTTTCAGGGGGTTGGAAGGAATGTGAGAGCGGGGGACATACCCGGGGGGAAGACTGTGTTTGTACATGCATTTATCGCCGCCGTTGGGACAGGACCAGAACCAGCCGTATTTCCCGTTTTCGACGGCGTCGATAAAGTATTTGCAGACTTTGTCGGTGGTGGTTTTTGGGTTGCCGTGCTTGCTCAAAACGACTTGCCGTAGTTTCTCTGGTGATATCCGAATTATATCAGTATACACTCTGCGGGGAATAATCAATCGCCGAACGCTATGCCCAGACTCACCTTCATCCCAATCCACCATGTCGTCCTTCTTCTTCTCCTCCTCCTCCCCTTCCCTCGTATCCTGATACAGGTTCCTCTTCTCTCCCTTCCTCTCTACCGCCAAATCATGACTAAACTTGCACTTTCTTCCCTTGTCGCAATTCCCCTGCTTATAAAATATACACACCACTGTCTTCGGGTCCACACCAAACGCCACTTTTTGTACTTGAACAGGCTTAAATAGATCGGCCGTTTCCCGCTTCACTTTCTCGTCCGCTGCTTTTTCCTTTTCTCGTTGTAGTTTGTCTGCGTCTTTTCGTTTTTGCTCGGGGGTTTTGGCTTGGGCGGCTTGAGATTTTAATTGTTCGATTTGTTTCTTGGCTTGGCCACCTTTTTTCTGTTTCCTGGGTGTAAGTCGGTGGCTGAAGGTGTGCCGGCTTATTGAGCGGGGGCTCTGAGAGTGGGTTGTTTAGAGGAGAAGGTGGACTAACATTTTTCATACCAAAGGTCTTATAATGTCTCAATCAGCAGTAGCACAGGAGGGAACTCAGGGGCAAAGACTTACCTTGTCTTCAAGAATCTTAGAAGACGAAGGTTTCACCTTCGGTACATCTTTCTTGGGCGGCATGTCTAAGAATAGTAGGAGAAAGCTGGGGAAAAGGTGGTAAATGGATGGGGACGATGGGGGGGGTGAAAGGTCAATGAGAATGGGGAAAAAAACAGTTTGAACCAAAACCAAATATTGTAAAAGTATTTCTGTGTCTTTTGTTCTTACACTGAGGAGTGCGGGGACTCTTGAGAGTTCAAGATAATGACCGGGGCTTGGTAGGGCAACGGATTTGCTAGCGTGGATTTGCGGCGAGGCAATCTTCATCGCAAGTTAAAGCTGTCCTCCCCAAATCGAGAACATCCTAAACGCGCGCTCTCCTTCATACATGGCCTACATTCTTTAAGGGAAAAAGTAACCTGTCACCACTATCCCTCTGTTCCGCCAATGCACTAACAGCAACCTCCAGGACACTTACAATCGCCCTCTCGCACTTCAGTCCCTACAGCCATCTTCTCTCCTCTCCACCCGGCAGAATGATCACCGACGACCAACTCTACAAGCTCGCCATATTTCTGGGCTCGCTGGCGATGCTCCTAATTGTGCTCTACCACTTTCTCGAGATCAACGCCATAGATGACGGTCCTAAAGCTGATTCGGGGGAGAAGGTTGCGCCGAAGGGAGCCGCGCAAGTACAGGCCAAGGGGCCTGCGAAGTCATAGGGGTGAGGACAGTGGGACGCGTATGGCTCAGATGAGGAGGGCTTAGGGCAGTGAAATGGAAGGCTAGAATTAGGGAGGGACAAGCCAGGAGAAGTCCGCTGAAGAACGATCGGTCCGGAATAGCAGGTGTGTTATGGTCACAATCTCAGACACATTGCCAAGAGCATAGTCGCCTTGTATACTGGAAGAATACACAGAAAGACTATTCACAAACGACCCGAGAGTCACATAAGATTACAATCTGGCAGGGACCAAGTTGAAGATCTAAGCCGAAATCTTTTGGAATTATCCGCCTGTCTAATTTTCTATCAATCATCGCTTTTCTTGTAGCTAGCATGAGACATCATGTTATCATCGGGGTATCGGGTTTTTATGAAAAATCCTTCATGTTTTCTAGCTGAAATTTCACTATTAGCACTCAACCTTCAGTAGCGACAGTTGCGGCTTTGGGAGCGATTTTGCTCTCAGAAGCTGTCAAGCCTTTTCGAATGGCAAGTACGCTGTCAACGATCACGGCATCGATGCCCTCATCAACTTGCAACTGATAACAATAGTTTAGCTTCTCGTATATTGAGGTAAGTAGTGTGTTGGGCATGGGGAATTGTACCTTGACTTTGTCCGGGTCGTTATTGACCGTACCGTACGAAACGCATACGAGCCCCGACTCCTTCACCACCTTTACCAACCTCGGACTGATAACCAACGGTTCCGCTGCCGAAACCACACCCAGAAGATTCCACCGCGACGCAAACCGAATGGCTTCTTGCAGACTACTTGCTCTTATGTCACCTGTTGGGCTGGTACCAGCGTCGGTAAGGAAGAGAATGGGAATGGAAGGCTGCTTGAAGGACAAGAGGAGGCAGATGTCTGGATTGAAGCTCGAGAAAATGACGTTGCGCTTCTTGCCAAGATCATACACCTTTGTAAGTACGGTGTCGACGAAAGAGTTGAGTTCGACGGCATAGGTGTCCATTTCTTGCTCTTCACTTTCGTGGAGCATGGGATACTCTAAATTCTGGTATCAGTATGATACACTCGCTCCCAAGGTCGCTGGAATTGACATACTCATCTCAATGTTGAAACCTATGCTTTCCGGAAGCTTCTTGAACATTTCTTCTAGCGTGGTGAAAGGCGCTTGGATAAAATTACCACGACTATTGCTTTTGAAACCCTTGATCTTGAAGTCACGAGTATGTTTCATGCGTTCGCTCATTTCCGACACGTCATCTTTAGCTAGATTGCCAGCGGACATCGATCGATGCCTGCGCGGGTCTTGGACTTTGTTAGGTTGGGCCTTTCCATCTGTCGGATCTGGAGAAGATGGGCGAGATGGCCGCGGAGTTCGAGCGTCGTTGACATGAAGAAACTAGAATAGGATTAACATTTCCATACTACCGGAGCGTAAAGCTCTATACCCACCTGCTCAAGAGTAAGGGTATGAACAGGAGCATCGATGCCTGTTTCGCTGACGAGAAAGTCGTGATATATCACAGGAACATGGTCTTTGGTCAACTGGACATCTGTTATGCATTAGTCCAACAAAATGTAGTGATCCACGCAAGTCAGCGTACCAAACTACGAACAGGTCAGTAATTGCCGGTGTCAATTAAGGTAGTAATCATACCTCGACATATGACGCTCCCAAGTTTGCCGCAGCGATAAATGACTGAGACGGGTCAGATGCATCATACCACCGTTCACAACGGACATTGAGGTACCTGAATAGTGTTTTCACCAAGCTGAAGAGAGCTTCGGGCGGCAACATTTTTGCCCAAACCTTCGCATCGGTTAGGTAGAGACCAAGAGGGAAATACTCTGGTGGCGAGTCACCTCGATGCCCAATAACCATTGTCGAAGTCATGCTCTTCCAATATGTCTGGTTCTCCGTGATGGTCATATTAGGGTGGGTGAAAGGTGTAATGACAAGAAAGTTAAAATTGACTGATCCGATGACTTCGAGGGTATTGGCTGCTATGATAGGCACAGTAACATCTCCTTGTAACGATATCCGCTTTGATCCAATGCTAGGTTTAATGCTAGAAAGTAGGGCGACAGCACGTCCAACAACCTGTTCGTTGGTCCCAGCATAAGTCGGTACAATGTCGAAAAGCAATTTGACCTTCGTAGCGTCATTCGTAGTAAAAACGATCGGCTCCGTGCTGACGTTATCTTGCACAGGTAAATCAGTGATTGAAGGCTCACCATTCGCATTAGTAGCAGAGACTACAACTGAAAGTGCAGTGTCGAGTAGTGTCGAATGGGCACTGGTGAAAGGGATACGGTCGAGGTTGACGGCTTCAATAGCTTTTCGCGTATCCATCGTTCCTAGACTAACAAGAACCATAGTTTCTTTTGTGAGATAGCGATGTCCAAATGTTTTGACAGGCTCTGTAGTACGTACTGCAGCGTTGCTGCTCGTCGCCAAGTTTGACTTTCGGTCGGCGATTGAACCGTTGGAGGAGGGGGGAGAGCAAGAGTTGAAGACAGACGAGGGAGGGGAGGGAGAATTGACGGTCGAAGCTTCAGAGTCTGAGCCGTAAGGAGCGATTGTTGTCGCTGCCAAAAGCCTAGCGATATTCATATGCCCTCTCAAGGCAGCATGCTCTTTTGCAGTCCACCCCGAAGTGTCCATCTTGTCCAAGTCGGCTTCGGCAGCGATCAGAAGCTCAACTATACCAAGGTGGCCATCTACGCTTGCAATGAACAGTGGTGTCCAACCAAAAGCATTCTCTCCTATTTCTGTGTTGGCACGTTGGCTACCCGAACCATCTAAAAGAGCACTAGCGCATTCAGTATGCCCAAAGCGAGCAGCTACATGAAGAGCTGTTTCGCCTTGATCGTCCTGGTAGTCCAGATCTACCCCTGCCTCCACCAGTAACCTGACGATAACAACGAAATTGGCTTTGGTTGCCAGAGCAAGTACTTCACCAGACTTCGATATATTCTGGCTTACTGCGGCCTTTCGATCGCTTACTCCTCTCCAGTCTTCAGCTTCGAGAATGGCTTTCACCGTCAGCGGGTGACCACCAATGACGCTGAGGTGCAGAGGTGCGTATCCATCGAGGTCTTGCCAGTAGGGCGCGTCGAGGCCGGCGGATACATCGAACTGTCCCCAGGCTTGCATGCGTTCTGTGATGACTTGACAGACAACCGCCAATCCGTGTTGCGCAGCGTAATGTAGTGGCATCCGCCCATACACGTCTCTTGTACACAATGCATCCCGCTGCTCTAGCCGTAGCTTGTCCAGAACATGTTCCAAAAGCACAACCGACTTGTCGTCTCTGCCAAATCTTTTGCTGCCGTCCAGCTCCTTTGCGTAAGATGAAGGTGGAGCCAAAATCGGCGGTGCGGCTGGGGTAATGTAATTGGTTGTGTCGTCAAGATGGGTTTCATCAGCTGCTGTGTCACCATCACTTGAGCGCTTGGGACGCCCCATTGTGATGACAAAGCGGTGTATACAATTGCGCTTGTTCAAATCATCGCCTTCGTCTAGCGATTCTACCTGGTCGAGAAGCTTATCAACGCAGTTTTTGGCTTTACATGTTATGGCCCGCTGCAGAAGATTCAGCAGCAACAGCGCGATGTCCTTGTCGCCACCAGCGGAGAGATTGAGCTCTTCTAGATAGATCATCAACGACGACGCATCGTCGTTTCGTATTGCATGATCCACCTTATCCAACGTGCCTACTGGTAGATCTAAGATGACCTTGGATGAGACCCGGTGCAAAGAATGAGAGGAATGTGTAGAGCTCTTATCATCGAAGAGTTTGACGTCTCCAAGCTTCGACAGCCAATCATTAACTATCTTCATGCTGTCGGAAAGGTTGATATTGGTTGCAAATTCCTTAGGATCAACCTTGGATTCCAGGTACCGTCGTTGTGTTGAGTCCTTGGCTACCTTTTTATCAAGTTTCTTCGTGATTTTGATGAACCCTCGGCGATTGACCTCGCCGTACCATTGTAGCTTTCTCAATTGACCCCGAAGTTCCAACAAAGCCCCCATAAGGTCTTCCACCTCATCTCTATCCATGCTAGTAGGTAGCTTTGTAGGTTTCCCATAACGGTCTTCGAGAAGTTTGAGCCGTCGAGCTGCATCGGCGTACTTTTTGTTGTAGAAACTGTCGACATCTTCTAGGTTCCGGTCAAGTGAGAAGAAGAACTCTAACAACAATTAGTCTCGACTGACAGATTTTCTCTATCCCGATTACTTACCAGCAGTGTCAGCGGTGTTATCCTGTTTCGAAGTCTCAGCTGTAGACTTTATAAGCTTCTTCAAAGCTTTATATTTGATGTAGTAGGTTGCCCATTCTGGCACCTCGTTCCGCGATAGATTCCTTCCGAATTTCATTTTGCAGGCCTAGCACCTCGGGGATTGCGAGTTACCAAAGCTTCCAGGCACTTCCTCTGCTGATCACAAACCAGGCCGCAATCTTACCCTGCTGGCGGCAGCGGAGAAAAGCGGTGTTGAGGATGTCGAGACCGCCATGTAGAGGGTTTAAGGGATTAACGGCTCCTGCAGTAGAGCATTTTCTAGTCGCGCTTGAGGATGCTGATACGCGCTACCAGGCGAAGTTCTGATCGTGCGTGCTCGGATTTGGGCCTTTCGTTGGTCGAATGGGTTCCGAAGCAGTGGGAGGAGTGTAATAATGGTGATTGACCACCACACTTTCTCTCGCAACGAGCTCTATTCGAGGCTCACCTTGGTAGGTGTATTATTGTAAAAACTCAAGCTATGGACTCAACCGACATTTTAAGTGCATAGAGGCACAAAGAATAAATTTGTTGATAAAGGCGTGATTGCGGTCGATATTTCTTTTATCACATTCAACCGTTATCAGCTCCGTTGTGGATCACAGATCACAGTCCATTCCATTGACACCTCGAGGGAATAGTGCGGATAGTGAGGGCTATGTAGTCCTCGAGAATACGAGTATCCATCTTCTCGATCTACTATCAACTTGGCAGCAGCTGATGATGACATGGGGGTTCGGCCGTTGGTTCGTGGGTCGCGTAGAGTAGCATGTCTTCCGTAGCAGAACGTTAAGGCGCTGAAGGGCGGTCAATTCGACTAGCTGCAACCGTCATCCTCCGCATTGTCTACGGAACAGCGTTAAGGTAAGCATATCACTGTGCATCTTTGAGGTTTTACAGATTCATCTGCATCGAGCTCATAAGGTAGAGTAGAAACACATGAGGAGTCTTACTGGCTACAGTGCTCCATGCAATTGACCTGCAGCTTACAGAATGCGCAGCTACTACGTGAACCAATAGCGCCGGCTCAATGAAGTAGTCCTCCTGTTATGCAGTATGATGGTTTACTCTCATACAGGGTCCTATCCGATTGATATCCTAATTGACAACATAATTGCATGCCTCCTTAGCCTCTTCTTAGTCTCCTCCCCGTTCCTGTGTGATGCGATGAAATTTTTGTTGGTCGGCCTAGCTCAGCGTCATCAAACCGAAAAGGTCCTCATAGAGCCGAGTTCTAATGTGGCTATACAAAGTAAGCGTTGTAGAACATACTGAAGATAAGTATGGTGGTGCCTCGTGCTTTCTTTCGCAAAGGTTTTGACGAGTGAGGGCAATGGATACAAATCTAATGACACCGCCATGAGACTCGGTGGAACTTGATCGACTACACATAACATTTCCACGGCACAAATCCCCACCACTTCGCTTCAACCCTATCGTGTGTATCAAAACGCATTCAAGTATTCTTCTCCGAAATGCCCAGCTGACGAGTCACGGCCAGGGTTTTGCACATTGCGAGAGTCGCGGTACGAATGGTTGAAAGAGTCCGAAGCATTGTACTGATAATGCGGGCTGGCCTGAGCGGGAGCACGGGAAGCAACACGATGATCGTTCGGGCCTTGGTATCGAGGTACAAAGCCACCATTAGCCTTCAAAGCGAGCTGATTGCCTGCACCATCATATTGAGGCATGTAACCTTGTGCGTGATATGTTGAAGATGCCAGTGAATATGGAGCCTTGATGGCACGAGCATCTTGTCCGGAATAGATGAGATCGCTTGGGTTAATTTGAGTTGCCATCGAAGGCTTATTCCCGCTGTCGTTGCTGTTACTATGCTGGCCTTCAGCCGATAAATCCTGTTTGTTTAGAGCATCCTCTTCCCAACCGTTTGCGTCGGTAGTAAAATGCACTGGCCCGCGCTCCGAGGCAGGAATATATCTGGCGTGCCTTACACAAGATACGTTGGCGCGAGCGGAAGAATTAAGAGCGGAGTCAAGCATGCCACGAAGAAATTCATGCTTGCTTTTGCTGCTGGAATTGCTAAATGAGAGGTCAGTTGATGGTCTTTGGTACGGCATCATAAAACCCTGTTTAAAGTCACTAACCTCGAGGAATCTACTGATTTTTTATTCCTATAGGTAGCTTTTAAGTTCTTAACCTCAGGCAGGATGAATGTAGGCTTGATTGGTGCGTTGAATATACCGCCTGGAATTGTAGTCGCCTGCTGTTCAGAGGTGGAAGTGGTTGGCCTTGATATTTTGCGAGACTCCGTGAGATAATCCCCAGTTGAAGCAGGATGATTAACAGTATGAGTCGTTGCGACCGGCTTCTCTCGAGCACTAGTCATCTCATTAGCATTCTTTGACTGATCTTTTCCAATTCGATGCTATTTACCGTGCTGGCTCTTGTTTCCCGCTTTGACTTGGTATGCTCCAACTATCAGTAGACAAGTTGTCTGAATGCTGATCTGGTTCCCAGTTGTCTTTCTGCTCTGTGACAGTGCTCCAAGAATTAGGATCGTCGCCAGGCTTGCTTTTCTCAGACGGCATCTGTTCATTGTATGTAGCGTTGTCTTTTACCACTTCAGCAGGCACAAAGAGAGCTGTGAACTTGTTGCGGGGCGTTAATGGACTGCCAGCGTAAGATTCAACGTAGGCGTGATACTGACGGCGATGTGGAGTTTCAGGCTGCTGTTCAGTGGGTCTGGTGATGTTGATGTTCTCATTTGTTTCCACTTGGGCCTCTAACTCATTGAAGCTGCCGAGGTTGTTCTTCGTTCCGGATGCCGAGTTCTGTATGGTTGGTACGAAGGCTTTTGTGCCTGTTTGGGAAGGGTAAGCATTACCACTTGTTGTCGAAAGAGGACCGTGATTAGCAGCAGTGTTTTCCAATCCTCTTCGCTCTACAGACTCAGAAGGCCTTCCCTTAGCAACATCTACGGAAGTCAAGCCTAGCCAGCCAGTTGTTTTTCGATCTCTGTCCCAGCTGTCCGCGTGTTGGTGTGATTGGTGCTCATACTTCGAACTGTTGGGCGGTGTTGACGGGCAGTTTGCCTCCGACTTGTTGCCGCTAACCGACACAAGATTCTGGGAAGCGCCTTTCTCAAGACCGTCGCTGGTGTGATGAACAACCCGGTAATTGTAAGCACTATCATTCCAGTTCCAGGGACGGGGCTCCGCAAAATGATCGAGGGTTTTCTTTGGCAACATAATGGGCTCGGAGTCTGACATGGCCCAGCGAATATCCTGCTCAGCATCATAGGCTGGGTCCTTGCTCTGGCCCCCCAGACATCCGTATAACGTAGCCTGTTCACGAGCGCGACGAATGACTTCTTGAAACTCAGCGGGCACTCTGCAGTAGAGCCTCTGGCCGTTTGCAGGATTGAGACCGAGTCTATCAACGTACTCGGCTTCTTGGTCGGACACTACTGGCAACACGTCTTGCGAGGAGCTCCTCGGGCTTAAATTGGTACCGGATCGATGAGCTGCCGCAGATTTTTCTAAATGCATTTGTCCTACCATCTTTTGGCAGGCGTCTTTGACTCCGTACTTGCCAGACGCGGAAGCACAAACGGATTTGTTGCCGTCTAATGTGCGAACTTTAGCACCCGAAGCTGATGCATGATTGCGATGCCCATGCTGGTTGAGCTCGTCAACGCATTTCTTACCAGATTCAGAAGATGTACGTTGTGCAAAGCCCGGAATGAAGGCTGGCGCGTCAGGGGAGAGGCCCTTATTAGTAGCTGCGCCCCAGCTGTTGTTCGCTGCAGATCCGGTCTGGTCAATGGCACTTTCCATAGCCACATGAGTCGCAGCAAACCTAGGCGTAATGAAGCTAATCGGAACGGTGGCTGCTGGAATAGCAAAGTTAGGCGTAGTGCCTTGAGGCCCAAAGCTGTGCTGATAATCGCCTATATTGGCCATTGCATATGGGCTGAAAACAGACGTAGCAGTGGAGCCACAACGCTCGAATTGTTCCTTGGCGACTCTTACACTATCCAACTGCTCCACCAGGTCTTTGCGCTGGGCGACCAAGGCAGCATGGACTGTTGGTGGAAGTTCGTGAAGATGTAAGGCCATATGTTTATCCAGCGCCGTAAGCCGAGACTGCAAATTTTCGAAATGATTGTGCAGAGCCGGGGCACGCAAATCATGATTTACTGGTGGAGGGTAGGCTTGAGGTTCACTCGCCGCGTTTCCAAAAAGTGTTGGCAGGTTGATTGTAGATTGAGTCCCAGTCCAAGCTTGCGAGCTCCCAACACCTGGCATAGAGTAGTCGTGGAAAATAGGTGCTGTTGGCGGGACGTTCAAAGGCTCCAGTACCATCTCTGTCCCGTTCCAGTAAGATCTATACATTAGGCCGTTCATAGAGTAAATCGTGCTGCCATCCTGTAGCATCATAGTTGACACGGGTCCAGAAGGAAGCTGTACCATAGGTCCCATCGGTTGCAATCCATACGTACTGGTGGCGTGTGATTGAGTGACTCCGTTACCTACGTTATATTTATTGTTGCTAACACCCTGGGTTTGGATAGTGGAACCCAAATTTTCGGTATTGGTAACACCGTTTCGACTTGGCCGGAACTCTCCCAAGCGCAAGTCAGTGTTGGCAATTTGGGCACGTTTCAAAGCCAAACTCGTTCGGTCGATCTTGCTAAACGGCTCTGCCGCTCCGGACTGCTCATCCAGCAAACCTTGGATTGAACCTAGGGTTAACATTGGTGGCGGCGACAGTGGCCCAGCAGGAACTATTTTGCCCCCTGCAGTCACGCGGTGATGCGGAGGCGAGGCATATTGCTTCAAAAAGCGCGCAAATCCTTCGTTCTGCTGCGCATGAGGCGTTCTGGGTGGCGCACGAGGCTGTCGAAGCGGTTGGTGCATGAAGCGACCTTGAAAAGTAAGCTCTTCATCAGAGTCCGTTGACCGACGTGTGAAACTGGACAGGCCACGAGAGAACATGTTTCTCTGGTGTGTGAGATGCGCATTGGCCGAATCTTTGAAAACGTTTTCTGGAGTCAAATCTGTTAGCTAGATAAAGGCAATGAAGGGGGATGAAGTGCGTAGTGGTAGATGCAGCGGGCTGCGAGACGCATCTGGTAGCCTTTCACCGCATGGAACGACAGAATAAGTGTTCTAACAAAGCTAAAGGTGGAAAAGGGGTCATGAAATATGGAATGGTCAACAAGGTGTTGAAGCTTACCGGCCAGGGCAGCAGGATTGATCCTCAGCTCCACACGTTTTCCATCCATTGCTTGCCGTAGCTTCAGCAAAGTATCAATATCATAGACTATTGATAGGGGATTTTGAGGTTGTGGAGTTTTGGTGAAAATCTGTGTGAGATTGAAGTTCCCAAGATTAGCCCGTCGTAGTTGTTGTTGTTGGAACTTGGTCACTGGTGTTAAGGACTTGCTCACCGATGTGTGTTGACTTGGGTTCGCAACACTAGCCGATAGCGCGTGTGGAGACTGCTGGTTATCCCAACCTATCTCGTACGAAGTATTCGTTGAGAATGATTCTGGTTCCTCTTGGTCGCCTTCAAATGGAGCTGTCATATCTACAGCCATGTCGACCAAGATGGTCGTATCCCCGAATCGAGCAATATAATTGCTGGAAATAGAGGAATTACTATCGAGCTCGAAGATGGAGCTAGTGCTTCGTATAGAAATGTCGTCAACCTCAAAGCTTGGATCTAGGTTCTGGATGTACTCCTGGACAGCCTCGAAGTTGAACTCAACGCCATGTGGTTCGTAATAGTGATACCGGATGTCTGCTCGATAATTAGTGCTAGGAGTCTTGGTAGGCGTCCCGCGCTCGGTCCAGACGAGAGAGGGAGTGCGGAACTGAGCCATCTTGACATTCGCAGTACGGTGTTCGTGTCGTGTGATATTGATCTGGTCAGATCGCGAACGAGGGAGACTCACCACGAGCGAAAGCTATCTTAGCTCACATACAACACGAGAAAGCACTGATTCATCGATGATGTTGTTCGAGCTAGCGGTAGGAAAGCAATGATCCGAGGGAGGTGGCGGGGATGCAAGTATCGTGAGAATCGCCACTTGGTACGGAAGTTTTGTTGATTTCCATCCGTGCTAGTCGCTTTTCTTAGACTTCGGCTGTTGCCCGTTATGTTGCTCCTACCTTACTTGGCAGCTACCTGCACACCAATCGATCTAAAGCAGGTGCAGTTGCCATTCCGAGGTTTGCCATTC
>JAABUY010001318.1_pt1 | contig 34125 bp, 58 predicted proteins | sample 5560271 | NCBI WGS metagenome assembly JAABUY01 (sample SAMN10711886, study PRJNA513374) | rock metagenome | isolation source: Antarctica rocks | place: Antarctica: Victoria Land, University Valley | reverse complement strand
GTGCCCTGCTTGCACAACGGCACTCTGTTGGTAGCCCGGCGCCGGCGAAGGGGCGCTTGAGGCCTGGCAGTGCGATCATAGCGCGCGGTCGAGCGTCAAGTGAGCTGTCAAGCAGAGATTTGCAGCAGAGTCTAGGGTTATCCTCAGGTCGGCACCAAGTCGAGACCTGCATGCCGGGCACGCTTCAGCAGAAAAGTTGAGGAGAGCTCGAACGCCGTGACAGCACAGGCTTTTGCAGCATGAACGCAATGGCGCAGGCGGGCATGCAGGTGTTTGCGCAGGCCAAGGCGCAGCCGGCCAGCAAGGCCGCCAAGACTGTTCAGAAGAAGGCGTCGCAGGTCACCAAGACCGCGCGCAAGACTGTGCGGTGGGCCCCCGCTGCGCACTGTCGTGCTCACACTCAATGTGTCAGATAACCAAGTATGCGCGCTCCCAAGCGAAGGGGGACAGCGGTGTCGCCCAGCATGCTGCGAAGGGCGCGCTTGGAGGGCCGCTCCCAGGATGCCAACCCACCTGCACCTGCCCTGCAGGGAGCGCGCCGGCTGGTGGGCGGAGTCTTCCGACCGCGCGTCTGCCTGGTATGGCCCGAACCGGCCGACCTTCCTGGGCTCCTTCACCGCCCCGCCCCCATACCTCAAGGGGGAGTACCCAGGTGCCTCCCCCCCACCCCCCTCTCTCGCTTGTTACCCCGCGTCAGACGCTGAGAGGCTCTGCACATCCTGCGCCAGCGCTCGGTGAGGCTTGCGTGCAGACGTGTGGCGTGCTGGCAGTGCTCATTACAGGTGTGTGGGTGCAGGCGACTACGGGTGGGACACCCAGGGCCTGTCCGCCGACCCGGAGACGTTTGCGCGCTACCGCGAGATCGAGGTCATCCACGCTCGCTGGGCGATGCTGGGCGCGCTCGGCTGCCTCACGCCGGAGCTGCTGCAGTACTACAGCGCCGCCAGCGTGCGTCACGCGGCCCACACCTGCCTGACTTTCACAGGCAACGTTGTGCGCTGGGTGCTTCCTGGGGTCGGCAAAGCTGTGCGGGATCCACCGAGCTTCAAGGTGAGCTGAACGTCTTGCTGTGCACATGATGGGCGTGCACTCTTGGCGATAGGTGGACATGCATCAGGATGTTGCGTGCCGAAGTTATAGTGTGTATCTTGAAAACCATCCGAGCTCTGGTGTCAGCCGCGTCACTGCAGTCGAGCAGCGCCACACTCGCAGCGTGGCCGGCGCAGTTCCAGGAGCCCGTGTGGTGGAAGGCGGGCGCCCAGATCTTCGACAGCGACGGGCTCAACTACCTGGGCAAGCCGTCGCTGGTGCACGCGCAGAGCATCATCGCCACGCTCGCCGTGCAGGCGCGCGCGCCTGGATCCTGCTGCGCGCGTGCGAGGCTCGACAGTGTGTCAAGCAGGGCGTGGAAGCACAAGCCACGCGATTGCTCACTGGTACATGAGTATGGCAAGCGCAGGCTGGGGCCTTCCAGGGGCAGCTCCGTCGTGGTAGCAACCCACCGACCACGCTGTGGCGGCAGGGGTCGGTGCTAGCTGACATGCTGCCGCGTGGCAGGTGGTGCTGATGGGCCTGGCAGAGTCCTACCGCTTCAACGGGTCGGCACCGGGCGTGGATGGCCTGGACAAGCTGTACCCCGGTGCGCCCCTGCACGCATGCACCGGCAAGCAGCACTGACAGAGCACTGCACAGCGCGTGGGGCTGCCCGCTCCGGGGCGTCGGGCGTGCCGCGGCACCGTGAAGCTGGCTGCTGCGTGCAGGCGGTCCCTTTGACCCGCTGGAGTTTGCCTCTGACCCGGACACCCTGGCCGAGCTCAAGGTGAAGGAGATCAAGAACGGCCGCCTGGCCATGTTCTCCATGCTCGGCTTCTTCGTGCAGGCCATCGTGACGGGCAAGGTGGGCGGCCCTGCTGTGCTGTCCCCGCATGATCAGGGGCCTTCACTCTTGCTGTCACCCTGACCTGGCGCCTAATTCTATTGCTGCCCGGCATTGCAGGGGCCCGTGGAGAACCTGGTGCGCCCCGCTGCTGCTCGCACCCATGTCGGTGCTGCTCGTGTTGCCTGAGGGCTTGAGCGCGTGCTGACCGCAGCGACGGGCCCCGCGCAGGTGTCCCACCTCGAGAGCCCGTGGGAGAACAACGGCTTTGCGGCGGCCACCAAGTGCGAGTCCTGTGCTGACTGTCCACTGCGTATGTCGCTGTGTTTGAGCTTTTTTGTTTGCAACGGATCACACTGACTGTGTCTGTTGTGCGCAGGTTCACTCCCTGAGCATCCGATTCTGCTCATATGCTGAGGCGTAGTGGTGCCTAACGAGGTCGCTGTGCGGAGGGTGGCATCTATGCAGTCTGTCTGACTGGAGCTGTCTGCATGCGCTGTAAGGATGCGGATGCATGCGGACGCCAATATTTAACATGCGAGCTGACCCCACTCCGCCTTATTGTCGCACATGTTGAAGCATGCACTGCAAAGTGCTTGGAATGTCTGCAGGCGACTATGAGGCCTTACCCAGGTAGCAGAAGACAGCCAGAGTAGCCAATACACGCACTGCACTGACTTGCTGCGCAGGAGCTGCTTTAACGGGCAACCCCACTCTGGCCAATGGACAGTCGGGTGACATTGACATCTGGCAGTCTTGAGCAGACTCTGGAGCAGTGCGTCTCACCACTAGAAGCTTGCTTCAGGTGCAACACGTCACTGCCTGCCTTCCCTCTGCTCAACTTGCATGTGCAGACATCCTGATGACGTCTTACACCGACAGATTGCTGAGCAGGAGGTCAGATTGCTGAGCAGGAGGTTGCAACCTGACACCAATTCGGCAAGAGCGCAAGCAAAGGGGGAACAGATGCGGATACAAGCCGACTGCCGCGCACGTTTACACGTGCTGCGCCGGCAGCTCCAGACGCCTCGCTCGACACATCAGCCGACAAGTGAACACAAGCAGAACATAGGCACACCCCGCGGCTCCCGTGCTATGCTGGCATGCCGCACTGTGTCACGCCGCTCCAAACGCCCGCGCTAAGTGGTCAACACACTCACGCTCACAGGTTGTGCTTCGCGTCCTTGTACGCGCCCTTGGCCTGACCCTGTTGCCACAAGGCGCAGGCCGTCAGATCTCTCTGCAATCCCACCACAACAAAGCGGCAGCGGTCCCACGAAGCCAGGGCGCACCTTCAGGTCGTGTGCGGCACCCTTGGCCTCGCCCTTGAGGTCCTTGGCGGCGCCCTGGCAGGAGCGAGTCCCGTTCAGGGAGTGGTCACAGAGCTTAACCTCTCAAAAGCACTCGAGCGTACTGCTTTCGCTTGCATCAGGCCAGGGCTGTGCGCACCTCCACGCTGTCGCCCTTCCAGACCTTGTACAGGACCACGCCGCCGATCAGGGCCAGCGCGCCGAACGCAACCTGCACCACCACACTTTTCTTCATATTCCAGTGCACTTTCAGGGCGGCAATGCTTGGGAGTTTGCTGGCGCTGCCGCGCGCAACGGAGACAACAGCAGGCACTGCTACAGCTGAGCCCACAACGCTGCAGGGCGCGCACTGCCGCCCAGGAACACCCAGGCACCCTGCACTTGGCATGAGACCTGTCCACAAAAGGGCTGTGCAGCTCAGCCTCAAGAAACGCTGCTGCTGCGAAGTGCCCACAAAAAGAGCTGCACAGCTGCCGCTTGTCAGCTGCGCGGTGCTGCATCGGCTCAGGCCCAAAGGACGGCCAGTGGTGGACCCATGCAGCCGGATTCCCTGCCCGGCCCATGCGCAGAAATCTGAGCAAAGCAGCTGCCCCCAAGCGCAGCCTTCACGCCACCCGGCTCCGCAGCGGACTCGCGGATCGGCTGTACAGAGCACACGTGAAACCTGGCGACGCCTTCGCATGCTCTCCTCAGTGCTCGAGGCACTCCCCCACCCAACCACACAGCCCCTGCTCGCTGCCCTGAACCCGCACACTGGTGCCATGTCCTGCCCCAGGCTGAATCAGGGCCTCACGTTCGCGAGGTCCGCCATTGCTTCTGTCTGTCTTCTGTAGGGGAGTTGGGTGTGTGTTGTAGGTAGTCAGGCGTCGAGAATGGCTCTGGAGTTGCAGATTAGTTGCTGACTTGGACGGCATTGAGCTTGAGGGGGGTGACAAGCCCTACTACCCTAGACCGCTGCGCAGTTCTCGGAGCCCCTGTTGTACTTGGGAAAAATGGGTGGAACGACGCGACCAGTGCCGCGACTGCTGGGCTGCTGCTAAGCAGAGCCCTCCTCCTCCTAAAGTTGCACCAGTCCATCCCGAGCACTGGCCAAAGCTACGCCGTGCGCGCGCGCTGCACGCAGTGAGAATGGCGCCGCGCGCCGCGCTGATACCACTGACACTCTGCCTGCTGCTGGTCCTGCCAGGTGCACGCTGCATGAGTTTTCATCTCTGTGTGGGCTGGTTGAGGCCGGGGCACAACAGCACCCGCCCGGCGCCCTCCCGCAGGCAGCCGCGGGGCAGGCGCAAAGGCAACGCAGGACAGCGCGCCGGCGTCCGCGCCACCCCTTGGCCGCAGTCGCACCTTCACGCTGGTGAACAACTGCGCGTTCACGGTGTGGCCCACCGCGCGCGGTGCCGTCAGCGTGCTGGGCACACGCGGCCTCGAACTGGGCCCCGGCTCCGCCGCAAACGTGAGCGTGCCGCACGCCTGGATCGGCAACTGGAGCCCGCGCATCGGCTGCCACTTCGACGCGTCTGGGCAAGGGCCGTGCGACACGGGCGGCTGCGGCGGCGGCCTGGCATGCAGTGAGGACGCGAGCGCGGTGCCGATGGACCGCACGCAGGTGTGCAGCTGCCGGCCGGGGGCCGCCGGGGTGCAGGCTCGCCGTGCGCGCTGACCGGAGCAGGGGGCGCATGTGGCGGCCAGGCGGAGTTCAATCTGAACGCGTGGGGCAACTTGGACTACTACGACCTCAACCTCTTCACGTACAACGCGGCCATGACCATCCGGCCGGCCAGCGCCGCCTGCCGGCCGAGCGGCTGCGTGCGCGACCTGCTGGCGCACTGCCCAGGCGGCGGCGCCGTGGCCGACGGCAGCGGCGCCGCCCGCGTCTGCCGCAGCGCGTGCGCGACGGCGCTGGACGTGGAGCACTGCCTGGCGCCGTCCGCGGCCGCGGCCCAGACCAAGGCGGCGTGCCCGTACGGCACCGTGTCTTACATGGCAGACCACGCGGTCCTGGCATGCCCGGGCAGCCCCGACTACACCGTCTCCTTCTGCGACTACCTGACCTGACGGGGGAGGGGCTGGAAAGTCGGGCTGTTACACAGGCAGCGCCCGTCCCAGCTTGCCGGGTTGCGCAGCGCGAGACACCCGGCTCACTCAGCACAGGCTCCAAGGCAGGCACACGCTCGTACATGGCTCTGCCAGCCGCGCTACTGCGCCCGCGTGGACAGGCCGCAAAAGGTGATGGCATAGTCCGGGCTGCCGCTGCAGCCCAGCAGCTGCGTGTCGTCGTTGGCAAACGTGGCCGAGCTCGGGCACAGCGCCTTGACGGCGCGCTGGTATGCGGACGAGAAGCGGCAGTGCGCGAGGTCCCTGTACGCCTCGCAGGCGCTGTTGCACGCGATGAGCTTTCCCGCGCTGTCCAGCACGCGCGCCGTCGCGGGCGTCTCCGGGCAGTGCTGCAGCAGGTCGGCCGTGCAGCCGCCGGCGCGGCAGGCGGGGTCCGAGGGCTCCACCAGCACAGCGATGTTGTAGATGTCCGGGATCACGTCGTAAAAGTCCTGGCCGCCAAAGGAGTTGAACAGCATCTTGACCTGGGCGCGCCGCCGCGGCCGTAAATCCGGCGGGCGCAGGGTGCGCGGGCAGCCAGCGGCGGCGCGGTGCGCGCCTGAGTGTAGGGCGCGACGTTGCCGTTGTAGCACCGGAAGTTGGGTCCGCACTGCCCCGTCTCACACGCGCCCGCGCTGCCGTTGTCCACCTGGCAGCCTGTGCGCGCGCCCCAGGTGCCCAGCCAGGCCGGGGGGGCGATGAAGGTGGCGTTCTCGCCGCTGCGCAGCATGAAGCTGCCGTTGCCCAGCATTGGCGCGCCGTAGGTCAGCGGCCATATGGTGAAGTTGCATGCGTTGACGACCGTCAGCGTGCGGTTGCGCGCCGGCTGCGCGGCGGCGGGCGCTGGCGCAGGCGCCGCGCCTGTGCGCGCAGCGCGCGAGCCGCTGCAGTGTGCGCTCTGAGTGCAAGCTGCGGGGGTGGGACCACGAGCAGACGTGTCTGGCACAGTGCCCAGTGCCCGGGCAGCCAGGTGCTAGGTGGTATATAGCAAGATGCAGGCAGCCGCCCGCCACAACTCACCTGGGCTCCCAGTGGAGCGCCCAGCTGCAGCCTGCACAACGAACACAAGCAGGAGCACGTGCGTGGGCAGGTGGCGTGTTGAACACCACCCAGCTGTGAGACGCTTTGGCTTCAAAGCGAGCATCCTGGCAGCACTCCCCTCCCTGGGACCGTTATGGAGTCGAGTCCCTTCTGCGCGCAAGCGGCAGCAGGTAGGTTTGTCGAGAGCATAAGCGGGTTTCCGAGAGCCATTCTCCTACCTTGCGCAAAAGATATGGCAGCCTTCTGGGTGGCCTGCATCCTTCTCTGCATGAACAGATCGCGTGCCGCACTCCTGGCGCCTGCGGCAGCAGTGTCGCCGGAACTGGCACCATATGGCAAAGTGAGTGCCTGGCCCAGCTGTGCCCCTCTTCACTCGTTTGCTGCCAGCTCGGCAGTGCTGAGACCCGCTGAGCAACGGGCGCCCAGGGCGCCCGCAAGCTGACGGTGGTGAACGCCTGCAACGCCACGGTGTGGCCAGTCGTCCGGGACAGCAAGCTGGCCGTCACCAGCGCATACGCGCTGCGGCCTGGCGGGCGCAGGAGCAGCCTGGTCCGTTCGGGCTGGGCCGGCACCATGGGGGCACGCAGTGGGTGCAACGCCGCGGGCCAGCAGTGCGAGACGGGCGAGTGCACTGCCGTGACGCCTTGCTACAATGCCAACGTGGTGCCATACACGCAGGTGCCACGCAGCAGGTTCGTTACCGCCCCAGCGCAGCCGCGCCCAGCCTCGAGCTCGTGGCGCTCCCCGCGCCGCCAGGCCCAGTTCCTGCTCAACAGCTTTGGCGGGCTGGACATGTACACCGTTATCATGGATGTCTACAGCCTGCCGCTGCTGGTGCAGCCGGCCGCAGCCGAGCACGGGCGCAGCTGCCAGCGGGGCGGCTGCACGGCGGACCTGCGCGAGCACTGTCCCGCCGCGGGCAGGGTCCGCGGCAAAGCGGGCCAGCCCCTTGCATGCTTGAGCGCCTGCGAGGTACGCATGTGGCCACCAAGCCAGCCAACAAGCATGGCAGGGCTGCACCCCCGTGTGGCTGCCACTGTGCGAGCAGCCCGCAGGTGTACAAGGACATCGCGAACTGTCAGGACGCGAGCGCCTTCTCCAACCACACAAAGCGCATCTGCCCGACCGGCACGGCCTATGTCAACGACAATGACGCGCTGCTCGTCTGCGACGCCAACCCGGACTACACCATCACTTTCTGTGGGCTGCTCTGAGCGGGGCGTCAGCGCACAATTAATAGGCTACTGCTTGTCGCAGGCGTGTCCTCAACCTGCCGCAGCAGCTCACAGCAGCTACTCACCAGGCAGCTGAAGAGCAACTGGGCTCCCTTGGAGTCACAAATGCAGAGCATGCCCTGACTGTGCTGAGCACATTGTATCAGGAGCGCAGAGCTGCGTTAAAGGTGCGAGGCGTCGAGATCTGTAGTGACAGAGCTGCTTCCTTGGACAGCTGAAATGCCATCACACCATATTGTGGTTGCCCAAACTATAAGACAACTAGCTGCTCCTGTCCTACACAGCACCATCATGCACAGCTTGTGTACACGCTCCCAGGCGTTGAGCACTTCGACGCGCGGGACCAAACTCTCCGACTACACCGCTGCATGCACTTAACGACACTGAGAGCTCACCAGACAAACATGCGCAGTGGGCAGGAAAGTCAGACACATGGCTGAAAGCCACCTGCAAGCGTTCAAGGAGGCAGCTCACACGCTGGTTCAGAGCACTTGGCAGTTTACCTGCAAGCGCACCTGTATGCGCAAAATCATCAGGCAGGCACGCGCAGAGTCACAGCCAGGGGCGCCAGCCCATGAACGCCCGGCCCAGTATGTTCTCATCGGTGGCCATGTCGAGCAGGCAGCCTGCTTGCTGGTCAGGGGTGAGCGTCGCACTGCCAGAAACCTCGGGCGTTGCGCGCTTGTTCCGGCCAGCAGTGCCCCGCACCAGCTCCTGCGCCTCACGACCGCCAGGTCACCACACCCACTGTTCACATGTTCACCCTGCTCTCGCTCCACAAAGGGACTGCAGCTCGCAAAGTCCATGACCTTGCACCCTGCCGGATGCACAACACAACGGTGCTGCTCACAAGCTCTGGACAGCACCATGCACGGCGCCGGCGCGGCGCACCTGCAGCGACGCCCAGTACTTTGTGCCGGCATGCCGGGGCGCGAGCTCCTTGATGAGGACCTCGACCGGGTGCGCCCCGGCCAGCTTTTTCTGGGCGGTGCCCACCTGCGCCGGCCCCATGGCTGCCTGTGCATGCGCCCCAAGTGGCACACGCCTGCTACAAAGAAACATGCTCGGCCGCTGGCGGTACTTTGAATCTCTAGTGGCTGCCTATCAGCATAGCCTGAGAGCCCCAGGGGCGTCAGTGCTCCCAACTCGTCAGTGTACATGGGGCATAGGCTGACACAGGCAGTAAACAGCAGAGGGCCATGCGAGCACCTTGTCGGCGATGTACGCGTCAGCGCTGGCGAGCTGTGGCGCAGCGCTGCCAGTCTTGGGCTTGCGCAGGCTCTGCAGCACGCGCGCCTCCCGCTGCCAGTCGCTGAGCGGCTCGCGCAGGAAAGTGTCCAGGATACCCTGTGGGGAAGCAGGTGTGTCAGCTTGCAGTGCAGGCAAAAGCCCAGCAGGAGGGCGTGAGCTTGATGCGCATGCAGCCAACAAACTTTCAGCTCGCACCTCGCCAGCGATCATGCACAGCACACTGGAGCCTGCACTGTGGCAGCGCGCATGCACTGCAGGGTGCCAAAAGCATTGCGCGCCAGAAGCAAACTTGCATGTCTAAGCATCGGGCGGCACCTCAAGCGCGTCGCGTCCCGCGCGCAGGGCAGCCAGGCCCCGCGAAAGCGGCGCAGCGAGCAGCGCGCATGCATCGTGGGGCTGCAGCGCTCCACGCAGCTGCCGCGTCAGCCTGAAGGGAACCAGCTCCGGGATGGGCAGCGCCTGTGCGCCGGTGCCGAAGGAGTACCTGCCACGGCGCGCCGCCTGTCTGAGAACGCACTGCGGCCCCCATGACTCAGCTGTGCAGGGCGTGCAACATCCAGCTGCACAACCAACACCCCGACAGGCTGGCATGTGATGCAATGCAAACTCCTCAGCGCACGGGATGTCGCCTGTATGAGATCCTAACAACCGCAAGAGGATAAGGAGTGCGGAATGCAGTGCATCTCCACCCCGCGCACCCGAAGTCGATGGGCACCAGCGTGCCGGTCGCGGGGTGCAGCAGGAAGTTGTCCAGGTGGCGGTCGCCAGACCCCGATATGTAGCCGGTGGCTGCCACGGCCGCCAGGCTCGCTGCGTACCCCCGCCGCAGCGCCAGGAAGGCCTCCGCGCTGCCAGCAAAGCGCAGCAGCGCCTCCCTGCAGCCAGCCGCATGTCCTGTGACTCAGGAAGGCTGTGACCGTTCAAGCGCCTGCATAGTTGCAACATCACACCACCAGGGCATGCTCGGCGACTCATACGTGCTAGAGCTGCACTCACAGCAGCTTGCAAAGTGAACGCAATCTCAACACACCTCTTGGCAAGATGTTACTGGTAAGCACTAGGCACATGCGCACGAACCGCTGCCCAGGACGCGTGCATGCAGCAGCAAATGCAGAGCTTTTGCATGTAGAGGAATGGCAACCTGAGGCCATCCCAGCGAACATGCGCCTCTGCCGCATGCAGCTTGGCAAGCACAGCTTCATGCCGAACGCCGCCCTGCAGCAGCGCAAGGTGCTGCTCCACCATTCCGCCGGTCTTGCTTGGGCCACCGGTGAGAGCCACCACTCCGTTCCAGTAGGCTTCATCGGCTTTTGGAATGGCCTGCAGAACAGACATCACACTTACCATCCGAGTGGCTGGCACACAACGTCAGACACTGAGCTCAAGCTCAGCTGCGCATTCAAAGCTGCTGCAAAGCGTCACGTTGGCAGAAGAGTGCAGGTTACGCGTCACGGTGGCAGAAGAAGGCAGGTGAGGGGAGTTGTGCAGGGCTGTACCTCTTTAGGTATCAGGCTGGGCTTACTGATGACGTCCTTGAGAGACTGCGAGTCTTCTACGAAGGCAACCAGTCCCAGGGTGAGCCCGATCGGCACCACTGAGTACGTCCGCACCTGCATCCGAGGCAGCTCCAGCCTACAAAGTTTGGCGCACACCGCAACACCGCCGGGTAACATACCAGAAGGCACATTCAACGCTGCTCGCCTGCCAGCGAACGCGGTACCGCCGTATGCAGACCATATGCTTAGTACATGCACATGCACACCAGTGCACCAGTGCACCAGTGCACCAGTGCACAGTGCTGCAGACAACATCAACGCGGCTCTTTTATTAGGTACTCATGCAGTGGCAGCGCACACACTGTCATCACGACGCGCGGCTCATCCAGACAGACTGGAGAGCACCGCAGCGCGCCTGCAGGCCGTGTCCGGCTGCTGCTGCGTCGCGCGCGAGGAGCCCATTCGAGACATCCAGCAGCTGCTCCATGCGCTGGTCAATGCGCAGGTCCTCACCGCCCTTCACCAGCCACTCCGTCTTCCTGCAACAGCACAAGCAAGTTCCAGCGCCAGATGTCAAGCCGTGAGCTCTTCGTCGATGCCTTAACACATGCTGAGCAAGGGGCATGACCAATCTGGCGGCAGCGCCTTTTCAAACGGTGGAGACCGTGGCATGAAGCAGCCCCGGGCGCAGTGATAGCATGCCTATGCATGGAACAACCGCTAAAAGCATGTGCAAGAAAATGCATCTGCTGTGCAAGCGAGGCTTAGCAGTGCAAGGCAGTGTGAGCATGTGCAGTAATGGGCGCGCACTTGAAGTCGTCGCCGTAGATGCTCAGCTTGATGGGCCGCTGCTTGGACGAGAAGATGTTCACCGTCTGTCCAAACCCGACAATGCGCACTGGCTGCGGCGGCCCTGCTGCCAGGGCAGCTATGCTGGGCATCCAGGGCATCTCCACACCCTCGCCACTTGCATCTGCGCACATGCGCCGTTGCGAGAGGTGGCTTGCGAGCTTAATTTATAGTGTTACTGGGTGACACACGCTGCAGTAATGACAATGGCCTGCTGGCCCAGCATCAGGTACACCAGTGATAGCACACTCACAGCTTTTGCCCTTCCTGCCTTGCCTCTCGAAGGGGCACACACTCGCAGCGGTCATACCCTGACCCGCGGCGCACTGTCAGGGCAGCCAGTGGCGCACCGCCTGCCGAGAACGCGGACAGCCACGGCGACAGGCGCGCCAGGTCCATGCTGCCCAGCGCTTTGGTCGCCAGCTTTGCGGAGACAGTTGCGCACGCCGCGGCAAACGTCCTGAACGTGCAGAGCCCTTGAGCTGCACCCCCGGCCATGCTGACACAGGCTGCTGAACATGCACGCAAGAGCGCTGCAGCTTTGCGTCGCTAGCCATGCGCATGATCCAACGGTCACTCTGTTCCACTGACGACAGGGTCAACAGGCCGGGCTGCACCGTGGACCCATCTGTGCCAGGCGCTGGCCGCCTTTGCCGAAAGCTTCGTCGAACGCTCCGCGCGCGGCGGCAGCCACCTCCTGGCTGACCGTGGCAGGGGCGGCGCCCGGAGGCGGCAGGTGGTCGCCGACGACGCCTGGGAAGGCGCCCGCGCGGTACAGCTCTGCGGCCGCCGCCTGCATCACAGTGCATCACCACTTTTGTAGGTTCGGGGGGCGTGGCCCTCAGAGCGGCGGCAGTCGCACACCAACAGGGGGTCGCAGGGCACTTGCGCGCTCCTGGTCGTGCAGCAGCGCAGCAGTCGCGCAGCACCTTTTTATGCAGAAGCTGTGTCAGTCATGCACACTGGTGTGCCGTACCCGCGTCAGTGCGCTGGGCTGTGCGGCAGAGGGGCCCGCGCACGTTGTGCCCGTCGGTGATGAGGGCGTCCAGCTGCTGCTGCCAGCCCTGCCAGCGCTGCTGCGGCAGGATCAGGGCATGCAGCTCGGCCGCGAGGCGCTGCAGCGCGGCGTCCGCCAGCAGAGGCTCCAGCACGGCCGCGTGGCGGCGCCCCGCGTCGCCGTAGTGCGCCCGGCTCAGGCCAAAGGGCAGCGCCAGGCTCTGCTTGTGCGCGCGCGCCAGCGCCTGCACGAGGCGCTCTGACCATGTGCGGTGCAGGTCTCTGACGCTGCTGCCTCTTGATGAGAACAGGGGCACGGGCGACACGCAGGCTGTTCGGGCTGCCGGGCGTACGGCGAGCGTGGGCAGCAGCGCCTCGCCGGCCGCGCTGTCCAGCAGCGACAGCATCTGCGCCGCCCAGGGCAAGAAGGCGTGCAGGGGCACGCGCGGCCACCCCGCCGCCCACTCGCTGCGCGGCGCCGGGTCCGCGCCTCCCAGCAGAGCCAGCGCGCGGGGCACCAGCAGCTGGGCATCGGTGCCTGCCACGCCGCGCGACCCGGGTAACTTGATTTCACTCAACCAGCTACCGTACGCTGTACCTGTGCCATGTTGCAGTGTCACGGTCAACCATAGCGCACTGGCGCACATGCCTCGGGCGCGCTCACGAGGCACCTTCTTGACACAGCACAGTGACCGCTTGCATGACAACAGGCTAAGAGCTGGTTACTCAAATGCGCCACCGTGGCCGCAGGAATGAGCTGCCATCATGCCCGCAGGAGTGAGCTGCCATCATGCCCGCAGGAACCAACCATTAAAACACCTTAATTTGGGCCGAGCAGTCTGCCACGGCGGCGCGCGCGCGCCGTGGCAGCACACCGGTTGGCCGCGCACCAGCGTCAGCGCCGTAGCGCATTGCCTGGAGGAGGCTGCGCACAAAGAGCGCGGCCATGCCACCAGCCTCTGCGGCCACTGCAGCGGCGGCACCGGTTAGGGCCCCTGCGGCTCCGGCCTCCTCGCCGTCTGCCGCGTCCTGCATGGCACGCGCAAAGGACTCGTTCCGTGGCCTGCCAGAGTGTGCACAGTGACTGCAGCGCTGCTTCGACAAGTGTGCAGCACTTGTACAGCCAGCACAGCCAGTATGCATGACAGTGTGCAACACATGAGAGGGAGCGGCACCCTCGCTTGCAGTGATGATGCCGCACGGGCCGCGCGTGTGGGCCGCACGGGGCGCACGCGCAAGAGGCTGCTGCAGAGGAGAGCCAAGCGCAGCGCGGCCTGCGCCGCCTCAGCCGCACCCTCTGCGCCAGGTGCCGCAGCACCGGCGCTGCCCTGGGCGCTGCCATGCGGTCCAACCCCAGCGGCTGCAGCATACGCCACTAGGGCCTCTGACAGCAGGCCGCGCGCGACAGGTGAGCTCGGTCCCGCCTCTGCCTCCGCGTTGGCCCCCGACTGCGCCAAAACACGCTTTGCGTCGCCCTCCAGGATGCGCCGCCGCGTCATCGCAGTGCTTGCCGCGGCCGAGCCTGCAGCGGCTGGACCGGCATGCGGAGGGGCGCGCAGCATGTCGCGCAGCGACGCCTGCAGCGCCTGATGCAGCGGCGCGCTGCTCGGGGTGTTGTGCACCTGCACACCTGATAATGCTCTCATGCGGCTGGGATAGCTGTGCATGGACATACGAAATGCAAAATGGGGGCTGGCAGGCACTGTAAAGTTGCATAACAAGCTGATGCTCACTGACGCGTCAATCGCTGGATTACCAGAGCCAAAGCTCAAGACGTTGTCAGGCAAGAAGGCTGGGTCTGCAGACAAGGAAGCACTCGGAGACTGCCGTGAGGCATGCATGCAGGGTCGTCGCGCCTGGGCCAGGGAGACGCGCAGCTGCGCCTCAGAGAGCGCGCCGCGAGGCAGGGCGGCTTTTGCAAATGTCAGCAGCTCCTGCGCTGCATCAGCAAAGCCCTGCCGCTCCAGGGCGCATGCGCAGCCCAATGCCACCTCGCCGCGCAGCCGCTTCACCTCCTGCACGCGCAAAAGTTGCCTCTGGCGAGTCCACATCTGAGGCCCCGTGCTGATACGAGGCAGATGGCGTTGGGCTGACCGCACATGGCTTGCCATGCTGCACAGCGTCCCTTGCACTGTACATGCTCGAATATGCTTGCGTGTGTGCAAACGCAGATGGCTTGTACCCTGCATTGCACGAAATGCATCACTGAGGGTGTCCAGCTGCGAAGAGCGTCCGCGCACCCGCCACGACTCGCCCCGGCCCTCATTGCTCAGCTTCAGGCTGAGCGCTTCCAACAGAGCCTCCCGCGTCGCCGCGACCGTCAGGCAGGCGCTCGCGCTCGGCACGGCACTCCCAGGCCAGCGCGCGAGCCAGCGCCCGGCCAGGGACGCCAGCGCGGCCGGCGCGTCAAAGTGGAGCGGCTCTGCTTGCGCGCTGTGCAGCAGGGTGGATGCCTCCTGCCACACACAGCGTGTGCTTGTGCCCCTTAGAACGAAACACCCACCAGCTTAAAACAGCCCGAGGGCGTTTTGAACGTCAAGTGGGTTCTATGGAAAACACTGAAAATGACAGCCGGTTACGGTACCAGACATGCACGATCGATGCCATTCAGGCATGAGGGCGGAAGACAGAAGCACTGCATGAGCCATTCCACTTAGAACCTCGCAGAGACGTCAGGGGACGTGTTGATGCTGCAAACAATCCCTGCCCAGCTCCTCGGTGGTGCGAGCGCGCCTGGATCTCGGCCAGCGGCTGCAGCATGGCCAGCGCCTGCCAGCGCCGCGCCTCGCTGAGCGGGTGCAGCGCGCCCCAGCGCGCGCGGAAGTGCTGCAGCGCGCTGTCCACCTCTGCCCTGCACCTGCGAGCAAGCACGACAACGCGCAGTCCCTCAGCTGCGCATCATGCGGGCCATGCCGGCGCCATTTGTGCAGATAGTCAACCTAGTCGCATAAGCACCAAGCGTGTACATGAGGCTGCAGCGATCATCGCGCACCAGGGCAACATGCTTGACATTGCATTTGCCGATTCCCTGGATACATTGAGCATGGATGACTGCATTGGTGTCTTGCACAGCTCCTCAATGGCACTACTCAGACATGTCACAGTCAAGTGCGGGGGCGCGCACAGAGGCCGCTCTCCAGCAATCTTACAATGGTGCAGAGGGGTCGCGCCTGTCCCACTCGCCGGCGGTGGCCGCCTGGACGGCCAGCTCGACCGGGACGCGTGCCTCCAGCAACGCGCGCCGCGCCTCGCTCGTTGCGGACTTGCGCAGCAGAGCAGCCAGGCGCGGCCGGTCATTGGGCAGGAACAGGCATGCGCGCACAAAGGGCCTGCGCGCGGCCCCCTGCTTCGGTGAACACAACGACTTCACATTCAGACTTGGCCACTGCTGGACAGCCCTGCTGAAAGAAGGCGACACCCTCACGCGCCGTGCATCTACCTTGTCTGCAGTACAGGTGCGGGGAGTGAAGGACAGAGCCGCAAGCAGCACACCGGAGGTACTCTGGCCCCCGCCACGCCTCCCTGGTCTCGAACAGCAGGTCATCCTTGTCGCCAGGGGCGTCAGCGCCCCCCGCTCCATCCTCCAGGTCCATGCGCGCCGCATCAGCGGCCCCGGCCGCGTCCTCCAAGTCCATGCGCGCCGCGGGCGACGGCCCCGCCGCTGCGTCCTCCTCCGCCGAGTCCAGCTCCAGGTCCACAAGCCGCAGCAGCTGGTCCCAGCTGCCCAGCTCCTCCAGGCACCTGCGCGCCGCGCGCCGCCGCGCCCAGTTGCTGTGGCAGCCACGACCGGCCTCCACCTCACGGCCACGGTCGCACTCCATTGGTGGCAGCCCCGGCAGCACAGGCGCGGGGCGAGTCTGGTGATGCACTAGCGTGAGATGGGCTTGGGTGCCAGGTCGTGACACGTCGCTGCGCGCACCGCATGCGCTCCGCGGACCACCAGGCCTCCTCCTCCAGGCTGGGATCCTGGCCGCCCAGCAGCTGGGCTGCCGGCCCCGTCCGCGCCGCGGCCCCCGTCTCGTCGGCGACGGCCTGCATCATCTGCTCGTACATGGCGAAGGCCGCTTCCGTCTGGTGGCTCGCAAAGGCGGCTGTCGCCTGCTGGGTCCCAGGGCACCTGCACAAGCAGTTACCAACGGCTCAAGCAGGTGTCTGCAGGTAGAGCGATCCCAGCATGTGGCCTGAAGGGATCGGCCGGCCTTCTCCTGAAGTATTTCATGTCGTCAGAAAACACCATGGGACTGCATGCGACAGGAGGCGCAGGAGGCAGCGGGCAGCTGCGGGCTAGGCGCTCCCCCCACAAGTGGGCTCGTGGACACTGCGTCACATAGGTGCACCGCCCCTGCTGAGAGCGCGCGCGTGCGTCGCTGTCTGGGCCAGCGCGGCGGGGCGCGCCGGGCGACATGCGCGGCCTGCGCCACCTGCGCCAGGTGCTCCTCGCCCAGGCGGCTGTACAGGTCGCACAGCGCGGCCCAGGAGCGCTCGCTGCCGCGCACGGCCGGCTCAGCGGCCGGCTGCGCCGCCGGCCGCCGGCGCTTGCGCTCCGGCTCGGCCGCGGCGTCCCGCGCGCCGCCGCCGCCGAACAGCAGCGCCTCCTCGACCTGAGCGCGCGGCGGCCGCGCTCGCTGCTCGCCACATGCTCTGGCACTCCCGGCAGGCTGCCCGTTCGGTCACACGTGCTCACGTTGTGCGAGCGCGGGACTGTGAGCGGGCGGGCACCTGCAGAGCGCCGGCCTGCAGTCCACCGGACGCCTTGGCGGCGGCGGCCGCCGCGGGCACGGCCACCGTGCTGGCACCGCCGCGGTCGGCGAGGGCCAACCTCTGCAGGGCGGCCACGTAGCCCGCGTTGCTGGGGCCGCGCTCGAAGCAGGCCGCCAGCGCGCCGCGCAGGCGCGCCCGCATGTCCGCGCCGGCCGCGCCCATGGCCGCTTTGAACAGCGCCTGCAGCAGCTGGCCGGCGAGCGCGCTGTTGGTGCTGGCGGCCACGCCTGCGGGAGCCCCATGTGGTGTGACAGCTCAGTGTGGCGTGCACGCTGCGTCGCTGCGTCGCTGCGCCACAGAGGCACTTAGTGGTGGGGTGGGGTGGTAGGGTAGGGTTTTCACCAGCAACACACAGCACACGACAGCTCACCTGTACGTGAAGGCCAATCACATGTCATGCCGGATGTGTAGGCAGCCACACCACAGGAGCTCGCACCTGCCACTTCATTGACCTGGATCAATATTACAAACAACTTCCTTCTCCGCTTCCTTAGCGACCAATGGCGGTCATGCGTCTCTGCGCGCCGACAGAGGCTCCAGAGGCCCCTCGAGGGCAGCGCGGGCGCGCACGCAGCGGGTCCAGCATGGAGCCAAGATTCAGCGTCTCAATGTCCGGCAGCTCGCCCTTGCGGTACCGCCGCAGCAGCGCCACCTTGCTCTCGCGCGCCGCCGCCGCGCGCCGCGAGGCCTCCCTGCCGCGCAGCGCGCGGCCGCCGGCGCCGGCGCCGCCGCCCGAATACCGCGCCAGCCGCCGGAACACCTGCCGCGTCCGCACGCCGCGATCAGACGTGCATGACGTGCATGAAGCGTGCGGCGGGGACGCAGGCGCAAGGGCTGCAGGAGCCTGCACAGGCGACCATCATGCGCGTGCCACACATGCAGCGCGTCCTGCAACACTGACGGCCGGTCAGTGTGACTCAGCCATGCCTGCCTGCGCTGCGAATCACACGCAAGAAGTTAGACAGCAGGCCAATTCCTGCTGCCGCACAGCGCGCCTGGGTGGTGGATGCGAGACCAGGGATGGCGCCCTCTGCTTGGCCCGGCGGCATCGGGGTCGGCGCGGGCCCTTCGGGCGCGGCCACGGCGCCCAGGCTGGCCTCCGGCAGCGCCAGCGAGTAGCTGAAGCTGGCTGATGCGGTGCCGTACTGGGTGGCGCGCAGCACGCCGGCGCCCAGCTGGCGCGTGAACCAGGGCCGGGTCATTCCATTCCTGCCGTTGCAGAGCGTCGTGCATGCTGCCGGTGCCGTCCCGCGATGGGGCACGGCTGTCCTGCATGTACCGCGCAAGCTCGCGATGCAGATGGCGTCCCACAGGGGGTTGCTGGCGCGCTCGGGCCGGGCGCGGCACCTGCCTGTGCGCGTCCGCGCCGGGGCCAAGCGCCTGGCTGGCCTCCCACTGCTGCGAGAACAGCGGCGCGACGCCGAGCGCGGTCTGCGACAGCGTGTCGACGGCATAGTCGGCGAACTCGCACTCGGCCAGCGACTCCTGGAACAGCCGGCGCTCGTTGGCGCGCGCCCCGCGCGCCAGCTCCAGCGCCAGCACGGCCGCGCTGCACGCCCACTGCGCCTCCAGGCGCGCCGCCTGCACAAGCAAGGAGCCGTCTCTTTGCCCATAAAGGCATGCCCATCAAGGGCATGCCCATCATGGGCAAGGTGCGCACGGCGGGCGTGGCTGTGCGCCCGCGCCTCAAAGCTGCCGCCGCGTTGGCGGGTAAGCAGGCGCGCTGCGCTCTGCCAAGCGCAGAGTGCCCACGCACCGTAATAGTGAGTATTCATCAGCGAAGCATGCTAAGGCTAGTTTCTGCCAGGAGGTGCAGGGCGCCCCGAGCGGCGCCCGCCCCCCAGCGGCGCACCCAGCTGCCCGCGCCTTCCAGGCCGTCCGCCAGCAGCTCGGCCAGGCGCTCGGGGAGGTTCAGCGGCAGCGCCGAGTGCCAGAAGGCCAGCGCCTGCATGCAGCCGCCGCTCCTTGCCCGACGATCAGGCACCGACAGCAGCAAGCCACAGGATCGAACAGCACAGGTCAGCCGCTCGCTGCATGCAAGCACAGCATGCCACACCGCGCATGTGATGATGCAGGCGCCGATGGGCCAGCACCTGGCTGCGAAGCGCGGGGTCCGGGTCCCCCAGCAGCGCCAGCAGCGGCGGCCGCAGCTTGGGGTGCCACCCGGGGTGCTGCTGCCAGGCGTCGCGCAGGATGGTGAAGTAGTGGCTGCGGCAGCCCACGCTGCTGTGCAGGGAGATGCGCGGCAGCAGCGCGTCCAACACGGCGCCTGCTGCAGCAGCAGCCTGTGACCTGAAGCTCTTGGACACGAGTTCTGTGTCACTCGAGGCTCTAGAGCCATCCCTGTCGCGGGTGTGGAGTGCTCTGTCCTGCGTGCAAAGGCAAGCAGGTGCTGTCCTGAGCGGGGCCCAGCACAGGGCGCCTGCGCGAGAGCTGGGGACCGAGCGGCGCGAGGCGGGCCAGCAGTGCCATCGCGCCCGACCTGCGTCAGCGCTGGCCACATGCGGCAGCAGCGCGGCCAGCAGCGCGAGCGCGGAGGCGCGCACGCCCTCGTCCACGCTGCCCAGCAGCACGGGCAGCCGCGGGCGCAGGCTCTGCAGCAGCCCCGACTTGAGCAGCCTCTGCGGTGCGCCCCAGCGCAGCACCTCGAGCGCCATGCCGCGCTCGGCCCCTCGCGCGCTGCGCGCCAGCACGTGCGAGCATTCGGTGGAACACGGCTCCGACCATGCAGGTGCTGTCTCAGGTGCAGCTCCAGGCCTGGGCGTGCAAGACTATGGAGCAGAGCGAGGCGCATGTGCGGGCAGTGCTTTGCGGTGGTGCGCACCTGCATGACGCACTGGGGACCCCTGCATGCAGTGCCGAGGCGGCTGCCGTCTGAAGCTCGGCAGAGCGCAAGGCCGGCCGGGCAGCGGGCGGGCAGCGGGCAGGCAGCGCACTTGTGCACAATGGTGAGGATGTGCGTGGTGAGCACATCCACGAGCTCCTTGTGGTAGGCGCACGCGCGCTCCACCGCCCTGATGGCCCTGCATGCCGCACACCGCAGCCGCACGTGAGCGGTAAGCAGGTGGCCTCTGACGCATGCTGTGACCACCGGCCCAGCGCCTGCCAGATGCGCCAGGACCGGGCACGCGCGCGCGCAAGCTACCAAGCGGGCGGCGCCGCTCTGCAGGGCCGCACTTGTCGGGGGAGCTGCTGACGAGGTCGACGAGCCGCTCGCGCACGCGCTCCCTGATCCTGGCCAGCGTCACGCGCGGGCTCGCCGCAGGTTCGCCCACCCTGCTGAGCTGGCGCAGCAGCACGCCTGCCGACCCAGCCGCACTTGAGTGGTGTCCTCATGCAGTGGCCTCATGCAGAGCGCAGGGCCGAGCGCGCAGCACAGCGTATGGGCAGTGCCAGCGCGCTGGGTCGAGCTGTGCATCTGGTAAAGCAAGAGATTTCCTGGCAGGCTGCAAGCACGCCGGACATGCGTCAGCAAGGCACCACTCATTGGCTGCGCGGACAAATGTGCTGGGAGACCTGCGCATGCGCTGCTAAGGCACTATCACACGAGCAAGGGACGTTCCTATTCTGCCATGTTCGCGTGTAAGACACAAGGGTAACATTCAGACAATGTGCCAGCTGCACTGGCGACGCAGGCAGAAGCGGCGCTGCGGCCACCGGGAGCACCTGCTGCGGTGCCCGCCACGCCCAGGATGGCCATGCCCTGCTCGGACGACAGGAAGCGCAGCACCTGGTCCACCGCCCTCTCCGCGTGCGGCTGCGCCAGGACCGCATCCGCCCGCCCGTACAGCAGGCCTGCGCATGGGGCGCACAGCCCCCTCGCCGCGGGCCCCGGCGGCCGCAGCATCGGATGGTTCAGGGGGCGCTGGTGCGACGAGCGCGAGGGGCTGCGAGGGGCTTTGGGCGGCAGCGCCTGCGCGCAGCGGCGCGCCTGCAGCAAAGAGCTCCAGGCCGAGCGCGTGGCGCCGGTGGGCGTCGCCGCCGTCCTGCTTCTTGGCCGCGAGGTAGTCCAGGCAGGCCGCGAGCGGCAGCGGCGCCGCCAGCGCCCAGCGGCTGATGAAGAGCCGGATCAGCTTCTTGTTGTTCTGCAGCACCCGCGCCTCCCTGCTGAAGGCGGCGCGCACCTGCGCGGCCCCCGGGGCGGTCCCTGGGCGGCCGCCTGTGCAGCGCCGGGGGATGCTCATAGCGTGCTCCATGCAGGCCCGCCCGGCTGCCTCGACAGCCGGCGCGCCTTCGCCGCGCCTTGGACCTGCTGAGGCGGGGGGCCGCGCATCCACGCCTGCCGCCCTCGAGCAGGAGCATGCTGCGGGCGGGCGCGGGCGCGGACCAGGTGGTCCACGAGCCGGCGCGCGGATTCCTCGGGCGGCCGCGGGAACAGCGCCGGCCACTCGAGCCAGGTGACGCAGCAGTCCAGCAGCAGGTAGTGGACGCCCTTGTCGGGCGGCGCGGCGCCCAGGACCGCGTCTAGCATCGCCGGGAACCAGTGCTCCGCATGCCGGCCGAACACCGACGGCGGCGCTGCCTGCGGCTCCTGCGGCGCCTGCTGCTCTCCAGCCTCCTGGGCAACCGCGTGCACTCCCCTCATGCCTCCAGAGACAAGGACAAGGAGCCTCGCAAGACAGGAACGTGATTTGGTGCGAAAAGGCGGTGTAGCAGACGAGCGGATGCGTGGAGGGTGCAGACCTTGGCGGCGGCACTCTGCTCAGCCGCCCGGTCCACGTGGCGGCGGTGCACATGCAGCACGGCCTGCACAGCAGGCAGCACCGTGGACACCACATCGGCAACAGCCAAATCAGTGCACACGTCATGCGGAGCGAGCTGTGGCATGAGAGTGGTCAGCCCTTTTGGGAGACCACATGGGCAGTGGTGCGACCCAAGCCGCTTGCACGACGGGTGCAGACCTTGGTCACAAACAGGCGTGCATAGCGCGGACAGTGGTCAGCCCTTTTGGGAGACTACATGGGCAGCGGTGCAACCCAAGCCGCTTGCACGACGGGTGCAGACCTTGGTCACGAACAGGCGTGCATAGCGCGGTACGTCAGGCGACCGAACCACCCTGAGCAGCAGCAGCATCCACTCTGGCATCGCCTCGGTGGCGGAGCCTGCACGGGCATGATAGAGCCGATGAGCTAGCTTCATGCGGCAATATGCCCAGGTTTCGTGCCTATCACGTCTAAACTTCAGAGCTGCTGCTGCCATTCATGCGTGGCTGCATGGACGTGGCAAATTTGTGAGTGCATGTTGATTGTAGGTCAAGCTATAGATGACATGCGCCACTGTTGACGCTAATGCACGTTGTGCTAGCATTTGTCCATGACATATCACACACTGCAGTCCCAGCACTTGCTGGCGCAGGTTAGGTAGCGCAGCGCGGGCGTGCGCGCCCAGCGCGGCGGCGCGCTCGATGAGGCGCACGAGCGGCAGCATGGCCGCGTGGCGGTCCAGCTCGTCGTCCTGCGTCGCCAGCGCGTCCTGCTCCCCGCTTGGCGCCTGCCCCAGCCGCTCGTCCTGCCGCACGCGCGCGGGCGCCCCGTCATGTCGCGCCTGCCCGCCGGCTGGTTCAGCAGAGCGCGGCGGGCACCCGCGTCGCACCCAGCAGAGCACCGTGGCGGCAGGGGGCCCTGCACATTCATATCAGGATGCAGGCCGGCATGCCTGGCATTGAAAACAGAGTGTGACAGGCTGGCCATGCTCCAGCATCGCATGACGAGGGCGCTGTCTGTGAGCGAGATAGAGCTACGCGCCTGTTCATCCTCCGCGCCGCCTGTTGCCTCCAGCGACCTGTGGAAGGTTTCCGTCACGCCGGACTGGCTGCCCAGCTCCCCGGCCGCCTGCAGCTCATCCCCTGCGGCATGGCCAAGCGAACGCTGAGAGCCTGTCACGGACGTAAGAAGTACCTAATATTGGGTGCCTGCGCGCGCCGCACCCGTGGCGTACTGGGAGGCCGAGAGCTTGTCGCCCAGGGAGGCGCCGAGCGAGGCGCCCAGCGAGGCCATGCTGCCCAGGGTGGCCATGCTGGCCAGCGTGGCGCTCGCGCCGCCGTGGCGCCGCTCCGCGCGCAGGCGCTCCACGATGCCGGCCACGCTCGTGGTGGCGCGCCGGTAGCTGGCGCCGCGCTCGATGCTGACCTCGGTGTCCAGCTTCAGCTCCTCCATGCGCGCCACGTCGAGCAGCTGCGCCCAGGGGCCTGCGCGGCGCGGGGCGGGTCGGCACGGCCCGCGCTGCGGCCACAGCAGGACCGGGACTGTGGCAAGCACCCATCCAGGCAGTGCTTGCTGCCCTTCACTGGTTGACCGATACGCGGCTGGGCCGTGGCGACTTCGAGGCTGCCACGGGTCAGCCGCGTCTCGGTCAAGCCATTGAAGGACAGGAAGCACTACTTGAATGGATTATTGCCACGGTCCCGGTCCTGCTGTGGCCTGGGTGCATGCACAAATGGCCGCCCCATGCGTCACCAGGCCGGGCAAAACTGCATGTCGCGGCGACAGACGCATCAACCGCAACTGTCCCCATGGCCGCAGGCAGTGCTGCTGCACCTGCATCGCTGCTGTCGGGCGCCCTGAGCGGGATGGCGAAGAATTTGACGTCGGTTTGCGTGGCGACCGCCAGCGCTGCGGCGGCCGTGAAGGCGGCGACGCGCGCTGCGCGCATGGCGTCGTCCAGCGCCGCGCCGGTGCCGTCCGCGCTCAGGCTGCGCACGTCCTCGCATGCGAGCTTGCAGATCCTCTGCAGCCCAACGCATGCCTCATGTTCAGCGTACCGCACACCCTTGTCAGGAGGCACCAAATATGCCTCTGATATGCGTACGTAGGCTTAGGGTCCATATGAGCAGCGCTTCATGCACAATCTGGGTACCCTGGTGGCGAGCATACACGTTGCTAGGTACAGCGGCAGAAGCGGTGCGGCCAATACCAAAAAAATACCATCTGCGGACGGAGCAGGTAGGTTTCGGCCACACCAAGGCCATGCCCACCATGCCCATGCAGTTGTGCAACGGGCGGCGGCAGGCATGCGGCGCACAGCGTTGCTGGCGAACGCCGGCTGGATGCGCTGCTTGATGTCGGCGGCCGGCAGGGCTTCGTACATGTGCTCCACGATCCGCCAGGCAGCGGTACGCGCCGCCAGGCCGGCCTGCTCATCTTTCCTGAGCCATCCCAGCGGTGCGCCGTCAGCAGCACAACAGCAGCACAAGGAGACTACACAACGTACAGCTGCGCAGCCGTCCCGAGCGTGCCAGGTGCTGCAGCGCTTGTCAGCACGTGCGGACCTGGGCATCAGAGCGCTCAGCACATCGTCCACTGGTGTAGAGCCCCACTGCAAAGCAGCCAAGTGTGCAGCTGTGGCCAAGGGCGCACTCGAGCCCGGGCGTGGCGGCTGGCTTCGACGTCAGCACAGCCAGCAGAGCCGGGGCGCGCGCGTTGAGCGCGCGCAGCTGATACGCGGCGTCCGCCAGGGAGAGCGCCGGCAGCAGCACAGCGTGCAGCATCGAGCGCCTGCGCCTCGGCAATACGTCAGCTCCGCTTCGCAGCCGCTGTGCGCACTGGCGCACAGCGGCGTGCACAGCGCCTCTGCTAGGATTTTTCGTTTTATTTATAATGGTCACCCTGGCGGAGGCTGTCTGTCGAGCAGCTCAGCGGACTCCAGGCAGGGCAGCATCAGGCCACAAGTGCGCAGGCTGGGCGCGCCTGATCTCCACCGGCAAGGGGAAGCCGCTGTGCCGCTTGAACACAAAGCTCCACGCGAGGTCGAGCAGCGCGTCGGCCTGCGCCTCGGCCTGGGCCCGCGCCGCCGGGTCAGCGCCCGCCCCGGGCTTGGCGGGCGAGCCGGCGGGCGAGCCAGCAGGGCTGGCGAGCGGCGACGCGGCGGGGCTGGCGCGCGCCGCCCCGGCCGGCTGCAGCACGCGCGCGCGCTCCAGGCGCTTCCAGGGTGCGGCCGCGACGAGCGCCAGGCGCAGCTCCAGGCTCGCCTGCAGCGGGTGGCCGCGCGGCCCGCCCATCTCGCGCAGCACGGGCAGCACTGCCTGCGCGCATTCAGCGCGCTCTGGCGCCCTTTCGTGTGCAGGGCAGCCGCTCTGGGTGTGACTGCAGCGGCGGATCACAAGACATCCGGCACTACTCTGGTGTGCCTTGCCGAATGGCGTCGGGAGGCAACAGCGTCACGGGCATGCGCTGCGTTCCGTGCAGCCACATCTGTGGCGCATGGCAGCAGAGCCAGGGCGAGAGCTGAGGGTCGTGCCCGACGAGCAGTGCGGGACACCATGCGCTCGCGGCGCAGGCTGCTGTGGGCCGCATGGGCCGCACCTCCAGCAGGCCGCCGATGCGGTGCCCCTGGTCGGCCGCCTCGGTCAGCGCATCAAACAGGGCCAGCAGCTGGCCGCTGAAGTCCCGCCACTGCGAGCTGCCTGCGCGCGCGCCCCCATGTTCGCTGGCTGCCAGTGGATGAGGTGCAGTGGCAGCCTGTCCTACCTGGCAGTGCACCGACGCACTGCCTGCTCACTCTGTGTAGCATGTGTAAGCGCTTGCTGGCTCATTGCATGCGGGGACACTTGCACAAGGTGCCAGGTGCTGTCCGGCGCCCTCCCTGATGCAGACGCCCGCCATGGCCACTTTCCAGCAGGCGCGCCCCCCAGCGCTGCAGCACCTCGGGGCACGTCCCACGAGCAGCCCGGCAGCGCATCGTCCACCAGCCGCCCCACGGCGGCCTCGACGCCCTTGCGCGCGTCGTCGTGCAGGCCCAGGAAGTGGCTCAGCAGCCTGAGCGCCTCCGCGCGCGGCTCCGCATCGGCCACCCCCCTGCGCAGCGCGCGCCCGGCGTGTCATGCACGCGAGCCTGCCTTGCCAGCGTCTGCCGAGCACTCGCACGGCCGGCCAGAGCTGATGACCGCACTGCTCCGCTCAGTGCGCGGACGCGCTGCGGGCCGTCAAGGCCAGATAGCCATGAACTCCCACTTGCATCAGTCGCGACCCATGCATAAAATAGGGTCATCTAACAACGTTCATGGGACGGCGCGCGCCTGAGCTCCAGCACGCCGACGTAGAAGCCCAGCAGGAACTTGGAGGCCGGCGCCGCGGGCGAGAGCGCGCGCTGCGGCGCCAGCGCCAGCAGCTGCGCCAGCAGGCGCAGCAGCGCGGCGCGCGCGTCCGCCGCGCCGGCGGGCGCTGCGCCGGCCGGCCGGCCGTCCGCGCCCAGGCCCAGCAGCGCGCCCATGCGGCGCGGCAGCTGCCGCAGCAGCGCGTCCATGAACGGCCTGGCGCATGGACCCGTGGACTGGTTCAGGGTTGGCGCAAGCCTCATCATTCATCAGCGCCGCTGGGCTTGGGGTCGCCGAAGCAGCAGCGGCGAGCTGCCTCCCACAGGGCCCGGCAGTGCGCTGTACACAGGCGGCCTGAAATCAAAGTCCCTGCCGGCAGTCATGCTGACTGCGCGGACCAGGCCGCTGGTGCCTGGCAAAAACTCTCCACGGTGGTGCATGCAGGCACACATATTTAGGGTAAATAACGTGGCAACACTGCGTCGTGTCTGGAGCAGCCACACAGGCCTCCCTGCCCCTGTCTGCAGCGTGCAGGGCACCCCGTACCCTGTCCGGACATCAGGGCGGCCGCTGGCGGCATGCGCGCGCAGCAGCGCCTCCAGCGTGCCGCCCAGCACGCGCTCGGCGGCGCCTGCGCGCGCGCCGCCCTCCGCCAGCGCGGCGCACAGCGCCTCGCAGGCCGCGCCCGCGTTGAACAGCAGCCAGGTGTGCACCTGCGCCGCCAGCGGGCCGCCGCATGCCCCCAGCCCAATACCCTACCCTATCAGCAGAACACACCGCGCAAGCTCCAGAGACTGTGGTGACAGGCAAAGCCCGCAGCTCCTGGGCGCGAAAGGCCCCTTCACCCATTTGCCCTGTTGGCGGGTCTGCGCGGCGCTGGCCTGTCAACAGGCCTGTCAGCAGGCATGCGCACCACGCTGCGGAAGCCTTCGTACAGCTCCGGCGCGCCCGGGGAGGGCGCCAGCAGGCGCTCCAGGAAGGCGGCCGGCGGCAGGCCCGCGCGGATGGCCAGCGTGAGCGCGCCCTCCATGGCGGCGCGCTGCTGCGGCGGCGCGCCGCGCGGCATGCGGCCCGCCATGCGCAGGAACCTGGCGCACGGGGGGGGCCGGACATACTTGCGTAGCTTGCAGGCGTATGAACTGTGTTTGCGCTGCTTAGCGGTTGTCGAGAGTGTCACACAGGCTGTGAAAGTCGCAGTGCTCGGGAGCGTGCGAAAGATGTGTCGTCATTTACCTCTAATAAAACATACACATCGGGCACACGGTGCCCATGCAAGTACGCCCGCTTGCCGAAAAAAGCATGAAGCACGCCACAGGCAGCAGGTCACGACAGAACACCCTGTGCCCTCACATGAAACAGTTCAAGCAGCACGGCCGGGAGCTGCCTGAAAATCTGCAAACAGCAGCCTCGAGCTTGTAGCTGCGGCGCGCACCTCACTGGCAGCGAGGCCAGCAGCTCGGGCAGGAGCAGGGTCGCCCCGTCAAACTTCAGGTCGGCCAGCAGGATCAGCCCGCGCAGCAGCGCGGCCGTGGCCGGCAGGTTGGCGCCCAGCGCAGCCGCAGCGCCGTCCTCCTCACCTGGCGGCGCCTCCGGGGCCGGCTGCAGCACGGGCTGGGCTGCAATGACGGCGGCGATGCTGGCGCGTAGCGCAGGCACCACGGCCGGCTGCGACGGCGCGACGCTCTGGATGAAGTCCTGTCGCGCGCGCAGCAGCTGTGAGGCGCGCCTGCGGGCGCAGAGAAGTGCAGCTGGCCTGGCCGTTGAGCAAGCCACATGTCCTCAGCCTGCATGTCTGCTTCTCGTCACACCGCACAGATGAGACTGGCCTTGCGGGGCACGGCTTGTGTTGCACGGCTGCTGATGCGGGGCACCTGGACCCTGACCCTATACCTAAGAGCTCCCGGCGCGCCCGTGCAGCGGCGGCCAGCCGGCGCGAGAGGAGCGCATCCGACGGCGGCACGCCCAGGCGCTGCGGCTCCAGCAGCGCCGCCACCAGCAGCTGCTGCGCGCCGGCAGACGTTGCCGCAAGCAGCGTGTGCGGCAGCGCCTGCGCGCCCGTTGACGCACATGTCGCTGCCCGGCAGTGCTTGGAGCTGCAAGCGTCACAATGTGCATGCAACTTATGTGGCCTACTCAGCATGGAGGAGGTGGAGTGAAAGGTGGAGTGAAAGAGTGCTTTCACGCTGTGAAAGGCACAGTCAAACAGCCAATTGCGGCACGGCCACCACGGCGGTAGCATTGTAGAGCGTTGACGTCAAACATCACGACCAGCTCACTGCATGACTCTGTTGCTGCAAACGCATGCATGGGCCAGCGCCAGCGGGCGCCGCGCGGCGGCCGGCCCAGCGCGGCCAGGCGCGCCTTGCTGGAGAGCTCCAGCGCTTTCAAAGCCACGCGCTTCAGCGCCGGGTCCACCCTGGCCGACGGCGGCGCGCGCTCCTCGCCGGCCGGGTGCACGTGCGCGAGAAGCGCATCCAGCAGGCGCCCGAGCGCGGCCGCAAAGTGCTGGGCGCCGCCCAGCGCGGGCGCGGCCGGGGCCTCCAGCTCGGCAGCGGACACCACGCCCTGTTCCAGCGCCCACGCCGCCCAGTCCACCCGGGCCTCCAGCGCCTGCGCGCGTGCAGAGCCCGCCAGCTCACGCGCGCCGCACAGCGCACGCAGCCCACCCCACATGCGTCCACGCCAACAAGCGCCTGAGGTTGCGGTTTTTACTGTGGCCGCCTGGCAGCACACACGAGCGGGCTGTTGGCGGTGCGAGCGGACCCGGCAGGCAGGGGCCGCATGCCTGCGTCCAACGCTGCAGCTCGGCATGCGGCGTGCGAGACGGGTCGGGCATGGCGCCGATGCTCAGGAAGGCTGCGGCGGGCGGCGCGGGGGCCTCAGCGCGGGACCGCAGCCAGGCGCCAGAGTCAAGGGGCGGCTGCTCTGCCTCGGCCATGGCAACATCGCCATCGGCCTGCACGGCACGCCCGCCCCATCTGTGCTCCGCCGTTCATGATAGGCAGCAGCTGTGGCCCGAATTATGCGCCGTATGTATCATGCAGCTTTCACCAACGTCTCCAGTCCGCCACAGCGCTGCAGCAGACGTTGGCATCAGCATGAGTCTGTCGAGGTGGTGTTGCCTGCGCATGACAGTCACGGCGAGGACGCTGCCACGCCAATGGTACAGATAGGTCCTGCCCTGCACACGGACTGCCTTGGGTGGCAGCCTGGAGTGCAGCCTGGAGCGCAGGCACAGACGCCAGTGGCCCCGCGCCTGCGCCGCCGCGGCCGCCGCGGCCTGCTCCAGGGCCAGGCGCGCCAGGCGTGCGTGCAGCCACTGCACCCACACGCGCGCGCGGCGCTCCGGCACCGCCGCGTGCCGCCACAGCCAGTCCAGGAGCGCGGGCAGGTCGGGGAGCCCCGCGCGCGCGCGCTCGCCCGCGGCGCGCGGCCGCGCCAGGTCCGCCGCAATGCGCCTGTGCTTGATCAGCGTGCGCACCAGGCCCTGCGCGCATGCGCCGCCCTGGCTGCTGCAGTTGCCAAGCGCCCGGTAGGTGGCGCTCACCTCACAGGGAGGCGGCGCGCTCGGGCTGTGTGGCCACCATGCAGTGTTCCGGTTCTCACTCCCCGGGACCAGGACGACCTGCAAGCCTGCCAGCAGCGTCCGTGCATGCAGGGGCAGGCGCGCAGAAACAGCACGCGTCAGCATAAGTTGTGCGTAACCCCTGAACCTTACCCTACATGGCGGCAAGCGGCGCGCCTTGAGCGCGTCGGCGAGCGCCTCCTGCGTGCCGGTGCCCGGCGCGTCGCGATCGGCCAGGCGCAGGCCAAGCACCGCCGCGCGCAGCGCCTCCAGCGCCACCTCGCCCGCCACCGCCTCCATGCCCGGCCGCCCCAGCTCCGCCGCGCAGCCCGCCAGTGCCTTGGCCGCGCCCAGCCTGCCGCCGCACGGCCGCTGCTGCACGGCGTGCACGCTGCAGTGCAGCACTGGCCCATTGGGCACAGCCGACAAGATCGAGCGGCAGGGCGCGTGACAGACCAGCAACAAGGCTGCTGCCCTGCCTGGCTGCAGAACATGGACCAGCTTGCAGACGTTGACACTTTTATATCTTGAAGCAGGTCATCTTGGTAGTTGCGAAGCACGCTGCAGAGGCCCCCAGCGCGCTTGCACGTCAGGGCGTGAGCGAGCGGCGCAATGCTGCGCACCGCTGGTAAGGCTGCGGGTGCACCAGGCGCTCGAGCAGGCGCCGCGCCAGCGACTGCGCGTTGACGCTGATGGCGCCGTACCCGCCCGCGGCCTGCGGGACCTCGTGCTTGACGGACCACCTCAGAAACTCCACCACCTGCAGCGGCAGCGTAGGGTCATGGTTTGGGGTTTGGGGTATATGGCAGCCGGTAGCAGCGCCCGCAGCGCGCCACTGCTGCACCACATTTTGTAGCCAGACATACACCGGCGCGCGGCGCACAGGCAGGCTGCTTGGCTGAGGGTGGCGGCATGCTGCGCAGCGCGCTGCGCCGCACCTGCCTCGCGCACATGTCCCGCAGGGCGCCGCTGCTGGCCTCGTCCGTGAGCCCGTCCATCACGGCGTCCAGCAGCGCCATGGTCTCGGCGGCCTCCCTGCGCACGGTGCCTGCGGCCTTGTGCACTGGAGCCCCATGTCGAGCCCTGCCTCCGCTCTCTCACCACCTAATGCATGCGTGGGTGTACGGCCGCCACTACTACTGTAGCTCCATCATGGGTGGTCTGGAAGCAGCCTTTCTCTGAGGCAGTGCAGCAAAAGGAGGGCAGCGGTAAGAGTGCTTGTGGAGCCGGGCGCACGTGCGCGCGGAGCGCGTGAGCCAGTGCACCAGCGCGGGCACCAGCTCGCCGAACAGACCGCGCGCGACCGGCTTGGCGGCCGCCGCGAGCCGCAGCGCGGCCGGCAGCAGGCGCCGCAGCAGCGCGTGGAAGCGCGTCGGCCGCGCGGCAAAGTCCTTCTCCTCGCGGCCGCGCGCGCGCTTCGCGTTCGTGCCTGCGCGCGCGCGGCGCGTTGGCCTAACACCGCGTGTGCCCGCAGGTACACACAAATCCGGTCACACAAATCCGCACAAGCACGCCGCACATGACCATGCACGCGTACAGAACAGAGTCCAGCGCACTAGCAGCGCACGCCTCAGACTGGACGCTGGGCGTAGTGATGTACTTGCTGCCTACGTAACTCACAAAGGCCAAGCATGCTAGCAGGCGGAGGCAGCTGTGCAGAGCCTCACCGACCATCCACAGGATGACCGCATGGAGGCACTCCACGGCCGCCGCGCGCGCCTGGCGATCGGGGCTGTGCTCCGCCATGTCGACAACCTGCGCCCGGCCACGCTGGTGGCCTGCCGCCGGGATATGTTTCCGCAGTCTGCTCCATTCTTGTTTCAGTCTGGCAATGCAGCCACTTTCAACAGCGTGTTCATAGGCTTGTGTGACGGAAACCATGTCGCAGCAGATTCGGGCCGCGTTGGCCCGCTGTTTTGTTGCATCGCCAAAGACTCCACTGCTGTGCGGTACGGATCCACTAGCCCCAAAGCCATGCAAAGGTTCAGCTGAGCAATGTGGCCGTGTGTCTCGCAGCAGCCATCGTGCGCACCTGGGGCAACGCAGAGTCCAGCCACAGTTTCAACTGCGCGCCCTCGAGCGCCTCCTCGCCGAACGCGACCTGCAGGCCCACCCGGTCCTCCATGCCCCAGCGCGCGCCGCGGCCCGCGGGCAGCGCGGCGCGCACCAGCGCGTCCGCCAGGCCGCCCATGCGGCCCAGCCAGGCCTGCAGCTTGGGCTGCAGCGCGACCAGGCCCTGCGCCGGCGCCGGCGCCCCGCCCCAGGCGTCGGATGCACGACATGTGTGCAGCCCCGCACAACGGCACACTGCGCTGATCGCCTAAGGTTGAGCGGTCCTGCCCGCGCCGAGGACGCCGCAGTCGCGCATGCGTGCTTATCTGCTGCCTCGCAGCGGCGGGCGAGCACATCGTGCAGAGAGGGGGTGCACTGGCGCATCACATGCTGCAAGCGGGCCGCTGCGGGCTGGTGTCCAGCCCATGCCATACTGCAGAAGACCATCAGGCGCATACAGGGCAGGCCGGGCCGGGCGAGCCACCTTGGTGCGGGCCACCCGCGCTTTCGCCGCGGCCGCAGCCGCGTCGGCCTCGAGCTTCTTGTACCGGTCGCGCGCGCTCTCCTTGCCCTCGGCCGCGCCGTCCGCGGCGTCAGGCTTGTCATCTGCGAGCCGGACGCCGTCTTTGGCTCAAGCACGCTAATGACGCAGTCACTGAAGCTCCAGCACGCTGATGACTCAGTCACTTCAGTCACTAAAGCAACAGCAAGCGAGCAAGTACAGCCACAAGGAAAGACAGCCATGCGCGGCAAGCCGGTGGCAGCCCCTATCACCTGGGGGAGGAGCCACTGCCGCGTGAGAGTCGGAGATGGGCGACAGATAGGCGTCCAGCAGCGGCACCACCTGCACCAGATCCAGGGCATCAGGTATGCCTGCACGGCTTTACTTTGCCAACCCAGATGCAGATGCTTGTCAGACAGATGACTCCAAACACGCCCTTTTCATACAAGATGCCTGGGCACGCGCTCTCCCTCTGGCCTGTCTACACAGGGGCTCGCGGCAGCTGCGCGCGCGAGGCGGCGGGCGCGCCTGCGGGACGAGGGCGGCCAGCGCGTCCGGCGCGCAGCGCTCCCAGCGCTCCAGCTGCGCCAGCGCCGCCTCCGCCAGCGGCGGGTGCTGCAGGCCCAGCGCAAACGCCGCGCGCAGCGGCGCCGCCATCGCCTGCGCCCGCGCACAAGCGCGCGTCGCTCGGCCCATGCGCCGCCGACTTCCCTTGTCCGTGCTCACTGCATGGGTCCTACAGCACTCGTGCGCGCTCCTGCACTGACGGTCCCTGGAAGGTGATGACGCCATGGGCTCGTGCAGCATGCGCCGCCGGTGCCAGGGGACGCAGCGGCGCATGCTGCCCAAGCCCACGGCGTCGTCAGTCTCCAGGCACCTCCAGCGCAGGAGCGCGCATGAGTGCTGCTGGAGCCATGCAGTGGGCACGGACAAGGCGCATGAGCCTCCACACCGGCCCTCTACGTCGGCACACTGCCCGAATCCTCCCCTGCGAGCGCGCGCGGAGACATGTGCAGCGCCGACGCGGGTCAGCGCCGCGCGGCGCGGGCCCGCGCCTGGACGGGCACCAGCGAGGGCGGCGCGGCCAGCAGCAGGTCCAGGCAGGCGGCCAGCAGCTCGTCGCTGAACAGCCGCGAGGCGTGCAGCACGCCCTGCAGGAAGTCCGCCAGCAGCTGCGCGCGCCGCCGCGCTCGCGCGCGTGCTGGCAGAGCGTGCTGTGCTGCACTGCATGCTGCTCCGACATGTCAAGCTGGCGGTTATGCACCTGTGGACATTCCGTGAGCAGTTTGGGGTTCCCCCGTACGCTTGAACACGAAATGGGACAGATTTCACGCCTGTGTCCTAGCAGGACATTGTAGCAGGACACAACACACCGATCCGTACCCCCTGAATGCGATCATGCCACCGGGCGCCTGGAAGCAGGGAGCGCCGAGCAGGGCCCCCCCCACCTGCTGGCAGACCGGCCCTGCCGCGGCGGCCTCGCCGGCCGGCGCCGCCTCCGGGACCACGCCTGCGCGCACGGCGGTGCGCGTGGTGGCGGCGAGCATGCGGTAGAACCCCGAGAGCAGCGGGTGGCGGTGCGCGGCCGCGGCCAGCTCCAGGGCCAGCGTGTCGGCCCACCTGCGCGGCGCGATCGCATGGCCGGCGCGCTCACCAGGGTCGCGCCGCGCGGTCAGGCAAGGGGGCTTGAAGGGCCTCGCAGCCTGTCCTCTCCGGCTCGCCCGTCATGTGCAGGCGCGCAAGCTGGGTGCGCTGGTGCTGTCCGAGAAGGGCACACCCTGCTGAGCGCAGACTCACCGCCTGAACGGCACGCTCGCTCCCCAGAACACCTGCCAGCTGTACTCCAGATGGAGGGCCAGAGCCCGAAAGGGCCATCCCAATTCGTAGCATGCAGGGTCGCCAGAGTGTTACACACGCGTAATATTGACGGGGGGCACAACGACAAGCGCTGCACAGGCGGCTGCTACCTTGCAAATGCCGCGGGCGGCAGCTGCGGCAGGAGCTCCGCAAAGAAGCTGGCCAGCGTGATGAAGGCGCGCATGTCCGCCTTGTTCACGGCGACGAGC
>JAABUY010001315.1_pt1 | contig 34184 bp, 32 predicted proteins | sample 5560271 | NCBI WGS metagenome assembly JAABUY01 (sample SAMN10711886, study PRJNA513374) | rock metagenome | isolation source: Antarctica rocks | place: Antarctica: Victoria Land, University Valley | reverse complement strand
CTGAGGATCTGATCGCGTCGTGGACGTTGTTGGAGTCGGATCTGGCGTTGTTGTCGAACAAGGTGGGTGCGACGCGTCTGGGATTCGCGGTGCTGCTGAAGTTCTTTGAGCTGGAGGGCCGGTTTCCGCGCTCGTCGGGTGAGGTACCCGGCTCGGTGGTTCGGTATGTCGCTGAGCAGGTGAAAGTTGTTGCGGCGGAGTGGAATGCCTATGACTGGGATGGCCGGTCGATCAAGGGTCATCGAGCGCAGATCCGGCAGAGTTTCAGTTTCCGTGAGTGCAGTTTGCTCGATCAGGACAACCTGGCCGGTGGTTGGCGACGGAGGTGTGCCCTGTGGAGCAACGGCCGGATCAGTTGCGGGAACCTGGGGATCAAGGCCGTGGTCAGCGGCGGCGACCACGGGGAAACCGAGGCCGCTCTGCGGCGGGTGCGCCGGATGTTCATCACCCGGGACAACCTTCGGGCGGCGGTGGTCAAGGTCGTCAGCGAGACGTTCGCCCGCCGAGACGAGACATGGTGGGGCACCGGCACGGCGTGCGCGTCGGATTCGAAGAAGTTCGGGTCCTGGGAGTCGAACCTGATGACCGAATGGCATCAGCGATACGGTGGCCCGGGGGTGATGATCTACTGGCACGTGGAACGGAGCGTCTGCATCTACAGCCAACTCAAGTCCTGCTCGTCCTCCGAGGTCGCCGCGATGATCCAAGGGGTCCTGAGCCAAGGCCCGGACACCGACATCGAGAAGAACTACGTGGACACCCACGGGGCGAGCGTCGTCGGGTTCGCCTTCACCTACCTGTTGGGTTTCCGGCTGCTCCCACGGCTCAAGGACATCGGCCGCCAGCGGCTCTACCAGGTCGGCGGCGACCAGCAGTACCCGAAACTGGGGAAAGTGATGTCCCGGGCGATCAACTGGGAGCTGATCGCGCAGCAGTACGACCAGCTCGTCAAGTACGCCACCGCGATGCGGTTGGGGACTGCTGAGGCCGAGCAGGTACTGCGGCGATTCACCCGCGGCGGCCCCAAACACCCCACCTACGCGGCGCTGGAGGAACTGGGCCGCGCGGTGAAGACGATCTTCCTCTGCGAATATTTGGCGGACGAGACACTGCGGCACGAGATCCACCAAGGCCTGCAGGTGGTGGAAAACTGGAACTCCGGTAACGGATTCTTCTTCTACGGCAAGGATTCTGACCTCACCGGTGAAGACCGCGAACACCAGGAACCTCGATGCTCGCCCTACACCTCCTGCAGTCAGCTGCGGTCCTGGTCAACACCATGCTGCTCCAAGCCATCCTGGACGAACCGGAGTGGGCGGACCGGATGACCGCCGCCGATCGGCGGGCGCTGAGCCCACTGTTCTGGGTCAACATCAACCCCTACGGCGAGATCCACCTCGACATGGGCCGAAGTCTTGGCCTGGCACAAGTTGCATAGGTCCGCCACGCTCTCGGTCTGGGGTCTGGGCCAGGCCCACTGCCGATCTATCCGAGGTGTCGGTAGACGGTTTTCCGGGATACGTGGAACGTTTCCGCGACGTCAGCGACGGTGTAGCGACGTTTGCCGTCCGGCCCCTTCTCCTCGTACATCTGCCTCACGATGATGTCCTGCCGCGCAGAGAGTTTCCGCTTGCGCCCACCAGTCCTTCCGCGGGCTCGGGCGGCCTGCAGTCCCTCCAAGGTGCCTTCACTGATCAGGTCGGCGAGCATCTCATCCATGGCACCGATGACGTGGAATAGGAACCGGCCGGCGGGTGTGGTCGTGTCAATGCCCTGCTTGAGCACGATGAGGTTGATGTTGCGTTCATGCAGATCGGCGGCGATCTCGGTGAGGTTCCGGACCGATCTGGCCATCCTGGACAATCTGGTGATGACCAGTTCGTCACCAGATCGCAGATAGCCAAGCAGATCGTCCCATTCCGGGCGGCGAGCGAGTTTCCCGGAGGCCCTGTCGGTCCAGATCCGTTCGCAGCCGGCAGATCGAAGCGCATCAAGCTGCGAGTCGTCCTTCTGCCCCACGGTGCTGACCCGCGCGTACCCGTAGCGGCCCATACCGAACTGTCCCACAAAGGGTCCGGTCGGAAGTCAGCGACTCATAGATTTAGCACGCCAGTTGCGTCACAAACTGACCTGCGCGTTCTATGAAAGCGCTGCCTGGCCGGGCCAGTGGGTCACAAACGACCATTTCAGACCCAACCACCCCCGACCGCTACTTTGCCCCCGGTGACACGAACCCGAGTACTGGGCCCTGAAAGCGGCTGAGGTGATCAGAGTCGCGGCCCGGGGATCGGCTGCCGCTGGCTGGGTGCGGCCTCGTATTCATAGTCGGCCTCGTGCTCGTCAACGGTGGCCAACGGCCGGTCGACACTGGTTTCGCCGGTGGAGGGATTGCTGAACTGCTCGGTGATCGCTTCCATGCGTTCGAGGAACGCTGGCCGCGGCTCCGCGGCCAGTTCGGGACGCCCGTCGACCTGGGCCTCGACCGCCTCATCGGTGCGGAGAGCAATCTCGTCCTGCTGCTGCACCTCACGGGCGGCGTCGTGGTCAATAAATTCGATTCGCTCAGCTTGTTTTTGTCGCTCGATGCCCACGGGCGCGGTGGCCGTGGTCTGCGCTGTTGGGCGCGGGGAAGCGATCTCGGCGACAAGCTGGTCGGTGGCCGGCCATCGTCCGGCGAAACGATCAGCGGGGAGCGGGAGGAGCAAACGGCCACTGCGGCGGGCGGTGGTCCGGGCCGGTGCGCTCATCGGCTGGGCCATGGTGTGCCTCCAACGGTGTCGATGTGAGGGGGTGTGCCTACAGCTGTCGTCGGCCGACAGGCCGATACCCACCGTCACGCTGGGCCCTGACAGCGGCGAGCTGATGGTTACAGTTGTCAACTCCCTTGAACCTCGATGTCGAAGCTTAGGCGGCAAGTTTGGTGGCTGATCGGTGGTCGGCGCGGCCGGTGATGTCGCGTGGGTATCGGCCGCGGGGGCGGCTGCCGTCGAGGGTGAGTTGGCCGACTGCAAGCCGGCCGCGTCGCTTCTTCGCAGGGTCGGTGCGGGGGAGCCGCATCCAGTCCAGTTCGTCGCACCACCAGGCCCAGAGCAGTCGTTCGTGTTCATATCGGCTGCGGCGGGCGGCGAGTGTGCCGTCGACGCCGAGGCGTTGGGCGGCCTTGGTTCGCCGGTCAGAGCTGGACCGTCGCCACCCTGACCTGGTGCGAACGATCAGGTGCGCGGTGAGTAGATCGGCACACAGTGTGGTGATCTGGTCGGTTGGTCGCCGGCACCGGGCGGCAAGTTCAGCAGTTGTCATTGGTGTTGCGGTCAGCTCCGCGTAGAGAGAGCCGGCGGCGTACCCGAGTGCGGCGGGGGTGAACACGTCGTGGGCTTGGTCATCGAGTCTTGTTCGAAGCTTCTTTTGCCAGTGGGAGCGGTTGGATGGGGGCGGCGGGACGCCTTGTGACCGCTTCTCTGATGAAGCCTGTGGATAACTCGTTTGTCCTGGTGGCAGGGGGATTTTGGTGAGTGTCCAGGTGTGTCCGCGTCGGCCGGTGGCCGGTTCGGTGAGGGTGATCCAGCCGTCGCTGACGAGCTGGTGCAACCGGACTCTGACGGTCTCGCGGCCCAGTCCGGTTAGTTCTGCGACGCGGCGGATGTCGGCCTCGACAGAGGCCGTCACCGCGGTCACGACGAGCAGGCACAGGGCGTCCAGGACGCGGCGGGTGGCGGGGCCGGTGCGGGTGGTCCACCGGCCGGGTGCTGCGTCGGCTCGGGTCTGGACGGCGTGGACGTGCGCGTTGATGGCGGCCGCGCGGCCGGGGAAGGTGGGGTCGTCGGTGGCGATGACCGTGTCCGGGGTGCGTAGGACGGCGGCGATCGTCTTGTCCCATTGCCGGGCGAGGAGTCGTTGCCGCTCGCGTGGGCTGCGTTGTACGCGGCCGCTGTCGGTGCGTTCGGAGCGGAGGTGTTCCAGTCCAGGTCGGTCGAGGACGCTCAGGATGTCGGAAAGATGCCAGCGGGCGCGGGCCGCGCCCAGGAGCACGGTGAAGGCGGCGGCGCTGGCGTCAGTGGGTGCGGCGTCCAGGGCGCGGGCGCTGCCGGCGGGGAGTTGCCGGCGTGGCCCGGGCAGGTATCGGTGTCCGTCGGCGTCGACTGGGAGTGGGCCACCGGCGGGGAGGGGTTCGGGCCGGGGCTGGCGAGCGTCGGCCGCAGTAGCGATGATGAAGGTGAGCCGGGCGAGCTGCTCAGCAGTGACAGCGGGCCGCAGCGGCTCGGCGGGGCCGCTCAGGACGACTGAGTGTCCTCCGGAGCGGTGCGGGGCACCAGGTGGCCTCATGGAGCCCCAGGCGGCGTTTTTCAGGGCGGACAGGTCGAGGGTGGGCAGTGCGGCGGCGGCGTGATCGGCGAGGTTGCTGACCAGCTCGGCGGTAGCCGGCTCGTGAAGAGAGAGCCAGACGTGTCGGCCGCCGGACGGGCCGGACTGGGCCACCGTGTGTTCGATGCGGAGCTGATTGAGCCAACCGGTGAGTTGCCGGGTGTCGCGGATGACGTCGCCGTCGCCGTGCCCGAGGTCCAAGTCGAACGCCACCAAATGAAATTGGCGGTGCTCATCAGTCAGCGGCACCGCCCACGGCAGGCGGGGGGCGGGACCGTCGATGGACGCGAGGTCCGGGTAGAGGTTCTGCGGTCGGCCGCTGTCATCGGCCACCGCGAGCCGAACCACGGCGCGGGGGGAGACACGGCGGGTCAACGCCCACCCGTCGGGCGTGATTGGAGCACAAGTAGCGGGTTTTAGCGTGATCGAGGTACCTGCAACGTGATTCGGCACTGGTGTTGGTGCCGGGTGTGCGGTATCCTCGGATGTGTCTGGCAAGACAGATCCTTCGGGGTCTTGACCGGGTTTTGAGCGGCTAACTCGTTCCGGTCCCGAAAGCGCCCTTCGGGGCGCTTTCTTCATTTATGGACTTGTACAGGTGCGCCGGTTGTCAGCCCGGGCCAGCGCGTCGGGTCAGGCCGTTTTCAGGGGCAGCATCTCCTCGGTGTCCCAGAGGCCCAACTGAGGGGCCTCGGTGAGTTCCCGAGCGTGACCCGGAAGTTGAGTGGCGATCGCCAACAGGTCAGCGGCGGCCTGACTCACAGACGACGCCCGGCCTGTCGCAACGAGCGCGGCAAGTCGGTCGTGCACGGCCATGTCAACGCGCACCATGAGCAGCCGCCGATCACCTTTATGTGGTTGCGCCATAAGTGCAGACCCTAGAGGTGACCTATCTGATAGTTGAGGAGACGCGCCGTGGCCGTTCACGGCTTTTGGGCCGGGGCCGTCGTCGGCGTCGCGGTCTTGGCTGTCGTCTTCGGTGCAGTCGGTTTGGCCGGTGCCGTGGTCTTGGGTACGACCTTCGGTGTCGTCTTCGGTACAGCCTTGGTCGTGGTCATAGGTACGACCTTGGCTGAGGTGGCGGGTGTCGGCGCGACCTTCACGGTCGGCTTCGGTGCGACTGGTACAGCTGTCGTGGCAGGTGCGGTGGTGGCCGGTGCGCTGGTCGCCGCCGCGGTGGTGATCGCCGGCAATGCTGTGGCGCTGTGGGTGGGGTCGGCGGGGAGTGCGTAGAGCTGATTCTGGCTGGCGACCATGAGGTGGTCGGCGCTCGCTCCGACGGGGGTGAGCGCGCTGGCCGGTAGCTGGTGGGCCAGCCCGGCGGCGTTGATGACGGCGGGTTGGTTCTGGTCTTGGCCGTAGACGTGGTCGTAGACGGCGGAGACCTGGAGGCCGTTGATGAGGGTGAGGGTGGCCGGCTGTCCGGCGGGGGTGCTGAGGACGAACCCGTTCGCGGCGGTGAGGTTGTGCTGGGTGCTGTAGTAGACCGCCGTGGCGGGGCTGAGGGTATTGGCGCTGGTGGCGTGGGCGATCAGCTTCCCAGTGGCCACGTCGTAGGCGGCGACCACGTCGGGGGCGTTGTAGCTGCCGGCCGGCGGGGTGCCCTTCCAGCTGATGATGGCGTCCTGCGGGGTGATGGCCAGGATCTGGTCGATACCGGCCGTGCCGGCCGGCGGGGTCGGCTTGATCGAGGTGGGGGAGGCGTCGATCTGCTGGGACCACCATGCGCCGGTCTCGGGCTGGGCGCTGATGACCGATCCGTCGTTGGCGAACATCGGCGTGGTGAGCGGGAGCGCTTCCAGGGTCTGGAATGCGCCGTGGTGCAGGTAGGCGACTCGTTGCTCGCTGAGCAGGACCATCACGGATGGGCCGGTGGTGTTGAGCTGGCCGGAGACTCCGTCGGGCAGGGTTACGTTCGTCGGCTGGCCGCCGGCAATGGGCCAGTAGGTGATGGTGGTGGAGGACTCCTGGAGGAGGACGACCTTGGCCCCGTCGATGGTGGTGATCACCGGCCCGTACACGGGGGTGGTGGTGAGCGGTTCGGTGAACCGGGTGCTGCCGTCGGGGCTGAGCACGGACAGGTAGTTGGCCTTGTGCGCGGCGATGTTCGGCTCGGTGTCGTGCGCGGTTTGCGCGGTGGTCCGGTCATCGGGGGTCAGCGCTGCGGTGACACCGGTGTCGACGTCGGTGTACGGGGTGGTCTGGTCGGCCAGGGCCACGGTCCAGGTGGCCGTTTGGGACCAGCCAGGAGGCGCGGTGACGGTGTAGAGCGCGCCCGGGGCCGGCACTGGATGCTCCTGCTGGGCGATCGTCGTCGTGGTGCTGGGCTGCTTGGGGCCTTTGAGGATGGCCGCGCCGACCAGGATCACGAGCAGCACAACGAATGCTGGAGCCCCCCATTTGATGATCGGCTGGAGCCGGGGTGGGAATCGGCTCAGGATGCCGGAAGATTTGGGGCGACCGCTGGAGCTTTTTTTGGCTTTGCTCTTGCGGCCGGTGGTCGCCGGCGCGGCGTCGGGGGTCGCGCCGGCAGGCCGGGCGTGGTCGAGCAGGACGACGGAACGTTCCGGGGTGACGATCATCCGGTGCACGTCGCCGGTGGCCATCGTGGCGGTCATCCGGATCGGTTTGCCGTTGGTCCGGGCCTGATCGGCGGCGAAGGTGACGGCCTCGCTCTGCGGGTCATCGGAGGTCAGGTCGTGGGTGATACCTGACGCGGAGATACTCGAGTGGCTGTCGCTGATGCTGACCCGCAGCTCGGGCCATTTCGGGGTCTGCTGGTCCAGCTTCGCGGCCCGGGCACTGGCGTAGGCATCGGCCGGTGAACCACGGCCTTTGCTCTTGCGGACGGTGCCGCCGCCGGTGGTGGTCATCTTCTTGGACATCGTCAGGGGGTCTCCATGCTGTTGACTCGCCACGGTTTCCCGTCGGCGTCGCGGACCAGCGTCACGGCGAGGGTCTGCTGTTGCAGGGCGGCCGAGCCGGCGGCGGTGTGCACGGTTTGGATGAAACCGACATTGCGGATGACGGTGAGCCGGTTGTCGGCGACGGTCCACGGGATGTTGATCTTCTTGCTGGTGACGGTGACGTATGCGCCGGCGTTCTCCCACTGTTGCCACTGCACGCCGGTGCCGGTGGTGAGTGGTGTGGTCAGGGTGGCGGCCAGTGTCGGTGTCATCAGGTAGGCGGCGCGGTGGGCACCGTCGGTGCGGTCGCTGTCGACGGCCGTGTCGACGGAATACATGGTGGCGATGAGGGTTTGGGCCACGGCCATGGCGTCGGTCTGCTTCGCGGCCGGCAGTGGCGGCACCGAGACGCGCGGGTGACCCGGCCGGGCAGGTGTGGGCGTCGGGCTGGTGAGTGCGGGCGTGGATGTGGGTGCACGCAGCGGTGTCACGGCGGCGATGATGGTTGGGGGCGCATGGGTGGTGGCGCTGACCGCGGCCGTGGTGGTGCCGGCCGGCGCGGCGCTGACCAGCGGTGATGATGGCCGTCCGAGGATGATGACCAGGCCTGCGGTGAGGCAAGCGGCCATGACGGCCGCGCCGGCGATGTAGATGTTCCTGTTCATTTTCCCTGCCAGACGCGGTAGACGTTGGGGTGGTGGCCATCTCGCACTGAGGAGACCCGGACGAACGCCCCGGAGTACGGCGCTTCCAGCTGCATGTCGACACCGTTGAATGTGCCGAGGTACAGCGTGATGTGACCCTCGTAGCCGATCATGTCGCCGGGAAGTCGCTGGGCGTAGGGAATCGGAGTCGACTGAGCCCATTGGTCGGCGGTGAAGTGAGACAGGTGGACACCGACCTGCGCCCACATGTACATCGTCAGGCCGGAGCAGTCGAAACCGACGATGTGACAGTCGTTTTCAGCACCGTTGGGCCCGCAAATCCCGAGCGTGGGTCCGGTGTCGCTGCCGCCGCCCCAGGAATACGGTTCGCCGATCCAGGCCAGACCGGCGGCGATGGCTTTGGCTACCGTCGGGGTGGGCGCGTTGATGACACCGGCCAGGCCGGCTTTGGCGGGGAGGGGTACCTGAACACCGTTGACCGGGACGGGTGCGGCTCCGGAGCCGCCGGCGGCCGCGGGGGTACCCAGTTTCGCGACGATCGCGGCGGCTTGGGTATAGGTCTGGGCGTAGATGCCGCCGGAGGCGTCGTTGCTGCCCTGCACTGTTTGGGCGGCGGTGGCCGGCGACATGGACTGCCAACCGGCGACTTTGATCAGGGCGTCGTAGAACTTACCGGCCGAGATGGCCGGGTCCATCAACTCGGCGGGGGTACCCCAACTGGCCGACGGCCGCTGCTGGAACAATCCCATGGAATCCAAGTCGTGCCCGACCATGTCGTGCGGGTAGTTCAGGCTTTCCCGGGCGACGGCGCGTTGGGCGTCGTTGAGTTCGCGGTGGCCGTCATCGAAGTGCCCGAGCTGTGTCGAGGTGCCGTCGTTGGCGTAGTTGTAGAGGTTCGATTCGGCCAGGGCCACGGTGACGCCGATAATCGCACCGTTCTGGCCAAGGCCGCGGCCGTAGGCGACGTTGACGATCTGGGCCGCGTGGACCAAGGTCACGTCCGCTCCGGCCGGGACGGTGACCTGCCCGCCGCTGCCGTTGGTGGTGATCGCAGTGGCCGTGCTGGCCTTGTTCTGCTGCGAGACGCCGCCGGCCGCCGCGATGACCAGGAAGATCAAAGCCAGCACGACAACGATCCAGAACGTCGTCGTCCCGATGAGAGACAAAGCGAGCTTCTTGCCGGCCTTCTTCGCGTACTTCTTACCGGCCGATGTCGCGGCGCGGTTCATCAGATCAGTCATCGCGGGTTCTCATAGATCAGCTGAGCGGGCCCGCAGCTATTGGGCAGCGCGTTAGTCCTGCTGCGGCTCGTCGGGAGGTGGGAAGTCTTCCCCGGCTTCCAGTCGCGCCCGGATCGTGGGCCAGTAGATGCGGTAGATGCTGCCGATCTTGGATGCCGGGATCGAACCGTCCCGGCAGCGCCGGATGACAGTCTGCGGAGTGAGTCGCAGCGCGATGGCCAGTTCCTCCGGGGTGACGACGTCTGCTGGCTCATCGCCGTGATCCACGGCCGGTTCCTGGGGAAACAACTTCGCCAGCAGCGACGGCCGCCAGAACCGGCGTTCTCCACCGATGAAGGAGGACGGGATCTCGCCGGCCTTGGCTTGTCGGTTCAGGTGTCCGGCGGAGACAGAGAGCCACGATGCGACCTCGCTTGTGGTCATGATCCGTTCGTCGTGACGGTCCGGATCGGTCGGGTTGTTCATCGCCTTGGGCCTCCGGCTGAGTGTCGTTGTGTTGCTCATCCTGCCTGATTTGACAGTGTTCAACGACGCCAAGAGTGATCCTCTGCGCATACAAAAATCCTAGCATGACTTTAGGCTCTTAACGTGACAATCTGCCTGACGAATGATCTAATGAGTGAGCCTATAGAGGAGGTGTTGTGCTATGTCGAATCAACCTGAGCATCCGGACACGCCTGTGCGTCGACTGCCGGGGGCGGCGAGGGCGCAGGCGTTCAATGAGCCGGCCATGGAGGAAGCGTCCCCAGTCGTACCGTTCACGCCGCCGCTCGTCCCGCCGCATCTGGGTACAGCTTCGCTGTACGTCACGCCCCCGCCTTCCATTGCTTCACCCCCTGCGGTGATCACACCTGATGAGCCTAGCGACTCCGGAGAGCAATGGAGAAACACCGCACAGCTACCAGTAGCGGGCGGTGGACAGCCGGCGGTGTATCCCGGGGCGTGGACCCCACCCCCGCCGCGCGAAAAACCGGCCGAGTGGGGCCGAAAGCGCCAGATCGTCCGAATTCTGAGCCTGGGACTGGTGCATGCGAAGGCCGGACAGGAAGAACTCCAGTACCGGGAGAACATTCGAGCGGTACGTGAGGGTTCGTGGCCGCGGTGCGCCCGGATCGTGGTGGCGAACCCGAAGGGAGGCGTGGGCAAGACCCCGGTGGCGGTGGCCTTGGGCGGGATGCTGGCGAAGATCCGCGGCGGCGGGGTGGTGGTGTGGGACGCGGCCGATGCGGCCGGCACGGTGGGGTCACGGGCGGAGGGTCGGCCGGGCCGGTGCATCTCGGAAGTGGAGGCGCATCCGGAGAGCTACGGGCAGCCCGGGACGATCTCGGCGGCGGTGGCCACGCAAAGTTCCTTCGCTGATGTTCTCGGGTCGTTGCAGGATCGGGAGTTCACCGATGCGAGTGTGCAGCGGGTGCTCTGGGCCTTGGATCGGTCGTATCGGTTGTCAGTCGCTGATACCGGCAATGTGCCGCATTCGGCGGCGTTCCGGGAGGTGATGAGCCGCGCCGATTTGGTCGTGGTCCCGACGACGATCACCAAGGATTCGGTGGACAAGGCCACCAGCTTGCTGCGGAAGATGCAGGACTCGCCGACCGGGCTGCTTCAGCGGGCGGTGGTGGCGGTGTTGGAGAACCGCGGTCCTCAGACGCCGGGCCTGGCCGCGGCCATGGACGAGATCTTCCACGGGGAGGGTGTCGGTGCTGTGGTGCACATTCCATTCGAGCCGGTCATCGCGGCCGGTACAGCGATCACTCTGGGGGACTTCACGCACGAATCGACTATCGCTTGGACTCATCTGGCTGCGGCCTGCACCACCAACCTAATCACCGCTCCCGAAAGGAACTGAACAAATGACTAACCCGTTCGCGAATTTGGTGCCAAATTTTTCGATCTTCGGTGCGCAGTTCACCTCCTGGTGGCAGAAGTTGTTCGTCGGCCTGTGGGCGGCGGCGATCATCATCGCCGGCGCGTACCTGCTGCTGAGCATCTTGCAGATCCGCAAGGCCACCAACAACAATGTTCCCGGCCAAGCGGATGAGGCGAAGACCCACGCGGTGTGGGCCGGGTCCGCTCTCGGCGGATTGGTGGGATTCGGGGCCATCATGGCCGCGGTGTTCGCAGTGTTCGCCTGATGATGCCGCCCCCTCCTCCTCCTATCTTCCTGTATGAGTTGCCCGCCTTTTGGCAGAACTTGTTCGTGGGTGTGTGGGTGGCGGCGATCATCATTGCCGGCGCGTACCTGCTGTTGAGTGTGGTGCAGATGCGCCGGGCCACCAGCGGCAACGTTCCCGGCAGGGCCTGCGAGGCGAAAACCCATGCCGTGTTGGCTGGATCTGCGCTGGGCGGTCTGATCGGATTCGGCGGGATCTTGCTCGCCGTGTTCGCCGTATTCAGCTGAGCCGGCCGGGACGGAACGCTAAGACAGATAGGGGCACGACCTTGACCAGCAACCTCCCCCAACCGGTCCGGCGACGCCGCGGCCGCAGCTTCCTCATCGTCGGCGCGGCCGTGGTCCTCGGGCTGGTGGTGGGGCTGATCGTGGTCGGCGTTTCTCAGCACAAGGGCACCGCCGGCCAGCCGGTGGCTACCGCGGCGGTGGTCACACCGGCCAGCTCGCCGGTGAGCAGCGCGCCGGTGGTGATGTCGTCGGTGCCCCGCAGCGCCGACAATGTCAGCGGGACCCTCGCTGATGGATGCCTCGGCGGCCCGGACTCGTTCAGCGCCGTGTTGGCGGCCCAGAAGGCCGCCACCCCGGACAACAACGGCGCGGCCGCGTTCGCCCGCACAGTCGCTCGTTGGGCCGCTAGTTACCCGAGCGATCCGAGCGCGCCTGCGGTTCTGGCGAAACTCCAGGCGCCGGGGAGTGCGTTCGCCGAGGCTGGGCTGATTCAGACGCAGAAGGCTGACGCTGCTCTGCAATCGCAGGGCTACGTGTCGGGACGGGTGCTGCCGAATCTTGGGCAGTACCGGGTGTTGGCGGGCACCACGGGAGGAGCCGATGACAGCGCGATCATTCAGATCCAGATCTACCGGGAGCTGACCAACACGTCCGGGCAAACGTCGCAGACGGCGCTGACAACGGAGCTGGTGTTGCAGCTCTCGGCTGGGGTGTGGACGGTCGTCGGGTCTCCTCCAAACCAACAAGATCCGCCGGCTTCGGCGGTTCCGTGGCAGTCGTTTGCGAGGGCGTGCTGATGATGCGAACTGTGAAAGCTTTTGTGCTGGCCCTGTTTTTTCTGTTGTCGTCGTCCGCGTTCGTGTCATCGGCTTCGGCGGCTGCGCCCGCGGTGCACATGGAGCCGAAGAACCCGGACCCGCTGAGCACCACGTATTCACCGGTTGCGTGGCAGACGGTGTGGTCCTTTGGGTCGACGGCTCGACAGGCGATCCAGACTGCTGATCCGCAGGCCGCGATGGAGCAGGTGGGCTTCCTGGTGTACGCCGGCCACGAGCAGTGGACCGCTCTGACCGCAGCCGACCAGACACAGTTGACCACGGCTTGGAAGACCGGCCAACTGCTGGACAAGGAATCCAAGCGATCCACGCTCTGGTCCACGAAGGCCTTTGCGTTGGTGGCACAGCACCAGTCGATCCCGGCGTGGTCACCCGCGGATGCAGATTCTGTCGCGACGGATCTGGGTGGGACGACGTATGCGGGGTTGTCGCCTGGTTTGAAGGGTGTGGTGCAGCGGATTGCGACGATCGTGACGGGCGATTCGAAGCCGAAGATGCCTGATGCGGTGTGGTCGTCGTGGATGAGCGCGGCGACGAAGACAGCGTTCACGGCGTTGCCGGACACCACGTTTGATTGGTCGAAGGTGAGGATCAGCGTATCCGATCCGGGAACGGTGGTGAAGAAGTGCGACGCGGGTATTTTGAATTGGGCGTGCAAGGCGACGCAGGCGGTGGCCGGCGTGGTCAGGGGTGCCGTCGACTTTTTGAAAGACCCGTTGGCGTGGATCACGGCGAAGGCCGGCGACGGTGCGCTGGGGGTGATGTCGTGGATCTCGAACACAGCGAACGCGGCGACACAGCCGGACCTGTCGGCGCAGTGGTGGATCGATGCCTATCAGAAGGGCATGGCGATCGGGATCATCTTGTTCGGGCTGATCCTGCTGTACCAGTTTTATGAGAAGGTCCGCGGTCACATCACCGCGCAAGAGTTCCTGGAGGTGTTCTACTTCCGTGTTCCGGGGTATTTCGCCGGTCTGATCTTCGGGCCTCCGTTGGCGCAGTTCTTGTTGCAGGGCAGCGGGGCGTTGGCCAGCGACATCATCCAGAGCACCACCGGGTCGAACGCCACGGACGGCATCAAGTCGATCAAGGATGCGATCACCGGGGCCAGCGAGGGCCAGTTGCTGGGTGGCGCGCTCGTCGCGCTGATCTTGCTGGTCGTGGTGATCTTGTGCGGGCTGCTGGTGTTTTTGTCGTTGGCGGTGCAGGCCGTGACGATCTACCTGTCCTCGGCGGTGTTCGGGATCGCGTTCGCCTGGTTCGTCTCTGCCCGGCATGCCAGCGGGTCGCTCAAGATCCCGTTCCTGTTCGTGGGGATCTGCTTCGCCCGGCCGCTGCTGTTCTTCATGCTCGGGCTGGGCGAAGGGCTGGTGAAGAAGGCGATCACCATGTCGTCGGACACGCTGACTCAGAACCTGGCGACAATCGTGATGGCGGTGACGGTGCTGGCGTTGGCCGGCTTGGCACCGCTGTTGTTTCTGAAGTTCGCGCCGGTCTCGCCACACGGTATGGAGGCGGCGACGTCGTCGGCCACCGCGCACATGGGCGGCCGCGGTGGCGGTCAAGGGAACGGCGGCATGAGCAAGCTGGGCCAGCTCGCCCAGCGGACGCTACCGGGCCAACGTAGTGGTTCTTCATCTGGTTCGGGCGGGACCGGTGGAGTTGCCCGAACGGCGATGAACGCGGCCAGCAGCAGCGGTTCCGGCAATAGCTCCGGCACCGGTGGGGGTACAGCCGGCGCGGGTGCGGTGTCATTGGCGAAGGGGTCCGCTTCGGATACTCCGGCGTCGGCTACGTCGCGGGCCGGCCGGGCGGGTGGGGATCGGTCTTCTTCGACGTTGACCGGGCAGTTGCTGGGCCGGACCCGGCGGCACGGCGGCGGGACCCCGTCGGCCGGCGCTGCCCGCGTCGCGGCGGCGAAACCACCGGCGAGTAGGGCCGGGCGCGCTGCGGTCGGTGCCGGCCGCGCCGTGGGCGCGGCGGCGAAGGCTGCGCCGGGCATCACCGCCGGAGTGACCCGATCGGCGCACCGGGTGGGGCACAGCGTGGCTGAAGGCGTCGGAGGGGACAAGGAATGGTAAGTCGCACCAGCATTCTCGGCGGCGAATCAAAGTCGCGCGGACTACTGGGCGGCCGCCGGGCGCGCGGCGTCGTCGGCGCGTGGATCATCCTCGGCCTGGTCGCGGCCGTGCTGATCTTGTTTCTCCAGTTGATCGGGTTCTTCATCGGCGCGGTCGCGGCGTTGGTGCTGTTCGTGATGACGATGGACCCGGGCAACGGATCATCGCCTTTCAAACGACTCCAGGACCGCCGGCGGATGCGGTACCGCCGCCGGCAAGGCTTCGACGACTTCGTGCACGTGTCGTGGCGACCCGATGATCTGGTCGCCACCGCTGGCGCGACGCGAAAGGAACGCTCGGGCAATCAACGGACCTGGAACACCTACCGGGACTGGCCCGACGGAGTCGATGGCCTGTACTGGCTGGAGAGCCGACCGGGCCGGCCCTGCGTGGCGTACCACGGTCCGGTCGGTGAGTCGCCCTACCTGTCGGTCGCGTTCTCGGTGGACGGCCCGATCCAGGGCCTGCACGGTGACACCTTCGTGGCGGAAGCGCAGTACGAATTCGGTCAGCTCATGGCCGGGTGGGGCGCATCTCAGAAGCTGGTCTCCGGCATCCAGATCGTGACGCGTGTGCTGCCGTCGGACAGCGCGTTCCACGAGGTGTGGTTAGAGGAGCAGCTCGATCCGGCGGCACCGGAAGAGTTGCAGGCCGGCTACGGCGAGCTGCTCGACCAGCTCAGCGCGGCCAGCTTCGTGCAGCGACACTACGTGGTGATCCGGTGGAACGTGGACAACCGGTTCGCTGTGATGGCCTCTCGCCGCGCACCCGGCCTTGAAGGTTTCCTCGAGGTAATACAGGAGCAGACCGCATCGGTGCACCGCAGGCTGGTCGACGCGATGTATTCCAAGGTCCATCCGCTGTCCGGCCCGCAGCTGGGGGCGGTGCTGCGGCACCTCCAGCACCCGGACTGGCCGATCGACCGGGCATCGGATGTGAACATCGACTCCTGCTGGCTGCCCTCACACGACGACTGGTCCTCCACTGAGGTGATCTCGGAATCACCGGACCCGCTGAACCCGGATCTGATGATGGCCCAGTCAGGCTGGCTGCACCGCACAGCGGCGATCCCGGTCGAGGGCCTGGAGGTTCGGCCGATCGACGGACTGTGGATGTCTCCGCTGCTCACCGGCATGGAAGAGCAGATCGTCCGGACGATTTCCACGCACATCCAGTTCGTACCGGCGCGGGAAGCCAAGATCGGCGCTCGCCGAGATGCCACCAGCGACCGGGCCGACATCATCTCGCAGGAACGCAAGGGCCGGATCGTGGACGACGACGCCGAATTGGCGTTGTCTGCGGCCGTGCGCCGATTCGAGGATCTACGCGACGGCGGCGGTCACCACGGCGCGGTGTGGACCGCGTTCATCACCGTCTCAGCCCGCAAGAAGGACGAACTGAACGCGGCGTGCAGTCATGTCGAGGAGGCAGCCGATGGGGCGGGAATCAACCGGCTGGACTGGCTGGACACGTTGCAGTCGGCGGCGCAGGCCACGACCTGGCCGCTCGGCCGGGGAATGGCCACGCCGAAACGGTCGGGTGCCGTCCGGACTGCGGAACGGCTCTCTACCTCGACCAACAAGGAGGCGATCTCGGCATGACGAGGCACCGAAATGCATCTGACGGCAGTGTGGCTGTGCTGGAGCCAGGTCAGGAGGCCGACGGTGAGGCGGTGTTGCCGTTCGGTGCGGCCGACGCTGCCGCTGGCGCGGTTGCTGTGACGGTCGACGACGACGCGGAACCGGCGGTGATGGCGGCGGGGATTGTGCTGCCCCCGCCGATCGGCGCACAGATTCATAGTGGCCGCTTCGCCCGCCGAGGGTTCATGAAGGTGGTCCGGGAGGGCGCACCGACGACGACCCGCCAGGCGGAGGTTCTGAACACGGCGATCATCGGTAGCCCGACCGACGAGCGCGGCGTCGTCATCGGCATCGACCGGATCTCGGCGGCGATGATCGCGCACGATCCGTTCACCGCGTACGAGGCGAAACACATTACCTCGCCCAATGTCTGCGTCCTGGGGATGATCGGTTCCGGAAAAAGTTCACTGATCAAGACGGTGTACGTTGAGCGGCCGCTACTGCTGAAAAACCGGCGGGCGGTGGTGGTCGACAAAAAACCTCGCAACGGTGAGGGGGAGTACGCGGACCTGACCCGCCGTTTCGGTGGTGAGCCGTTCCGGTTCGAGCCAGGTAAGCGTGGCAACGGCTCGACCTGCATGAACGTTCTGGATGAGGTGATCTTGGCCGGCGGCGGCCCGGCGCAGCAGGTCCAACTGTTGGCCGCGATGGCCCAGCAAGCCGGCACAGGGGAGCTGGATGAGTGGCACCACAAGTCGCTGCGAAGCGCATACCGCGCAGTGATGCGCCGGTTCGAGCTGGGTGTGCCCGGACGATCCGCACCGGTGCTGCCGGACCTGGTCGAGGAGTTCGCGGACGTGGTCCACAGCGACGAGTTCGCCCGGTTGCGGCCCCGCACGTTGGACCTGGTGGAGGAACGGGCGTGGTCGATGCGGCTACGGTTCGAGCGGATGCTGGGCGAGGACCTGGAAGGAATGTTCGACCGGGAAACGTCCAAACATGTGGTGCTGCACCCGAAGTTGACCACTTTCGACATCTCAGCGCTTCCGGAGGACGGGCCAGCCACGTCGATGGTGATGGTGGTCGCAAACGCGTGGCTGATGGGGATGCTGACCAAGCACCGAGGGTTGCGGACAAACTTCATCGCGGAGGAGGGCTGGCACCTGCTCGGCGGCCCGGGCGGCAAAGTAATCCGCTCCAAGTCGAAACTGTCCCGTGGCCTAGGCCTGTCGATCGTCGCGGCAATCCATCACATCTCCGATATCCCCGACGACTCGGAGGCAATCGCGATGATTAAGGAAGCGCAGACGATCCATCTGTTCCGCCAGGAGCACGACGACGACATTGCTGACTGTGTGCGGTATTTCAACTTGGAGCATTCCAACGGCGCGAGCCTGGGCACCCTTCAGCAGGGCGATCATCTACTGAAAGTGGGGACGCAGAAGGAGATCAAGGTCCAGCACATCCGGACCGCGAACGAGATCGTATTCACTGAAACCGATTCCGCGCTGATCACGCAACCCAGCGCCGGGGTGGTGGTGGGAGATGAGCGTCAACCGCAACTCGCCCTCTGACGGTCTGAGCCGGACCAACCAGAAGCTCGGGGTCCTCACCGCCCGGCAGCAGGCGACGATCACCCTCGTCGCGGTGGTGGTGCTAGCCGCGGTGCTCTGGCACGTCACAGTGGTGCTGTTGGCCGGGGTGCCGTTTGGGCAGCTGAACGTCACCGTCCACGCCCTCACGGCGCTCCACCCACTCGGTGGGTTGCGGCCGCGGTACGAGCCGCCCGCCACCGGCGTCGCTCTGCTGGTCTGGCTCGGCCTACTCGTGTTAACCGGAGGCGCGTGGGCAGCGCTGCGGATGTGGTTGTCCGGCCGGCGCAAGCATCGGGCGGTCGGTATGGCCGATCGCCGGCAGGCTCGGCAGTCGGTCGGTGAGATCCGTGCCCGCGACCTCGCGGCGTACACGCGGCGGACCAGCGTCGCCTCCGGCGCGCTGAACCCAGAAACAGCCCCGTTGGCCGAAGTCGGTTTCGAGTTGGGCCGAAAGCACGATGACGGCGAGCCGATCATCATGACGCTGGAAGATCAGATGGCGGTGTTTGCCCCGACCGGCGGCGGCAAGTCACTGCACCTGATGATCCCTGGCTGCATCGATGCTCCCGGGCCGCTGGTGGCCACCGCGACTTCACCGGAGATTTTGGACGCCATCGTCGAGCCCCGCTCCGGGATGGGACGGATCTGGGTGTTCGATCCGTTGGACACTGCAAAGTGGCCAGAGCCGATGATCTGGAACCCGGTTGCGGGTGCCGAGAACTCCGAGCAGGCCGTCTCCCGGGGGCAGGCGTTCACCGCCGGCTTCTCGGCCGATGAGTCCTCGGACTCGTCTAACCCGTTCTTCCGCAACGCGGCTGGCATCATCATCGCCCGGCTCCTGCACGCGGCGAGCTTGGTCGACCGGCCTATTGAGGACGTGCTGGGGTGGGCGTTGGACTTGGAACGTTCGACCGAGGCGCGGGACATCCTCAACAGTGAGGCCGGCGCGGAGATTATGTGGGGCCGTACGTTGGAAGCCGCCGTGCAGGGGGCCGATGAAACGTTGTCGTCGGTGCGGATGACCTTGGCGCAGAAGGTTGAGCCGCTGCTGTCCCGCAAAGTGTTGCGGCAGATGACGCCGACACCAGGTGTGCCGGTGTTCGACCCGCTCACCTTCGTCCAGTCGCGAGACACGCTGGTGCTGATCACCGACGACCAGGCTGACACCAACGTCGCACCGTTGTCCACGATGCTTCTCAACGAGGTGCTGTCGGCGGCGAAGCGGTATGCGGCTGCGGCCCCCGGCGGCCGGCTCGACCCACCGCTGCGCATAATCGGTGACGAAATCAGCAACGTCGCACCTCTGCCCAAGCTCCCCGGGCTGATCTCAAACAGCCGCGGGTTCGGTGTGCAGTGGTGGCTGGCCTTCCAGTCGATGGCGCAGATCCTTTCCCGGTGGGGTGAGGGCGGCGGCCGCGCGCTGATGGCCAACCTGAACTTGTCACTGATTCTCGGCGGCCTCCAGGACGAGCAAGCACTGGAACGGTTTTCGGTGCTTGTCGGCTCCGCCGACCTGGTGCAGGTCTCTGCCAGCATGGACGCCGGCAACACGGTCAGCGGGCACAACTTATCCACTACTGAGCGGCGGATCCTGCCGCCGGAGAAGATCCGACAACTGCCCGACGGGCGTGCCTTGGTCATCTACCGCAATGCGCCGGCCATGATCGTCGACCTGATTCCCTGGACGGGGCGCCAGGACGGCCCTGACATCGCGGCCGGCATCAAGCGCATCCGATCCATGCGGATGAGTCACACGCCCGCGGCCGTACCCGCGCCTTCACTTCAGACTTCGCTGGGCGCATCAGGCCATTGGTCTGGCCGATGAACCGGCCGAGCGAATTGGCGGTCGGCATCGCGCGGCGACCGTTGCTGCCTTGGCGGGTGGCCCTGGGCGGCGGCTGGCCGATTGCCGCTGTTGCGGCATGGCCACTCCTGGGGGGCGCGGTTGCGTTGAGCGGTGCTGACGGTTTGACGCCGGCAATGGTCCTGCTGGAGCTAACGGTGACTGCTGGCCTTCTGATCGGAATTTGCCAGCTTCGCCGGCGCGGTATCCCTTTCCGGTTCAGGGATCAGCGGGGCGCGACGATGAACGTGCTGTTCGGCGCTTCGCTGACGTGCGGCACACCGGCCCTGGTGTGGATGACGGCCGGTCTCGTCCACAACCTGGTCGTGCCTATTTTCGCTGGCGTGCTGTCCGTCGTGGTGAACGGATACGGCTGGGTGGCCGAGCTTCGCGCTTGGCGACGCGGCGGGAAGGCTATCCCGCTGATGGAGCAGGAATGGGTCATGCTTCTGGGCGCGATCACGACCGTCCTGGCTTGCTTGGCCGTGGTCGTCTGCTCCGTCCTGAACATCGTGGGCGTGCTGCACTGGGGGCCGTTGTTCTGATGACCAAACCGGACGATGCCGACGCCCTGATAGATCAGGCCCAGCCATACACGCTGACCGAGCTCTCGAGTGGACTGGAAGCTGTCTCGAACCGGCTCGATGAGACCGAGGATCACTTCGGCGGCGCGCTGAACAAGGTCAGCAGGGCAGTACTGGAGCTACGGGAGCAACTGGCGCCGCTGCTCAAGAAGGAACCCGAAAAAGACCATGAGCCTCGCCCCTGGCTGGCGCGGGCGACCCCAGCTCAATGGGCTGAGTTGATGACATGGGTCGACTGGATGCAGGCCAGCTACGGCGCGCTCCCAGAGTTCGACATCCAGCCGTGCTGGCCGGCGCACCCCGGCATGGTCGAGGAGCTTGCCGGTTTGTATCACTCATGGAAGCGGGCGCAGATCGTCGACGAGCTAGGAGAGAAGACCGGCTCGAATGATCTCACCGGGTGGCACGACCGGTGGTTCTGGCCGTTCCGGCAACGGGCGAAGGGCGGGCACTACCGGACGACCAACTGCAAAGAGGGCAAGCACATCGCGGAGCGAGTCACCGCAAAACCCACCGACCGGCAGTACCTACCCGGCAACACGCAACGCAGCGACCTACAACAGTGAACGGAGAACAGGTGATGGATACAGCAGCGCAGCACAAGACGGGCCGCGAACGGCGGACCTACGAACGGCTCGACGCTGAACGCCGAGCCAGCCAAGCCGAGACACTCCGGGCGGCAGCCAGCGACCTGACACTCATCGGGCCGATGGACGCAGCACAAACCGCGGCATGGTTGACGCAGCGGGCAAAACGGGTCGAGCAGCCCGAACCGCCGAAGCCGATGCACCCGCTGGTGTTCGCGGCGTTCGTGGTCGGCGTGGTTCTGCTCGTCGCTGTGCTCATCGTTGGTATCGCCACCGGCGCCCTCGACCACATTCACCCGGTGTAGCGAGCGTGTTCGGTTGGGGTGCGAGGAGGGCTGGACGAGACGCCGAGATAGCCGCGTGGGTCGATGGTCAGCGAGCGAGCACCTACGCCAGCCGCGGCCAAGCGGTACTAATTCTCCAGATCTACCAACGTGTGAAGCGCGGCACGAAAGCGTACGTCCAGCTGGACGGGCAGCCTTGGACGCGGGACGCGTTCTTTTGGTACATGGACATCACAGCGGGGTCGATGGTGTTGGTCCGAACCTCGACCGGCTGGGGACCGCACACCAACCGCGATGATGTGCTGTGGATCGGTTCGGAGAACTTACCGGCCGGCGCAGGCATCTTCGCCGTCATCACACCGGGGGAACTGAAACGGTGGAAGCGGCACTACCGCCGGCTCGCTAGGAACGGCTGAGCAGCTGCACCGTACGTTCGGGGCGTGCAGGGCGCGCAAGCCTTGAACGATGCGCTCGTAATCGTCCGCATCGCCCAAAGGTGGCACGCCGGCCATGATCTTCTCCAGCGCGGCGGTTGGGCTCAAGCCGTGCGCGATAGCTTCGTTCCAGCAGTCGGGAACGGCAAGTCGGGCGTACGTCATCTCTAGTTCCATGCGTTCGACTCTGAGACCGATACCGAGCGAATCGTTGCATCGTGACCGTGTCGCAGGCGAAGTCAGCTGATGCCGGTGACACGGAAGGTGCCGCGGCGGCGCTACACCCTTTGACAGCCACACGGTTGGAGCGTCATCGTGTCGCCTTCAAATTGATCCGCTCGCTTCCTCAGAGCCGCGGACCGCTTCGCCGGGGCTGGTCCGGCCGCTCGTCAATGTCGTAGTCGCTCGGCAGCTGCTCGACGACCGCGTCGTCATCGGCGGCCAGGACAGTGCCTACTTCGTTCTCGATGTCACGCATCCGGTCGGCGAAGCTCCGCCGGTTCGGGTCAGCTCGCCCGGTACCGGGTATGCGGCGCTCCCCGACCGCAGACCGGCTGCGGCGTGCCCGGTCGGGAGCTGCGGGCACTGCCGCGGGAGCGTTGCTCTGTTCGACGGCTTCGGTCGGGGTCTGCCGGTAGTTGCGGGCTTCGTTGATCGCGGCGTACCGGGCGTGTTCCAGGCCGAGATCAGCGCGGTTGCGGCCGGCCGCTTCGATCCACTGGTCGCGGGCCTGTTCGGGGTTGTCGGCCACGATGTGGACGGTGTTGCTGTGCCGGCCACGGGTCAGACCGACGTACGCCCCGGCGGCATCGGTGGCCTGGGACAGTAACAGGTCGGCGTGGCTCGCGGTTTCCCCTTGTACTCCGTGGGTGGTGGTGGCGTAAGCCAGGTGCACGTTCTCCTGGACGTACGTCGCTGGCAGTGAGGCTGCCGCGTGCTGCGGACCGGCCGCCTCGATCTGGCCGTCGTCGGTGATGGCGGTGACGGTCCAGACCTGGCGGTTGGCGACGCCGTACTGGGCGCTGTTCTCGCGGGTCATCACCCGGTCCCCGACGCCGATCTCCAGTCCGTCGACGCCGTTGACGGTCACGGCGGTGTCGATCAACCCGCGGTCGACCAACTGCTGATGGACCGCCTCGTTGATCAAGCCGGCCTCATCATTGGTCGCCACCGAGACCGCCTGCGTTTCGCCGTCCACATGCCGGTCGACCACCGTCAAAGCAACGTTTGCCAGCGCCTCAGCGTCGCTGTCCCAGAGCTGCACGTGGCCACCGGCCAGGAGCCGGTCGAACGTCGCCCCGGGGTCGATCCCCGACCGGATTTCCAGCGACAGCGCCGCGTACTCGGTGTCCGGCACGTTGGCCAGCCCGCCGTCGTCGGCCACCACGTTTTTGCGGAACCGGTGGATGGAGGAGAGTTCAATCGTCTGCGGTGACCAGGTGGCCACCATGTCCAGGACACCCCCGATGCCGACGGCGGGTAGCTGCCGTCGGTCTCCGACGTAGACCAGGTTCGCGCCGGCCTCGTCGGCGATGTGCAACAACGCCCGGGCGGTCTCCTGATCGAGCATGCCAGCCTCGTCCACGACCAGCACGTCACCTGCGGACAGCCGGTCGGCGGCGCGTGGACCGTGGTAGGTGAAGCCGTCGGTGTCGGTGTCGCCGATGGCCATCCGGGTCCACACGCCGTCGTCATCCCAACGGAAGCCGTAGGCGTAGGCCAGGCCGGCGGCGGTGTTGCTGTCGGTGCCGATCTCGGCGGCCGCGACGTTGGCTGCCTTCTTCGTCGGGGCAACCACGCGCATCTGCCGGCCCTGCGCCTGGATCACCTCGTGGGCGGCGGCGAGCATCGACGTCTTTCCCGCGCCGGCGGCACCCTCGATGAACACCAGCGGGCCGGTGCCGGCGACCGCCCGGACGGCGGCGACCTGACCCTCGTCCAAGGACAACGGCTCGCCGCGCTGGGCCTCCAGGCGGGCGAGCGCAGCGCCCAGTTCCTCGACCGTTGCGGCCTCGTACTCGACCGCTCCGCGTACTGCCAACCGGCCGGTGATGTCGCGTCGCAATTCGATGACCGCCTCGGACGTGAGGTGGCGGATGTGTTCCGGAACGGTCTGCTGGTCGACCACGGACAGACACTTGTCCAGTACCCGCGCGGCGATGTCCTCGGCCATCTCCTGGTAGCCGGCGCGGTCTCCGACCACATCCAACTTGGACAGCACTTCTTCGACGCCTCCGCGGATGTCGAAGACGCACCACGTGGAGCGGCCGCGTGCACCCGAACCCAAGACAGCCAACGCACGGTCGGCGGCGGCGGCGCGGTCCACGGAACCGATCGTGACCGCCCTGACCGCAGTGGGAAGGGCGGCCCGGTGTGCGTCGATGTCCACACCGAGTGTGCGCAGTTCGGTCAGCCACTCGTCTTCGCAGTCCTCGCCCCGCGTTGGCTTTTTCGCCTTCGCTGGCCGGGCGTCCTCCCACGCACGAGTGTCCCAACTGGGGATCTGCTCCGCGGATGGTTCGGCCCCGGGATTCGCGGCGCGCCACTCTCGCTCGTACCGCTCGACGTTGGTCGCCACCTGCGCGGAACGTTTGCTCATGGCCGGCACCACTGCAGCGAGTTGGACGATCTCACCATCGGCGTCCAGCTCGTACCCGTGCGCTGCCAGTGCCGCACGGAATGCCGGGTCGGCGATGACCGCGCGATGTCCGATGCCGTTGATGGCTCGCTGCATCCGCAGCATCGCGGCGCTGTCGATCCCGCGCCACTTCTCCCCGACCGGAACCCGCGCGTTGAACTGGAGATGGATGTGTCGGTGCGGGTCACCCGCCCGCGACGTGTAGTGACGGATCGCGGCCATCTCGACACTGTCGACATGGACCTGAACCTGGCCGCCGCGCGGTCCAAGACGAGTGCACGCATTGGCCGCGACGTACCGGCCGATCTCTTGCACCGCCTTGTCCTGGGCTGCTTCGTAGGCAGTGGAGACGTCCGGGTGCAAGCCGGCGGCCAGGCTCCACGACTTCGGTCCATTGACGATCACTTCCGCGAACCTCAGCGCGTGCTCATCCTGCCGGAGGCGGCCCTTCGGTGCGCCGGTGCGGATGTCAGTGCCCTCGACCCACGCCTCGTAGGTGTCGCCATCCATCTCAACGGTGGGTAGCACCTCGCCTTCCGCGCCGCGGATCTCGATGAGCTGCGCGATACCGGAACCTTCGGCCAGGTAGTAGTCATCGGCGCGGTGGTGATCAGCCTCCACGTAGGCGCGTGCAGCTTTGCCTGAGCCACGGTAGAACTTCATCCCGCCCTTGATGACGTCCACCTCGCTCCGTTGTGCCCGCTGCGCGCCTTTCAGGTGCGAGGGTAGCCCGCTCGGCGGGCCGCTGTCTACCGACCAAAGGTCGGTAGCATACGTGCTGTTGGCATTTAGGCCCTTGCGTTGGTGTCTGCGAGAGCGGACACTCGGGGTAGGAAGTCGGTCCCAAAGGGTCTGCAATTCCGCCGGGCTTGGTGGTTCCCGCGGCCGCAGAGCAGGCGGTCGACCGGGCGAGGCGAACTCGGCCCGTTAGGGCCGGTGAGCACCCGGTCGGACCGCCTGCGAACCGGACGGAGGCCGACGGGTGACCACGAGGCCGGCCGGCGTTCACGGGTAGCCGACTGGTGCGGCCTGGGTCGTGCGGCACGCAGTGCTAGGCGGTATGGTTTTCGCAACAGTCGTGCGCGGAAGTGCCACTTCGGCTTCCTGGCCTGCTGTCGTCAAGAACTGACATCCGTTGACATACTGGAGCGATCGATGAGCACTGCCGATGAGATCAGGGCACGGGTCAAGCAGGCCGACGAGGTACGTATCGAGAGCAGGGCGGACCGTGCAGCGACCGTGGCCGATGTTCATGGTCGGCGCGCTGCGCTGTTCGCCCAGTTGGCGGACCTCGACGCCGAACTGGGTACGTCGGTGCGGGCTGCATTCGAGGTAATGACTCTGGACGAGCTGGTCGATTTCGCGGGCGTTCCACGCGCGGATGTGCGCGGCCGGGCACCGGTACTGGCGGCAGCGGTCAAGGCCCGTTCTGCGAAGACCCGACGTCGCCCGGCAACGAAGGGGACAGCTCCGCAGGTCGATCTGGCCCCGTCCGAGCCGTCGGCGTAGGGATTATTTTCGTGGCCCGGATGGGCGAGGCGACCGTGTTGCGGTTGCGCGCTGCTGTCGCGGACGAGGTGATCGTCGCGCGGTACTGGTCGCATGTGCGCCGTCCGATCGAGCCGGGGTGTTGGCTCTGGACCGGGGCGATTTCCGGGAAGGGTCACGGCCGCTTCCAGATTGCTGATGACTACGTGCCGACAACGGCCGGCAAGCCGACCCGGCAGACGTTTGTCGTGATCGCACACCGCTTCGGTTACGCGCTCATCTATGGCGTTGACGCGCTCTTGGCCGTGCCGATCGTGTCGCATCGCTGCGACAATCCGCTCTGCCAGAACCCAGTGTGCTGGCGGGAGTCGAATCACCGAGCCAACGGCCAGGAATACGCCCGGCGCCGCGGCCAGGTACGCGGAAGCCTCGCCGATCAGCGAGGAGCGCGCGGCCGGGCGCGTGCTGTCCGCGATGCCGCCCGGGCCGGTGGCAACATCGACGCGGCGGTGTTAGCGGGGTGGCTGCCGGTTCATCGGGATCAGCATGACCTGTTTGGCTTAGGCGACGAAGATGCGCAGTGACATTTACACCGCGGCGGTGATGAACAACGATGCCGGCGCGGCGTTGCAGGAGGCGGTGCAGAAGGTTTGGCGGGCCGCCGAGATCCAGCATCGAGATACTCCCTGTCCTCGTCTACTGCCGGCCGTGCGAGGCAACGGACGTCGTGGCATGACAGCGATCGTGAAGCAGCCGCCAGCTGCACCTCGGCTGTCGAACGCACATCCCCGCGCCGCCGCGACCAGAGCCACGTTGGCCCGCAGGTACTGATGGGTCAGAGTCGAAGAGATCTTGATGCGACGTCAGCGGGTTCGTCGTGCTCCTCGTAGCTCTCGACCCGATCGGCGCTGTGTCCTGCGCCGGCGTCCATGCGGTCGGCGATGGCGCTCATACGGTCGGCGAAGGTCTGTTTCTGATGGGCTGCCGGCGGTTCGGCGGTATCGGGTGTGTCGCGCGGAGTGTTCGGCTTAGCTTGGGCGGCCATGCGTGCCGCGATGGTGCTGACGGTGGTTCTGGCATCGCCCAGGGCCGCTTGGTGTTTGAACGGTCGGGTCATCTGCTCGCGGGCCTGGCCCGCGGTGCTGGTGTCGTCGTCGCGTTCGATCCGCAGTCGCTGCAAGGTGACGGGTAGCCGGTCGATGTGGTTTTCGATCTGCCGGATCACGCCGATGCCGCTGGTGGGGTTGAACGAGTCGGCGGGCACCGTCCAGGTGGAGCGGGGAACGCCGGCCAGCTCAAGCTGGATCTCCGGGCCGCGGGCCAACGATGGGACCTGGGTGGCCAGAATCTCGTGACCACCCAGACGGGCGACGACGCCGTACGGCTCGGCCTGGCGTAGGCCGTAGCGGCGCAGACCGGCGTTGATCGTGACCGATAGCTGGGCGCCGGCTTCGGTGCGGTCGCCGGTGCGCAGCGGGCCGACCTGCGCGGCGAACTGGTCGCCGGCGGTGGGACGGCTGCGGGCGATGCCCTGCACCAGACCGGGTTCATCAGCATCCGCGGCGGTAATCTTCTGTTCGCTGTGGTGGGCACGGTAGGTCAGGGCGGACAGGTTCCGCTGATGTGCCCGCGCCAGACGTTCCAGCCGGGCCAGGTCTTTGTCGGCTTCGGCTTTGTCCCGCACCAGCGGGTCACCGGAGGTGATGGCTTTGGTTTCGGCCATGCTCAACGCAGAGTCGCCGATGTCCTCGATCTCCCGCAGGTCCAGCCGGCCGCGCATCACCTGGTTGATGAAGGTGGCTTTGCGTTCCACGGTTTGCCAGGAGTAGGCGTCGAAGCTTTTCTCCACGGTGTAGCGGATGACCTGGACTTCGGGGTTGAGGTTGCCCTGCCGCATGATCCGGCCGTCGCGTTGTTCCAGATCGGCCGGCCGCCACGGGCAGTCCAGGTGGTGCAGGGCAACGGCGCGGGCCTGCACGTTGGTGCCGACCCCCATTTTTGCGGTCGAGCCGATCAGGACGGAGATGTGTCCGCTGCGGGCGGCGGCGAAGAGGCGGGCCTTGTCGACATCGTTGGCCGCTTCGTGGATGAACCGGATCTTCTCCGCAGGTACGCCCTTGTCGACCAGGTCGGCGCGGAGCTGGTCGTAGACGTTCCAGTGGTTGGCGTTGGGGGTGGACTGGTCGCAGAACACGATCTGCAGCGCCCCGCGCTGTGAGCTGGGTTGCCCATCCGGGCCTGGGTACTGGTTGTCGGCGTTGCGGCGGTAGATCTGCGCGACCCGGTCGGCGACCACATCGGTTTTCTGCGGCGCGTCGGGCCGGTCCTGCCCGATCAGCCGCAGGTCCAGGGCGGCCTTGCGGCCGTCGGTGGTGACCAGCAGCATGTTGTCCTCGCCTTTGCCGCCGCGGCCGCTCATCCGCTCCACTCGGTCCCCGAGCCGGCCGATGTAGTCCAGCAGCTCTTCACTGGGCGGGATGACGACGGTTTCGGGCCAGCGCCGGCCGTCGGGCCGCATCGCCAGGTCCGGGACGGGCAGGTTCAGGTCTTCCGCGGTTTTCACGTCGGCGAAGGACTGCCACATCTTCAACATCTCCGGCACGTTCTGGAACCGGGCGAAGCGGGACTTCTGCCGGAACCCGGATCCGGTCGGGTTCATCTCCATCTCGGTGACGACCTGGCCGAAGGTGGCCGCCCAGGCGTCGAAGTTCTCCACACCGGCCTCGATCAGCAGATCCGGGCGCAGGAACCGCTGCATCACGTGGGCCTCGGTGATGGAGTTGGCGATCGGGGTGGCCGTCGCGGCGGTGATCACCCGGGAGCCGTGGACCCGGCGGAGGAGTTCGGTTTTCATGTGCAGATCCGAAGACCGGTTGGAACCATCGATCGCCGCGTCGCTGATGTTGGTGGTGGTGGCCAGGTTCTTGTAGTCGTGCATCTCGTCCACGCACAGGTAGTCGATGCCGGTGTCCTCGAACGACAGGCCGGCATCCTCCGGACCGTCGAGCTTGGCGCGGAGCCGCTCCTCCAGCCGCAGGACCGCCTTCTCCAACCGTTTGACCGTCATCTGCTGGCCGCCCTGCTGAGCCCCGTCCAGGACGGACCGCTGGACGGTGAGTTCAGAGTCGATATAGGCGGCCTGGCCGGCCTTGGACACCGGGATCCGTTCGAACGCCGAGCGGGTCATGATCACCGCGTCCCAGTCGTTGGCTGCAGTGCGGGCGACGAACTCCCGTCGCCGGTCGGCCTGCAGGTCCTCTGATGAGGCGGCCAGCAGCCGGGCCTGCGGGTAGAGCTGCAACCATTCACGGGAGAACTGCTCCAACATGTGGTTGGGCACCACCACCACCGGCTTGGACACCATGTCCAGGCGGCGTAGTTCCATCACACCCATCACCATCTCGGCGGTCTTACCCGCGCCGACCTGGTGGAACAGCCCTACGGCGGGTTCGCTGATCATCCGGGCCACCGCAGCGAGCTGATGCGGCCGCGGCTCGAAGTTCCGGGCCATGCCGGGCAGGGTCAGCCGCTGCCCTTCACCGGTGTAGTCCCGCAAAACCAGCGAATTGAACCGGCGGTTGTATTCGGTGGTCAGCCGGTCCGCTCGAGCCGGGTCCTCCCACACCCACTCGGCGAACCGTTCCTGCAGCAGATCCGCCTTCTCCCGGGCCGCCTCGGTGTCGGTCTCGTTGATGACGCGTCTGCCGTCGATGTCCTCGTCGTGCACGACGACCTGCTTCTGCTCCAGCAGGGCGTTCATCAGCTTGTGCGCCGGCCTCCGGTCAGTGCCCCACTCGCTGGTCGCGGACAACAAGGAAGTGTTGCCGGCCACGCCCCACACCGACCCGCCTGCATGTTCCACCCGGGCGTTGCGGTCACCCAGGATGTCGGTCAGGAACTGCTGGTGATCGGCGGCGCTGATCCACACCGCCCCGATGCGGGCGCTGATCTCATCCGCGCCCAGATCAGCCGGCTGCACCGCTTCCAGCGCGGCGACATTGGCGGCCAGATCCGGTCGGGACGGCGCCGCCTGGCGGGCCTGGTCCAGTTTGACCCGGACGTTGCCGGACAGGTACTCCGTCGCCGGGATGATCTGCCCGGTGCTGCTGGTCGGATCGTCGAACACCAGCTCCCCGAGTTGGCGGCGGGCCTGGTCGGGGTCGACGCCCAGCAGGGCGGAGATCATCTCCAGATCGGCGGTCCCGGTCTGGTTCAGGGTCAGGGCCAGGGCATCGGCGGCGGTGTCGGCGCCCAGCACCGGTGGCCGGGAGGCGACGACTCGCTGCGACAGGACGGTCGCCGGCCGGGCGGTCTGGGTCACGTCGTCGTAGACCTCCAACGCCTTGACCAGCGGCCCGAAGGGATCTCGGCGCAGTAGCCGCATCACCGGTGGGGTGCGGCGGCTCACCCGGGGTTCCCCGGTCATCTTGTCCACCGCGGTGGCGCTGATGTTCAGGGTGTAACGGTTGATCGGGCCATGCCCGGCGACGTACCGGCGGTAGGAATCGGCCAGCTCGGTCCGCCGGGTGTCCAGATCGGCGCTGTCATCGCTGCTGGCCGCTTCCATGCTCAGCAGGTCGACGGCCTGGTCGCGCAGGGACAGCAGCTCACGCAGCTCGCCGGCCTGGGTGCGAGGGACGTCTAGCAGTTCCATGCCGGTGTAGGTCAAGACGGTGAAGCCGCCGTCCGGGTGGGCGGCGAGGTGGCCCTGCCAGTGCTGCCCGTCCGGTGCGTACGCCACCTGCTGCGGACCCAGATCCACCCCGCGGGGGGTGAAGGTGTCGCCGCGAGCGATGGCCGTCTCGGTGACCCGGCCCAGGGCGGCCTGCAACCGCGGGGCGGTGTCGGCCAGTTCGTCGGCCCGCACCAGCAGGGTCTGGTCCCCGTACATGCCCTGGCCGACCTCCAGGCGGCCCAGGATCTGCTCCGGGTGCTCGGCGAAGTAGCCGCCGAGCCGGATCGTGGCCGCGCCGACCTGACGCGGTTGGGTGGTCACCCACTCATCGGAACCTGGGGTGTCATCCGGTTCTCGGCGGCGAAACACCAGCAGGTCGGTGACGACCTCTGTGCCGGAGGTCCGGCGGTGCGCGCCGGAGGGCAGCCGGACCGCGCCCAGAAGATCCGCGGACGCGTGCATCTCGCGGCGGGCGGCCGGGTTGGTGGCGTCCATCGTGAACGAGGACGTCAGTACCGCGACCAGGCCGCCGGGGCGGGTCAGGTCCAACGATTTGAGGATGAAGTGGTTGTGCATCGCGTGGCCGGCGGCGTTGTGCCGCTTGTCGTGCAGCCGCACATCGGCGAACGGGACGTTGCCTACGGCGGCGTCGAAATAGCCGCTGGGATACCGGGTGTCTGCGAACGACTCGGCCTTCACCTCGGCTTGTGGGTACAGGGCGCGGGCGATGCGGGCCGTCACCGGGTCCAGTTCGATCCCGGTTAGTGCAGCACCCTGGGGGGCCAAACCCAGGAACGTGCCCGAGCCGCAACCCGGTTCCAGTACCCGGCCGCCGCTGAATCCCAGCTGGCCCAGGGTGTTCCAGATCTGCTCGACGTAGGCGGGGTCGGTGTAGTGCGCGTTGATCGTGGTTCGGCGGGCGGCGGTGAACTCGGCCGGGGTGAGCAGGGCCCGCAGTTCGGCCCGTTCGGCGGCGAACTCGGCGCGGGCGTCATCGAAGATGCCCGGCACCGCGCCCCACGACGACCACGCCGCCAACGTTTGCTGCTCATCCGGGGTGGCCGGCCGCTGCTGCTCGGTGATCTGCTGGGACGTGCGGATCGCGGCCAGGTTCGCGGTGATCCGGGCCTTGGCGCCGGAGGGGGTGAGCTGCTCCCCCGGTGTCGGCCGGAAGCTCTGCTGGACTGCTAGTAGTCCTGCTCCTCCAGCTCCTGCAACCGGAGCCGTTCCATCTGCTGCGCCATGGCCAGCATCTGCCGCGTCCCGGCCAGTACCGGATCGCTGAGCAGGTCCTGCTCGTCCTGGTCCTGCACTTCCGGTTCCGGTGGTAGGTACACCAGATCGGCCAGCACCGCTTCCTCCGCCTGCAGCTGGGCCATGTTCAGCCGGCCCACCTTCTCCAGATAGCCCTCCCCCGGCAGATCCGGCCCGGCCAGCTGATCCCTCAGGTCGAACACCTGATCCTCGGCCTCCTGGCCCAAGGTCGAAAAGAAGTCCACGGGATCCGGGATCTCCGCGTACCGGGTCGGCAACCACCGGCGCCAGTGCTCCTGTGCGAGCTGCCCGTACCTGTTCATCACGAACACTCTCCGATTCTGCCCAGAGCGACTCGAAACTGAGTTGGGCGCCATCCTGCGACGACTGCCGACGCCTCGGCGGCATACGTGGCCTCCCCCGGTTCCCGATGATCCAAGACCACCGTAACCGCACACCCACGGTCTGTGAGCAGTCATCCCCCGGCCTCCGGCGTCAGGGACGGACCCGCCCGATGCGCCAGCGTGGAACCTGGTCTGGGACAGCAGAGATTCATCACTCGTGCCCTTCCGCTCGTTTCATGGCTCGGTAGACGGTTGCCCTGGATACGCCGAACATCTCGGCCAGTTCTCCCGTCGTGTGCCGGCCGGCCCGGTAGGTCTCCACGAGATGCTTCTCGGTCACAGGCTTCAGTTTGGGCTGTTTGCCGCGCAGGCGTCCCTTGGCCTTCGCGATCTGCATCCCCTCGCGGGTCCGGAGCCTGGCCAGGTCGGCTTCAAACTCAGCGATCAGCGCGAGTACGGAGAACAGCAGCCGGCCAACAGGATCAACCGGGTCATACACAGCGCCCCCAAGACTGAGCTTGACCTGGCCAGCGGTGAGTTCGTCGGCGATGTTCCGAGCGTCGGGAAGCGAACGCGCCAGTCGGTCGAGTTTGGTAACGACGAGTGTGTCGCCGGCCCGACAGGCGGCCATCGCCTGGCGAAGGCCGGGTCGATCACGATTGGTTCCCGTCAGACCGTGGTCGACGTAGATGCGGTCGGCGCCAACCCCCAGCGCTGACAGCGCTTCACGTTGTGCAGTGAGGTCTTGGCCGTCGGTGGATACCCGGGCGTATCCGACACTGAGCGCCGCGGACCTACTGGAGTCGGACGTGATCGACTTCATGAGCCGCCCACCTCACCTGGTGCTGGAACGCATTGTCCGAAGGACCCATAGGTTCGGCGACAAAGGCATCTACCCACTCCATATGCAGGTCCACGTCCTTGGCATAAATCTCCGGCGGGTTCGGCCAATACTCGGGATCTAGCCCCGCCGCTGTGATCAGCGTGAGCATGCGCGAGTGCCCGGCGGCGGTCAGCCTGATCACGCACTCGTTCCTCACTGGAACGGTGTAGGACAAGTCGGGCAGCGGCAGACTGCTCACTGCTTTTTGCTCATCCGAAAGCTTCTGATTTGCCATGACAGGAAGCGTACCGTATAGGCCCCGGTCACCGGGCAGTAAGTCGAGCGGGTCTTACGATCACCGCGATGGGCTCGCTGACGCCCTTCATTTTGCCCGCAGGTGTGTCTCGTAGAAGGATCGCCTATCGGACGGCACGCGCGCCCGACCCGACGACCAGAGTGTCCGACGACGAGACTTGTCGGTCTATGACAGCTTCCTTACCTACCCTTCCGCTGAGGGTGCTCGTATTACTAGCGTGCATGTATGTATGCGTGCACGCATACCAGCTAGTCGTTTTCCAAATCTGTACCGGTGACTGCTTGAGAAAGACCTCCACTTCTTTTCGACAGGATTGCGAGCTCATCCAGCGGATGGTCTCCACCGTCATGACGGCGCGTTCTCTGCGGAGGCACAGACGTGAAGTGGGCCTGGCTCACGCGACACGGCCACACCGAGCACACCAAGCACACCAAGCACACCGATTTTAGTTACGGGCGAAACGTTGTGCCCGGACGAGCGCCGAGCCGACGTACTTTTTGTCGCCGAAGCGCTTGTGGAATCCCGAGCCGCCGGGGACGTCGAGCGGGATGGCCAGATCGGGATAGAGCAGCTGCAGGGTTTGCCCTCGGTCTCCATTCCATGGACGTCGTAGCCGTTGTAGCGGAAGAACCGCGCGGAGTCCTCGGACACTGCGATGCCACAGAACCAGAGGACGCCGCGTTGCAGTCCGCGCTCCTCCATCGCTCGGAGGAGTGCGGCACCGACACCGTGACCCCGCCTATCCGGCCTAACGACGATTCGCCCGATCACTCGCGAGTGGTAGAGAAGGGCTGTGATCCGGTGGGCCTTCTGGCCGTCGTCCGGTTCGCCGAACACCCAGTTGAGCGTTCGACGGTCGATGTTGACGGGCCGCTTCCACCCATTCGGAGTCACTCCAGCGAACCCCAACCCCATCACCGACAGAGCCCTGAAGCCGTCGGCTGACTGGGCCACGCCCGGCCCTTGCCCGCGACCACGGAAAGGTAGGTGGTGTTCCCGTAAGGCCTTTCTGCCGCGCGGTGGATCGAGGCTCAGTGAGCTTACCGATCGTTCATTTGGCACCTGCTTCGCTTACCGACCGTAACTAGTGGTGTGTCTCAGTTTTGGTTGACGTTTCCGAGGGCGACACGGCCTCGGGCTACCTTCACCAGGATGTCCTCGGCGGTGGCGGTCCAGATGAAGCTGGTGCCTTTCGCGTTGTGCGCGTCGAG
>JAABUY010001307.1_pt1 | contig 34310 bp, 19 predicted proteins | sample 5560271 | NCBI WGS metagenome assembly JAABUY01 (sample SAMN10711886, study PRJNA513374) | rock metagenome | isolation source: Antarctica rocks | place: Antarctica: Victoria Land, University Valley | reverse complement strand
CCCAATACACCTATCCTCATCGGGAAATCTCACCTGAAATTCAAATAATGACAGGCTCTTGAATCGCTCTTCCATGCCACTAACTTACTATTTTTTTTAGTATTTAACAAACGCCTATTTCAATAAACTTAATTTAAGCCTGTATAAATATCTTGTTCAATTGATTTTTCATGCTTCTTTTATCACCTAAGAAACAGGAAACCTCCAAGTTTTTTGTTTCGGTATTGAATACGGGCACAAATTTTACAGGCATAAAAGAAGCATTATCGATATTTCTGACCTGATTTAAACAGCTTAAATCTAAAATCAAAAGTTTAAACAGCTTCTATATATCAAATGCTCGTACATCCTACTAAACTTTTATCACTAAATTTACTTTTTACCCTGCCGAAAAAGGACCTTCAATTAAGGTACTAAGGCAAATACCGGTTTTCCATGTATGAAGTGTAGGAAGCTATTCAACAAATTAGTTATCAAAGAGACCATTCGTCTTGTGAAAATTATAACTTCTTTATAAAATGAAAAACGTTGAGCTGCTGATTGCTGCCTATTACGGCTTACGAAGATAAATTTTACCATAAGTCGAGGTAAAGGAATAAGCAGGCCCTTTTCCTGGTTCGGCAGTCAAGGAATTAAAAAAATCCTGCTCAGTATGTTCTGTAAGTTTAAGTTCTAGATTGGAATAGATATGCCCATAACTGGTCGTCGCCTGTATTTTACTATCCTGGGCCGGATTTACTGTTGCATCAATTCCACCATAAATTGCATCAATCGTAACAGGTGCATGGTAATTAGTTATTTCAACAATGCCGTAAACAGATTTGATGCTTGTGGAGGATTGCACAGGAACTTTGATTTCGACAACTATATCTATATCGGAACCCTCATAGGAATGTTCTATACTTCCGCTGTTTGCCGTATTCTGGTAAGCATCTTTTGATCTAAAAATTATCTTTTTTCCATTACGAACAATGGTGTACTTGCGAGGCAATTTGTCAAAGTCCTTGATATCATCACTGATAACTATTGCGCCGTTTATCGTTTGTTTTTTTAGCACAAATGAACTATCGTTTTCGTGATCGTTAGTGTTTACGCGGGCAACAACCGCTACCTCGTTTTGAATCAACAATGAAATATTGTTAAAAATCATTGAGATGCAATGCGAGTGTCCTTCTTATTTTTTCGATGCTTTCAAACAATTTTCTTTTCCTCTTATTGTAAACGCTTCTTTCAATCATTCCCTCCAATAGGGTGCCCGCTAAATCTCTAAATAACTGATATTCAGAATCAATACCCATGTACTCGGCGGTTATATTTAATGTAATAAGCTCTAAATCAGATTTTTTTGCTTTATTGGCTTGTAATAAAAGTTGTCTTTTATAGATAGTTTCCTTAATTCATTTAAAATTAAAATGTAGTTTTGTATTAAGTTGCTCATGTTTATATCTGATTGTCAGTCAATACAATATACCTTTAATTAGCGAAATGAGCAACCTTTTTTATAATGCACTACCGGTGTGTTATATAATACGTTATAGTTTTTGTGAGCAGAAAGGTACGGATTATAGGGTTAAACGACGTTCAAAGGGAACAATTAACGAAGGGTTATCAAAATGGCAAAGCCCATGTATTGCGCAAACGTTGCCATACTGTTTTATTAAAAGGCGAAGGGCGTACCTCTAAAGATATTTCAGACATCACAGCTACTGTCGAGAGGCTTCGGTCAACTACTGGCTCAACCGTTTTAGGTCAGAAGGCATAGAAGGGCTACATGCAAGGGCTGGCCGGGGACGTAAGCCAATCTTGGGCAATGTCGGTGAGGTGGTCAAAATATTTGAAACCGTAAAGCAGGAGCGGCAGCGCTTAAGCCAGGCGAAAGAGATGCTTGAAAAGGAACTGGACAAGAATTTTAGTATAAAGACACTAAAGCGTTTTTTAAAAAGTATCACTGCCGCTACAAATGTATAAGGCGAAGGCCTAAAGGTAAGTGCGACAAAGGCTTGTACGGGCTGAAAAAAGAACCACTCCTGCTTTTAGAACAGCAAAGCAGTCGGGGCAGGGCCGATTTGTTTTATGGTGACGAAAGCCGTGTGTGTGAACAAAGGTACGTACCATACGGCTGGCAGTTTAAAGGGGAAGATGTGTTTATCGAAGCGGCAAAAGGGCGTAGTATCAACTGTTCTGCGCTACTTTTAAGAAACAATAAGCTGATTTACCGGACAACAGAACAAAGCATCAATGCAGATTTTATTATCGAACAACTGGAGCACCTTTCCTTGAATATCTAAAAACAAATAGTAGGTATTGGACAATGCAAGCGTATACAGGGCACAAAAGGTAAGGCAATTCATGGAGGTGTGGCAGAAAAGGGGGCTGTACCTTTTCTATCTGCCGCCTTACTCACCGCACCTCAACAATACCGAAAGGCTTTGGAAAGAATTGAAAGCACGATGGTTAAGGCCTAAAGACTGTGTCACCGCCGATTCCTTATTCTATAAAACAGAATTAATTATGCAGGCAGTAAGAAAAAGCCGGTTCATCAATTTCTCAACTTTCAAAATCTAAATGACAACTAATTTTGTACACATACTTATTGATAATGATATATTTACCCAGTTTAACCGTTTGCATTTTAGGCTTTCCGTTTTCTTCTAAGGCCTTTTGCCTTTCTCGTTCCAAAACCAATTAGATATCAGTTGCTTTTACAAAATTGATCACGGTAGTTTTTTCGCCTTTTTACCGTCCACCTATTAAATGAAGTTTGTTTGAGGGTCATTAATGAAAATTTTATGGGTTTGAATTGATAACCCCAAGGTATTCATTCCACGATAATTATTACCCGTCGTATGATTTACATTCATTTTTTTAAAGGGATGCCTTTTTACTTTTTTTTTTTTTTCAAATACCAATACGAGTTATAAGTATGGTGTTTGAAAAGCAATTTGGTGTCATTTACCTATAAAACAAGTCATAACAGTACAGGTTGCTGGAATTTTTATCATTATCTACTATTGTGCAATAAGCCAATTAATCATTCCGCATTCCGGTAATCTATTTTAAACCATTAAACTAATTAAATATGTTAAAAAAACATGTACTAAGCCTTTTCTACGGAAAACATTTTTATCTGCTGACTATAGCACTTTGCCTTAGCTTAACAGCATTTTCACAGCAACTACTTACTCTTAAAGGGATAGTAAAAGATTCAGTTGATAATAAACCGATGACAGGTGTATCTGTATTGGTGCAGGGAACATCAAATGGTACACAAACTGATATTAATGGTAATTATACCATACAGGCAAACCAAGGCAGTACCTTGATTTTCAGGTTTGTTGGGTATTCTGAAAAACGGGTAACTGCAAATACGGCGGGTAATATCATAGTTACTTTAGGCACAAATACCAGAACCTTAAACGATGTAGTAGTAATTGGTTATGGTGTTCAAAAAAAGAAGGACCTTACCTCTGCCATATCAACTATAAGCAGCCAAAAGCTTGAAGGGAGGCCGGTACAAACCACAGAATCTTTATTACAGGGACAGGCTCCCGGACTAACAGTCACGGCGGATGGTGGCGAGCCTGGCTCAAATGGGAAAGTAAGGATAAGAGGTGTTGGTACATTCGGAAATAACGATCCGCTTTATGTTGTTGATGGGATTCCAGTAAATAATGGACTTAACTTTTTAAACCCTGATGATATTGAAAATATTCAGGTTTTTAAAGATGCGGCAGCAGCGGCAATATACGGTAACCGTGCAGCAAACGGAGTAATTTATGTGACTACCAAAAAAGGAAAAGTTGGAAAACGTCAAATTACTTTTGATGCATATTATGGTATAGCCAAAAACGGAAAAGTACGTAGTATGGCTGATTCAAAAGATTTTTTTGATTATACGAAACTTAAAAATGAAGATGGGCCACTAACTGCTCTATACAACGAGGGTTACAACACTGACTGGGTAAAAGCTATAACCCGTACTGGAATGAATGAAAACTATAATGTAGGGGTCAGGGGCGGTAGTGAAGATCATACTTATTTTACAAGTGTGGATTACTCGATGGTTGATGGTACCCAGTTAAAATCAGATAATCAAAGAATTACGGCGCGGTTAAATACGTCTAATACACTGTTTAAATGGTTTAAAGTAAGTGAGGATTTCGCGATAAGCAACGAGGTCAGACATAATAATAATGTTTATGGATTAGCCAGAAATATACCCAGTATTGTACCAATCTATAAAACTGCAGATCAAATTGCTGCGCTTGATGCCGATTCACGGCAATTTGATCAGTACTATGATGTAGCACAGGCTATAAATATTTTAAACAATCCTGTGGCTCAAACAGCCAGGAATAATGGAACTAATTATTGGTTAAGCCTATACGGAAATGTGCAGGGGGAACTTGATTTTGGTAAAATGTTTCAGCCTCTGTCTGGTTTAAAATTTAATTCAACCCTTGGATTCGAGCGCATCGATAATAATTTCCATTATTTTTCGCCTATTTATGCATTAGGAACGCGTGATTATTCATCTATGACCAGTGTAGGTGATAGTTTTTCTAAATACTTTCACTGGACATGGAACAACTTTGTAAGTTATAATAAAACCTTAGGTAAAAGCACTATTGGCGTAACCGCAGGCATGGTGGCCGAAGAAGAAACTTCTAATTTTATTAATGCAAGTGCAACTACCGGCGTATCCAATGATCCTTATTTACAGGTTTTAAATGCACAAACAGCAAACTTTAATGCAGGTGGAAGTGCATACCGATATGCTTACCTATCCTATGTAGGCCGTGTGAATTATAATTATGATGACCGTTATTTATTGCAGGCAAGTATACGCAGAGATGGTTCATACCGTTTTGCTCCGGGTAAACGCTGGGGTACTTTCCCTTCAGTAGGCTTGGGATGGAGGGTTTCTAATGAACAATTTTTTAAAGATTTAAATTTATCCTGGCTAAATGATCTAAAATTTCGTGGTAGTTTAGGACAATTGGGTAACGAACGTATTCAGGCTAATTTCCCCTACCTTTCTCAGATTGCAGGAACCAATAATCGGGGTTATGTATTGGGTGGTGTAGGAGGAAATAATTCCAGCAAAACTTTTGTTCAGGGTTATGGCCCAACCAATGCGCCCAATCCTGATCTAACCTGGGAAACTACTACTTCAACCAATATAGGTGCTGATATCGGCCTTCTTAAAAATAAATTAACGCTCGGTATTGATTATTTTTACCGCTATACTACAAATGTATTATATCAAAAAACATTGCCTTTATTTTCAGGCATCCCGGCTTCTGATGGTATAGCGCCGGTTACCCAATATGTTAATGGCGCTTCAATTAAAAATCATGGGCTTGATTTCAGTGCTAATTATGCTAATAATATCGGTAAGTTAGGGATTGACTTTGGAGTTAACCTATCAACTTATAATGCTAGAGTTTTCAAATTAAATGATAATATTCCTATTCAGGTAAATGATGAACGTATTCCTACAATTATTCAAATGAAGGAAGGTGATCCGCTAGGAGCGTTCTATGGCTACGTAGTTACAGGGTTCTATAATAATACTGCTGAACTTAAAAATGCACAAGGAAATGAAAGACAGCAAGGGGCACAGGTAGGGGACTTTAAATTTGCGGATTTGAATGGTGATGGAATTATTGATAGCAAGGATAGAAAAGTTATTGGTAACCCTAACCCTAAATTATCTTATTCTTTTAACCTCAATTTTACTTATCAGGCTTTTGACTTAAAAACCTTTTGGAACGGAATTTATGGAAATTCCATTTATTCAATAGGTGATATTTACCTCTCTGGTTGGGATGAAGGAGGACCTCAAAACATTTGGAGCGATGTAGTTGCTAATTCATGGACACCAACCCATACAAATGCATTATATCCTGAAGTAAGTCCGGGTGGTACAAAACGTAATTACGAAAAAGGGCCGGTTTCTTCTAGCATTCAAGATGGTTCATTTTTAAGATTTAAGAATTTGCAGTTAGGTTATACTTTACCTGGAACTGCTTTAAAGCGAGCAGGATTTTCTAATGTGCGCATTTATCTTTCTGCCGAGAATCTTTTTGTTATTACAAAATATCGTGGTGATGATCCGGAAATTGCAAATGGCGCCAGGTTAAACGCAAATGAAGGTGGACAGGGCAGTAGCCCAAGTTATATTATGGGGCTTGATTATGGAGACCGTTACCCAATTCAAAAAACTTACACTTTAGGTGTAAGTGTTAGATTTTGATTAGTAGTATTATAATTGATAGAAAAATGAAAAAATATAAATATACAATACAAGTAATTATGCTATTGTCACTTTTGACCGTAAGCTCTTGTAAAAAAGAATTTTTAAACTCTGCGCCCTATGCAGTAGAAACAGATGCGAACTTTTATAAAACTACAGCTCAATGCCAAGGAGCGGTATTCCAAGCTTATAATCGTACAGTACATCTTGGCCCAATTTATCTTTTCGTACGTCATGCTTTAAATGATTATGCCGGAGACGATCTTTTACGTACCAACACGGATGATTTTACGGTTTGGTATAATTTCTCACCTGATAACGTTCAGTTTTTGTGGGGTTGGAAATACTGTTTTCAAGGAATATATTTATGTAATTATACCTTGGATAAATTAAAAACAGCGCCGATACCACAGGCAGACAAAGATGAACTTGCAGGTGAGTGCAAAGCAATAAGAGGGTTTATGTATTATATGGTAGCAACCCGTTGGGGAACAGCACCGGTAATAACGAATGTTCTACCTATAGCAGATTATTACACTGTTAAGTTTAGTAAAGCTACAGATATCTATGCCCAGGTTATCCAAGATTTTCAGGATGCATTACCTGTTTTACCTAAAAGCTGGGACGCTGCTAACAAAGGCAGGCTTAGTCAGGCTGCAGTTAAAATGATGTTAGCTAAAACTTACATGCAACTGGCCGGCTATCCTATTAATAAAATAGAAAATTGGCAAAAAGCAGTTGACATACTTGCAGACATGGTGCCCAAAGATAAAAGAAGTAATTATAGCGTCGACCTGTTACCTGATTATGGCAATGTATATAATAAGGCTTATGATCAAAGCATAGAATCAGTTTTTGAGGTAAATGAAATGTACTATCCTCAGGGTGCTGGTATTAGCTTGGAAGTAGGGGCCCCCGGAAACTTTTTACAAGTGTTTGAACAACCCGACATGTATGACGGGTTTGGTGGAAGGGAATGTTTTACTGCGGATTTATATGATGAATTTGAAAAAGACGGAACAGGAAATATGGTAGATAAACGGTTTACCTATACCATGCTCGAACCCGGTGATGTCTTTTATGTAAACCTGAATGGTGATACACTGCTACACAATTCAATAGGTAAGTATTTAATTAAAAATGTAAAGGTTGATAAAACAACCAACACACTTACCTATACAACTAAAGACAACTCTGATAAATCTTATGCCGGATGGGTATGGCCGGGAAAAAATCAACAATGGTACCCTAATTATAAATATTTGCAAAATGCAAAAGAAAGAACAGGGTTGCAAAACAATGCAGGTATTACGGGAGAAGACCTTAACATTAAATACCTTCGTTTTGCAGATGCTATATTAATGTATGCCGAAGGATTAAATGAAGTTGGAAGAACTACTGAAGCGGCTACTTACATTAATGAATTAAGGACACGTGCCAACAATAGTACAGCATTGGACCCTCGCAGAATTTATCAAAAAACCGTTGTTTCCGGTTCCCTGCCTTTGATAAACGCTGGTTTAAGTCAAACTGATATGCGTACTGCAATACAACATGAGTACAGAGTGGAGTTAGCTGGCGAAGACTGGAGATATGAAAATTTGAGAAGATGGGGAATTGCAGATGTTCGGCTTCACCAGATGGCAGCAAAATCTCCTATGGTAGGTGCGTCGCTGTTTAATCCGGCCGGCAAATACGTAAAAGGTGCTTGGGATTACTTCCCGGTACCATCAGCTGAATACAAACCATAAACAAATCACATAAAAGCCTGAACACAATATTTATGTTCAGGCTTTTTTTAAAAATTTGCTTTTTATATATGAGCATAAATTGCATTATATAATTATCAGCAAGGAAACTGACCATTAAATCTTTATTGGGCGGTAACTTCCGGCTAGGGTCCTTTGACAAGCTTAAAATACAGAGAAAAGGTGTGCTAAAAGAAGCAAAAGGAAATAATCCCAATCCTTTTTTTAAGACTCCGGAAATGCCTGTTCCACTCATTTCGAAAAAAGCAAATGTTACTTTGCTTCAACTAAAACCTACTATTCTTTATGACTTTGAAACGCAAGTTGGAAAAAGTTATACGCTGCTGGGTGAACGAAGAGATTATAAATAGATGGTTGGACAAATAAAACTATGAGCCTGTTTAAATTGGTTTTATGTCATAAAATCTTCCTGTTTTTTCTATGATAAAAGAAGCATTCAAAAGGTATAAATAAAATTTTAAAAAGGTTCTGATAAATGAATAAATTATATAAGCAATTGCCCCGTCAGATTAAGCTTTACAAATGCGTTTTCCTGCTGCTGTTTATGGCAGGAATGCAGGCAAACGCGCAGTCATTTTTGCAGAAAGGATTAAAAGCCAAGTATTATAATAAAGCTGATTTCCTGGACTCTGTATTTACCCGCAGGGATGCTTCCATAAACTTTAATTGGAAAAATACTTTCCCCATTGAAGCCATCAACAATAGTGATTTTTCTGTAAGATGGCTGGGATATCTTGTGCCCAAATATTCAGAAAAGTACACTTTTTATGTTACCGCTACAGGTAGTTGCAGTCTTTGGATTAATGATAAACTTGTTGTAACCAATGATCATCCAAATAAAACCGTTTCAGGATCGATGGTATTGACAAAGGGAATCCAGTACAATATCAGGCTTGATTATGTTAACCATGCCACACCTTCCTATTGTAAGTTACAATTGGAAAGTAAAAGCCAGGTTAAAGAGATCATTCCGGAAAATAACCTGATTCCTGAAAATGCAGGCCTTCCTCCTGTCAGGGTAGTTACCAACGTTATCGGGCGCGATCCTTATGTAATGCTTGGCCCCGACCATAACTATTATATGGTGCAAACAAGTTGTTACCTTGATGGTAAACTCAGCCATCAAAACGCTTGGGACCATAATGACGGCTTGCACTTGTGGAAATCAAAAAACTTGTACGACTGGACAGATGAAGGGCTAATATGGAGCATCGAAAAAAACGGTACCTGGCAAAAAAAATATGACGCTAAAGGAAGAAGGCCTTTATGGGCACCGGAAATCCATTATATCAAATCCAAAAAAAACTGGTATGTGGTTTACAGCATGGGCACTTTCAATCCCATTGGCATAAAAACGGGTTTGTTTAAAAGCAAGACCGGTAAACCCGAAGGCCCTTATGAAGACGTTGTGGAAGGCCCGATCATTGATGGCATAGACGGATCATTGTTTGAAGAGGATAATGGTGATGTGTATTTTCTGCATGACAACTGCCAGATAGCGAAAATGAACAAGGAGATGACTGGCTTTGTCGAACCTTTTAGGCAGTTAAAAACAACAGAAGGAAAATTGGTTGGTTTTGAAGGCCCGGGAATCATTAAACTGAACCATAAATATTACCTCTTCTCTGCACAAGGCAACAACGATATGGAAAAAAGCACCTATGATCTTTCCATAGCTGTTGCCGATCGTATTTATGGCCCTTACACTAAAAGCTGGTTAGCTCTTCGTCATGGCGGGCACGGATCTTTATTTTTAGATAAAAAAGGCGATTTATGGACTAGTATGTTTGGCTCTGATGATTTGTCGGATGTTTATATCACGCCAACGATAACACGCATGGCTTTAGAACATAACGGGAAAATATTGCCCCTGAGAGGAAATGCAAGAGCAAAAGTGATCGTGCCTTTTGCAGGAACAGAAGCTGTTAAATGGAAATATACCAATACAAAGCCGGCGGCCAACTGGAATAAAAACGGTTTTGACGATTCGGCCTGGGCTGAAGGAAAAGGCGGATTTGGAAAGGACGGAAATACGATATGGACTTCTGCTGATATCTGGATCCGCAAAAACTTTAATCCGGGTAAAATGAGCGGGCAGGAATTAGAAAACATGCTGCTTTATATCAGCTATAATGATGGTGTGGAGGTCTATATCAATGGCATTGAAGCTGCCCGGATGCAGGGTTTTAACAAGTATTCATTAAAAAAAATTAGTGCAGCCGCTAAAGCAAGTATCAAAAGTAACCAGAACAATAGTCTGGCTATCCATTGCCATAAGCAATCGGCAGACCAGTTTGTTGATGCAGGGCTTATTACCTGGACAAATAAATAACAATATGAATTACTGCCTATCTTATAGCGAAAAACCTTGTGTTAAAATAGAGCCTGTTTAAATTTATATCGGAAAAATTCATATGCTTCTTTTAGCCCTATAATTTTTGTATTTGAATTTTATACCGATAAAAGAAGTATTGGAGTTTGCTGTTTTTTAGGTGATAAAAGAAGTATAGGAAATAGATTATATAAAATTCAAACAGGCTCTAAAGCTGTTTAACAGGTTTAACCCATCAAAATTTAATAAGTAATATCTAAAATATTTTTTAATGAATTATCAAAAATACATAGCATTTTTAACAGCCTTATTTTTAGTATCAGTTTCTGTTTACGCACAAAACCCGATAGTTCCACCAGGTGTTTATATGGCGGATCCATCCGCTCACCAATGGAAGGATGGCAAAATGTACATATACGGTTCTAGGGACGAAAGCCCGCAATATTATTGTTCCTGGAATTATGATGTATTGTCGTCTGCTGATCTTAAAAGCTGGACTTTGACCCCAAGAACTTTTGCCTCAAAAGGTGCGGGAGATCAGGTTGCTTACAGCGATGATTTTCTTTATGCGCCGGATTGCATGTATCGTAATGGTATCTATTACTTGTACTATTGTTTAGCAAGTGCATCTCATACAGAAGGCGTAACTACTTCTAAATCTCCGCTTGGGCCTTTCTTAAACGGGAAGAATATAGAATTGCACGGTGCTAATCAGATCGATCCTTGTGTATTTATGGATGATGACGGAAAAGCTTACTACATATGGGGGCAGTTTAACGCAAAAGTAGCCAGGCTTAAACCTGATATGGTCACAATAGAATCGGCCACCATCAAAGAAAATGTGATCAACCAAAAAGAACACTTTTTTCACGAAGGCGGTTACATGGTAAAACGTAATGGAATATATTATTTCATCTATTCACATATGGGTCGTGCCGGGCGGCCTACCTGCATCGGTTATTCCATGGCAAAATCCCCTTTCGGCCCCTTTAAATATGGTGGGGTAATTATAGACAATGACCATTGCGACCCGGCAGTCTGGAACAATCACGGCTCACTTGCAGAATTTAATCATAAGTGGTATGTTTTTTATCACCGGTCCACGCAGGGCTGCAACACGATGCGTAAAGCTTGTGTGGAGCCTATCACTTTTAACAAAGACGGAACCATTCCCGAAGTTGAAATGACCACGCAGGGAGCAGGCGGCCCTTTAAATGCAAACAAGCAAATAGATGCCGAACGCGCCTGTTTGTTATACGGCAATGTGCGCATACAACCTTTTACTGCGGATAACGAAGAACTTGGCGGTATCAAAAACCAGGACGAAGCTTGTTACAAATACATTGATTTTGGTAATGGAACTGATAGTATAACAGTAAGGGTGGCCCCGGGCAAAAACCCCGGTAAAATAGACTTTTTATTGGATGATTCCTGGGGAGGATCAATGGGATCGATCAATATTCCCGGTAACGGGGATGGTAAAAATTGGATCACACTTACTGCAAAAGTGAACAAGCCAAAAGGTGTTCATGCCTTATGGCTGCGATTTACCGGAGAGGGAGAAGATGCTTTCAGGCTTGACTGTTTTAAGTTTAACAAGGCAGGATGAAAGCTGTATGGATTTATATCACAAACACTTCAACTTGCCAGGATTATATAATGCTTCTTTTATGCCTATAATTTTATGTTGGTTTTCTAATATCGGTACAAAAACTTATACATCTACTTATTTTTTAGGTGATAAAAGAAGCATTCAAAATCCATTAAATAAAATTGGGATTGGTTCTTATTTAAACAGGCAGATATGAGGTACTTGAAAGGAATTATACTAACCGCTTTGTTTTTAAGCCAGTGCTTTTATGCAATGGCAGCACTTTCATTGCCTAAAATCTTCACCAATAATATGGTTTTACAAAGAGGTAACGGGGTTTTGGTATGGGGAAGATCAGCACCTGGTGAAAAGGTTTTCATGGCATTTCATGATCAACATAAAGTTACTGTTGCAAATGCGGACAGTAGCTGGACGATAAAACTGGACGGGTTACAAGCAGGCGGGCCGTACAATATGCAGATCTCAAATAATGTTGGTGAAAAGATAATTATACACAACATACTTGTTGGGGAAGTATGGATATGTGCAGGGCAATCTAATATGAACTTTGTTTTGTCCGGAGACAATAACGGTCCGCAGGAAATTAAATATCTTAATAACAATACTATCAGGGAATTTCGTTGCCAGATGCCAGACGGCGTTATCAACCCGGAGAATAAAGAACATTCAAAATGGGTCATGGCGGAAGGTGAGAAAGCAAACCTTTTTTCGGCTGTAGCTTATTACTATGCAAAAAAAATCCAAAGTACGCTGCACATTCCTGTAGGTATCATCGTGATGTCTTGCGGTGCTACACGCGCAGAATCGTGGACAAACCCTGCTGTGCTGCAATTATACCCTCAGCTCAAACCATTGCTTCATTATTGGGATCTTCATAAAAACAACAAAGATAATCCGGTCAATTTTTTGCCGGGCAAATTTTACACAGATGTTGTAAAACCTGTTGCGCCTTTTACTGCAAAAGGATTGATCTGGTACCAGGGAGAATCTAATACGCTGCCGGATAATTCAAACCGTTCCATTGCTGCAAGGGCGGCCGAATATAAGCCCTTGTTACAGGCAGTAATTAGAAGTTGGCGTATGGCCTGGAAAAACAATGATTGGCCGATGTACATTGTACAACTCCCAAATTATAAAGATCCTTCAGGAAACATATATTGGGCCGAAATAAGGCAGGCGCAGTTAGAAGTTGCCCAAAACACAAACAATACGGCTCTGGCCATCACCATAGATGCAGGCGATTCTACCAATATCCATCCGAAAGATAAAAAAACAGTAGGGGAGCGGATTGCACGTTTGGCTTTGTATAAAGAATATGGATACAGTGGTACTAGCGATGCCAATGGCCCGATCGTGAAATCTATGCGAACAGCAGGAAACAAAGCGGTTTTAGAATTTAGTAACGTTAAAAGCGGCTTACAAAATAAAAGCGGAGGCGATAAATTATTAGGTTTTGAAATGGCAGATGTTGCTGCTAAAGACAGGTTTGTTAAAGCAAATGCCACAATAGATCATAATAAGGTTATCATTACTTCAGCGGATATAAAACACCCTGAAGCTGTAAGATATGGATGGGCAGATAACCCGGTCGTATCCTTATTTAATGGTACAGGATTACCAGCATCCCCTTTTTTAATCCGAAGCCATGATTAGAGTTATATCAATACAATTTAAGCGTGTGTTTAAATTAATACAAGAAAAAATGCCCATGCTTCTTTTACCCTGTAAAAATTGGTATTTGCATAAATTTAAATAAATCAAAAACCAATGCTTCCCATTTTTTAGGTGATAAAAGAAGCATATAAAATAAATTGAACAAAATTTAAACACGCCCTGAGTTATATATTATAAATGATACTTATGTTGAAAAAAACATCTTCCTGCATGGTAATATCAATAAGCTTATTTATCAGCATAAAAGCTTTTTGCCAAAATACGCCACAAATCAACATCAGCAACTCCAACTGGGTTGCAACAGATGCATTAGGCAGGACGTTGCCTACGTACAAAGAAACAGGTGGCCCTAAGCAAAACAGATATGTGGGACTGTTTTATTGGCTTTGGCATGGATCCATAAGAAGTACCGCAACCAACCCCGATTCTGTGAATGTTACAAAAATACTTGCGTTAAATCCCGGGAAAACTGATTGGAGAAAAGAGGATTATTACTGGGATGAACCTGAATTCGGCTATTACCGTTCTATCGACCCCTGGGTAATGAAACGGCACATGGCTTTAATTGCGGCTGCAGGTGTTGATTTTATTTTCTTGGACCTCACCAACGGCGAGATATACGAACCCGAATTAGCCCAGCTATTACAAATTATACAATCCATGCGCAAACAAGGTATTAAAGCACCTTATGTTGTTCCATTTCTCAATTCTGAATATGGCTGGAAGGTAAAGGCACTGTACCAGGATTTTTATAAATCCGGTAAATACAATGATGTATGGTTCTACTGGGATGGAAAGCCATTGATCATGTCGCCTAAGATAACTGCTGAACAAATCAAAGATAAGGCACTTTTAACCGAAATGCTTAACCATTTTACCTGGAGGCCAACCTGGGCTTTGTTCTCCGATGATAATGGCCCGGGTGGCAAATGGCGTTTTATGGATTTACACCCGCAAAAAGCAGCATTGGATTCTACAGGAAAAGTGGAACAATATGTAGTATCAAAATCTATGGGTGCCCCACTTTGGAACTGGAAAATAAATTGCTCAAGTTGCGGCCTGCATTTCGCTCCTAAAGTTGATAAATACTGGCTGGCTAAAGAAACCGGGACCGGAATATTTTTTAATGAACAGTGGGATCGGGCAGATTCTGTTCATGCCCCAATTTTGCTGGTGACTGGTTGGAACGAGCTTAAGGCAGGCGCATGGCCAACCAATAAAGAACTTGCCGATAACAAAGACTTCGCCTTTGAAAATAAAAAGATGAAACAAGGCGATATGTACTTTGTAGATGAATTTAACCGCGAGTTTAATCGGGACATTGAACCTATTAAAAACGGTTATACAGATAATTTTTATTATCAGTTTGTAGCCAGGATGCGTAAATACAAAGGTATGCTGCCTCCTCAGCCTGCCTCTGCACCTAAAATGATCGGTTTAAACGGCGATTTTTCTGGTTGGAAAGAGGTTACGCCTGTTTACACCAATTATAATCCTGATGTTGACCATCGTGATTTTGATGGCGTGGTACCGGGTTTACATTATAAAAACAGTACCGGCCGTAACCACATCATTGAAACCCGAACCGTACATGATAAAGACAATCAGTATTTCTACGTAAAAACAGCTTCCACTATAACATCTTACACGGATAAAAACTGGATGTTGTTGTTTATCGACAGCGATGATAATAAAAAAACAGGCTGGGAAGGTTACGATTATGTAGTTAATACAGACGTAAAAAATAAAAACAGGACATCGTTGAAAAAATGGGCCAATGGTAGATGGAAAACTGCTGCCATCGTTAATTATGTAGTAAAAGACAAGGAGATGGCATTAAAACTTCCATTGGCTTCCTTAAATATCAAACCAGAAAACGTTTCCTTTAATTTTCACTGGGTGGATAATATCCAAAAGCTGAACGACATCAATGAGTTTTTCTATAATGGGGATTCTGCTCCGTTACGCAGGTTTAACTATTACTATCATTCGAATCAACAATAACCTTTTCATATCACATTCTAATATAAAAACATCTTCATGCAAAATAGCTGTAAAATCCTGAAATCTTTAACATTGCTGATTATTGCCATGGTTGGTGTAAATGCCGTTTCTATTGCCCAAAAGCACAATCTTTCTTCTATACCGTTTCCAAATCAGGAGATGTATCCGGGTTTTAAAACCCTGCCTGACTCCATTCAAACCAGCGTTTACTGGTATTGGATATCCGACAATATTTCAAAAGAAGGTGTTATTAAAGACCTTGAATCCATGAAAAAGGTTGGTATTAACCGTGCTTTTATTGGAAATATAGGTTTGGACGAAACACCTTATGGTAAAGTTAAAATTTTCTCGGACGAGTGGTGGGACATCATCCACACCGCACTTAAAACAGCAACTAAGCTGGGAATTGACATTGGAATATTTAATAGCCCAGGCTGGAGCCAGTCTGGCGGCCCTTGGGTAAAACCCGAACAGGCTATGCGTTATCTTAGCTCCTCAACAATAACAGTAAAAGGTCCTTTTAAATATGATAAAAAGCTTTTACAAACGATTGAACAGTTTCAAGATGTAAAAGTAATTGCTTTCCCGGCACCTAAAAGCTTTAATTCGGACATTGCCATGGATAAACCAAGCATCAGTTCTAACCCGGCAAACAATGATATCAACCATATCATGGATGGTGATGAAAATACCGTGGTTAGTTTACCCGTTAACAAACCATTTTCTGTAACGGTTAAAATACCTACAGCTTATACTGCCCGCAGTTTAATGATCTATCCTTCACATCAAGCCATGCGGTTTGAGGGCGATGTACAGGTTTTAAAAAATGGCAGTTATCAGACCATTAAACATTTTATAGTTGACAGGAGCAACAGTGAATTAAATGTAGGTTTTGAGCCTTATGGCCCCGCTGCTATATCAATACCTGTAACCACCTCGAAAAATTTTCGGATCATATTCAACAATGAGTCTGCAAATGCTGCCATTGCTGAACTGAAAATATCCGCGCTTCCAAGGGTTGAAAACTATATTGAGAAAACCTTGGCAAAAATGTTTCAAACCCCTTTTCCTTACTGGAAAGAATATCAATGGAAACCACAGCCTGTTGTAGATGACAAAAGTTATGTCATCGACCCTCAAAAAGTAATCGATATTTCTAAGTATATGTCTGCAGATGGTACACTAAAATGGAACGTTCCTGCCGGTAACTGGGTGATTATGCGCAATGGGATGACGCCTACAAAAATAACCAACAGCCCTGCATCGCCCGAAGGCAGAGGCCTGGAAGCAGATAAAATGAGTAAAAAGCATATCGCAGAACATTTCAACGCTTTTTTGGGTGAAATTTTGCGCCGTATTCCTGCCGAAGACCGCAAATGTTTTAAGGTAACTGTTGAAGACAGTTATGAAACAGGCGGGCAGAATTGGACCGATGGTTTAATAAAGGACTTCAAAACAAAATACGGATATGATCCCACACCTTATATTCCGGTGATGAACGGAAACGTGGTGGGCAGCGAAGAAATGTCTGACCGGTTTTTATGGGATATGAGAAGGTTTATAGCAGATCAGGTAGCATATCAATATGTAGCAGGTTTACGGGAAGTAAGCCATAAAAACGGATTGACAACCTGGCTGGAAAATTACGGGCACTGGGGTTTTCCGGGAGAGTTTTTACAGTACGGCGGCCAGTCTGATGAAGTAGGCGGCGAATTTTGGAGCGAAGGTGATTTAGGTAATATTGAGAATCGGGCCGCTTCTTCTTGTGCTCATATTTATGGTAAAAATAAAGTATCGGCAGAATCATTTACCTGTGGCGGAGCGGCTTATTCCCGTTATCCGGCAATGATGAAACAAAGGGGCGACAGGTTTTTTACAGAAGGGATAAACAATACTTTATTACACGTTTATATTGAGCAGCCGTATGATAAAGTTCCGGGCGTAAATGCAGGTTTTGGAAACGAGTTTAACCGTTTAAATACCTGGTTTTATGATCTGGACTTGTTTATTACTTATCTAAAACGTTGCAATTTTATGCTGCGTCAGGGTAAGTATGTGGCTGATGTAGCTTATTTTATTGGTGAAGATGCACCTAAAATGACAGGTGTTCGGGATCCTGAATTGCCGCAAGGTTATTCTTTCGATTATATCAATGCCGAAATAATTAAAGATCGGGCAAAAGTAATAGACAGTAAATTAGTATTGCCGGGCGGAATGTCCTATAAAATATTGGTTCTGCCTAAACTAGAAACCATGCGGCCGGAATTGCTGCAAAAAATAAAAGATCTGGTTGGCCAGGGACTGACCGTGTTAGGCCCTGCACCTAAAAGATCGCCCAGTTTACAAAACTATAAAAGTGCAGATCAGGAAGTTCAAAAGCTTGCTGAGGAACTTTGGGGTAAAATAAATGGAACAACCATAAAAACCAATAAGTTTGGTAAAGGGCTGGTTATAAACGGTATGGGTATGCAACAAGCCCTTGACCAGGTGAGTGTTTTACCGGATTGTAGATTTAATACCGATAGCGCATTGTTTATCCACAGAAAAATTGCGGATGGCGATGTGTACTTCGTTTCAAACCAAAGGGATAAAGATATTGACCTGGAACCTGCTTTCCGCGTTCATGGAAAAATGCCCGAACTTTGGGATCCGGTAACAGGTACAGCACGTGATCTGCCTTCTTATAAACAAACCGGCGAACTTACTACCGTTCCGCTTAAACTGGCGCCTTACCAAAGTGCATTCATCGTTTTTCGTAAGGATAACCAGGCTGGTACAGCAACAGATCAGGCTTTAAATTTCCCTGAACAAAAAGTGATCAATGAAATAAGCACACCCTGGAAAGTAACTTTTGATCCACAAAGATGGGGGCCTGCAAAACCGGTAATATTTGATAAATTAACCGATTGGACATTAAGCACAAACGACAGCATTAAGTATTATTCGGGTTCTGCGGATTATCACAATACATTTAAAAGCAGCACGCTCGAAAAAGGGCAGCACATTATGCTTGATCTGGGCATGGTAAAAGCCATGGCAAAAGTAAAGATAAACGGTGTTGAAGTTGGCGGTGTTTGGACCGCTCCATACCAACTGGATATTACCAATGCTTTAAAACCCGGTATCAATACTTTAGATATCAATGTTGTAAATACCTGGGTTAACCGTTTGGTCCATGATAGTGGTTTACCTGCCGATCAGAGAAAAACATGGACAAGTATAAACCCTTATTCGGCAAGCAGTCGGCTTGAGCCATCTGGTTTAACAGGCCCTGTTACTGTTAAATCGGTATTTTATAAATAGTAAATCCTGTTAACGATAGTTTCAGTTTATAATGGAAAAAGCAATGCTTCTTTTAGCACATAAAAATTGGTATTTACAGCTTCATACCAACCCATTCCGCAAGAGAGGGAACTGATCCGAAACCAAAAGATTAATGTTTTTTTATGTGATAAAAGAAGCATGAAAAATATCTGCGATAAAATTAAACAGCTCTGAAAAATCAATCATAAATAGCATCATGAAAAAAAGCTTTGTACTTTTCACATTAATCCTATCGCTTGCTGCAATAAGTAAAGCGCAGCTACCGCCTGTATTTTCAAGCAGCAGGGCGGCAGAGGCACAAACCGAGCCTACTACAAGGCGTTTACTATCGCCTGTAAGAATCGTATGGAAATCGGCAGATTCTGCCACGAATATCATCAATGCAAAAAGACTGTTAAAGCGGGGCAACGGGCAGGCTGATTTATCAGGAAAAGACCTTTGTATCTTAAACAGCAACGAAAAGGGAAAGCCGGGGTTGTTGCTTGATTTTGGAAAAGAACTTCATGGAGGATTGCAGCTGGTAACCGATCAGTCTAATGGAGGTAAACCTGTGAGGGTGCATATTCGTTTTGGTGAATCCGCAAGTGAAGCCATGTCAGATATAGGCACCGTTAAAGACGCAACCAATGATCATGCCATGCGCGATTTTGTAGTTTCGCTGCCCTGGCTGGGTAAACTGGAAATTGGCAACACGGGTTTTCGTTTTGTACGGATTGACCTGGTTGATGACAATACAGAGCTTAAACTTAAAGAAGTAAGGGCTATTTTTGTTTTCAGGGATATTCCGTATTTGGGTTCATTTAAATGCAGTGATACTTTGTTGAGTAAGATCTGGATCACAGGTGCTTACACCGTGCACCTGAACATGCAGGATTATTTATGGGACGGGATTAAGCGGGACCGTTTAGTTTGGGTAGGTGATATGCATCCCGAAACTTCAACGATAGCTGCCGTGTTTGGTTATAACAACGTTGTGCCTAAAAGCTTAGACCTTGCCCGCGATATCACACCGGTTCCGGAATATATGAACGGCATGGTTCCTTATTCCATGTGGTGGGTATTGATCCAGCGCGACTGGTATATGCACAACGGAAATCTAAAATATCTGAAAGAACAAAAAGATTATTTAGTAAAGCTGCTGGATCATTACACCCAAAAAATAGACAACAACAATAGCGAAAAACTGGATGATGGCGGCCGGTTCTTAGATTGGCCATCAAGCGAAAACCCCAAAGCTATCCATGCAGGTTTGCAGGCCATGTTGGTGATGACGTTAAATGCCGGATCAGATCTATGTAAGATCTTAAATGACCCGGCCACAGCTAAAAAATGTGACGATGCCGTTTTAAGGCTGAAAAAAAACGTGCCTGATGCCAACGGTTCAAAACAGGCAGCAGCATTGCTCAGCTTATCGGGCTTACTATCGCCGGACAAGGCAAACAAAGAATTATCTGTGGGAGGCGTACATAATTATTCAACTTTTTTTGGCTATTATATGTTGCAGGCCAAAGCCAAAGCAGGAGATTATGAGGGAGCAATAAATGCTATCCGAAACTATTGGGGGCCAATGCTAAGTTTAGGTGCCACAACCTTTTGGGAAGATTTTAATATTGACTGGCTGCCAAATGCTGCCCGTATTGACGAACTTGTGCCGCCGGGGAAAAAAGATATTCACGGTGATTATGGCGCTTATTGTTACAAAGGTTTCAGGCATAGTTTGGCGCATGGCTGGTCGTCTGGCCCAACACCGTGGTTAACAGAACATGTACTTGGGGTACAAGTAATGGCACCAGGTTGTAAGGTTATCAAAATTGAACCTTATCTGGGCGACTTGAAATTTGCGGAAGGAACGTTTCCCACACCTTACGGCATAGTGAAAATAAAGCATGTAAAATTGGCCAACGGAAAAGTGAAAACCACGGTAAGCGCGCCGGCCGGGGTTAGGATAATTCAGTAGTTGAAAAAGTGCTTGTATGTTTTTTCAGCTTGTCTTAATGCTTTTTTATCTGATAAAAACTTTGAGCCTGTTTATATTCGTCTCAGTATTTTATAATGCTTCTTTTATGCCTATATTTTATGTGTTTGTTTCTGCAAATAGTATCACAGTATAGAAACTTCGTTGCTTTTTTAGGTGATAAAAGAAGCATACAAGATACAGGGAATAAAATTTAAACAGCTTGTATGATTTCTATGTTTTTTTAAAGAAATGATAATAGGATAACTTAAGGCATAAAAGGACAACGGATTTTTGAATAAATACTGAACCTGTTTCTAATCTGTTTTATTCACTTTTCGCCTTATTATTTAGTGGTTTAAGCGGTTGCATAACATAGCCGTTTTCAATAAAGGATATAAACCCTAATAAAGCGCCCCAATGATAAAACTTGTCGCTATTGGCAACATCATCCCCTTCGCCGCTGTCGGCATTGTAATTTTCATAGATATACCTGTTGCTTAACCAGGATTTTAACAATAACTTTTTAGATTTATCGATCAGGTCTTTTTGGGCATTTGGCAGATCGTAATTTCTAATTCCAAGATAAACCAAAAAATTAAGGGGTGCCCATATCCTTCCTCTCCAGTAGGTATTGTCTTTGTAGGACGGGTCATTTCTTGCAGAGGAAGGCAGGATCCATTCGCCCCAAAATTCTTTAGGGTTATAAAAATGCTCTTTGATCATTCTTTCGGCTTGTTTTTGAGTTGCAACCCCAGCTATTAAAGGATAAAAAAGTGTTGGCGACAAGCGATAGCTAAATTCATTATTGTCCAATCTTTTATTTAAAAAAAGCCCGAACTGATCATTCCAAAGCGTTTTGAGAGAGGTTGAATATTTATCGGCACGCTGAAGAAGCTCGACTGCAATATCAGGTTTGTGAAGTTCTTGTGCAATATCGGCAAGTGCTTTACAATCCGTTACGTAAGTGCTCATCAAACCAACGTCCGCCAGTTTTTGGACCCTGCTTACACTATCGTAAGGCGCATTATCGTACATGGTGGAATTATCCATTCCTGATTCCCACTTTGGCGCATCCCGCTTTAAAAGATCCGATCCCCATACCAGATAACTGTTTACGTCCCTTTTTTTAGGCCACCAGCGGTTCCAGGTAAGCAGTTTATCAAACGTATATTCCAGCAACCACTTTTCTTTATACTTCCTGTAGATCTCTCGGATAACCATAGAACCTACTGGTGGTTGCGAACGGTCGTCTGTTTTCCCTAATCCGGCAGCGTAATTGGGAATAAACCCACCTGCGGTAATCTCATCCGTAATCGCGATTGCATTAGCGTAAGCAAGGTCTTTGTTTTCCATAGAAAACATCCAGGAAGCAAAATAAGTGTCCCAATCAAATATAACCCATCCTTTTGCGTCCACGCTCCAAATACGGCTTACCGGGGCAATAACACGGTTGTGGGTTGGTTCATAAATCACGTCCCAGGTCAAAACATTTTGCATAGCTTTATGCAGTTCGGCAAGGCCTGGATATTTTTGATACGTTTTCAACAGCTTCTCCTTAGCTTCCGAAACTGTCCTTTCAATTTCTTCAATGGTTTTTTTCTTCCCAACACTTATTCCTATCTTTTTTGTAAGGGCGGACAAAGCAAGAACGGAATCTTTATTTTTAGGATGATTAACAGATCCGCTGATATGAACGGTTAATTCACCCGAAGAAGGGCGGGCAAGAAACCCGTCCGGAGTTTTAGAAATAATGCCTTTTTTATCCCATAAAAATAAGGGGCGGATAAGCAGGTTATTAGTTGCACTATTAGTTAAAGGGGTAACTAAAATAGCAAGGTCTTTTCCCGCTCCGGCACTTTCTACCCTTACTTTAATATTTTGCCATTCTATGGTTAATTCCGTGTACGAGCCATCATAACTATGAATGCCCGGCCTTACGAGTTCAACGCCTTTGCCACGGCGGCCAATCAATGCTTCTTTTAAAACTTTACCGGATTTTCCATCCTGAAGTTCCAGGTTGATTGAAAAAGCTTCAGGCAAAAGAACATGCGACAATACACTTCTTGTATTCCAGGTGTTCCATCCGGACGCTAATTTCCTATTTAAGTTTGCATATTCTTTAGCAGGATCACTTTGTGCGTATAAATGCTGGTTTTGGGTGATAAAAAATAGTAGTAAACATAAGTACGGAAACGTTTTTTTCATTGTGCTAAATGTATTATCGTTGAATCGGGTAATTATTCTGTTCCATCAAATAATAATACTTCTTTTAGCCTTGGTATTTACAGCCTCATTCCAACCATTTGCACAGGAGAGGGAGTTGATCCGGAGACAGAGAGCGTAAGTTTTTTTTGGGATAAAAGAAGTATAAAAGATATTATGGACAAATTTAAATACGCCCCAAGATATAAAGTGGTTTAAAACGGAGCAACCTGTGCTGTCTGTGGTTTTTTATTTTAGAAGTTGTTTAAACTTAGGTTTCTAAGTAATGCTTCTTTTATGGCATAAAAATGAAAGAACACAATTCATAGGCAGCTTTTCGATTGACCGCGTTAATGGTGTACTTTTTATTTGATAAGCAAACATTTAGAATCAAATGCTTTTAAAGTCACCTTTAAATCTCCGCCACTGTGCTGCAATTGCTCTTCTGTAAAAATATCTGTAAACCTGATCTTACCGGTTAATTGTGAAACTTCTTTTGATGTTACGGTAACATTTATTGGTTGATCAGCAGTATTGATCAGTACAATATAAGTTTGTCCGTTGTTAGTCCTGAGCCATTTGGTTGGTTGCTCGGTGTCCATCAGGTCCAACGGGACGCCAGGTTTTCCGGGGCCAAATTTTGCCAGGGTTGCCGCTAAATCCCAAATCTCTTTTTTTACACCTGCCGGGTTATCAGCCCAGTTAAAATGCCCGCCTAAAGCAAAGCACATAGCTGCCCATGTTTTTGCTTTGGTATAGTCAAAACCTTCATATTGCCTGTCGCCGGATTCTAAAGCATATCCGGGGAAAGCTCCTGGTTTAAGTGTTTCCGGCCCTCTTCCCACAAAAAAATCAGGATCGGTATTAAACAGATTTCCGTTCATCCAATATCGGTAAGCGATCCGCAAATAAATATCTTTGGCAACGTTCCAGTTTTCGGTAATATCGGCCATGATCCTGGCTCCGTCGCATACCATGGCACAGGGGGCAATCACGGTACTGCATCCCAATAAAAAAGCATTTTTTCCAATAGCTTTTCTAATTTCAACTAAAAACTCCCGGATCACGCGTTCAGGAGGGAACTTTGAATGTTTATAAGGTTTATCCGTGTAAGCTAAAGCCAGAAAATCGATCTTGAAATATTTATACCCAGTTTTACTTAACTCCCTGAATCTTTCGATCACATATTTCCTGACATTGGGATCGCTCGGATCTACACGATAACGGATCACATTGTCCGGAACTTCCTCTTGTACCGTCATTTGATATTTGTCAACCATTTCTTTATTAGACCAAAAAGGCGAAATCCAAACGCCAGGCTTCATGCCCGCGTCGTTCACGATTTTAGCCCAGCCCGCTTCTCCCTCAGGAAACTTTTTCAGGTCAAATTCCCAACTGCCGCGCTGCGGGAACCATCCGTCATCCAACGTAAAATATTTAAGCTTTGCAGGATAGGTTTTATTGAATGTTTCGAGGGAATTTAAAACAGGTTTGAGTTCTTTGGTAGAAATTGCGCCCCGGAAAAAATCCCAGGTATTAAACCCCGAATTTTCAACTGCTTCTGATGCTGGCATAGTTGGTTTATACATTTTCCCGATAGCCTGCCAGCCGTTCATCGCATTGAATTCGGCACTGATTAAAATGGGATCGAAAGTAATTGTTTCACCGGGATCTACAGGAAACTTTCTGCCCCTGAAATTTACAAACCCGGTAAGGTTTTTACCTTCCTTTTTAATCATTGACGTCCAAAGCTGCGGAGGATTGTAAGTGATCATCCATGCCGGGCCCATCCTGTTTTTATTAGCATATAAGGCAGCGTAATAAAAGCTTTCATGGTCTTTTGCCCGTCCAACTTCATAGGTTGCACTTTCCCACATCACGCGCAGGTCGTCAGCTGCAGATCCTTTTAAAGCTTTTTCGCAATTGACTGTTATTGGTTCAAATGAAGTGATGTGCAGGGTATCTGATGTAGGGTTATGTACCGATACTGCCATTTGAACCCATTTGCCATCTTTAACCTTAAATTGGGTCTTTACTTCAAGCCCGTTTATTATAGTATGTAATCCCGAAGCGGCAGGTTTGGCATCCAACAAAATATTTTTTCCGTTTAATTTTGAAGATATATAAGGCAGGAATTGTGAGGCTGAGGCAACACTCCAATATCCTTTATCTGGTTGTACTTTGAAAGTAGTTTGTGCACTAAGATTAATAGGAGTTAAAAAAAATATTCCTGCCAGAATCTTTCCTGGAAAATACTTAAAATGAAAAATCTGCGAAATTTTTAAATAATTATTAAATTTCATATAATATGCCCTTTATTTAGATATAAATATGTTTAAAAAATTAGTTTCCATATTAACTATCGATTTTAGCTTCATTATTACATATTAAAATATAAATTAATTATGTCTTAATATTCAAAGCCTGTTTAAACTTATTCCAGAAAAATTTATAATGCTTCTTTTATGCCTGTAAATTTTGTTTTGCATTTTGTACCGATAAAAGAAGCATAGAAAATAGATTGAACAAAATTTAAACCTGCTCTTATAATTTTTTATTCTTTTGATCTGACAGAAAAATGTTCTATTTAAATGGATGGCCTATTTAAAGTAATTATGAACAACATTTTTTATGGGTATAAAAGAAGCATAGGAAATATGTTAATCAATATTTAAACAGGCCCTTAAAATATTAAGATAAGTTTATTAATATATTTATGTAAAAGAAAGCATATAAAGTACTCCTCTTTTAAAGGAGCAAAATATAACAATAATAATTACAAGGCATCCTGTACTTACCTGAATCTATTTAGGGCCCGTTTAACTTTTAAAGAAAAAAATAAAATGCTTCTTTTATGCATAAAAAAATAGTATTGGTAAGCTAAATCTTACAAAAGTATAAATAGATTTATGTTTTTATAAGGAAGTTGTTTAAACTTTTTTTCTGGTGCTCTTTTTTTGGTTTATGCTTCTTTTATCACCTAAAAATCTGGCTATTGGGTTTTGATTTATCGAAATGGGTGCACACCAATTTTTACCTGGTAAAAGAAGCATGGGTGTTTTTTTTATTGAAATGGATGCAAACACCAATTTTTACCCGGTAAAAGAAGCATGGGTGTTTTTTTTATTCTTCAGATTTAAACGGAGCCTAAAAGTTTAAACAACTTCAAGATAAAAGGAGCATCAGAAATACATGGAACAAAATTTGGCTCTAAATTCTTACCCCGATTTCATTTATATATTGCCTTTATCAAGATTTTTTTGGAAAAATTCTATCCCGTTTGTTAAGGTCAAAGCAACTTCACCATTCTTAAACATATATTTTGTATAATCACGTCCTATGAAAAACCAATACTCTATTCTTAATATTTAATTTTATGTTAAGCTTCCGAAGCGGGAGAAGATCAAATGAACTACCTTTCTGCAATATTGGAACGGCTTCATTCAAAAGAGAAGAATTAAAGCAATTACACGTTCTAATTTGATTAAAAAATAACATAGCATAATGAAAGTAATATGCTGGCACTCCATCTTATTCCGAGTTTAATATTTCAGCAATATGAATCACCTTTACCTTACTGCCCTGGCGGTGTAAAATACCTTCCATGTGCATTAAGCATGACATATCAACACCGGTAATATATTCTGCACCATGCTGCAAATGATCAGCGACACGATCTTTGCCCATTTTTACAGATACTGCCTCTTCGGTTACGCAAAACGTACCTCCAAATCCACAGCACTCGTCTTTACGGTTAAGCTCGATCAGATCAATCCCTTCAACCATTTTTAACAGGCTTCCCGGTTTTGAAAACTCAGGAGCAACCAGTTCGGTCATTGAGCTGATATGCAAACCACGCTGCCCATGGCAGCTTTGGTGCATCCCAACCTTGTGCGGAAACTTTGCAGGCAGGCTTTTAACCTGCAACACATCGGTTAAAAACGAAGTAAGTTCATACATTTTATTCCGGATGCTTTTAGCTTCCTCGGGCTTCTTATCATCATGTAAATGATCACGCACATGTAGTACACAACTTCCAGACGGAGCCACGATATAGTCAAATTCAGAAAAGTTTTTAATAAACAACGCATTACAACCATACGTTAAGTGTTCAAAACCCGAATTGGCCATTGGTTGGCCGCAACAAGTTTGATTGGAAGGATAAACAACATTTACACCCAGTTTCTCAAGCAATTGTATCGTAGCAATCGCTGCACCGGGATAAAACTGATCTACATAGCATGGTATAAATAAGCCAACCTTCATATAGTTGAAATATAAGGGGCTGAATAATATTTTAATTCAATAATATCTGCAGGCAAAACTCTGTTATTCCATGCCTTGTGTATAGCTATTGCGGTACCTACAGCCGTAGCTTGTGCCATTGATGCGGCAAATACTTCCACATTAGGGAATGCGTTTGCTAATAAATTCATGTAAACTGAATTTTTACTAAAACCGCCGTCAACAAATATCCTGTTCACTTTTGCAGTCTCCAGTACCATGTTGGTGGATTGATATTGCTGATCCATAATATCAAGCATTAGCTGATGATAGGCTTGTACATAATTATCAAACTGACTGATTTCTTTTACGGAGAAGGCAGAGCTATGTCTCGAAACCAATGTATCCTGCCTGTTTTTGTTAAGTCTGATCTTGCTTACAATAGCTGCATCATATTCTATAGTTTTAAATATCGAAGTATTTACATTGAAGTATGACGCTATTCTTTTTACCTGCAATTCATGCTCGTTACCAGCAAACAACCTGGAAGCCTTTACCGGGGTTCCTTTATATCCCATATAACAAAGGCAGTCGTTTGCCAATTCAGCATCTGTAAGCGGCGAATGATTAAAAGGATTTAAGCTGATACACCAGGTACCTGTGCTAATTAAAACAAATGGCTCATGAAAGTTGGCCAGATAGGGTATTAAAGCAGCCGAACTATCGTGTAAACCTACACCTGTTATGTAATTATTGTTTGCTATGGCATTGGTCATTACCTGAGCTGAAGGTACAATAGGTGCAAATTTTTCTGTCAAACCTTCTTTATAAACCCATTCATGATAATCGTTTTTAGTAAAATCCCACAAACCGGTATGGCACCCTATACTGGTTATATCTGTACAAGGTTTCCCGGTGATAAGATAGCTTAAGTATTGGGGAAGGTGCAAACTATATTTAATCCTGGCAAACAACCCAGGCTTTTGGTATTTGATACGGTATAGCTGCATGCCTGAATTTAAGCTGCCTAAAACAGGTGAAGCTGTTTCTCGTGCCAGCTTGGTTTTGCCGCCATAAGTACGGTAAAATTTTTCTTGAAGCTCATCTGGGTAATCCTTCAGGTAATTGTACATTGGTGGTAAAGGCTGCCCTTTTTCGTCTATATAAACTAAACTTGCACCATACGTTGAAAAATTAACGGCTTTAATGTAGAACTCCTTTAATTTCAGCACCTCTTGCAACGAGTCAAATACCGAGAGCCGTAAACTTTCCAAATTTTCGCATGGGTCACCGTCCTCATCTGTTGTTTCTATAAAACGTGCCGATCTTTCGTACCTGATCCGATAATTCTCATCAAAAAGGAAAAGTTTTTTGTTGGTTTTTCCTACATCAAAAATTGCAATAACCAGAGTTTTCGACATACTATAAACCTGTAGCTATAGTTTTAAGGCCTCTTTCGCTGATGAGCGTTTGCCTTACCTTTAAATTACGAAACAGTTTTAAAGGATCTATTGCACCGCCTGCACGTAAACGGGCTTCCGCTACCATTGGGCGCACATCCGTTCTGAAAGCCCGCTGTAATATTTCCTGGCATTGCACTACATCGTTGCTTTGCTGAGCTTTTGCCAGTATATTACGGTCAACAAGCAATGCTTGTGCATAGGCAATCATTATAGCTTCCACCGATTGCAGTAAATCTTCTAATGGGTCTTTTACATTATGCGAGGCATCAATCATCCAGCCTAAATCATTTGCATGATCCATCTGGCGTGCATCCATTCCTTCCACAAGTTCGTTAAAAATTAAAAACAACTGGTAGGGTTTTATGCTTCCTGCTGTAAGATCATCATCTGCATACTTTGAATCATTAAAATGAAACCCGCCTAATTTCCCCTCCATTAGTAGCAGGGAAACAATTTGCTCAATATTGGCATTTGGCAGATGATGCCCTAAATCAACCAGAGTATAAGCTTTTGAGCCCAGCTTTGACGCAGTCAGGTAAGATTGCCCCCAATCCCCGATTGTAGTGGAATAAAAATTAGGTTCAAAGGCTTTGTATTCAATAAATACTTTCCAGTCAGGCGGTAATGCCTGATAAATTTCACCAAGGCTGTTTAATGTATTCTGGTAAGCTTTACGAAAATTAAGCTGGCCCGGAAAGCATGAGCCATCAGCAAGCCATACCGTTAATGATTTTGAGCCAAGTTCAACACCGTGACGTATAACTTCAATATTGTGTGTTATAGCCTGTTTTCTGACGGCTGCATCTACATGCTGCAAAGAACCAAACTTATAACTATGATTCTGATCGGGCTGATTCTGAAAAGTATTTGAATTTACTGCATCAAAACGCAATCCGTGCTGCGCAGCCAATGCTTTTATGGTTTGATAGTTTTGAGGAATATCCCAGGGTATGTGCAAAGATATGGCTTCGCTTGAACGGTTAAGTACATTTAACAATCCCACATCCTCTATTTTCTCTTCGATACTTTGTGGTTCGCCACCACCGGAAAACCTGCCAAATCTTGTTCCGCCGGTTCCGAGTGCCCAACTTGGTATAGCTATTTGAAAATTTATTAAGTATTTAATTAAATCCTCTATGTTGGGTACGGTATCTGCTAAGTATGCAAACTGCTTAGTATGCTTTTCCAGCAAATTGCTATTGCTTTCCTGTATTTGATAATTCTCTAACTTCATAATTGGCTTTATATTTAGGTTAATGGCATCTATCTTACAAAAGCTGTTGCTACTCCCCCGTCTACGTTTAAAACGTTGCCTGTTGATTTATTTAACAAGCCGCCTACAAATGCTAAACAGGCATTGGCAATATCATCCGGTAATATAACTTCATTCAACAATGTTCTTTTAGCATAATAAGCCGGTAATTCTTCTAAAGCAACACCGTAAGCTTTTGCACGGCCTTCCGCCCATCCCCCGGCCCATATATTGCTGTCGCTGATTACTGCATCAGGATTAACCACGTTTACCCGTATTTTATCTGCCCCTAATTCGGAAGCATTTAGGCGGCTTAAATGCAATTGCGCTGCTTTAGCACTGCCGTAACCTGCATTGTTCGGACCGCTCACTAAAGCATTCTTGCTCACGATATTTATAATGTCACCTCCAACGTCCTGCTTTTTCATAATTTCTACTGCAGCCTGCGTTACTAAAAACTGTCCTTTCACCAATACGTCGTACAACAGATCCCAATCCTTTGTTGTATGATCACCGATGGTTTTAGAAATGGATAAGCCAGCATTATTTACGATCAGGTCAATGCCGCCAAAAGCTAAAATGGTATCGGCTATAGCCTTATCAATATGTTCAGGTTCTGTAACGTTTAATACAGCTGTTATATAGGTATCTTTCCCAAATTGCTGTTTAAATTCTTCACCTGCGCCTACTAAGCGTTCTGCATTCATGTCATTCAGCACAACAACTGCGCCTTCTGCGGCAAATTTTCTAGCAATAGCTTTGCCTATTCCGCCTGCACTGCCTGTAATTAACGCAATACGCCCTGATAAAGCTTTGGGCTTTGGCATACGCTGAAGTTTGGCTTCTTCCAATAGCCAGTATTCAATGTCAAAAGCTTCCTGGCGCGGTAAAGAGGTATATTCTGAAATAGCTTCAGCACCTTTCATTACGTTGATAGCATTGATGTAAAACTCTGCCGCTACCCGGGCTGTTTGTTTATCTTTAGCAAAAGTAAACATGCCTATGCCTGGATATAGTATTACTACCGGATTAGCGTCTCTTAGGGACGGACTATCAGCATGTTTACAGGTACTGTAATAGTCTTCGTACAATTTGCGGTATTTAACAAATGCCGCAGCTAATTTCTCTTTCAGCGCTGCTACATCTGACAAATCCTCGCTAACGTCCAATCCTAAAACCAGTGGACTGATTTTGGTCCGTAAAAAGTGGTCAGGACAACTGGTTCCCATAGGTGCTAGTCTTTCCAAATCATTGGAGTTAATATATTCCAGTACTCTTGCATCATCTGTAAAATGGCCTATCATGCGGGTTTGCGATGAGCATAAGCCACGTAATACCGGTGCTAAAGCAATGGCTTGTTTTTTACGTGCAGCCTCATCTAAACCCTGGATTTTAGCACCGCCAAATACCTGTCCTCTTTTAATGTAATTTTCTTCCAAGAATTCAGCACATCGCTCTATAACTTCAAGTGTGTTTATATAGCTTTCGTAAGCTGTATCGCCCCAGGTGAATAAACCGTGCGAACCTAATATGATACCGCGTATACCCGGATTTATATCCAAACATTCGCGCAGCTTTAAACCTAAATCAAACCCCGGGCGCTGCCAGTCCACCCACCCTATTGTACTACCAAAAAGCTCTTCGGTAATCTGTTTTCCGTTTTTAGCTGCTGCAATGGAAATAGCTGCATCAGGATGCAAATGGTCTATATGCTTAAATGGTAAAAATCCATGCAAAGGTGTATCTATAGACGGCGCTTTTGAGTTTAAATCAAAAATACTATGGTTAAACAATTCAACCATTTCATCCTCATGTTCAATACCTTTATAAACATTTCTTAAGCTCCTTAAACGGTCAACATATAAGGCAGCAAGGCCGCTCTTTTTTAGTGTACCAATATCGCCGCCTGAACCTTTTATCCACATCACTTCAACTTCCTGTCCGGTTAACGGGTCTTTAGCTGATATTTTACATGAAGTATTTCCGCCGCCATAATTGGTTAAGCGCAAGTCGGCACCTAATAAATTTGAACGGTATATCAATAATGCTACTTCATCATCGGCCAATTCGGCCGCTTTTGAAGCGTCCCACAAATAACTTACATGTTTAAATTGTTTTGTACTAACAGACATATTTCAAATTTTAATTTCTTATTAAATGTTACTTTATTGAGTTTCCATAGCCCACAACTAATACCGATAGGATGATGGTTATGATACCTGCAATAACGGTATGAACAGCTTTTTTACTAACGCCTTTCCATTCGTTAAGCAGCAAACCCCAAACATTAGCAATCAATATAATAAATGCCATATGCAGTATCCAGGAACTGGCACCGTTACCCAGTTTACTTTCGCCCATACCATAAAAGAAAAACTGCAGAAACCAGGTGATGCCGGCCAAGGCTGAAAACAAGTAATTTTTGAGTAGGGGTTTTTGCGGATCTATATAATTACCAAATGTTTTGTTGCGGCTGTTTAAGAGCATACACCAAATAAAATTAGTGGTTAGGCCTCCCCATAAAAGAACAACATAAACTACATTGTTTTGAAACAGGAAGTTTCCCTGCCCTGCATGTGAGGCTTTCCATATTTCGTTTGCTGTATCAGCCATACCTTTGCCGGCCTCTATCCCAAAATTAAAGCAGGCACTTAAAACCCCCGAAACAATAGCTACTGCAATACCTAAACCAAAACGATATTCTTTGTTATCTGCGCTATCGTAGGTTTTATTACGGGCCAGGTCTTTTTCTTTTAATGTACCTGCTTTTCCGCAGATGACAATACCTATTACACAAATAAAAATCCCTGATAAAACCAATTGCCCCCAACGAGTATGCAGCAATATATCAAAAGTATCTTTACCTGCTTTTGGGAAAAAATCATAGTAAATGGAAGGAATAAGGGAGCCAAACACGGCACACAAACCCAATATAATGGTACTGCCCAATGAAACACCTAAATAACGCACGCCTAAACCATAAGTAAGGCCACCAATGCCCCATAACAAACCAAAAAAATAAGTCACTAATAATATCTGACCATTGGTTTGTCTGATGATTTCGGTAAAATTGGGTATGGTAAGCCATGCGGCCAAGGGTGGTGCGATAAGCCAGGAGAATATTCCGCCCACGATCCAAAAACTTTCCCAAGCCCAGCCTTTTACTTTTTTATAAGGAATATAAAAGCTACCTGCGGCAAAACCGCCTACAAAGTGGAATATAACACCCAAAATTACCTGCATAATTTAATTTAGAGTTAGAGTTTGCTTCAATTTATAATTGAAAAATATCAATGCTTCTTTTAGCCCTAAAAAATTGGTGCCAGATTATACCTCTGCTTAAAAATAAAAAGGCCATCGTTTTTTACATTATAAAAGAAGCATATTGAATAAAATTTAAACAAACTCTTATATATGGTCTAAAACAGTTAGGCTAATTTATATTATCAATTTTTCTTATCTGTCATGTACTGTCATGACAAGGATTGGGTTTAATTTAAAACAACAAGGCGTAATTTATAAAGAAGAGCGGTGCGTGTAATAAAAAGGCACTTCAACATGCCTTTTGGTGTTTTTGGTAATCATATCGGCAACTACAGTACCCATATATTTAAAATCTGTTGATATGGTTGTAATGCCGTTTAGCAAAATTTTCTTCACCGGGGTTTCATTATAAGATATAACGCCCACATCTTTCCCAATCACCAGGTTATGTTCAATCAAACGTTCCAATAAAATCATCAGGTCATCTTCCATCAAATTGATGAACACTTCACCTTTATTAATAGGTTCGGCACTTATGTTGTTTACCACTACATGATTGAAGGCGTATTGCTGGCAAAAGTGTCTAAACCCTTTTAAAATCTCAACCGGATAATAACTTTGTTTAGGAAATATTATTTTTATGGTGTGATAATAGCTTAACTGGTTTCGGGCTTGTTGGAGTGCGCCGTAAATGTCCTTTTCAAAATTTTCGTAGGCAGCACTGTAATCACCATTCACACCCGGTATTTTCTTATCCAATAACACTAATTTATCTTTAGGTATTGTGTTAATTATTTCATACGCATTTTCCCCGCCCTCTAAAAAATGCGGTATGATAACATAATGAGAGTATCCGTCTTTCTTGTTCAACAACAGCTTTTTAAACAATTTAAAATCATTGTTATAGATGTAAAAATCAATAGCAACATCTTCGCCTAAAGCAGCAACAAAAGCATCAAAAATTATTTTTTTGT